>Ga0315278_10004395_pt1 | contig 12701 bp, 9 predicted proteins | sample YL17G06_0_MG_FD_203880 | JGI IMG/M metagenome (GOLD analysis project Ga0315278, IMG submission 203880) | Sediment microbial communities from Yellowstone Lake, YNP, Wyoming, USA - YL17G06_0 | ecosystem: Environmental > Aquatic > Freshwater > Lake > Sediment | place: USA: Wyoming | collected...
GCCCGACGGCGGCCGTGCGAGGCCCAGCTTCTCGAGCACCGCCTCGAAGCGCTCGCGGTCCTCGGCGCGATCGATCGCGTCGGGCGGCGTGCCGAGGATCGGCACGCCGGCGCGCTCGAGCGCAACCGCGAGCCGCAGCGGCGTCTGCCCGCCAAACGTCACGATCACGCCGAGCGGCTTCTCGCGCTGCACGATCTCGAGCACGTCTTCGAGCGTCACTGGCTCGAAGTAGAGGCGGTCGCTGGTGTCGTAGTCGGTCGAGACCGTCTCGGGATTGCAGTTGACCATGATCGTCTCGAATCCCGCGTCGCGCAGCGCGAACACCGCGTGCACACAGCAGTAGTCGAACTCGATGCCCTGGCCGATGCGGTTCGGGCCGCCGCCGAGGATGATGATCTTCTGTCGGTCGGTGGGTTCGGCTTCGCTCTCCTGTTCGTAGGTCGAGTACAGGTACGGCGTCTTCGCTTCGAACTCGGCGCCGCAGGTGTCGACGCGCTTGTAGACCGGGCGCACGCCGTTCGCGTGACGCAGTTCGCGGACACTGTCTTCGTTGGTGTTCCAGAGCGCAGCGAGCCGGCGGTCCGAGAAGCCCATCTGCTTGGCAGGTCGCAGCCACGCGAGGCGATCGCTCGTCGCGGCAGCAGTGAGCGCCTTCTCGGTCTCGACGATCTCGAGCAGGTTGCGCAGGAACCACGGATCGATCCCGCAGCGCGCGTTGATCTCTTCCACCGAGACGCCGCGCCGCAACAGTTCGGCCACCGCCCACGGGCGACCGGGCCGCGGCACTTCCACCTGCGCCCACAGCGCGTCCGCCGAAACCTCGCCGCCGCCTTGCGCCACGGGATTCTCGAGCCCGTCGTGCCCGATCTCGAGCGAGCGGATCGCCTTCTGGAAGCTCTCCTTGAAGGTGCGCCCGATTCCCATCACCTCACCCACCGACTTCATCTGCGTCGTGAGCGTCGAGTCCGCCTGCGGGAACTTCTCGAAGGTGAAGCGCGGGATCTTCGTCACGACGTAGTCGATCGTCGGCTCGAACGAAGCCGGAGTCTCTTTCGTGATGTCGTTCGGGATCTCGTCGAGCGTGAAGCCCACCGCCAGCTTCGCGGCGATCTTCGCGATCGGGAAGCCGGTCGCCTTGGAAGCCAGTGCGGACGATCGCGAGACGCGCGGATTCATCTCGATCACGACGATCGCGCCGTCTTTCGGGTTCACCGCGAACTGGATGTTCGAGCCGCCGGTGTCGACGCCGATCTCGCGGATGATCGCGAGCGACGCGGTCCGCATCTCCTGGTATTCCTTGTCGGTCAGCGTCTGCGCGGGCGCGACGGTGATCGAGTCTCCTGTGTGCACGCCCATCGGATCGAAGTTCTCGATCGAGCAGATGATCACGACGTTGTCCGCCGTGTCGCGCATCACCTCGAGTTCGTACTCCTTCCAGTAGAGCACGCTCTGCTCGAGCAGGATCTGGTGGCGCGGCGACTGTTGCAGGCCCCAGCCCACCACCTTGTCGAACTCCGCGTCCGTGTAGGCGATGCCGGCGCCCGCGCCGCCGAGCGTGAACGACGGCCGGATGATCGCCGGCAAACCGACCGTCGGGAGCAGCGCGCGCGCTTCCTCGATCGACGTCACGTAGCCAGAAAGCGGCACGCGCAGCCCGATCTTCTCCATCGCAGCGCGGAACAGAAGCCGGTCCTCGGCCTTGTTGATCGCATCGACCTTGGCGCCGATCAGCTCGACGCCGTATTTCGCGAGCACGCCGGCGTCGTGAAGCTCGAGCGCGAGATTCAGCGCGGTCTGGCCGCCGATCGTAGGGAGCAGCGCATCGGGTCGGTCGCGCGCGATGATCTTCTCGAGGCTCAGGGCCGTCATCGGCTCGACGTAGGTGCGGTCGGCAGTTTCCGGGTCGGTCATCACCGTCGCCGGATTCGAATTGACGAGGACGACCTTGTAGCCCTCTTCGCGCAGCGCCTTGCAGGCCTGCGTACCCGAGTAGTCGAACTCGCAGGCCTGGCCGATCACGATCGGCCCGGAGCCGATCACCAGAATCGTGTGAATGTCGGTGCGCTTCGGCACGGCTCAGATTCCCTTCGAGACTGCGACGCCGGTCACGGCCTCGCCACCCTTCTTTCTCAACACCATCTCGCGGAAGCGCCCGAAGAAGTAGCCAGCGTCGTGTGGACCGGGTGACGCTTCCGGGTGATACTGCACCGAAAAGATCGGCCGCGTCGCGTGGGCGAGTCCCTCGACGGTGCCGTCGTTGAGATTGATGTGAGTGATCTCGACCGCTTCACCAGCCGCGCGCAGCGATTCCGCGTCGACCGCGTAGCCGTGGTTCTCTGCGCAGATCGCGACCTTCTTCGTCGCGAGGTCCTGTCCCGGCTGATTGCCGCCGTGGTGACCGAACTTCAGCTTCTTCGTCGTGCCGCCGAGCGCGAGGCCGAGGATCTGGTGACCGAGGCAGATGCCGAAGATCGGCAAGCCGCGATCGGCGAGTTCGCGCACGATGGACCGCACGCCTTCCACCGCAGCCGGATCGCCGGGGCCGTTCGACAGGAAGATCGCGTCCGGCTGGTAGCCGAGCACCTGCTCCGCCGATGTGCGCGCCGGCACGACTGTGACGTCGAATCCGTGTTCCACGAGTAGCCGCAGGATGTTCCGCTTCACGCCGTAGTCGAACGCGACGAGCTTCAGCTTTGGATTGGGCCGCGCTGGGCGCGGCACCTGGCCGTGGATGCCGGCCCAGATGCCTTCGCTCCACGCATAGGGTTCCTTGCAGGTGACGCCCGCGACGAGATCGCGACCGTCGAGGATTGGTGCGGCCTTCGCAGCCGCGACCAGTTTCGCGGCGTCCTGCTGCTCGGGATCCGTTGACACCACGCCGTTCTGGAAGCCGAGGTCACGGATCCGTCGCACCAGCGCGCGCGTGTCGATGCCGGCGATGCCCGGCACGTTCCAGCGGAGCAGAAACCCGCCCAGCGACTCCGTCGAGCGCCAGTTGCTCGGCGTCTCGAAGACTTCCTTCGCGACGAACGCCGACAGGAACGGCCGCTTCGACTCGTCGTCCTCCGGGTTGATCCCGACGTTCCCGATCTGCGTGTAGGTCATCGTGACGATCTGACCGGCATACGAAGGATCGGTTAGGATCTCCTGGTAGCCGGTCATGCTGGTGTTGAAGCAGACCTCACCAGCGGCGACCGCTTCGGCGCCGAAGGCGGTGCCGCGATAGACGGTGCCATCCGCGAGCGCGAGCGTCGCGGGCCGCGGCGGACGCAGCGTTGCACTCACGGGAGCAGCACTCCCCGTTCGATATCCCAGACCAGCACGCCGCCCACCAGCGTGGCGATCGCGCACCCGATCATCTCGCGCCCGGCCCACGGCGAGTTGCGGCTCTTCGAGAAGCCCTTCGCCGGGTCGTAGACCCAACGCCGTTCGGGATCGATTAGCGCGACGTCGGCCGGCGCGCCGACTGCGAGCGAGCCACCCGCGCGATGGATGATGCGCGCCGGGTTGGTCGAGAGCCGCCGCACCCATTCGAGCGGCGGGATCTCGCTCGCGCGCACCAGATCGAGCGTCACCGGCACGGCGGTCTCGAGACCGATCACACCGGGCGGCGCCGCGGTGAACTCCACGTCCTTCTCGTGCACGGCGTGGGGCGCGTGATCGGTGGCGATCGCGTCGATCGTGCCGTCGGCGAGTCCCGCGCGACAGGCGCGCACGTCCTTCTCGGAGCGCAGCGGCGGAGCCATCTTGGTGTTGGTGTCGTAACCGAGCGTCGCTTCGTCGGTGAGCGTCAGGTGGTGCGGCGTGACTTCGGCGGTGACGTGAATACCGCGCTCGCGCGCGCTTCGGATCAGGTCGACCGCGCCGGCGGTCGACACGTGCGCGACGTGCAGATGCGCGCCCGCCAGCTCCGCCAGCAGGATGTCGCGCGCGACGTGGATCACCTCGGCCGTCGACGGATTGCCGGGCAGGCCGAGCCGCGTCGAGACGGGGCCCTCGTTCACGACGCCCTCGCGCACCAGCGTGCGGTCTTCGGCATGCGTGATGATCGCGACGCGCGCGAGCTGCGAATACTCGAGCACGCGGCGCATCACGCCCGAGTCCATGATCGTCTTGCCATCGTCCGAGAGCGCGACGCAGCCAGCGTCGACCAGCGCGACCATCTCGGTCATCACTTCGCCGCCGAGTCCGCGTGTCGCCGCGCCCACAGGGTAGACGCGCGCGGGGGATTCCTGGCGCGCCCGATCGAGGATGTACTCGGTCACCGACGGGTCGTCGTTCACCGGCTGCGTGTTCGCCATGCACACGACGGCGCTGAAGCCGCCCGCCACTGCGGCGCGACCGCCCGAGGCGATGTCTTCTTTGTACTCCTGGCCCGGCTCGCGCAGGTGCACGTGCAGATCGATGAAGCCCGGCACCACCCACGCGCCGGCGGCCTCGATCACTTCGCCACCCGACCCACCGAGACCCGCACCGACGGCGGCGATCTTGCCGTCTTCGACGAGCACGTCGGCGATCTCGTCGCGGCCCATCGAAGGGTCGAGCACGCGTCCGCCCCGGATCCAGATTCGCCCGCTCGCCATCGCGTCCCTCTCTCCTCAGCCTTCGCGCTTCGCGGAGCGGCCGGCGAACTGGTAAAGGACGGCCATTCGCACCGCGACACCGTTGCGCACCTGATCGAGGATCACGCTCGGGCGGCGGTCGGCGAGATCGTGCGCGATCTCGACGCCGCGGTTGATCGGTCCGGGGTGCATTACGATCACGTCGTCCTTCGCGTAGCGCAGCTTCGCGCGGTCGATGCCGAAGGTGCTCGCGTACTCGCGAATGCTCGGGAAGAAACAGCCATCGAGCCGCTCCTGCTGGATCCGCAGCACCATCACCACGTCGGCACCCTCGAGCGCTTCGCGGAGTGACGTATACGCCTTAGCGCCGAGCGACTCGATGCCGGCCGGCAGCATCGTGGGCGGTGCCGCGAGCCGCACCTCGGCGCCGAGTTTCGTGAACGCGTAGAGATTTGAGCGCGCGACGCGCGAATGCGTGATGTCGCCGATGATCGTCACGGTGAGACCGTCGAAGCGGCCCTTCTCCTGCTTCACGGTGAAGCAGTCGAGCAGCGCCTGGGTCGGATGCTCGTGGGCGCCGTCGCCCGCGTTGATGACCGGAGCGGCGAGCGCGTCGGCGAGCCGCTTGGGCACGCCCGCGACCTTGTGCCGCACGATCACAGCGTCCGGGTCCATCGCATCGAGCGTCATCGCGGTGTCGAGAATGCTCTCGGCCTTGGTGAGACTCGACGACGACGGCGTGAAGTTCACGACGTCCGCCGAGAGCCTTTTCCCGGCGATCTCGAAACTGGTGCGGGTGCGCGTCGACGATTCGAAGAACAGGTTGATCAGCGTGCGGCCGCGCAGTGTCGGCACCTTTTTGACGTCGCGGCGCCCGACCTCCTGCATGCGCTCGGCGGTCTCGAGAATGAGCTCGAGATCCGCGCGATCGAGGTCTTCGATGCCGAGCAGGTCCCGTCCCGTCATGCACCACCCCCGTTTGTGTCGAGGATCACCACTTCGAGCGGGCCTTCGAGATCGCCTTGAAGGCCGCGCAGTTTCACGCGCTCTTCGCGCTGCGTCGGGACGTTCTTGCCGACGAAGTCGATCTTGATCGGCAACTCGCGGTGGCCGCGATCGACGAGACCAACCAACTGCACCGAGCGCGGGCGGCCGAAGTCCATCAGCGCATCCATCGCAGCGCGAATCGTGCGGCCGGTGCTGACAACGTCGTCGACCAGCACCACGACGCGATCGTCCACCGCGGAAGGCATCTCGGTGCGGCGCAGCGGGGGACGCTCGCCGCTCGCGACGAGATCATCACGGTAGAGGGTCGTGTCGAGGATCCCGACGGGCACTTCGAGGCCGGTGATCTCGCGCACCTGCGCGGCGATGATGCGCGCCAGCGGGACGCCGCCGTTCGGGATCGCGACGAGGTAGAGATCGCGCCACGTCTCGTTGCGCTCGACGACTTCGTGCGCGATGCGCACGAGCGCGCGGCGGATCGCGACGTCGTCGAGCAGCACGCGCGCGTCGGCCGCAGACGCCCGCGCGGGCGCTGCGCTGGATGCAGCCATGGCTGTGGTGGGATCTCTGGTCTCAGAGCGGGGATCGGTCACGTTCGCACCTTTGTCCGACTCGCAGGACGGACTTAAAAGGCTTCGAAGTCGGGCGCAAGATGCCGTCGGTAGCGGGGAGCGTCAAGCGGCTGTGGGTCGACCCTAGATCTCGTCCGCCGGAGGGGTGCGCGGAAGCATGTCCGCGACGTCGATCGACGTGCCCGGCAGCGCTGCGATGTCGATGCGGTCGCCGGCGCGCAGTGTGCGCAGCTCGCGGTAGAGCGCGGCGACGGGATCGGGGTCGCGCATCACTTCGAGGACGCCGGCGCGCAGGTTCACGATCCAGTACTCGGGGATCGCGGTTCGCGCGTAGATCCGCGACTTGCTGAGGCGATCCTGCGGCAGCGACGAGTCGGCCACTTCGACGACCAGCAGCGCGGATTCGGGATGCGCGTTGAAATAGTCGTCGTCGCAACCCACAACCACGGCAACGTCGGGCTCCGGCACCGAACTCGGCCGCACGATCAACGGGCATTGGGTGCGGACGGAGGCGCGCGTGCCGACGGCCCCGAGCAGCGCGCGGCTCACCTTCGTGACCGATCCCGCGTGCGGCGGGTTCATCGGCGACATCGCGACGATCACTCCTTCGAGCAACTCGACGCGATCGCGTTCCGTCAGCTCTCCCGTCTCCATCAGACGGAAGTAGGCGGCGACGCTGAAACGCGTGGGCTCGTGGGGGACAGAAGGGGTGATTTCGGTCATTGCGTCTTCCTCTGCGTGGAGAAGATGACGCGATCAGCGTAGCTGTCGAGGAAGGAGCGGGCGAGTGGAACGCAGGTTCACCGTTCACATCCGAGTTCGAGCCGGGCGCGCCCAGACGACGCGCTACTGGATCGAGTTCCCCAGCCGGTCCCAGCGCATCCGGTTCTTCATCAGGTCCCACCAGTGCAGCGGATTCAGCAGCTGCGCCCAGGGGCCGTCCCAATCCCAGGACCAGTAGAGCAGGAACGCCGGGCCTTTCATCTCAGCGAGTCGAACGGTGCCCCAAAAACGGCTGTCGTTCGAGTAGTCGCGGTTGTCGCCCATCATGAAGTAGCGGCCTTCGCCGATCTTGGTCGGCGGGATGTCATGACCGGGCGAGCTCGCGTCGTCGAGGATGGTGTGGACGTGGCCCTTGAGATCTTCGTCGACGATGCGCAGCGTGCGGCTCGCGTCGTCACGGAACTCCTTGCCGGTGTCAGTCGTCTTCATCGGCTGGTCGTTCACGTAGAGATTGCCGCTGCGCACCTCGATCGTGTCGCCCGGCAGGCCGACGAGTCGCTTCACGAACTGGTCGTGCGACAGATCGGGTCGCTTGTCGGCGGGATAGATGCCGCGGCCGTCCTTCGAGACGGTGAAGACGACGACGTCGCCGCGCTTCGGTTCGCGCAGGCCGGGGGTTCGCCAGTCGGTGAACGGAATCTTCACGCCGTACAGGAACTTGTTCACGAACAGGTGGTCGCCGATCAGCAGCGTCGGCAGCATCGAACCGGACGGGATGCGATACGGCTCGACCACGAACGCGCGAATCGACAGCGCCAAAGCGATCGCCACCGCGAGCGTTCCGAACTGGTCCCAGAGCTTGCGCAGCGTTGATGTCGCCGCCGCGGCGTTCTCCGCGAGCCTCACGTCGGCACGCGGCTCGCGTCCGCGCGCGCTCATTCGTTGTCCAGCCGCAGCGCCGCAAGGAAGGCCTCCTGCGGGATCTCGACCTGGCCGACGCGTTTCATGCGCTTCTTCCCTTCCTTTTGCTTCTCGAGCAGCTTGCGCTTGCGCGAGATGTCGCCGCCGTAGCACTTGGCGGTGACGTTCTTGCGCAGCGCCTTCACCGTGGAGCGCGCGATCACGCGCGAGCCAATCGCCGCCTGGATCGCCACTTCGTACATCTGGCGCGGGATGAACTCCTTCAGCTTGCGCACCAGATCCGTACCGCGCTGGAACGACTTGTCGCGGTGCACGATCAGCGAGAGCGCGTCCACCGGCAGGCCGTTCACCAGTACGTCGAGCTTTACCAGATCGCCCGGCTTGTAGCCCGACAGCTCGTAGTCGAACGAGCCATAGCCGCGCGTCGCGCTCTTGATGCGGTCGTGAAAGTCGGCCACCACTTCGGCGAGCGGCAGCTCATAGCGAACCTGCACGCGCGAACCGTGCTGGGTCATGTCGCGCTGCGAGCCGCGGCGGTCCTGACACAGCGCCAGCACGGCGCCCAGGTATTCCGCCGGCACGTGGATCGTCGCGAGGATCAGCGGTTCTTCCACCCGCTCGATGCGCGTGAGGTCGGGGAGATCCGCGGGCGAATCGATCTCGATCGTCGAGCCGGTGTTCAGCACCACCTGGTAGCGCACCGTCGGTGTCGTCGAGATCAGGTTGAGCGCGTACTCGCGTTCGAGCCGCTCCTGGATGATCTCGGCGTGCAAGAAGCCGAGGAAGCCACAGCGAAAGCCGAATCCGAGCGCCGCGCTCGTCTCCGGCTCGTAGCGGAACGACGCATCGTTCAGGCGCAACTTCTCGAGCGCGGCCTTCAGCGCGCTGTACTCATCCGCGTCGACCGGGTAGAGCCCGGCGAACACCATCGGCTTCACCTCACGGAAGCCCGCGAGCGCTTCCGTCGCCGCATGCAACGCGACGGTGATCGTGTCGCCGATGCGCACGTCGTCGAGCGTCTTGATGCCCGCGATCACCATGCCCACTTCGCCGGTCTCGAGCGCGGGCACGCTGCGCGGATGCGGATCGATCAGGTCGAGGTCCTGCACCTCGTGCTCGGAGCCGCGCGCCATCAGCTTGATGCGTTCACCCTTCGAGAGGCGTCCATCGACCACGCGCACCAGCAGCACGACGCCGACGTACGGGTCGAACCACGAATCGAAGATCAACGCGCGCAGCGGTGCGTTGGGATCGCCGGCGGGCGGCGGCACGCGCTCGACGATGCGTTCGATCAACTCCTCGATGCCCTGCCCGGTCTTTGCCGAGACAAGCAGCACGTCGTCCGCGGGGAGACCGAGGATGTCCTCGATCTCGCGCGCAACGCGTTCGGGCTCCGCGGACGGCAGATCGATCTTGTTCAGGATCGGCACGATTTCGAGATTCGCTTCGACCGCAAGATACGTGTTGGCCAGCGTCTGGGCTTCGATGCCCTGCGCCGCGTCGACCACCAGCACGGCGCCCTCGCAGGCCGAGAGCGCACGCGAAACTTCATAGGAAAAATCGACGTGGCCCGGCGTGTCGATCAGGTTCAGCACATAGTCCTGGCCGTCGCGAGCGCGGTGGTAGATCCGCGCCGTCTGCGCCTTGATCGTGATACCGCGCTCGCGCTCGAGGTCCATCTTGTCGAGGAACTGCGCGCGTTTCTCGCGAGAGCTGAGCGCCTTCGTCACGTCGAGCAGCCGATCCGCGAGCGTACTCTTGCCGTGATCGACATGCGCGATGATGCAGAAGTTGCGGATGTGGTTCTGCGCGATCACCGGGCCGCCAGTTCGGCTTCCAGCGCGGCGCGGAACCAGGCGTAGGTTCGCTGCAAGCCGTCTTCGACCGGCACGCGCGGCTCCCAGTTCAGTACACGGCGCGCGAGCGTGATGTCGGGGCGACGCACCTTCGGATCGTCGGGCGGGAGGCCGCGATAGACGATCTCGCTCGGTGAATCCGCGATCCGGATGATCGACTGCGCCATCTCGAGAAGGCTCATCTCCTGCGGGTTGCCGATGTTGACCGGACCCACGTAGTCGCTCCGCAGCAGCCGCAAGATGCCTTCGATCAGATCGTCGACGTAGCAGAACGAGCGCGTCTGGCCGCCGTCGCCGAATACCGTGATTGGCTCGCCGCGAATCGCCTGGGTCATGAAGTTCGGGATCGCGCGGCCGTCGTGCAGCTGCATGCGCGGACCGAAGGTGTTGAAGATGCGCACGATGCGGACGTCGACCCCGTGATGGCGGTGGTAGGCCATCGTCATCGCCTCGGCGAAGCGCTTGGCTTCGTCGTAGACACCGCGGATCCCGATCGGATTGACGCGGCCCCAGTAGGTTTCGGGCTGCGGGTTCACTTCGGGATCGCCATAGCACTCGGAAGTGCTGGCCGTGAGGAAACGCGCGCTCTTCGCCTTCGCGAGGCCCAGCGCCCGGTGCGTACCAATCGAGCCGACCTTCAGGATCTGGATCGGTAGCCGCTCGAAGTCGGCCGGGCTCGCCGGCGACGCGAAGTGCAGCACCGCGTCGAGATCACCCGCGACGTACAGATAGTTGGTGACGTCGTAGTGCTCAAAAGAAAACTTCGGATGCCCGAGCAGCGGCTGGATGTTGTCCATCCGGCCGGTGAGCAGATTGTCGAAGCAGATCACTTCGCAATCGTCGGCCAGCAGCCGCTCGCAGAGATGCGAGCCAAGGAATCCGGCGCCTCCGGTGACCAGGATCCGCTTCAGCTTTCTTCCGCTCACGACCGGGCCCCCAGCTCGCGCAGCGGCGAAGCATCGGAATCTAGATAGGCGCGCAGTGCGTCGCGCCAGTTGCGCAGCCGGACGCCGAGCCGCTCGGCCTTGCTGGTGTCGAGCACCGACCAGGTGGGACGCGGCGCCGGCCGCGGGACATCTGCGGTCCGCACCTTCTCGATCGGCAGCTCGGGATGGCCCCAGATGTCGACCGCCGCACGCGCCAGATCCCACCAGGTGGCGACGCCGCTGTTGACGAGATTCACGACACCGCTCGCACCCGCATCGACCAGCCGGACGATGCCGTCCGCGAGATCCCCCGCGTAGGTGGGCGAACCGCGCTGATCGTCGACGACCCGGAGCGCCGGCGCTTCGCCGCGCTCCGTACGCGCAGCGGCTTCGAGGATCGTGCGCACGAAGTTGCGTCCCGGACCGAATACCCACGCAGTGCGGACCACGAGTGCGCCCGGGTGCGCCGAGAGCACGCGACGCTCGCCTTCGAGCTTGGTGCGCCCGTACACGCTGCGCGGTCCCGTGGGATCCGTTTCGGTGTAAGGACGGGACCCGCATCCGTCGAAGACATAGTCGGTCGAGACGGTTACCAGCTGCGCGCGCATCTGCTCGCAGATTTCCGCGAGCGCCGCAGGTCCGGTCGCGTTGGCGGCTTCGGCTCCAGCGGGCTCGGTCTCGCAGCGATCCACGTGGGTCATCGCAGCCGCATTCGCAACGACGTCGGGCGCGCCGCCGGGCAACTGGCTGAGCGTTCGACGCATCACCGTGACATCGGCGATGTCGAGCGCCGTGTGATCGAACGCCGCCGCGAGCGTGTTCGCCGGATCGGTGCGCAGGCGCGCGGCGAGACAGCGGCCGAGCTGACCTCCAGCACCCGTGACGACCCAGCGCCGTTTCGCTGCGTTTCCCATCGCTTAGCGCGGCCCTTCGGCCAGGACCCAGGTGGGGAGCTTCTCGCGCGCGAGTGTGGTGGCGAGTTCGTCCGCCTTCTCGCGACTGGCGACCGGCCCGACGCGTACGCGCCAGCGCTTCGAACCAGGCTCGGCGGACGGCGCGACGTAGACGGGGAAGCCGCGCTTGCGCAGTTTCACCGCGAGCTGCTCGGCGCTCGCCGCGTCGGCGAGCGCGCCCACCTGCACCGAGAAGCCGCGTCCAGCGGGCGGCGCCGCGGGAACGAGCGGCGCAGCACTGCTCGCCTCTGCATCGGACGTCGGCTCCGCAGCGCTCGCGGCGGGTGCTACGGACTTCGGAGACGGCGCACTCGGCGGCGCTGCGGCGACCTGCGGCGGCGACTTCGCCTCCGCTTCGCCTGCGTCGACCTCGGCGTCTCTGTTCAGTGTCTTTCCCGCATCCGCCGCCGCTTCGAGCTCGCGCGGGGCGGCACCGACATCCAGGATTGCCGCGTGCGCCGCTTCGGCGGTCGGCTGCGCAGCAGCCGGTGCGACCGCAGCGACGCGTTTTTGCTCGCGCTCACTCGCGGCGAACTCGTTGGCGCTGCGCGTTGCACTGAGCGGCGCGGGTCTGGTCTTGCCGGTCACGTAGTCGAGCAGCAGGCCCGGCTCCTCGAGTACCAATCCCGCGACGATGCCGAGCCCGAAGCCGAGCACCGCAAGTAGCGCGGTGCCCAGCAGAACCGACACCAGACCGCGTCCTTCGCGGCGCGCACCGCGGCGCGCCTTCCCACCCCGACCCTCGTTCGTCACATTTGCTCCGGTGCAGAGAGGCCGAGCAGCCCGAGGCCCTGCGCGAGAACCCGGCGCACACCGAGCGCGAGACCGAGACGCGCGGCCGAGAGCGCGACGTCGTCCGAGAGCACGCGATGGTGGACGCCATCCTGCACGTAGGGATTCCAGAGGCCCGCGACTTCGCGCAGGTAGTAGGCGACATGGTGGGGCTCGCGGGCGGCGGCCGCCGCTTCCACCACTTCCGGGAACTCGAGCAGCTTCTTGATCAGCTCGATCTCGGAGGGCAGCACGAGCGCGGTGGCGTCAAACGAATCCGCCGTCGGCATCGCGACGCCTTGCGACTGGGCCTTGCGCTCGATGCCGTAGCAGCGCGCATGCGCGTACTGCACGTAGTAGGCAGGGTTCTTCTTCCAGTCCTTGTCCTTGGCGAGATCGACGTCGAAATCGA
>Ga0315278_10004396_pt1 | contig 12700 bp, 9 predicted proteins | sample YL17G06_0_MG_FD_203880 | JGI IMG/M metagenome (GOLD analysis project Ga0315278, IMG submission 203880) | Sediment microbial communities from Yellowstone Lake, YNP, Wyoming, USA - YL17G06_0 | ecosystem: Environmental > Aquatic > Freshwater > Lake > Sediment | place: USA: Wyoming | collected...
CGGCCCCCGGCCCGCCGCACGCCGCCGCTGCGCCCGCCCGGCGCCCGAGGTGCCCGCCCGGGCACCGGCGCGGGCGCCGCCGCCTCCCGCCCGCCCCCACCCCCCCGCCCGCTGATGAGCGCCGAGGAAAAGGCGGCCGCCCGGGCGGCGGCGGCGGCGCAGCGGGTGGAGGCGCCCACCCTGCGAGCGTCCACCCAGCACCGGGCGGCCGAGGCGGCCACCGCCCGGGAAGTCGCGGCGGCGGCGGCGGCCGCCGCCCCGGCCCGGGCGGCGGCGGCCGGGACGAGGCCTGGGGGCGGCCCGCCACCCCTGCGACGCCTGACCCAGGCGGAGGTGTTGGCCGAGGCCGCCCGGACGGAGGTTGAAAACTTGATCGACCTAGACCGCTTGTTGGCCCGGGAGGAGGCCGTCAAGGCACGGGCGAGCGCGGGGCGGCGGTCCTTTGCCGGGCCTCGCCTGCGCACCCGGTCCCGGGTCGTCAACGGGTGTGAGCAGGTAAGGAGAAAAAATAGAGGGCGAGCGGGGTCCCGTTGCTCTTTCACTCCCACCCCCCACCCCGCCTTCAAATTCTTCGGCTGATGATGGGGTGGTTGGGGGAGGAGGGGAGAGAGGGCTTTCCCTCTCTCTCCGCCCGCCCGCCACCCCCATATACAAACAACCAATTAGATAGTAGATCCTGAGGGACTCGCGGCATTTTTTAGCCGCGAGCCAGTGCCGATCCAACCGTTTATTTCTCTTTGAAGCCTTTTTTCTTTCTTTTTTCTTTCTTTTTCAACCACTGCCCTCCAACCACCGCGCGTTTTGCCTCTTTACTTTGTCACGGCCGCGCGGCAAGCGAGTGTGCGCAGATTAGCATTTCATATGGGGGTGTGCACGGGCTGCGGCCTGCGGCTCCTCTTCCTCCGCCACGCGCCGCCCCGCCTTGTTCTGGTGGGGATGGGGCGTGGTGCGAGGGGCGGGGAGTGGCAGGGCGCTGCACCCTTTCGCGGGAGCGAGAGCCTTCTTCTCTCTCTCGCCTCACTCTCACCGCGCCGCCCCACACCTTTTTCCATGTGCATACCACGCAGACGACCATCCAGGCGATCGACGCCCTACTCCCGCCCGGCCTGGCCGCCGCCCCGCCCCCGCCCCCGCCTGCGCGCCCGCCGGTTTGCGTTGTCACGGGCCGCCCCGCGCCCTACCGGGACCCGGTGACGGGCGCGCCGTACGCGGACGCGGCGGCATTCAAAGTACTGCGGGCGCGGGCGGTGAGCGGCGGCGGGGTGGGTGGGTGGGCGGCGCCGCAGCAGGAGCCAACACCACCAGCCGGCGCGCCGCGTGGCCCGCCCGGCCCGCCGCGCGGCCTGCTCCCACCACCACCCGCCTTCCGCGCCCCGCCGCCACCGCCACCTCCGTCCAGCCTGACCGCGAGCGTCATGGCGGCCTTGGGTGTTGGCGTTGCCGGCCTCGCCGTCGGCGCTCCCACCGCGGCGGCCGCCCACCAGTCGCCGAGCGGGGCGCAGCGGTCGTTGCCGCCGGGCGCGGGCCCGCTGCTGCCGTCGCCGCCTCCTCGCGGCCCGCGGGGAGGGGGGCGGGCGCCAAAAGCCATTCCACCCCGCCTTCCTGGGGTGAATGAAGGAGGAAATGGGGATTATGCCCCCTTACCCCTGTCCCCGCCCGGCGTGGCGCCGCCGCCGGCCAAGAAAGCCAAGCGAGGTAAGGAGTCAGTTTTTTTTTTTCGTGCTCGCAGCATCTCACATCATTTTTGTGCGGCCCTAGTGTACGGACGCGCGGGGTTTTATTTTCCCACCCGCGCTAATGCCGAAGTGGCGGGCCGCCACATCGAGATGGTTGTCGTTCTGAGGGGGCCGAATTTCTTCCCTGCTCTTGCAGCGGGAAGGGGGCGTGGGAGTGGCGCTCCCTTCACGCCCTTGCACCCCTGGCCCCCTCCCTCCGAAATTTTTTCATCAACTCACTTTTTTTGCACCCTTTCACTTAAACACCACACCAGCTTCTGGTAAGCGAAAGCCGGCGGCATCACGCCTGGCCACCCAGGCGGCCGACCCCAACCCGTACATAGACCCGTTTGCGCGGCGGCCGGGGAGTGGTGGTGGTGGTGCAGGTGGGGGGCTGGCTGGGGGCGGCGCTCTGCCCGCCGTTGCTCCAGGTGGGGCGGCTCCTCCCGCACCCTCCGCGCCTGGCGGCGGCGGCGACGACACGCCGACCGCCAGCGGGCGCAACCGGCGCGGGTCCGCCGCAGCCGCCTCGCGGGCGTGGGCGGGGCTCGCGGCGGGACGGCCGGGGTCGGGCGGGGGTGGGGGTGGGCAGCGGGCTGTGCCTGCTTCCCTGGCCGCCCCACCCCTCGCCGGTCTGGAGCCGCCGGCCCTCTCCCCCGCAGTCGGTTTCTCCCCGCCCGCCTTTGCCGCCCTGTTTGTGGCGGGCGGGCCTGCGCTGGATGGGCTGGGTGGCGCGCCACCGCCGCTACCGCCAGGGACGGGGCCGCCCGCGTATTGACATTTTTTAGACAGGGGCGGCCGTTTTTTTATGCAATAATTTCAGTTGTGGCTAGGTCGGTTCTTCGCCTGCGTTCTCACTCCTCTTTCGCCAGCGCGCCCACGCGCCATTAATACTCGCTCGCGCAGCTCGCGCCCCTTCTGAGCTTACTGATTGCCCACAGTCACATGACCACAGACGCCCCCACGGAACCCGCGCCCGCAGCGCCGGCCGAAGCGCATGCGCCCCCCCCGCGCCTGGCCGCCGCGCCCGCTGATGCGACGCCCCCGCACGCCCCGCCCGTCCCGGTCCCGGCCACCCAGTCGATTGGAGGAGAGGGAGAAAAACAAGGAGAAGCTGGTGGCGCAAGACCGTTTACTGAAGAAGCGGCCCCCAAGGCAGGCGGCGGCGGCGAAGAAGAAACAACGGCCGCCGCCGGCGCGGTGGCAGACCCGTCGACCTCGACCTCCCACCTCAAAAAGCGCAAGGTCGCCCTCTTTGTCGCCTACGTCGGCGCCGGCTACTACGGCATGCAGTACAATAAGGCCCTGCCCACCATTGAGAAGGCCCTGCGCGACGCCATCGCCGCGGCGGGCGGCATCGCCCCGGCCAACGTGGGCGACGACTTTTCAAAGATCGGGTGGTCGCGCGCCGCGCGCACAGACCGGGGCGTCTCGGCCGTCGGCCAGGTGGTCTCGTTGCGCCTCCTCTGCGAGGACGAGGCGGCCGACCCCGTGCCGGCCATCAATGCCGCCCTGCCGCCCAGTATTCGCATCTTAGGCTGCGCCCGCGTCACGGGCTCCTTTGACGCCCGGAAAGCGTGCGACCGGCGGCGGTACGAGTACCTCCTCCCCGCCTGGGCGCTCGACCCGTCGGCGGGCGTCGCCCGCAGTGACGCCAAGAAGGAGGCGCCACCCGCGCCACCGTCCACTGCGACAGACGCGCCGACGGATGTGTCGGGGGGGCCTGTCACCCAGGACGCGGGCGCCGATGCGGCTGCGCCCGCACCCGCGGGCACACCTCCCCCCTACGTGTTTGACGACGCCGAGCGCGACAGGACCACCTCCATCCTCGCCCAGTTTGAGGGGACGCACAATTTCCACAACTTCACGGTGCGCATGCCCGGCACCGATCCCACAGCCAAACGGTACATCCTGTCCTTCACCTGTGAGGGGACGGTCGACATCGGGGGCGCGCCCTGGGTGCGGCTGGTGGTGGTGGGCCAGTCCTTCATCCTCCACCAAATCCGAAAGATGGTCGGAACGGCGCTGGCGGTCGCGCGCGGGGTGGCGCCAGCGAATGCCATCCCGGCCGCGCTGAGGGCGGGCACGGACGTTACGACGCCGCTGGCCCCTGACCTGGGCCTCTTCCTGGATGAGTCCATCTTCCACACGTACAACCGGCGGTGGGGCGAGGGGCGGGGCGAGAGCCTGGAGCTGTGCCGGTTTGGGGAGGCAGCCGAAGCCTTCAAAAATGGGTGCGTCTACCCGCACATCGCGTCCCGGGAGGCGTCCGACGGGACGATGGCCGAATTCCTGAGGGGGTTGAATGACCGCAACTTCCGGTTCTCCAGCTGGGAGACGGCGGGGCGGCGGTCGGTGGTGAGCGGCGGAGGGAAGAGAGGGCGGGGGCCAGCGCTGGGCGAGGCCGGGGTGGTGCCGCCGCCGCCGCCGGCGGCGGTCAAGAAGGTGAGGCCAGCGCCGGCGGTGGCGGCGGCGCCTGTGGCAGTGGCGGTGCCCGTGGTGGCGACGGCGTGGGACCCGGAATATTCGGAGTGATAGTGAGATGGATGGGCGGAGATGGATGGGCGGGGAGATGAAATTGTAAAGATATGGGTTGCAGTTGAAGTGGCTAGAACTCTCAACGCAAAAATAGGACACGCACCACCCCCGTGCGCGCGCGCCTGCCGTGCCTTCACGTGACGGTCAGGCGGTCGCATAGCGGTCAGGTGGTCAGCAGCCATGCATGCTGGCAGGCGGGCCGCGCCGGGCCGGCTCCACCCGACGACGACGACGACGCGGCGCCCCCCATTCGCACAACGCACCACCCGCGCCTCGACCTCCCCACCGCCGTCCCTCTTCATCTTTGGCCTCGGCTTCCTGGGTGAGACCCTCGCCCGCCTCGCTCTCCAGGAAGGATGGTAAGGAACTGAAAAATAATGAGAGAGAGACAGAATAAAACAAGGCTTGCACGCTGCTCTCCCCCACCCCCCCGCAGTCCCGGGGCCCCCACAAACCTCTCGTCGTTTTTTTTTTCCATCCATCTAAAGGTCCGTCGCCGGCACCGTCCGCTCCCCCGCCAAAGCCGCGGCCCTCACGGGCGCCGGCATTCCAGCCCATGCCCTGGACCTGGTAGCCTCACCATCGCCCGGTGGGGGCGGGGGCGGCCTGACCCCGCAGGTGGCGGACGCCCTGGCGGCAGCGACGCACCTGGTCTCGACCGTTGCCCCGCACCGCCTGGAGGTCGTTGAGGGGGGGGCGCCACCTCCGACCCCCCCTCCTCTGGACCCCGTCCTCTCAGCCGTGACGGACCTCTCTTCTCTCACGCCCGCCCTCACCTGGGTCGCCTACGTATCTTCGACGTCCGTGTACGGGGCGGAACGCGGCGGCGCCTGGGTAGGAGAGGACGACGAGGTCGGACCCTCCACCCCAGCGGGCAGCGCGCGCGTCATGGCAGAGGCCGCCTGGCGGGACTGGGCGGGCGGGGCCGGCATCCCAGGCGCGGCCTTCCGCGCGGGCGGCATTTACGGGCCCGGTCGGTCGGCTTTGGACATCGTCGCGAGTGGAGGCAGGCCCGGCCGGATGCGGCGGGGCGGAGAGGCTGAAGCCAGAAAGCCGACCTCGCGCGTGCACGTGGCGGACTTGGCGCGCGGCATTCTGGCCGCAGCACGCACGCCACGCCCGGCACAGCAGCCTGACTGGAGAGTGTACAACGCGGTGGACGGGGACCCGGCGGCCCGGGAGGTGGTGGTGGCTGCCGCGCGGGCGCTGCTGTCGGGCGGGGAGGGGGTGGAAGAAAAGGAGCCGGACCGGGTGGAGCCAACCACTGGGAAGCGGGTGCTAGGGGAGAGGTTCGCGGCGTTGCTGGCGCCGGAGGAGGGTGGCCTGCTGTACCCGAGCTACCAGGAGGGGCTGGCTGGGATTCTGAGGGGTGAATGAGATGTGAAGAAGAACATGACAGGCTGTTAGATCAGCGCGCGCGCCAGGAGATGAAAATGGTGGATGATTGGGAGAACAGGAGGTCGGGGCCATGACCTCTCTCTCCACTTTTCGTTTACTCTCTCCCCGACTCACCCCTCCCCCTTTCACCACCGACGATGCCCAACCCCTCCCGGACCCCGCCCGCCGCCACCCTGGTGCGAGGTGATCACATGCCTTACCTCCTGGGTAGTGGCGGGGGTGGCGGAGTGGGTATTGCCGGGACGGACGCGCCCTTACACGTGTCGGCCAATTCCCACGACGCTGCCGCCGCCGCCGTTCGCGCGGCGCCCGCCCCTTCTGCGCCCGCCCCGTCCACCACTGCGCCCGCCCCGTCCACCACTGCGCCCGCCCCTCCTAACCTCACCGCCGGCGTCACCCTTGACTCCACTGTCAAGGTCCGCCCCCCCAACCGTCCTGGCGCCACTTCTGGGTGGAAGGGGGTGACGCTGCACAAGTGAGTCGTGAAGGGAGGGAGGGAAGAGCGCACGGGGTTTTGCGCTGCCAACGCATCAAAAGCAAGGCTCATCCATCTCCTTCCCCCCTCTCTCTCCTCCAAAACAAAAGGCGCACGGGCAAGTGGGAGGCCCACGTCTGGCACTCCAAGAAGCAGGTCTACCTGGGCGGCTTCGACTGGGAGGAGCACGCGGCCAAGGCGCACGACATCATGACGCTGAAAGTGCGCGGGCCCGCGGCGGAGGTAAGAATGAGGAGAGAGCATTTGCGGTTTTGACGGCTTGCTGGCGTGGTTGCTTGCCTCGGAACTCTCAGGAGAGGTAGAGACGCGCCGTGCTGTCCTGCGCGGAAAGAAAGCGGGGGAGTTAAGGAGGGTAAGGGCGGGCGGGAGAGGGGCGCGCGTGGGGAGTTCCCCGCAAAACCTTTCGAGGGTTTTTTTAGCTATTTTTTTCATTCATCACCCACCCTCCGCCCCCTCTCCTCCGTCCATTCACAGCTCAACTTCCCGCTCGCCGCCTACGCCGAGCTCCTGACCATCCTACCCACCATGTCGGAGGATGAGGTGATGGCCATGCTGCGCGTGTCGGCCCGCCCGGCCGGGGGCGGGCCGCGCGCGCCGCCCCGCCCCGTCGGCGCGGGCGCGGCGGGCGGTGGCCGCGCCCCGCCCAAGGCGCCCGGGGTCGCGGCGGGCGGGGTGGCCAAGAAGGTGGTCAAGAAGGTGGCCAAGAAAGCGGCAGCGGCGGTGGCGGCCCCGGCCGGGCCGCCCACCCGCAAGGTGACGCGCGCCCAGGCGGCAGCAGAGGCGGCAGCTCTGGCCGCGACCGCCGCGGCCACGCCCACGCCCACGCCCACGCCCGCCGCCCGGCCCTGTGGCGGCAACGGGGGTCGGGGCGCCTCCGCCGCCCCGTCCTTGCTGCCCTCCATGACTCCCCATCGCACGCCCCAGCCCCTGCTCATCCCCTCGGCCGCCCCGCCCGCGACGCCCTGGTGGCAGGCGCCGTCCCTGTGCGAGCTGGAGGGGGTGGTGGGCGGCGGTGGTGGCGGTGGCGTGGCGCCCGCTGCCGACGGTGCCGCCGTGGCCGCCCTGGCCGACATGTATATGGCCCTGACCGGGACGCCGGGGTGGCGAATGTGAATGAAAGGGGTGTGTAATGCGCGTGATGAGCGCGAGAGAGGGGAAAGGGGAAACAAACCACAACGCCATTCTGCTTTTTTTTTTTCTTCAACCCTCCCCCCCCCTGCCTGACTTTTCTGTAAACACTCCCATTCTCTCCTTTCACTTTTTCACATCCCCGCCGCCGCCGCCACCCCCCGTCACCAGCGCGTCCTGGTACAGCTCTAGAAAGGCGGACACGCCCGCCCGGCCCAGCGCGGACCCGCCCGCCTTGGTGGCTTGACCGTAAAGCGGGGCGAGGGAGGCGTCGGTGGACGGCGCGCCTTTGTGCTTCTTCTTCCCACCACCCTCTGCCGCCGCGGCCATCTGCTTGACCGCCGACACGGCAGCCACCAAGTCCTCGACCAGGGAGCTCGCAGACCCGACGCTGGCGGGCGTGAAACACATGTGCAAGGCGGGCGGGGCCGTCAGGGCCGACAGGCGCCAGCCCTTGGCGGCCAGGGCGTCGCCAAGGGCCCACACGTTTAGGCACCCTGGCACGCGGGCGGTGAAGGCAATGACGGGGCCGACCGGGTCGCCCAGGATGGCCAGGTCGGCGGCCAGTGGACCGCCCTCAATCGCGGCCTTGACCGTCGCGACGGCGGCGTAAATGGACGCCGCGTAGGCAGCCAGCCCGGCCGCGCCCTGGTGCACGAGCGCCGCCCACGCGGCCGCCACCAGCGCGCCCGACCGCGACCCCGGCAGGCCGGGCGACGCGTAAAGGCCGCCCGGCCAGTCGACCATGACGGAGTAGGCGGCCCGGCGGCGGGGCTCGCCCCGCAGGAGGATCACGGAGACGCCCTTGTGGGACAAACCGAACTTGTGAGGATCTATTGAAACTGAGGCTACAGCCTGGCCCGCGTCAAAGCCGAATTTGGTGGGCAGGGTAGGGGACCGCGGAGATGAGCGGAACGGGAGAACAAAGCCACCCAGGCAGGCGTCCACGTGCAGCGGGACGCCCGCGGCCGCGCACACGCGGGCGATGTCGGCCACTTGGTCCAGCACGCCGTGCGGGAACGAGACGGCAGAGGCGACCACCAGCGCGGTGCGGCGGGTGAGCGCCGCGGCCACGTCGCCCGCGTGCAGACGTCCGTCGCTCCGCACGGGGACCACCACAGTCCGCAGACCAAACATGGCCGCCGCCTTGTGAAAGGCCGGGTGGGCGGAGGAGGCCAGGACAAGGTCGAGCCGCCCGCCACCCGTCACCAGGCCCCGCCAGGACCGGGCGGCCAGGTTGCGGGCGGACAGGACGGCTGTAAGGATGGACTCGCTACCGCCTGACGTGATGAAGCCGCCCACGTCAGTCACGCCGGGCGCAGTCCCGCCGACCAATGAGGCCGCCATGGCGACGACGTCGCGCTCCAAGGAGACCGCCGCGGGGAATGCAGAAGCGTGCATGGGATTGGAATGGGCGTGCGCCGCGTACGCTTCCGCCAGCAGGCGGGCGTGCTCCCCGCCCGGCAGGTAAAGCGTGCCAGAGGCGCGGGAGTTTGGTGTGGTGGCCAGGCGGACGCCGTCCCCCGCCGCGGCGGCGCGCAGGGCCTTGAGGATGGCACCGGGTGGTTGGCCGGTGGCCGGCAGCGCCGTGCGTGGCGGGCCCAGGGCGGCCGGGCGGGGCGGGACGGCGGCGGCCACCTGGGCCCGCACGGAGTCTAGCTCGGCCCGGACGGCCCGGCCCAGCGGGCCCGGGGCGGCGGCCGCGGCCGCCAGGGCGAGGCGGCCCCACCCGCCCGCGGCCCGGACGGATGAGCGGAAGCCGGCAGCCAACCACAGGCCGGCCGCGGCGAGCGACGCGATGCCCGCGCCGAGGAGGAAGGCGGTGGAGGGCGGGAGGGAGCGCAGGGCCGCGTCAAGCCAGGGGAGCGCGTGGGTGGTGCTGCCTCGCGCAGGTTTAGGCCCGGGCCCGGGCGGGGCGGCCCACACCCAGGCGGCCAAGAAGAGGGCGGCCAGGAGAGCTGCTGCCTCAGCCGGCATTTTTGGAAAGCCTTTTCTTTTTGTGTGTCCTTTCGTGTCGCAAGCAGGAGGAACGCACTCTTCAAAAAGGAGGGATTGACGCGCTGTGTGTGTGCTGCGTTGCCCGAGATACGCGCGGGTACGGTGCGCGCGCGGCCGGGACGACGGGGCCGGCCGGGGCCTGTTTTTGCACGCCGAAAGAAGAGATGGGAGGAGTAGACCAGTCGATAGTCATATAAGGTTGGACCTTTCTCATTTGTTTGCCTATGCCTATGCCGCGTACTCACCTCCTCACGCACGCCAAGACAACATTTAAAAGGCCAGCATGTGTGTGCGTGTGTTATGAACCAGCAAAACAAACGGCCGTGCGCGCGCGTGGCTCTACACACACTCTCTCTCAACCATCCCATCCCCCCTCATCATTTTTCATTTCATTCCATTTCATTAATCCAGCTTCACCCCAAACACCTGGGCCGCCGCCGCCGCGATCAAGCCCAGCAAGGTCACACGCCGGGCCAGGCCGCCAGCGGCGCCCAGCAGCAGGGCCACCAGCCCGCCCGCACCCGCCGCCACCTGCCAGGGCGCGAGGTGGCCAACCCGCGCGTCGAGGGCCGAGGTCGCGCCCCGGGCGTGCGGTTCGACCGCCGCCCACGCCGACTCGGCATGCGGGCGGAGGCTGTCCAGGAGAGGGGCGGCGGTGTCGGCGGCTTTAGTCAGGTAGGGCTGGGCTTTCTCCAGGAGCGGGGCGAGGGCTGGAGGGTGCGGAGAGAGAGAGAGGGTTGAAGATGATGAGAGAGCCGGCGGCGGCGTGCGCGTTTTTTTCTCATCGGTCGCCTCCCCAAAACGGCGCGCCCGACTAGAGGGCTCGTCCCTTTTCAAGGCCCCTTATCATTCGAAATTAAGGCATGGAGTGGCACCCGCGCTACATGCTGACACGCCCTGATTGAAGAACAAGTGCTTGGAAGGGGGTGCAATTCGGGGGGGGCCGCAAGTCCAATGGCCTAGCGTGCTCTTCCGCCGCGGGCTGTGTTTCGCCGACGCCACACACGCACGCACATCCCTCCTGCCACACTCACCCTCCTGTGCTTGAACCTTGAGGGAGGCGACGTCCATGGCGCGCAATGAAAAAAGGGGACGAGAAGAGGGGTGTGTGCGGGCGAAAGAAAGAAGAGTGAGCTGCGCAACTTGTGCTCTCGACCTTTTTTTCGCTCAACCTCTCGCGCTCCCCTTTCCATTCATTGATAACAGCACGGCGAGCGCGCGTCCTTTTTATCTTTGGTTTGCACACACGCACACACGCACACACACCTGCCACAGACCCCTTCGTGTATGCCGGCGACAAGGAAAAGGGCGCGGGCAGCGGTTTTCAAAAAGAAAACCCACAGTCCCTCGCACCCCGCCCCCCCCCCCGCAGGCCCAGACACCGCCACCACAGGCAAAAAAAAAACAACTCTCTCTCCGCTCCATGGTTCTCCGCGCGCACAACCAAAACCCAACCGCTCCACCCGCTCCCTCCTCCTTCCTCACAGCTTGTCCTCGTACTCGCCCAGGGGCTGGGGCTCCACCTTGAGCCCCTTGCGCTTGCGGATGTCCAGCATGATCGTGTTGGCGGGCGTGCCGGCCGACAGGGGGTCGGAGTTCATCGTCTCCCAGTGGTCGAACACGCACTGCGGGAAGGCCTGGCCGGAGGTGGCGGCCCGCAGGGTGGAGGTGAAGCCGAAGGACTCGATGACGGGCAGGTAGGCCTTCAGGTTGAAGATGGGCGTGCCCGGGCGCTGGGCCTCCTCAAAGACGTGGCCACGCTTCTGGTTGAGCACCGAGTAGATGCCGCCCAGGGCCTGCTCCGGCGCCTGGATCTCGACCAGGTAGACGGGCTCGCACAGGCGGGGCTTGGCCGTCAGCTCGGCCGCGTACATGGCCCGCCGGGCGGTCGGGATGATCTGGCCGCCGCCCCGGTGGATGGCGTCCGCGTGCATGACGACATCGTGGATCTCGTACACGCACGACCGCATGTTCTCCTCCGACAGCACGCCCTCCTTGGTCGCCCACTGGAAGGCCGCGACGGAGGAGTCCTTGATCTCGTTCATGTACTAGGGAGGAGAGAGGGAGGAAGAGAGAGAGGAGAGAGAAAAGGGTGGGTGAGTGAAAAAAACGGCCAAATGGAAAGCAGGAGAGGTGGCCGGCCGCGCACAGCGGCTCACAACCCCCCCGCCGCTCTTCTCTCTCGCCGCGCCCGCCAGCCATCCCTCATCAATCCTCACCTGGACACCCTTCGTCACGTCCACCAGCATGTTGGGCCCCGTCGTGTCCGGGCCGAAGCACCAGATCTTCTTGGCCATGTCCTTGTCCCACCCGAACTCCTCGGACAGGATCTTGGAGCGCAGTTTGGGGTCGTCGCGCGGGCCGACCTTGCCATCGTCGATCGCCTCCGCTAGGCCGTCCTCCATCGGCCGGGCCGTCATGTACAGGCGGTTGTGCTTGTTGGGCGACTTGGACATGACGACGTGGTCGGAGGTCTCCGTGACCGTCTCCCGGAAGGAGACGACCGGGTCGGAGATACGGATTTCCGCGCCGCCCATGAAGTCGTCCTGCAGGTCCTTCAGGCAGATCTCAAGGTGCAGCTCGCCCGCGCCGGCGATGATGTGCTCGCCCGTCTCCTCGATAGAGCATTGGACCATGGGGTCCGACTTGGCCAGGCGCTTCAGGCCCTCCACCAGCTTGGGCAGGTCGGACGCGATCTTCGGCTCGACCGCGACGCGCACGACGGGCGAGACGGAGAACTTCATGGCCTTGATCGTGTGCGCGTCCTCGCACTTCTCGCCCGTCAGCGTCGCATTCTTGGTGATAAACTGGTCCAGCCCCACCATGGCGACCGTGTTGCCGCACGGCACGTCCTCGACGGCCTCCTGGCGGCGGCCCATGCAGAGCACCGTGCGCTGGACGGTCTTGATGTACAGGTCCTTCTTGGTGCCGGGGACGTAGTTGGGACCCATGATGCGCACCTTGGCGCCCGTGGCCACCTTGCCCGCGAAGACGCGACCGAACGCGAAGAAGCGGCCCTTGTCCTGGGCGGGGATCATCTTGGACACGTACAGCATCAGCGGGCCGTTGGGGTCGCACGTCCGGATGGCGTTGGCATAGATGTCGTCCAGGGGGCCCTCGTACAGGGTCTCCACGCGGTAGACCTGGGCCGTCGCGGGCGAGGGCAGGTGGTAGATCATCATCTCCAGCAAGGCCTCGTGCGCGGGCAGCCACGCCTGCATGATGCGCTTCATGAGCGGCTTGCCCGTCAGCTCCCGGTCGTCCGCCTTGATCTTGGAGGAGATGCCCAGCTTGTCGCACAAGTCAAAGAGCTTGGTCTTGTTGTCGTTGATGGCGGCTGGTGATTGAGGGGGGGGGGGGGGGGGGGCGCCAGGGGGGGGGGGTGGGTGTGGGGGTGGGTGGGTGTGGGTGTGTGTGGGTGTGGGTG
>Ga0315278_10004397_pt1 | contig 12698 bp, 13 predicted proteins | sample YL17G06_0_MG_FD_203880 | JGI IMG/M metagenome (GOLD analysis project Ga0315278, IMG submission 203880) | Sediment microbial communities from Yellowstone Lake, YNP, Wyoming, USA - YL17G06_0 | ecosystem: Environmental > Aquatic > Freshwater > Lake > Sediment | place: USA: Wyoming | collected...
GGAGTACCGCCGCCCTTAGGCCCACCAACGGGGGCGCCCGGCCGAAAAAGGGCAGTTCTCCTTGAAAGCTTGAGCGGCGCGCCTTATCTTTGCAATTCACCAGGAATCTTACCGATCCCGCCATGAGAGCCACCCTCCACGCCACCCTCGCCGCCGCCCTGATCGCGCTCACCAGCCTTGCGCAGGCGCAGACGCGCGACCTGCCGGACTTCACGCAGATCGTCGAGCAGCAAGGCGCGGCAGTCGTGAACATCAGCACGACGCAGCAGCGCCAGCGACGCGCGCAGCCGCAGGTTCCGCAGCTCGACGAAGACGACCCGATGTACGAGTTCTTCCGGCGCTTCATTCCGCGCGGGCCGCAGGGGCCGCAGGGGCCGCAAGGACCGCAGACGCCGCGCGAGCCCGAATCGAGTTCGCTCGGCTCGGGCTTCGTGGTGAGCGCCGATGGCTACATCCTGACCAATGCGCACGTCGTCGATTCCGCCGACGAGATCACCGTGAAGTTCACCGACAAGCGCGAGTTCAAGGCGAAGGTGATCGGTGCCGACCGGCGCACGGACGTTGCGCTCATCAAGATCGAGGCGAGCGGCCTGCAACCGGTCAAGTTCGGGGACCCGACTCGCCTCAAGGTGGGCGAGTGGGTGTTGGCGATCGGCTCGCCGTTCGGGTTCGAGAATTCGGTGACCGCCGGCATCGTGAGCGCCAAGGGGCGCTCCCTCCCGCAGGAGAACTTCGTTCCCTTCCTCCAGACCGACGTGGCGATCAATCCCGGGAACTCCGGCGGGCCGCTCTTCAATTTGCGCGGCGAAGTGGTCGGGATCAACTCGCAGATCTACAGCCGGACCGGCGGCTTCATGGGGCTGTCCTTCGCGATCCCGATCGACGTCGCGATGGACGTCTCCACGCAACTCAAGAGCGCGGGCCGCGTGCAGCGCGGGCGGATCGGTGTCGTGATCCAGGAGGTCTCGAAAGAGCTGGCCGACTCGTTCGGCCTCGGCAAACCGACCGGGGCATTGGTGAATGGCGTCGAGAAGGGCGGCCCGGCCGAGAAGGCCGGCGTCGAGACGGGCGACATCATCTTGCGGTTTGACGGCAAGCAGGTGGCCGCGTCGTCTGATCTGCCCCGGATCGTCGGGAGCACAAAGCCCGGATCCAAGGTGCCGATGCAGGTGTGGCGCAAGGGTCAGACCCGGGACGTCAGCGTCACGGTCGGGGAGATCCCCGACGACCGAATTGCGGCCGCGCGCGGCACCAAACCGGGCGCTCCGAAGGCGGAGGTCGCGGCGAACCGATTGGGGCTGGTGGTAAGCGATCTCGGCGAAGACAAGCGGCGCGACATGCGGCTCCCTGGCGGTGTCGTCGTGGACGAGGTGCGGACGGCGCCGCGCGCCGACATCCGGCAGGGCGACGTGATCCTCTCGCTCACCGCCAAAGGCGCGACGACCGAACTCAAGTCAGCGAAGCAGTTCAACGACCTGTTGTCCTCGCTCGACAAAGGCACGACCATGACGCTGCAGATCCGCCGCGGAGAGGCAAACATCTTCGCGACGATCCGCGGCGAAACCGCGGGTGGGTGAGGCCGCGCCTGGCGTCGCCCTGACGCTCTACAGCCGCAGCTACTGCCACCTCTGCGACGACATGGTCGCCGCGCTCGAGCCGCTCCGGCTCGAGTTCGGCTTCGGACTCGCATGGGTCGACGTCGACCGCGACCCAGCCCTCGAGGCGCGCTATGGCGAGCGGGTTCCGGTGCTGGCACACGGCGCTGCCGAACTCTGCCACTATTTCCTCGACGCGCCGCGCGTCCGTGCCTACCTCGCGCGGATCAGCTAGAATCCGCCCCGCCTCACCGAGCGAAAAGGTGCCGAACAGGCACCTTTTTTTGTAGGTGGTTCGTGCCAACGGGGCCACCGACCCTTTGGGTTCCGCAATCTCGGTGATGCAAAAGGCAAGTCCTTCTCTGACCAACGACACGCGCATGTTGATCGTGGGCAGGAGTGATGTGAGCCTTTCGCAGCACGCTGACAGCTGATGCAGCACATTCGAAACTTTTCCATAATCGCGCACATCGACCACGGCAAGTCCACGCTTGCTGACCGGTTCATCCAGCGCTGCGGGGGGCTCTCGGACCGCGAGATGAGCGAGCAGGTGCTCGATTCCATGGATCTCGAGCGCGAGCGCGGCATCACGATCAAGGCCCAGACGGCGGCGTTGCGTTACACGGCGCGCGACGGCAAGATCTACAACCTCAATCTGATCGACACGCCCGGCCACGTCGATTTCTCCTATGAGGTATCGCGCTCGCTCGCGGCGTGCGAGGGCGCATTGCTCGTAGTCGACGCCTCGCAGGGCGTCGAGGCTCAAACGGTCGCGAACTGCTATACCGCGATCGAGCAGGGCGTAGAAGTCGTGCCGGTCCTGAACAAGATCGACCTGCCGTCGGCGAACCTGGAGCGCGCCATTCAGGAAATCGAGGACGTCATCGGCATCCCCGCGCAGGACGCGATCCGTACCAGCGCGAAGACCGGCGAGGGCATCGACGATGTCCTCGAAGCGGTGATCCGCCGCATCCCGGCGCCCAAGGGCGATCCGGCTGCGCCGCTCAAGGCGCTGATTATCGACTCCTGGTTCGACAACTACGTCGGCGTCGTGATGCTCGTGCGCATGGTCGACGGGACGCTACGGCCGAAGGACCGCATCCTCCTTATGTCGACGCCGGGGAACCACCTGTGCGAGCAGGTGGGCGTGTTCACGCCCAAGGCCGAGACCCGCCCCGAGCTCTCCGCCGGTGAGGTTGGCTTCATTATCTCCGGTATCAAGGAGCTGCAGGCGGCGCGAGTCGGCGACACTGTGACGCTCGCGGACCGGCCCGCCACCACGCCGCTGTCCGGTTTCAAGGAGATCAAGCCCCAGGTGTTCGCGGGCCTCTATCCGATCGAGGCGAACCAGTACGGAGCGCTGCGCGAGGCGCTCCAGAAGCTCAAGCTCAACGACGCCTCGCTGCACTACGAGCCCGAGGTCTCCCAGGCCCTCGGCTTCGGGTTTCGGTGCGGATTCCTCGGTCTCCTTCACATGGACATCGTGCAGGAGCGGCTCGAGCGCGAGTACGACATGGACCTGATCACCACCGCGCCCACGGTGGTGTACGAGGTCACGCTGCGGGACGGCGTGGTCGAGCGCATCGAGAACCCGGCGAAGATGCCCGATCCCGCGCAGATCACCGAAATCCGAGAGCCGATCATCACCACGACAATTTTTACCCCGCAGGAGTACGTGGGGCCGGTGATCACGTTGTGCACCAGCAAGCGCGGCGCGCAGAAGAATATGCAATACCATGGCCGGCAGGTGATGCTCACCTACGAGATGCCGCTGAACGAAATCGTGATGGACTTCTTCGACAAGCTGAAGTCCGTATCGCGCGGCTACGCTTCACTCGATTACGAATTCAAAGAGTTTCGCGCCGCCGACATGGTTAAGCTTGACATCCTTGTGAACGGCGAGCGGGTGGACGCGCTCTCGCTGATGATCCACCGCCAGAACGCGCAGTATCGGGGCCGCGACTTGGCGGCGCGGATGCGCGGTCTGATCCCGCGCCAGATGTTCGACGTGGCCATCCAGGCCGCGATCGGCTCGCATATCATCGCCCGCGAGACGGTGAAGGCGCTGCGCAAGAACGTGCTGGCGAAATGCTACGGCGGCGACATCAGCCGCAAGCGCAAGCTCTTGGAGAAACAGAAGGCGGGGAAGAAGCGCATGAAGCAGGTTGGCACCGTCGAGATCCCCCAGGAAGCGTTCCTGGCGATCCTTCAGGTCGAGGAGAAGTGACCCAGTGGGTACACCATGAACTTCGCCCTGATTCTCTTCGTACTGCTCGTCGTGACCGGGCTCGTTGCCGCCATCGACCGGCTGCACTTCAGCAAGATGCGCCGGGAGGGCGAGAAGGAGCCTTGGTGGATCGAGTATCCGAAGAGCTTTTTCCCGGTGATATTGATTGTTTTCCTGCTGCGCTCGTTCATCGTCGAGCCGTTCCGAATTCCTTCGGGCTCGATGATTCCGACGCTGCTGGTCGGCGACTTCATCCTCGTGAACAAGTTTGCCTATGGCATCCGGCTCCCGATCATCAACAAGAAGATCATCGATATCGGGGAACCAGAGCGGGGCGACGTGATGGTGTTCCGCTACCCTGAGGACCCGTCGCTCGACTATATCAAGCGCGTGGTCGGACTGCCTGGCGACCGGATCACCTACCTCAACAAGCGACTCTCGGTGAACGGTAAGGAAATCGACCTCAAACCGGCCGGCGACTATCTCCACAAGGAGCGGATGAGCTTCGCCAAGCGCTATGTCGAGACGACCGGCGATCGCTCGCGCTCCATTCTGATCGAGGAGGATGCGCCGGCCTCGGTCCCGTTCGTGAAGCAATTCCCGTTCCGGGAAAATTGCACCTACAATATCGAGGGGCTTACCTGTACCGTCCCGCCGGGGCACTACTTCCTCATGGGCGACAATCGCGACAACTCGAGCGACAGCCGAGTGTGGGGGTTCGTCCCGGACGCAAACATCGTCGGGAAGGCGTTTTTCATCTGGTTCAACTTCAGCGAGCCGAGCCGCTTCGGCGCGTTTCAGTGAGGGCAGGGAACATGACCTTCAGACAACGACAACAGGGGCTTGGCTTCGCCGGGGTGCTACTCCTCCTCGTCGCGATCGTGTTTATCGCGATCATCGGGATGAAGCTCGTCCCGGCGTATATCGAGTACTTCACGATCAAGAAGGCGGTCACCGCGATGACCCAGAGCGGCGAGCTGCGAGGCGCCTCGGTCGCGGACGTGCGCAAGGCCTTCGACCGGCGCACCGCCATCGACGACATCACCGCGGTGACCCCGGCGGACCTGGAGATAACGAAGGAAGGCAACGAGATCGTCGTGTCCTTCGCGTACGAGAAGCGGATCAAGCTTTTCTACAACGTCAGTGTGCTGATCGACTTCGCCGGCTCGAGCCGGCCCGCCAGCACAAAGGTGACCGAGTAGTTGCATCGCGCCGGACCGCGTCCCGCAACGCCGGAGCCGACCTCACTCTCTTACCCGCGTCAGGTGTGAAGCTCGACTCACTGCAGGAGCAACTGGGCCACCGGTTTCGCGACCCCCGGCTGCTGCTGCAGGCGCTGACCCACCGCAGCCACAGTACCCCGCACAACGAGCGCGTCGAGTTCCTCGGCGACGGCGTGCTCAACTGCATCGTGGCGGCGGAGCTGTACACCCGTTTCCCCGGCCTGAAAGAGGGCGAGCTGTCCCGGCTGCGCGCGAGCCTGGTGCGCGAGGAGCGCCTGCACGAGATCGCCGCCGGGCTCGCGCTGGGAGATTACCTGCGTCTTGGGGAAGGCGAGCTGAAGAGCGGCGGGTTCCGGCGTCCCTCCATTCTCGCCGACGGCCTCGAGGCGCTGATCGGCGCGGTGTTTCTCGACGGCGGGTTCGAGTCCGCGCGGGACGTCGTCCTCCGACTGTATCGCCCACTGATCGAGAGCGCGGAACCCAGTGCGGTGGAGAAGGACCCGAAGACGCAGCTCCAGGAGTGGTTGCAAAGCCGGCGCTACGCGCTGCCCCAGTACAGCGTAGTCGCCACCCGTGGCGCGGCGCACGAGCAGCGGTTCGAAGTCGAATGCCTGGTCCGCGAGCTCGATCTGCGTACGGTAGGTACCGGCACGAGCCGGCGCCTGGCCGAGCAGGAGGCGGCGCGGGCGGCCTACGATAAGCTGCAGCAATGAGCGCGGCGACGGAGCGAGATTATCGTTGCGGCACCGCCGCGATTGTCGGGCGCCCCAACGTCGGCAAGTCCACGCTGCTCAACGCCCTTGTGGGGCAGAAGCTCAGCATCACGTCCGGGAAGCCCCAGACGACCCGCCACCGCGTTACTGGCGTGCTCACTCGCCCGGGCGCGCAGTACGTCTTCGTGGACACACCGGGGTTCCAGACGCTGCACGGGGGGCCGCTCAACCGGGCGCTCAACCGTGCCGTGCGCTCCGCACTGGCGGAAGTTGACGCAGTGCTGTTCGTCGTCGAGGCGGGTCGGCTCGAGGACGCCGACCGGACGGTGCTGCGCCTGCTGCCGCAGCGGGTTCCGGCCGTGCTGGTCGCGAACAAGAGCGACCGGATCGGCGGCCCCGAGCGCATGCTGCCCTTCCTCCGGACGGCGGCGGCCGCGTTCGACTTCGCGGCGGTGGTGCCGGTCAGTGCAGCACGGGGCCGCAACCTCGGGGAGTTGCTGAAGGTACTCGCGCCGCTGCTGCCCGTGCAGCCGCCGCTCTTCGACGAGGAGACGCTGACCGACCGCAGCGAGCGGTTCTTGGCGGCGGAGATCGTGCGCGAGAAGCTGTTCCGCCTGCTTGGCGACGAAGTGCCCTACGGCGCCGCGGTGACGATCGACCAGTTCCTCGAGGAAGGCCGCTTGCGGCGCATCCACGCCGCGGTCGTGGTCGACAAGGAGAACCACAAGGCCATCGTCGTGGGCAAGGGCGGCGCGAAGCTCAAGGCAATTGCGAGCGCGGCCCGACGCGACATGGAGAAGCTGTTCGGCGGCAAGGTGTTCCTCGAAGTTTGGGTGAAGGTCCGCGGCGGCTGGACCGAGAACGCCGCGACCCTGCACCGGTTCGGGATCGAACATGCCTAGCCGCCGTATCGACCATGAAACGGCCTTCGTGCTGCATTCGTATCCCTATTCCGAGACCAGCCTCCTGGTGGAGGTGTTCAGCCGCAGCCATGGGCGGCTTCCGCTCATGGCGAAGGGCGCGCGCCGGCAAGCGTCGTCGCTGCGCGGCGTGCTGCTCGCCTTCCAGCCGCTGACCATCGCCTGGTCGGGGCGCGGAGAGGTCCGGACGCTCGTCCGTTGTGAATGGCACGGCGGCTACCCGCTGCCCCGCGGTGAGGCGCTGCTGTGCGGCTTCTACGTCAACGAGCTCGTGTTGCGGCTGCTGCCACGCGAGGATCCGCACGAGCAGCTCTTCGACCACTATGCCGTGACGATTGCGCAGCTTGCGCAGGGCACCTCTGGCGGACCGGTCCTGCGCGCGTTCGAGCGACGGCTGTTGCAGGAGTTGGGCTATGCTTTGACGCTCGATCGCGATGCCGCCACCGGCGCTGCAATCGAGCCGGAGCGGATGTATCGATACGACCCGGAGCGCGGCCCGGTGCCGGCGGTGAACGGGGCACCGGCGGATGATCCGCGCGTCGTGCCGGGGCGCGTCCTGCTCGCACTGGCGCGGGACGAATACGCGGATGCATCGACCGCGGCCGGGGCACGCCAGCTGATGGGCGCGTTGATCGACCATCGCCTCGACCGTCAGATGTTGCATAGCCGGACGATTTTCAGGCAATTACAGAGTCTTTGAAGTGCAATCCTCCATCCCTAGCCCTTCCCCCGGAGAGGGGGAAGGGCACGTCGTGAGCTTCGCTCTCAAATGATCGAGCTGGGCGTCAATATCGACCACGTCGCGACCGTCCGTCAGGCCCGGCGCACCTATGAGCCGGACCCGGTATGGGCGGCGGTCGAAGCGCACCTCGGCGGTGCGGACGGGATCACCGTCCACCTGCGCGAGGACCGGCGCCACATTCAGGACGAAGATGTCCGTCGCCTGCGCGAACTGACCCACATCAAGCTCAACCTGGAGATGGCCGCGACCGACGAAATGGTCGCAATTGCGGGCCGCGTTCGCCCCGAGATGGCGATGCTCGTGCCCGAGGGCCGGCAGGAGATCACGACCGAGGGCGGCCTCGACATCGTCGGTCAGGAGGCGCGCCTGAAGGGCGTCGTGGCGCGGCTGGCCGGCGCGGGGACCGTGGTCAGCGTCTTCATCGACGCGGACCTGCGCCAGGTGGAGGCGGCCCGCCGGGTCGGCGCGGCCGTGTGCGAGGTGCACACCGGCCCCTATGCGCACGCGTTCCACTCCCGCGGCCGGGACGCGGAGAGCCCGCCCGTCGTGGCCGAGCTCGATCGGCTGCGCGCGGCGGGCGATGCGATCCGGGGCCTCGAGATGAGGTTCAATGCCGGCCATGCCCTGAACTACTTCAACGTAGAAGCCGTCGCCGCGCTGCCGGGGGTAAGGGAGCTGCATATCGGCCACGCGCTCGTGAGCCGTGCCGTCTTCGTCGGCATGCGCGAGGCGGTGCGCGAGATGAAGGCCCTGATCGTCAACGCCGCGATGCGCGCGTCGATCCGGGAGCGGCGGTGATCCTCGGCATCGGGACGGACCTGGTCGAAATCGGACGCATCGAGCTTGCGCTCGAGCGCTGGGGCGAGCGGTTTGCGCGCAAGGTCCTGGTGCCCCGCGAGCTCGCTCGCCTCACCGGCCATCCCAAGCCGGCCGCGTATATCGCCAAGCGCTTCGCGGCGAAGGAGGCGTTCTCGAAAGCGATGGGCACGGGTATCCGCACCCCGGTCAACTGGCAGAACATCGGCGTGGTCAACCACGCTTCCGGCCGGCCGTACCTAGAGCTGTCCGCGCCGCTCGCGGCGCTGGTGCAACGGCGCGGCGTGCTGAGCGTCCATGTGAGCCTGACCGACGAGCGCGGCATGGCGGCGGCGTTCGTGGTTCTGGAAGGGGAGAAGTATGGCGCTTGATCGCCCGCTCGAGCGCCCGCTTGGGCCAGTGATGCTCGACGTCGCGGGTCTGGAGCTCGTAGCCGATGAGCGCGAGATGCTCGCCCACCCCCTGGTCGGCGGGGTGATTCTCTTCGCCCGCAACTACCAGTCGCCGGTCCAGCTCGAAGCACTGACCGCGGCGATTCACGCGATCCGGAATCCTACGCTCCTCATCGCTGTCGATCACGAAGGCGGGCGGGTGCAGCGCTTCATCGACGGGTTCAGCCGGTTACCGCCGATGCGGACACTCGGGCGCCTGTACGATCGTGCGCCCGATCTTGCCGTGAACCTGGCTGGCGCCATCGGTGTCGTTCTCGCCGGTGAGCTCCGCAGGCAGGGCGTGGATTTCACCTTCGCGCCGGTCCTCGACATCGACTTCGGGTCGAGCAGCGTGATCGGCGACCGCGCCTTCCATGCGACTGCATCCGGCGTGGCTGCGCTCGCCGGCGGGTTCGTGGCCGGTCTGGCGCGTATGGGCATGGGCGCCGTCGGCAAACACTTCCCGGGCCACGGCTACGTGCGGGCCGACTCCCACCACGAGGTGCCGATCGACGAGCGGCCCCTCGCAGCCATCGAGGCGGACGACTTGGTGCCGTACCGGGCGCTCATCGGCAAGGGACTCGCCGGCGTGATGCCGGCGCACGTCATCTATCCGCAAGTGGACGGACGTCCGGCCGGATTCTCGCCGGTATGGCTGAAGGACATCCTGCGCGGCCGGCTCGGGTTCGACGGGATGGTCTTCAGCGACGACTTGTCGATGGAGGGCGCCAGCGTGGCCGGTGGAATCATCGAGCGCGGACACGCCGCGCTGTCCGCGGGATGCGACATGGCGCTCGTATGCAACGCGCGGGAGGCCGCACAGCGGCTCCTCGACGGACTCGGGTCGTACGCGCTCGATGCGGGCCGGGCGGCCCGCATGCGCACGGGCGCGGTGGACGACACCGCCTATCGCTCGGCCGCGGCGCGGGTCGACGAGGCGAGAGAAGAGGGGCTGCTGGCGTGACGGACGCTAGGCGCGCTCGATGTACGCGCCGTCGTCGGTGTTGATCCTGATCTTCTCGCCCTTGCCGACGAACGGGGGGACCTGCACGGTGATCCCGGTCTCGAGGGTGGCTGGCTTGAACGACGTGGTGGCCGTGGCACCCTTGATGTTCGGCTCGGTGTCGACCACCGTCAGGATCACGCTTGCGGGGAGCTGCACGCCGATCGGGCGCTCGTTGTGGAAGTTGATCTGCACGTCGGTATTGGGAAGCAGATAGCCGGTCTGCCCCTCGAGGTCCTCTGCGGACAGCGACATTTGCTCGTACGTGTCCTGGTCCATGAAGACGTAGCTGGAGCCCTCTTGGTACAGGTACTGCATCGCGCGCGCCTCGACGTATGCGCGCTCGACCTTCTCGTCGGTCCGGAAGCGCTGGTTCGTCTTGGTGCCGGCTTCGATGTCCTTCATCTCGACCTGCATGAATGCGCCGCCGCGTCCGCCGACGTGCACGTGATAGGATTTGAGCACGCGCCACACGCGCTTGTCCCATTCCATCAGGTTGCCGACCCGGATCTCGGTCGCGAGTACTTTCGCCATGGTCAGGTGCCGGTGGTCAGGTGCCGGGGCTCGAGAGAAAAACGCGCGATTCTACAGCAAACTCCCGTCGCTCCGCCGCTTGGACGCAGCATCTCGGATCGACTCCCAGCCTCTCGTGTTCGACTCTGCCGCCCTGATCTCCGACCTGCCGCACCAGCCCGGCGTCTATCGCATGCTGAACGCAAAGAGCGACGTCCTCTATGTCGGCAAGGCGGGCGACCTGCGCAAGCGCGTATCGACCTATTTCCAGAAAAGCGATCACGGGCCGCGCATCCAGCTGATGCTGGCGCAAGTGACCGCCGTCGAGATCACCGTGACGCGCTCAGAGGCCGAGGCGCTGATCCTCGAGAACAATCTGATCAAGTCACTCGCCCCGCGCTACAACATCCTCTTCCGCGACGACAAGTCCTACCCCTATCTCCTGCTCACCGGCGATCGCTTCCCACGCCTCGGCTTCCATCGCGGCCCGCTCGACCGGCAGCACACCCATTTCGGCCCGTTCGCGAACGCGGGCGCGGTGCGCGAGAGCATCCAGCTGCTCCAGAAGGTGTTTCGCCTGCGCACCTGCGAGGACTCGGTATTCCAGAACCGGTCGCGGCCGTGCCTGCTGCACCAGATCAGGCGCTGCTCGGCGCCGTGTGTCGGGCTGATCGACATGGCGCGGTACGCCCAGGACGTGAACGACGCGCGGCTGTTCATGGAGGGCCGCGAGGACGACGTGGTCGGCGCGCTCGCCGCGCGGATGCAAGCGGCGGCCGAGCGGCTCGAGTACGAGCAGGCGGCGACCTACCGCGACCAGCTCCGCTCGCTCGCGCGCGTGCAGACGCGTCAGTACGTGGACACGGCGAAGGCGCTGGATGCCGACGTCGTCGCCTGCGCGATCGAGCGCGGCATCGCTTGCGTCAACCTGGCCATGATCCGAAACGGCCGCTACCTCGGCGACAAGAGCTTCTTCCCGCAGCACGCAGAGGACCGGTCCGCGCCGGAGGTAGTCGGCGCGTTCCTCGCACAGCACTACCTGCAAGAGCCGCCGCCTGCGCTGATCGTCACCGACGCGGGCATCGACGCCGAGGAGCTCGCCGCACTGCTCGCGGAGAACTCGGGGCGCGCGGTGCATATCGTCACGCGCCCGCACGCCGAACGGCGCGCATGGCTGGGGATGGCGCAGCGAAACGCCCTAGAGGCGCTGGCGCAGCGGGTGCGGGAGCAGGGCACCCAGGAGGGGCGGCTCGCGGCGCTGCGCGAGGCGCTGGGGCTGCCGCCCTCGGTGCAACGCATCGAATGCTTCGACGTCAGCCATACTCACGGTGAAGCGACCGTCGCCGCATGCGTGGTCTACGATCAATACCGCATGCGCAACTCCGAGTACCGGCGCTACAACGTCTCTGGCGCTACTCCGGGCGACGATTACGCGGCCATGCGGGACGTGCTGCAGCGCCGGTACGAGAGGACGGCCCGCGGTGAGGGCGTCGTGCCGGACCTGATCCTGATCGACGGCGGAAAGGGCCAGGTCCACGCGGTGCAGGCGGTCCTCGCCGAACTCGGGTTCGCGGACCTCGAGCTCTTGGGCGTCGCGAAAGGACCCGAACGCAAGCCCGGCCTCGAGGAGCTCGTGCTCGGTGACGGCAGGGTGCTGCGGCTCGAGAAGGACCATCCGGGCCTGCACCTCATCCAGCAGATCCGCGACGAGGCGCACCGGTTCGCGATCACCGGGCACCGGGCCCGGCGCGGCAAGGCCCGCGTGACCTCGAGCCTGGAAGGGATCGACGGCGTGGGCACGAAGCGACGCCGGCAGCTGCTCGAACGTTTCGGCGGGCTGAAAGGGGTCGTGGCCGCGAGCATCGAGGAGCTCGCCCAGATCGACGGCATCAGCCGAACGCTAGCCGAGCGCATTTACCGCGAGCTGCACTGAACCGTGCCGGTCAACGTCCCGAACTTCCTCACCTGGCTGCGGATCATCGCGATCCCGCTGCTGGTCGTGCTGTTCTACCTGCCGGACACCTGGGTCCGCGCGCACGACAAGAACCTCTACGGTTGCGTGCTGTTCACCGCGGCTGCGATCACGGACTGGCTCGACGGCTATCTCGCGCGGCGGCTGAACCAGATGTCGGCCTTCGGCGCCTTTCTGGATCCGGTCGCGGACAAGCTCATCGTGGCGGCCGCGCTCATCATCCTGGTCGAACTCGGCCGCGTGCCGGCATTCATCGCCGTGATCATCATCGGTCGCGAGATCACCATCTCGGCCCTGCGCGAATGGATGGCGAAGCTAGGGCAGGCGAAGAGCGTGGCGGTGAACTTCCTGGGCAAGATCAAGACCGTCGCCCAGCTCGTGGCGATCCCGATGCTGCTCTACCACGACCGGATCGATCCTTGGTTCGATCCTGCGCACGTGGGCACCTGGCTGATCTATCTGGCCGCGGGGCTCACGATCCTGTCGATGGCCTATTACCTCAAGCTGGCCGGGCCCCACGCCTTCGGCGGGGGCGGGCGAGCT
>Ga0315278_10004399_pt1 | contig 12697 bp, 11 predicted proteins | sample YL17G06_0_MG_FD_203880 | JGI IMG/M metagenome (GOLD analysis project Ga0315278, IMG submission 203880) | Sediment microbial communities from Yellowstone Lake, YNP, Wyoming, USA - YL17G06_0 | ecosystem: Environmental > Aquatic > Freshwater > Lake > Sediment | place: USA: Wyoming | collected...
GCGATCGTCGACAGCATATGAAGGTCTTCGTCCGTGCAGGGCTGTGAGCCCCGGTCACCGGCGAGGTATCCCAGCGTCTGGTTCTGGCTCTGGAGCGGCACCGCGACGAAGGACGTCACTCCGGCTTGGCGAGCCAACTCCAATATCGGTGGTTGCATACGATCGGCCACGGCCTCAAGGTTTTGGACGAGCAAGGGTTTGCCATGAATCAGCAGGTCGGCTTGGAGGCCGCCATCGCTTAGGACCGGCACAACAAGCCGGCGAGCGGCCTCCGCAATGTCCGGCGCGACCCCGACGATGTGGGCCACATAGGCCGTGTCTCGTTCGCGATGCCGTAGCGTCACAAACATACGTGTAAAACCCAGGTTGGTGATCAGGAGCTGCAGGACGGTGTGAAGAATCTGGCTCAGGTCCAGCGTCCGGGCGATGGCCGCGCTGACTTGATGTAACGTGGTCAATTGATCGACCTGATGTTTGATGGTCGCCATGTTTGCCGAAATGGCGACATTCCTTTCCTGTAGCGAGGAGGTCATCAGGTTAAACATGCCGGTCAGTTGGCCGACTTCGTCGCGTGTGGAGAGGGTGAGGGGCATCGGTGAACGGCCCTCAGCCACTTGCTGGGCCACAGCGGCAAGGCGTCTCAGTGGCTTCGTGATTCGGAGGGTGAGCATGTGGGTGCCGAGTGCGCCTGCTCCGATAATCAAGAAGGTGAAGATGAGAATATCTCTGATCATTACCACGAGACTCTGTTTCAGGTAGACGTCGGTCAACCCTATTTGGACGACCGCGGAGATACGTGCCGGCTGTGTAGAGGATGAGTCGGCGCTGCCTTCATCCAGCTGAAGAGAAAATAGGGGCAGCGAGGCGCTTCCTTGCGCCGTTCGTAGCACAGGCAGTGCAAAGTCGTACACGATTTCATCTAATCCCAATACGCTTCCTATTTTGGTGGAGAGGGAGAAATCTGTTACGAGAAGTGTGGAATTGGTCGATTGGAAGAGCTGTTTCAGAATCTGAGGCTGCGGGTACAGCGGATGATCCAGGGACCGCACAAGGTCGGCAGAGGATTGGCGTGACCCCTTCGTGTGCTGAGCGAGCACGGTTCCGTCTGGGCGGGTGATGACCACATACACCACCTCCTGGACAGCCACGAGACCATCAATGAATTGTTGGAGCGTGCGGCGATCTTCCGCTACGATTCCAGCATAGTGGAAGTGTTCATTATGGACGACACTCGTGAGGAGAATCCTTCCTAGCTGCAGAAGGTTGCCGGTCATCGCCTCTCTCCTCGCCTCGACGTAGTACCCGCTCAAGGTCGAACAGACGACAATGAGAATGAGGCTGAAAAATAACACGAACTTCGGGCGCAGACCGAGGACATGGCGTACGCGTAATGGGAGGGGAGCCAGGGTATTCGCCGGCTGGTCAGGAGCATGTACTTGCCTGTCCGAATCAGTAGGTTTCATCGATGAAGCTCATCAGCTCCTTTGGAAACGTGATGCCGAGAAACCTTGCGGTCTTGAGATTGACGGTAATCTTGAGTCGCTCGATCGGCACGGGGTTGAGCGGCAGCAGCCCTTCATTGTCGAGAATGCGCTTCATGAGCAGTCCGGTGTCCCGTCCGACATCGCCGTAGTTGACGGACATGCTGAGCAGCGCTCCCAGGCGTGTGAGCTCCGGTGAGAACCCGATGACAGGTATGTGACGTGCGAGCGCTGATTCAAGGATGAAGGGGATGGACTCATTCGTCAATACAGCGGAATCCGGTATGAGCCAAAGGGCCTCAACATCGGAGAGCAGCGTGCGCAATTGCTGGGGAACATCCTTCTCACTCTCGACGGGAAGCCCTTTCGCTTGAATGCCAAGGATACCGGCCTGCTCCACCACGATCTTCATTCGTGAGGCGTTTATCGTGGGATCGTAGAGCATGCCGATCCGGTGAAGGGTCGGCAGGAATGTCCGCATGATCTTCAACTGTCGGTCGAAGGGGATCTCCAGGAGCGTGCCGGTGATGTTGGCGGATGTGAGGTGATGTTTGAACGGGTCCAGGACCATCATATAGACGATCGGGACATCCTCAATTTCTACTTTCGCTGCCAATGCGGCCTTGAGCCCCACGGCGACAACCAGTGACGCATTCGATGCCCGCAGCTTGCGCGCGAGCTTTTTCCCAAGCTCCAGGTCGCCTTGCGCATCGTACTCGGTATAGGTGGCTCCAATCGGGCCGGTGGCCTTCAAGCCTGCAATGGCTTCTTGATAGGCCGCGATGTCGGAAGATCGCAGGATGGCAATGTCCATCGCCGCGGATTCCGGCACACAGAGGATACAGAGGCCGAGAAAGCAGGCGAGCGCCAGCATCGCCCAGGCGGCTAAGGAACGCCCTGCGTGGAAGAGCCGGTCGATCTGGTTCATCTGGTTCATCTGGTTCATCTGGTCTGTCTCGTTTATTTGGTTTGTTTGGTTTGTCTCGTTTATTTGGTTGAACCAGACCAACTCGATGAACTAAACAAACGAGACAAACCAGACAAACTAAACAACCTTCTTTTTACGTGGCGTGGACCGTTCCCAATATAGACACAGCCTTTCCGTCCTGATCTCGCATAATCTCACCTATCCAGACACACCATGGTATGCTGCCGTCCGATTTCATGACACGGTGTTCAAATGACGCTTCGGCGCCGGGTTGATCCATCACCTGACGCATCGCGCGCGCCATCGATTCCCGATCCTCCGGATACACGAGCGCCAGCCAGTCGTACTTCGTGTGGGGCCGTGCTCCCTCCGATAAATCGAGGAATCTGTCGACCTGCGAGGACCAATAGATGTGATCGGTTTGGATGTCCCAATTCCACGTGCCCAGCTTTGTCGAGGTCAGGGCAAGGTGAAGTTGTTTCGTGAGAGAGCGGAGGTTGTGTTCGATGGACTTGCGCTCGGAGATGTCACGCATGAAACAGTAATGGCCGGCATAACATCCTTCCCTGTCCAGGATCTTCACCATGAGTACCTGTTTCCAGAACGTCGAGCCGTCCTTTCTGACGGCCAAGGCTTCGAACTCTCCTGTCCCTTTCCTGAGCATCGTCGCATAGGCGGCTTCCGCATGAGACCGATAGGCCGGAGTGATTGTGTGGTACCATCCTCCACCGATGAGTTCTGACGGATCGAATCCTAGCGCGCGCGCATAGATCTCGTTCACCGTCAAGTAGCGGCCTCCGGAATCCAGGCGCGAGATACCGGGCATCGCGTGGACCAAGGCCATGTGCATCTCCTGCCGCATTTCTTCGTCCCTCTTGCGCTCGGTGATGTCCTCAATCATCGCGAGGTGGCGTGGGCCAGTGTGCTCTTCAACTTGGATAGGAGCTACCGTCAGGTTGATCCACGCAACCGTGCCATCGGGATGGACGTAGCGTTTCTCCATCTGGAATCCGGCTATTTCCCCGGCATTCAGCTTGGCCATGTTATTCAAATCCGCTTGCACATCGTCCGGGTGGGTAATGCTCATCCAGTCGAGACCGCGCATTTCCTCCGTCGTCCTACCTGCAGTTTGAGCAAACTTCGCATTGGATTCATAGATACGTCCCGTCAGCGAATCGATAAGCGCCATACCGATAGGTGCTTGCGTGTACAAGGTTCTGAACCGTTCTTCACTTTGGCGAAGCTCCTCTTCCATCTGTTTGCGCTCGGTAATGTCGGTGGAGATGCCACAAGTCGCATAGGGCTTGCCGGTGTGGTCGCACAGCGGGAATTTTATCGAGAGATAGGTATGCAATCCGTCCTTGTGCGGCGCCTGTTCTTCGTATTCCACCGTCCTGTTCCACTCCAGGACTTGCAGATCGTTTGCGCGGAATGCATCCGCAACCTCCCGAGGGAAGATTTCGTGGTTTGTATGGCCGATAATCTGCTCGGTTGTGAGATGAAACAGCTGCTCAAAACGGCGGTTGATAAACAGAAACCGGCCGTCGGTATCCTTAACATAGATGATCGCCGTAGTGATGTCGGCCACGTGTTGGAGCAATTGCTCGTTGCGACGCAACGCATCCTCCGCTTGTTTCCGGTCTGTCACGTCCCGGAGGGAGCCGGACATACGGATCACCTGACCGGTCTCGTCCCAGATCGCCTGGCCGCGGGCGCGGAACCAGCGATACTCGCCAGCCTTGGTGAGGAGCCGGTATTCCTCGTCGTAGGGAGCACGGCACTCGATATGGGCCGTCAAAGCCGCAAACACGCGATCGCGATCCTCGGCGTGAAGGCGAGACGTCCAGCTCTCCAAGACATCGGGAAATTCCTCATCGGTATAACCCAGCATGGTTTTGACGCGAGGAGACCACCATACCGGTGTGAGCGGAGAACTCCACGGTTTGTCGGAAAGAACCCGTCCATCCCAGAAGCCATCATGAGAGCCTTGGATTACGAGCTCCAACCGTTCTTCGCTTTGGCTGAGGAGGCGTTCCGTCTGTTCGACTTTGATAGTGAGTTCCTTGACCCCGATGGCGCGGCGGAGCGTGTGCCGAAGTTCTTCCCGATCGTACGGCTTCGTGAGATAGGCATAGGCCCCCTGCGTCAGCGATCCCACGGTACGATCAGAGGAAATATGAGCGGTCACGATCACGACGGGGAGAGAGGGGTCCAGGCGTTGTGATTCTTTCAAGACCTCGAGCCCATCGCCGTCGGGCAGGCCCAAGTCCAGCAAGATGGCATTGAAACGGTGAGCTCGAACGAGTTTGAGCGCGGCGGCAACGGTGCCTACAGCAGTGACGGCGTAGCCATCATGATGCAGCAAATCCTGCAACCCCATGACGAGATCCTGGTTATCTTCCACGATGAGAACGGAGTAGAGATTCGGTGCGGTAAGCATAAAGACCTCAGCTGCCGGGAAGTTCTGAGTTTTGAGTTCTAAGTTCTGAGTTAACGGATTCGCCGAGTTCTGAGTTCTGAGTCAACCGCTTCGCCGAGTTCTGAGTTTTGAGTTCTGAGTCAACGGCGTTGCCGAGTTCTGAGTTCTTAGTTCTGAGTTCTGAGTTTTCATGAATCAGAAGCTTGCGGCGCGTGGTTAGAATGATACTGTTCAACATTTTTACCAGCTCTCCGCATTCTGCCAGAAGGCTGGCCAGTTCCGGATGGTTGTGCGGCTGAGTTTCCCGAATGAGCCGTAACCAATAACCAGTTTCTCGAGCCTCTTTCGCAGCAATCGCGAGCTTGGAGATGAAATCTTTACTGCTCTGCCCTCCCAAGGCTTCCTCGACGTTCGCTCCAATGGAGGTCCCAGATCGGAGTAGCTGTCTGGTCAGAACAAGGTTGACGTGATCTTTCTGCTGTCGGCGAATGTGCCCGACGATTTGTACGGCGAAACGGAAACTCTTCTCCTGCACAATGCTCTGAGAACGCTGATGCTCCATGGCTAGCTCCTGATTCTCAGAAGTTCTGAGTTCTGAGTGTTGAGTTCTGAGTTTTGGGTCAACGGCTGCGCCGAGTTTTGAGTTCTGAGTTCTCAGTTCTGAGTTTTAGGTTCTCGCTCGGAACTCAGCACTTCTCCATCAGCTTTTCCGGCCAACTCAGAACTCAGAACTGTACTCGGCTCCCCACCTTGACCCTGTCATACAAACACCTCTATGCTGTCTGACAGGAGGTGCTCCATGGCTCTTGTTCAAGTGTCCGCCAGATTGGACTCCGACAAGTTGAAACGAGCGAAAAAGGCCCTCGGGGCTAAATCCACAACAGAGACCATTCAAAAGGCTCTGGACCTGGTGACTGAGAAAGCCGCCCATGATTGGGTGATCAGACGATATAGCGGCGTTGGGAAGCGGGATGCGTTCAAGGCCAGCTAAGTTAGCCATTCTGGACACCTCGGTCTATATCGATAACTTCCGAACTGGCCACTTCGCCTTCCGTCTTCTCCAGGCTCCCTACCTGATTCGCTGCTCGGCTGTCGTGGTGCATGAGCTGCTTCGTGGCGCCAGGCCTGGAATTGAACGTAGATTTGTGACGGACTTGGCTAAGCGCTGCCAAGTGATCACTCCGACGGAGGCCCACTGGATGTCGGCTGCCGACATTCTGAGTAATATGAGGAAACGCGATCATTATGACGCCGCCAAAATTCGCGAGCTTGCTTTCGATGTCTTGATCGCACTGACCGCGCGCAGCATCGGCGCGACGCTCATCACCAGTAATCAAACTGATTTTCAAGCCATCCGCCGCCATCTCTCTTTCAATCTCCTCTGCTGGAGGCCGCCTGAGGTTCGAGGATAGAGGTTTGAGGCAATGCCTCCAACGTCTGTTCTCCCACTCAGCTCTCCTCTTTTGATTCTCTGGCCTATTCATTCCTCATTCCTCATTTCAAATTCCACATTCCTTCCCCGTCTTCCAACTCAGAACCCAGAACTCAGAACTTTCTCCCTCTCCCTCGTCTTCCAACTCACCACTATTGGCCCGTACCTCACCGGCAGTCAATGGGTAGATAACTAGCAAGAGCTGTGCTTGCTGTGAAGGGAGATGGGTGAAGAAGTTTTGAGTGCTGAGTTCTGAGTTAGGAGTGGATATGAGAGGCGGGGGGGGGTGAGTTCTGACTTGGTAAATTCTGAATGAGAAATGTGGAATGAGTGGGCCGGAAGCAATGAAAGAAGACTCTCTCACGAATCAGACCACGACCCTCAACATTCTGGGTGAGCCTTTGCGCGGTTTCGGCGAGGCGCTTTCTTACCGTTCGTTCTCGACATGAGGGTCGCCACCAAGAATGTCGAGCATTGCCAAGATGAGTGAGACCATCCCCGCAAACAACAGCGATTCGATAATCCACAATGTCATGGCCGACGTGTTCCTTCTTATTGGTTGTGGTCGGTGGAACGGCCGTTATTTACGATGTCGCTCCCGACCATCAAGATGATCCCCGCCAGCATAGTCAGCAGCCCAATAATCAGCACCTCAAGGATGACCGAAATCATGACCGTCTCCTTTCATCAATAGATCAGTCATTGCATACGCATATCTAGCAAGCCGCATGCCTAATGTGAAATGCACTTGTTCACGGTCCAGTCTGCGGTTTTCACAAGAATTGCGCCGGAACAGGCTAGTAGAGAAGGGTGACATGCGGTCCAGGTGAATCGAAATCGACTCGACGGTGAATCACATTTGATTATTGGGGGGGGAGTGAAGTTCTGAGTTTTGAGTTCTGGGTTCTGAGTTGGAAGTCGGGGAGAGGGAGTGAAGTTCTGAGTTTTGAGTTCTGAGTTAGTCTGAAACACTGAGGGTGAGGTACTAACTTAATGGTTCTGAGTTTTGAGTTTTGAATTCTGAGTTGATGACGGGGGGAAATGCTGAATGTGCAATGAATGAGCCGGAAAATCTAAATGAGGAGTACTGAGTTCCGAGTGGGAACCAAAAACTCAGAACTCAGAACTTATAACTCAGAACTCGGCAAGGCCGTTGACTCAGAACTTAAAACTTAGAGCTTGGCGAAGGTGGTTCTCATCAATAGCGGTCGAGTAATACCATCCAGATGGCCCCCACCACTCCAATAGACATCCCTACGAACACGATCTGACCGAATATTTGTAGCATGGTTGCGTCTCCCTTCAGTAAAGCTCCGGCGTTCTTGAAGGTTCCTGATATCTGCGTATCTAGCAAGCCGCATGCCTAATGTGAAATGCGTATGTCCTCTGTCGTGCTTTGTGGTTTTACATGGGTTTCGCCTAGCGCAAGCTATTACAGAGGAGGATGGAAAGCAGTTCAGGTGAATTGGAAACGATTCAGCACTGAATCATATTTGATTACAGAACGGGGGGGACGGGGGGGGGAAGTTTTGAGTCAACGGCTTTGCCGAGTTCTGAGTTTAGAGTTCTGAGTTGGAAGACGGGCACCGGGGAAGTTTTAAGTTCTGAGTTATGAGTTCTGAGTTAGCCAGAAAAGCCGGTGGGGAGATTCGAAGGAATGAGGAGTGTGGAGTGTGAAATGAGGAATGAATTGAACAGAAACGCTGAAAGAAGAGTGTTGAATTTCGTTCCAAATAACTCAGAACTCAGAACTTATAACTCAGAACTCGGCGCAGCCGTTGACTCACAACTCAGAACTTTTTCCCGAGGGATTATTTCTCCGGAGGAGCCGATTTGAGATCCCACTCTGCCACGCCGTTGAGGCCAACCTGCTTGAGCAAGCCCGCGCGGGTGCGTCGCAACGAGGTATCCTGCGGATCGGTCTTGATGAGATCGCAAAGACAAGAGACGGCGTCGTACCAAAACCCATGCGCGGCATTCCATTTGACGCTTTGGAGGTCGCAGCTCAAATTGACTTCCATTGTTATGAGGCACGTATTGAACTCACAGCGCTCGATCATGCCGCCTGCCACAATATCCTTCGACGGCGACTCAGGATCGCGAATCGCGGAGATGTACCAGCGATATGTCACATCCGGCTCAAGTACAATGCCTAAATTTTTGAGGTTGATGGATTGAACGCCTGCATGTTCCGGTGTGGGAATCGGGCCTTCATGCATCGGCTTGACCAATTCGTTGTTGATGAGCGTAAATTTCAGCGGGTATGTCGTCGGTTTAGAGAGAAACCAGTTCAGGCCGGGAGTCTTCTTGAACGTGAACCCGACATGGTCCGGCACCAAGGCCACGATCACGGGATCGCTTCCGTCCGTCCCGCGCAATCCGCCACCCACGCGAGCACGCGGGGTCAGCTTCTTGGGGGCCTGGTAGAGGGGAACCGGCAGATCCTCCGTTGACCCAGACTGCAAAACGGCTGGCTGATCCGATGCCGCCGGCGTCGTAACCGGGTCAACCAACCCTATACTTAGGATCAGTCCCGATAGTAGAGAGACAGTTATGCTTCGCATCGATAGCACCTCCCGAGCAGGCTGCGGGCTGGCTGGTTGATCTGGTTTGTTTTGTTTACCTGGTTGATTTAGTTCATCGGGCTAGGTTCGTTCAACCAAACAAACAAGACAGACCAAACAAACCAAATAACGTTCTTCTTACGTTGGCGCACTGTAGCACGAACCCAGCGGTATGTTACAGCCAGTTGTTCAGCAACAGAAACGGCGACCAGTAGGCCGGATGTTCATAGACCCGGTCTGCCAAGAGCGTCTGCTGTGCTTTCTGCAAAGCCTGTGCCTTCGACTGCGTGGGATTGCGTAGCTGCCTGTAGAATTCGGAGACCAAGGCAGCCGAGGCTTCATCGTTGATGAACCAGAGTGTCGCGAGAGCACTTCTGGCTCCAGCCTTGATAGCCACACCGGCCAGGCCGAGTGCCGAACGGTCGTCGCCTGTGCCGGTCTGGCAGGCGCTGAGGGTCAAGAGCTCCAGTGGATCTTTTCGATAGCGGAACAGACCAATCAGACGGTCCAGCTCATTGATGGTAAGTTTTCCGTTATAGGTCAATAGATACGACTGTGTCGTGTCTGCGGCAAACCAGCCATGGGTGGCAATGTGCAAGATGCCATAGGGGTGATCTTTTAATTCTTGTTCAAGCCGCGGAGTCGAAAACTCGGCATTCAAGAGTTGATCTCCCTGGTAGAGCGAGCGAATGGCATTGATTTCTTCTTCGACGAAGGGAAGGGACGGAAATCCTTGAACGGCTCGCGTGAGCCCGCCCGACAACAGCCGGACCTTGTTGCGGTCGATCGGTTTCGGGTCGGTAAGATTCAGGCCTGGCGTGGTGGCCACTGCAAATTTCTCGATGAGGAACTGCTTGCCGTCATGGAGCGCGGCCATCGGCACCGTGCGGAGCGGACCATCGGGGATAAAGACCAGTGTGTCGATCTGGAAAGAGGCCAAATCCGGTTCGAGCGGGCGGATCAACCAGGCATACAGTTGTTGGGCGTGAGGGAGATACTCGCGCGTCGTTCGCTTTTCGACCGTTTTGCGAAAAGCACGCACCTCCTGTGTGAGCGTGGCGGATGAGACGGGGATCGACAGCCGTTTCAGCCCATTGGGGAGGCTGACCAGCAGTTCCAATCGATCGGCGAAGACAATGGGATACACCACGGCCGTTCCGGCGGCCAGCTTATCCAGCTTCGTGATACGCGCTTGCAGGGTATCGACACAGTCATCTTGGAAGTAGTCCCGTAACTCGGCGGCCTTGTAGGTCTCGATCGCGTCGCGTGCGCGGCGAAGATACTGCTCGGCTCCTTGCGAGTCATCCGTCAGCGAGGCGCGATGGAGCAGCAGATCGGCGAGTTCAAAGTAGAGCGCGCGGACCGAATCTTCTCCGGCGAATGAATCGTGTCCCCATGCGGAGGCGACTTCGATGCGAATGGGGCGCAGGGTCGTGGTGGCATTACCATAGGAGGCAATGGCCTCGTCCAGCTTGCCTGTGGCTGCCAACAAACGGCCGAGCTGCCATTGCCAGCGGAAGAGCGACTCCGGCGCGTTGGCCGACTGGGCGGAGAAGACCGCGCGTCTGGTCAGCTGCAACGATTCGTCGTAGCGATGTTCGGTTTCATACAAGTGACCGAGATAGCCTTCGGCATAGGAGCGAGTCCGCTCGTCGCCGATCTGTTCCGCCACGGTCGTCGCTTCCAGCAGCACGCCGGCCGCGCGCAGCAGCAGAGGGGCGTTCATGGCTGGCATCGAGGCACGGAGTTGCTGGTAGCCCAGTCCTGTCTGAATGAGATTCATGGCCTTGTCGTGCGAAGGCTCGAAATCTTTCAGGATGTCGAAGGCCCGGTCCAGCCAGTCCCGCGCGTGATCCGCTTGATTCAGCTTCATTGCCATGCGGGCCGCGTTGATATAGGCCCGCACAGTCAACGCGCGATCCCCGGCTGCTTGCGCCTCCTGCGCGCTGGTGGTGAAGGAGGCCAGCGCATCCGCGTCATGCAGCTGCGCGACGTGGGCAATGCCGAGGTCGTGGTGAATGGCCGCAATGAGCCGACGATCCTCATCGGCTTGTGCCAGGGCCAACGCTTGGGTCAGATACTGCACCGCCGCGTCCGGTTTGCGCGCCGCCAGATAGGTCCGACCGAGACTCTCCATCACGACGGCAATCCTGGCGCGATCTCCTGTCTGTTGTGCCAGGGTCAGCGCCAGTTCCAATTGTTGCAAGGCCTGACCGACCTGCCCCAACGATTCCGAGGCCTGCGCGGCCTGTGCCAGGGCCCGGCTCTGTTCTCCGACCTTGCCGTCTCGCTCGTAGAGGTCTGCCGCCTGCTTCCACGCGGCGAGCGCCTGATCGAACGAACCCCGCTGGTACGCGTGAAGGCCCTGCGTCATCAAGCTGTCCGGAGTCGGTTCGACCGCGGAAACAGTTCCGGTTGGCTTGGCCAATACGAACGAGGTCGCGAGGATCACGAGCAGGAAGAGTCTGATCAGATGTGTTTTCATGTCATATCCGTTCATAAAGCGTGACGAGCAAAGAGGTTCTGAGTTCTGAGTTCTAAGTTCTGAGTTTTGGGTTCTCGCTCAGGACTCAGAACTTCTCCTTTAGATTCTCTGGCCCATTCATTCCTCATTCCACATTTCTCGTCTTCTAACTCAGAACTCAGAACTCAAAACTCAGAACTTCCTCACCGTCCCGCGCCTGTTTAGAACAGATTGACCACTAGGCCCAGATGCACTCCATTGTCCTGAATCGTGTTCCCGCTGCTTGGCACATGGTTCAGTTGCTGTCCCCAATAGACTTCGAAGCTGGCCTTGTCGTTCGGCAGGATATTCCACCGGAGACCGACACCGGCGCTGGCGAGCGTGTCGGGGAACGTGGTGATGGGGGCCGTCACGGCAGGACGGTTGTTGCCCTGGTTCCAGCCATGGGCAACGTCTATAAAGGGAGCGAACTGGAACATCGGCTGCCCGTTCGCCCAACGGTACAACGGAAAGCGCGGTTCGATCGAGGCGATGAACGAATTGTCGCGCAGGATGGTCACCTCGCGGTAGCCGCGCACCGTATACCGTCCGCCGAGCGACACCTGCTCAACTGGAAACAGCGGCGAGTTGGTGAGTTGCAGATCCATGTGGCCGAGGAGCTGCATGCCGAGCAAATTCTCGCCGAACTGCTTGATCCCCTGCGCCTGGCCCAGCCAGGAGAAGAATTGTCCGTCCGGTGTATCGGGGTTGGCATTGATGGTCGCACCCAGCACGTTCAAGCCGACGCTAAATCGTGAGCGGACGGCCAGCACCGTGTCGAGCGTGCGATGGGTCCAGTCCTGCGCAAAACGGAGCGCCGAGACGGTTGCCGCTCCGTTCTGAAAACCGGGAAACGAGTTGAACGTCTGCTGGTCCGGGGTGCCGTTGAAGAGAAAGCTTTGGGTGAAGAGATGTTCCCCGATGATCGAGAGCGCCACCTCGTCGGTCACGGTCTTATAAATCGGGTGGCGGAGGCTCATCCCGATGATCTCGGAGTTGGTCTTGATGTTCAGCGGACTGAATGGTGGCTCGATCAGTCTGAAGCCATAGCGCCGGTAGTACGGCGAAAAGGTCGTCCCGTATTGGTTGAAGGGGAGGGCATACGAGGCGTCGACGATCGGATAGGCGCCGCTCGACTGGCCGTAGCTGAGCTTGAGCGGGTCTCCGTGGCCCGTCAGGTTGTCGTGGACCAGCGTGCCGACCCCACGGATTTCTCCAACCAGCGGCGTCTGGTAGTTGTTCAGCTCCATCGAGGCGTGAAACGGATTCCGGTCCGCCACGCGCACGTTCAGCAGGCTCTCGCCTCGCTGATCCCCGGGCCGCAGCTCCGCGTTGATGCGCTCGATGCGGCGATCCTGCTGCAGGATTTG
>Ga0315278_10004402_pt1 | contig 12695 bp, 8 predicted proteins | sample YL17G06_0_MG_FD_203880 | JGI IMG/M metagenome (GOLD analysis project Ga0315278, IMG submission 203880) | Sediment microbial communities from Yellowstone Lake, YNP, Wyoming, USA - YL17G06_0 | ecosystem: Environmental > Aquatic > Freshwater > Lake > Sediment | place: USA: Wyoming | collected...
CCAACATCAATCAGAACAACTGGCTGTTCCTTGGCCGGGGCGTCAATTACCCCGTAGCGCTGGAAGGCGCGCTGAAGCTCAAGGAGATAAGCTATATTCACGCCGAGGGATTACCCGCTGCGGAGATGAAACACGGCCCCATCGCCCTGATTGTCGATGGTATGCCCGCCGTATTCATCGCCACCAACGGCCCTCAATACGACAAAATCATAGGCAACATCTGCGAGGTGCGGGCAAGAAAAGGCAAGACCATTATCGTCGCCACCGAAGGCAACGACCACATTAAGCAGTATGCCGATTACCTGATAACCGTTCCGGATGCGCCGGAATTGCTGCAGCCGATGCTCACCGTCATACCGCTTCAGTTGATGGCATATCACGCGGCCGTCCTTCGCGGCCACGACGTCGATAAGCCACGAAATCTCGCAAAGAGCGTTACGGTTGAGTAATATGCGAAAGGTGGGATACTTGATACTCGATGCTCGATACTCGAAATCGAGTGTCAGGAAAAAGGGCTTCACCATCGTCGAGCTGCTCGTCGTTATTGCAATAATCGCCGCGATAACGGCGATACTTCTGCCGGGGCTGGGAAAGGCAAGGGCAATGGCGAGACGAGTGAACTGCGGCTCCAACCTGCATCAAATCGACCTCGCGATGCATCTTTACTTAAGCGACAATAAGGACACATATCCCTGTGCCCAAGACCCCCTGCCAAAAAAGCAGCCGACAGACCCCAATATCTGGCTTTGGATGGGGCGCGGCTGGCGGGACTTTATCTCGCCATACTTCGGCGAAAAAATCGACATCAACAATCCATCGGTTCTCAGGTGCACCAGCGACCAAACACCGGCTAAAACATTCGAAGCCACAAGTTACGCGTATTCGATGGCGTTCTACCACAGCCCACAACAGATTAACAATATGAACAGCCCGCTGGACAACTACGACCCAAGCCATTTGAAACCGTCAATCCCGCAGGAATCCGACAGGGTTGTCAAACCAGCCGGGAAAATCATCGTCGGCGACTGGAACAGCAACCATAAACGACTCAATCAGGGTGAGGACAAGGGCTGGTGGAACGAACTGGGCAGCCGGAACTTTCTGTTCGGCGATGGTCATGTGCAATTGCTGCAAGCCAATAAAATCCGCAAAGCCGTTGACAAAAACCCCAACCCAAACCTGACAAAAGACGGCATAGAAGGTATCGACTGGCCTCGATAGTTATCGACTACGGCTTTCCATCTTAAATCGCCGATATTAACAACAAAGGGAAATGTCCGCTTCGCCGGCTGATACGAGGTGTAAAAATGATAAAAATAACGACACAAAACAGGTTGCTCATAATACTGGTTCTTATACTGTCGCTTGCCGGCTGTAAAGATGATGGAAAGCGAAAGGCACTTGCCGAGGCGGCGCAGGCAAGGGCAGAGATTGTCAAGCTCAAGGCCGAGACAGTCCAGTTGAAGAGCGAGGTCAGCTACCTTAATGAAAAGCTTGCCGCCGCAAACCAGGCGAAAGACAACATTCAGATACAGTTAGACCTGTTGATTGAAGACAGCAACGCAACGACAACCGATGCAGAGGACGTTCAGCAGGAAAACGACAAACTCAAGACGCATCTGGCCGAGCAGATAAAAAAAACCGGCGAACTGGAAAAGCAGGTTGAAACGCTCAAGGCGGTAATTAACGCGTTTCAAGCCAGAATGGAGCAGCAAAAAGCCGCGGAACAACCAAAGGCAACGGAGCAGACCAAAACCGACAAGTAAGGATTGTTTTTTCAGCAGCCGTTAAGTTTGCTCGTGATGTAATTGACTATCGAATTGACAGTGAACAGGTCGCCCAATTTATTGATGTCCGGGGCATTCTGGAAAACAGATATATCTGTGTGAGGCATCTTCTCTCTTAACTCCGCAAGGCCTTTGGCGGTTAACTTGCCGTTGCTGACCAGCTCATGATTGTTCATCAGCGTCTCGGCGGGGAAAAGCTCCTCTCGCGGAATCTTAATATCGAAGGCCTTTTCCAGCCGAAATACTATGTCCAAAAAGTCGATGCTCTCCGCCCCCAAATCGCCCATCAGCGTCGCCTTGCCGGTTACTTCCTCTTCATCGACGCCCAGCGCATCAACCAGCACCTCCCGCACCTGCTCAAAAACCTGCACTTTTGTGGCTGCCATACTCTGCCTTATCCTTCCCGGCTGCGGCCCGGCGGTATCCTCGCCGACGCCACCCAGCCGGTCGATAAATTACCGTAATTACCCGCCGCAGGCAATACCTCGAAATCTAAAAGAGTATCTTTACTCGAAAAGTGCGCTGTGGTATAATTTAGTCGTTTTAGAGGGTAAGCCAAGAGGAATTGTATGACGACGAGGTTAGACGGCAACAGACCGCCCGTAAGAGGAGCGATATCGGTCGTCAGCTTTGTCGGCGACTTACCGAGGTAATATCAAAATGCCATTTTTAGGAGGTTAGGGAAATGGAAACAAAACCAATCAGATTTTTTATTGTGACGACAGGTCTGCTTCTCTGTTCAATCGCATCGGTCTATGCATCCACCCCGTGGCTGCATACAGACGGCAATCAAATTAAAGACCCTGCCGGAAACACCGTTATCCTGAGGGGCGTCGATTTGATTGACCTGGGTTTTATGGTGGATTGGCATGGCGGGGCAGCCGAAATGATTGACCGTCTGACAGACAAAACCGACAACGATGGAATTTCGCCGGGCTGGTATCCAAAAATAATCAGGATTAACATCACCCCGGCCGATTCGGTAAGCGGCTGGCCGCATCGTTTTAACCCCGATTATGACCATTTCTATTATGGGTATCTGAGGCCAATTGTCGATTATTGCAAATCAAAAGACGTTTACGCAATCATCGACTGGCATTACGTCGCCAACACATACGAGCACGTCGCGTCAACAAGCGAGTTCTGGGAATATATGGCGCCGAAATTCGCCAACGATTCGCACGTCCTTTTCGAGCTTTTCAATGAGCCGATGAATGACCTTTATGGCGACTGGATTTTTAATGACAATGATACCGCTGACTGGCTCAGCGTCCGACAGGATATGCAAACGTGGGTCGATATCGTGCGGACGTATGCGCCTAAAAATCTCATCCTCGTGGCCGGCTCGAACTATTCGCAGATACTTAGACCGATAGTCGATAACCCGATAGAAGGAACAAACATCGTCTATGTTTCGCATATCTATCCCGGCCATTTCCTCAACTATTGCTGGTCAAACGGTTGCAGTTCCGCCGGGAGTAGTTATATGAATGAGATAACGACCGTCGCTGCTGTTTATCCTGTTATGATGACAGAGTGGGGCTTCAGCCAAAGCAATAACCCTAATACTGGTGATCTGCTTAATGGCACAATTACCGATTATGGCCAGCCATTGATGGACTTTATTGAAGGACTTGGCATCGGCAATAGCGCCTGGGTAGCCAGTTACGACTGGGGTCCGCCGATGTTCTGGAATCCGGGAGGGTGGCCTCCGCAGGAAGGCCCATGGCAGCTTCGTCGCGGCGAAGGCGAAATGGGCGGCTTCGTGAAAGACACACTTTACGCGAAGAGAAACGACAACCAGCCCTGCGATACCACAAAGACCGCTATCGAAGTTTCACCTTTGAGCTACAACTTCGGAAATGTGGAGCTGGGAAAATCGAGCGTGTTCACTGTTTCCATCTCTAACAAAGGTTGCGGCCCGCTTATTATCAGCAGCGTCGGCCTTAAGACAGATTTCGCTATAACCTCATTCTCGTCTCCGTTGGCAACCATACAGACGAACGAAAATGTAAATCTGGATATCGCCTATGCCCCGACAATTCTCGGCGACAACTCGGCCATCCTTCAGATTAGCAGTAACGACGCAGATAAGCCCGTAGTCGAAGTTAAACTCAACGCAAAAGGCGTATTAACACTGTTGTCGCCTTCAACACAGGCGGCAAATATCATGGTTTTCTTCGATGAGTCCGTCAAACAAGGCACTTTACAATGGGCGCCGCCAGGAAACGGGCACCCTCCCTCTTTCGCCAGGCCATTCCAGAAAATTATGAGAAGTATGATTGAGGCGGTAGCAAAATCGATTGAGCAGGGAAAATATGAACAAGCGTGCAGCCAGCTAAATAAAATCAAAAAACATTTCGATGGTCAGAACAATCCGCCTGAGAATATAACCGGCCCGGCGGCACAGCAAATGGCCGGCAAATTACAGCTACTGATACAAACGCTTGGATGTAAATAAACGAAAATTGCTTATTACTTCAGGGCTGCGAGGGGCAATCTCGCAGCCCTTTTTTGCGCCAAATTCCGGCTGCCAATAGTTCGCAAAGTAAAGTAGAATGCTTACGCGATGAAAATGCTGCGAAAAATCTGGCCCGCTTGGGTGATGCTCGGGTTTATTGTTGTCTTCTTCAGAGAAAACATATTCCCCGCCCACGGGAACTTCCTTGGTGGTATCGACGTTGCCCAGTACTTCCTCTGGCACGCCCAATTCATCAAGGAGCAGCTCCTGTCAGGAAGTGTCCCGCTTTGGAACCCTTATTATTACAGCGGACATCCGTTCATAGCCAACCCTCAGACGTTTGTTTTTTATCCCGCCACGCTGTTGTTCGCGGTATTACCTTTGCCCTGGGCATTCAATACCGACACACTTTTGCATATTTATTTAGCGGCAGCGGGAATCTATTGTTTCGTATTGCTCATCACGGAATCCAGAAGCTCCGGCCTGGCTTCGGCGGTTGTTTACAGTTTAAGCGGGTATTTTATGACCAGGATTTACGCCGGCCACCTGACGATGATTCATACGGCCGCTTTGCTGCCCTGGATTTTTTATCTCTTTGAAAAAGGATACAAAACCGGCCAAACGCGATTTTTCCTTATTACGGGCCTGGTGTTCGGCCTGCAGATTTTAAGCGGCGAGCCGCAAAACAATTACTATACGGTTTTGTTTCTCGCGGTTTATGCCCTTATCAGGCACTTTTCCACGTCTCGGCCCGCACACTGGCCCTTTTACCAGCCGGTGGCATTTTTAGTTTTAATTCTGCTTGTGGCATTTGGAATCAGCGCTGTCCAGGTCTTGCCTTCTCTGGAGTTTATGTCTCTCAGCGACAGGGCTGAAAAAACATATCAATTCGCCACCGCTTACTCATTCCCTCCTCAGAATTTCTTTACGTTCCTGGTGCCTGTGATTGAGAATTCCTCATTAAAGCCGGACGTGGAATTTGCCGGCTATATCGGGATTCCGGCAATCATTCTCGCGGGAATAGGCGCGGCTTTTTACAGACATTCCCCGCATACCTGGTGTTTCAGGATTATGGCCCTTATCGCCGCTGCAATTATGCTGGGTAAATACACCCCCTTATACCATTTGTTCTACAATTGCCTTCCCGGAATCGCAACTTTTCGCATACCCGCTCGTTGTCTGGTTATATTTACTTTCTCAATGTCCGCCCTCACAGGTCTTGGTATTCAGCACGTATGCCAGACAGCAATCACAAGAAAACAACACATAGCCGGAATTGGTTTGTGTGCCGTGTTGCTAATGTGCTTATTCGCCGGAGCAGCATTCTTTCAGGTTCCACTGGTTTCAAAAGATATAGTGTTAGCCGTTGCTTTTTTCGTTGTCGCATTTGTCATTCTGGACCTGGGCCGGTTTGTGAAAAACAAATCTGTTGTCGCCGGCGTGATAATCGCTGTCCTGTTTATTGACCTTTACCTGGCCTATCATTCCCAAACACCCACAATAAATCAGAATGAGGTGCTGAAAAAACAGTCCTATGAACGCTTATTTGGTAATGACCGCGGATTTTATAGGGTCGCGTCGCCTCTGGACGCATTGGTCGGGGCAAATTTTCATTATTACAACGTCAATGCCTACACCCCTGTGGTATTAGGCCGCTATTTTCGATTTATGCACGAGACGGCTAACGCACCCGTAGATACAAAGACCAGACATACTCTGAATCCGCAGATATTCAGCCGAAATTCGGTGTTTAGCTCAAAGGTTCTGGGGATTAAGTACGCGCTAATCAAAAACAAAGATGGATTTGAGCTGATAACAGCGGAACAGGTGATGCCGCGAGCGACCCTGGTAAGCAACGCTCTATTTCTACCCCGGCTCGAAGACCATTTGCAGTATATCAAGCGACCTGATTTCGACCCTCAAAAACAGGTTCTGCTCGAAGCAGTCCCGCCTGAAAATGTGCCGCCAAATCCGAAAGGGATGGAGGCGCCGCCAGACGGGAATAATGTAACGATTACCAAGTATCAGCCGAATCAAATTGAGTTGAATTGCGTTTCGGACAGCGACACCTATCTGGTCTTGAGCGAGCTTTTCTATCCGGGCTGGCAGGCATACATAGACGGCAACAAGGTGCAAATCCTGCGGGCCGATTATCTGCTGCGGGCCGTTCCCCTTACCGCCGGCAGGCATAATGTAGTTTTCGTTTACAGGCCGGCGAGCTTCCTGATTGGTGCGGCGATAACGATATTCACTCTTTTGCTTTTGGGAGCAATCTCTCTCCTGCTCCGTTTTCGTTCGCCTGGCAAACAAAAAACGGGGTGACTAGATTCGAACCAGCGGTCTTCCCCAAGGGACGCTCTAAGCCAACGAGGACGTTTTTATCTTTCTACTTACCGTTCACCTGTCCATTCGCCTTCGGCGAATCGGGGCAACTGTCCTTCGTTTGAACCGTTGCTTAATGCTTTTATAGAAATCCTCTTAAATAATAACCCCGAACTGCAATTAGCACAAGAACTTGCAAGAAAATATGGTTAACACTCGTTGGTCTTTCGCCTTTTGGTAAACTTTTTGCCCCATTTTAATTCGAAAAAACAGGTTTCAAGTAAACTTGTAATGATCAAAAAAGCCGGTTATGAGCAACGGATATATAAAATGTTTGCGTTTTTTGAATACTTTTTAAGTCGTTGATGTTACGTATCTTATGTATTAGCGATTTTTCCGATTTTATGAGTTATTGGGCTTTTGGGTTGTAGTCTGGTTGTAGGTTTTCTCTCACTTGCATCCAAAAACTTTACTGGTCATCAGCAAGGTCAAAAGGATGTCTTAATAACATAGCAACATATGGAAAGCTGAAGAAGAGTCGACTAGTTTTCTACAAACTTAGATAATATGAAGGTCATCCTTTCAACGGTTATGATTTGTGCTTTGCACAATATACAAATCTAACCTTATTGAAAGGAATGACCTATGACAACAGTATCAAAAAAGCAGAAGTGGTTCAACGCAATCCACCTGACCCCGGCTGACGATTTGTATGTCGGCATCGACGCACACAAAAAATCTCTCCACGTCGCACTTTTTCTCAATGACGCACCAGCCATTGATTTCGTTATGCCGCCCGACAGCGAAAAACTAATCGACACGCTCAACAGACTTCGCCCTGCCCTGCGTATGGTTGTTTACGAAGCCGGCCCGACAGGGTACTGCCTCGCGAGAGCAATGCAGAATGTTAACCTGCCTGTAAACGTTGTTGCGCCTTCAAACACCACGACAATCTGCACCTGATTCAAAGACCGACTCTCTCGATGCCCGCAAACTCGCCGAGTACGCTGCAAAGGGACTGCTCAGACATATCGCCATCCCCACCAGACATCAGGAAGCCCAGCGCCAACTCACTCGTCTGCGGGAGCAACTGGTCGCAAAACAAACCCGTGTCAAACTCCAGATAAAAGGATTCCTTCTTCAGCATGGAATCGACCAGCCGCAAGGCCTTTCACGCTGGTCGGCAACCGCCGTCGAATACCTTAAAAAAGTCCGTCTTTCGGAACAACTGCGATACTGCCTCGATATACTGCTCGATGAACTTTCCTTCATTATCGAGCAACGCAAACTCACCGAACAAAGAATCAAAGAGGCATTCAGTGAAAAACCGCACTCTAAAATCTGTAAACTGCTCACTACTCATCCGGGCGTCGGACCAGTCATTGCCGCTCAGTTCGCCGCCGAGATATTCAACCCAAGGCGGTTCACAGATAAAACCCAACTGGCCAAATACGTCGGGCTTGCTCCTTCCGTCAGACAATCGGGCCAGATGCTGCGGGACGGCCCTATCCTTAAAACCGGCAGGCCGCAGCTTCGCTGTTCACTCATCCAGGGCGCCTGGCTGTGGATACGAAAAGACCCCAATGCTTACAATACGTTCTGCCGGCTCATTCATAATACCGGTCACAAAAACAAGGCCATCACCGCTATGGCCAGAAAACTCGCCGTGCATCTGTGGAAAATGGCCTGTGACAATAAACCTTATTCCTGTGCCGTGTAGGAGGTTGTGCTAAATAGCAATACCGGGATTTAACTGCTGCTGACGGGCAGTATATGGCTCGAATCCGTCCGGGCGACTACGATCCGATGCTTGTGCCTTGAGCACGAAACTTAGATGGTAGCGCCCTGATGGTTAAATATGGATGGTTAACCTGTGCTAAGAGCACGAATAGCAGACTGAGCCGGAACTGTCACAGACAACGGAGAAAGTATGCTTATGAATTAAAAAGAAAAAATAAATCATAACCGTTGACGGCTGCCCTCATAGCAGCATCGGATGAGTTTTTTATAGTACGGGGGCCCATACTGAACTGGTCAGTATAGGCCCCGAACTAATGCGAAATCATCGCCTAATCAGCAGCTATTAATACGGCCACACTGCCGCCGATAACCACTGGCTCGCCAAAATGGCATATTCCTTGAAGTTAATCTTGTCATCCTTATTCAGGTCGATGTTAGGATCGGCTGGCAGCAATAACCAGTTGTTTGTCAGTATATCAAGGTCGCTGTAGTCAACGAAGCAGTCGCCGTTAAAATCGGGTGTTCGGTTAGGCATACATCTGGGCTGGTACAGCCTGATGTCGTCAAAGTACAGCGTTCCTGTACCATTTGGGGTAGCAGGTCCGACACCGAGAGTTATCTTCCTGATCTTTGCCAGATTCAGGGCGGGGTTGACGACTTTGAAGTCATTCAAGGCAATATCCCATGCCTGCCAGGTGTTTTGCAAGACCACATTGGGGTCAGTGTGGGTGACCGTTGCTTTATTGCTATCGCTGCTGCCTACGTTGTTGTTATCCTGCAAAGTTATGTACAGCGGCGCAGCGACGTTACTTTTTATACCGATGTCTTGATGGCTCCATGATGATATCGTCATTCCTGGAGCGGTTATGGAGACATTGGAAAGCTCTGCTGTGCATGTTGCCGTAGTGTTATGAGCGGTCACCGCTGAACCTACATAGATTGGCAAAGCCGCAAACACGGGGCTATCGCTTAACACATTAACCCAGTTGGTGCCGTTAGCCGAATAGTAAGCCCAGAGGTAGCCACTGTCGGTGTAAAGCTCAAGCTTTACCCAGTATGGAGCGCTAATGTCGGCCATGGATTCGTAGCCGGCCATCTGGTAGTCGTAGCTGGTGCTGGCACAGGCATCTTCGACACGATACTGGAAGGCCGCGCCCATTTCAGGCGTGATACACATAAACCCGTTCTTAGAGTTCGGATCCAGCGACTGGCGAATCATCACGCCGGCCTTGGCCCACGGGCTGGTGTTACTACTGACACTATCTACCTTCGCTATAATCGTCACGAGAGGCCCCGCGGTGCCTGTTATTGCCTTATAGGCGTAATGGCACTCATCGTGGTACCTTGTTCCTCTCAAGTCCGGCACATCCCAGACGTCTTCGCCGGAGGCGGTAATTGTGTACGGGTCAGACCCCGTAAAGCTGCCTACGGATGCCGGCCAACCTCTATACCACAGCTCCAATGACTTGGAGCCAAAGGCAGTCCAATCCTGCGACGAAGTAAATGTGCGGGTGGCATTTGAATCATAGGGCGACAAAACGTTATTGTAATCAAACGGCATCGACTGCAGGCCTCCGTGAACAATGGTTGTCTCAGCATAGTTGAAATTTGGATAACCTACAAGTCCACCACCGCCCTTTATCCAGTTGTTGGGTAATCGAGCGCTGGTTGGCATATATTTGTAGAACTCAAAATCATCCACGAATTCAAAATTTGCTACGGTAAAGCTCCAGACCATACCTTTCCACGAACCAGGCTGCTCATCTATACGCCAGTAGTAAGTCGTATTTTTTTCAAGTAGGCCAGGAACATAGGTCGTATTAGTATCTGGTGTGGTCGTTGTTTTATATACGCCAAGATGATTCGATAGAGTGGCATTGGTCACATCCGCTTCACTGGTGCCGAAATATACATCGTGCGAGGTGGCGTCCCTTCCCTTTGTCCAGCTAAGGGTAGGCGTCTTAGTTATATCTGTCGCACCGGGGGCCGGCAATGGGTTACCAGCGAGTTTGACATTGACTAATCGCGCATTGTCAAGGTAAATATGCCCTGAGCCCCCGACACCAGTCTGAAGGGCCAGGAGCATCGTCATCCTATTCGTATCCGCCCAATCAGAGTAGGTAAGGGACCCATCCGCTATCTGTGTAGGCCCAGTAAAATCAACGGTATAGGTTGCGTACCAGTTACCCGTCCCATTCCATGTAGCTCCTAATGAATTGCCGTTATTCCTGTCTATTCCACTGACATCGTACGGCCTCCAGGTGTGATTGGCGTTGGCGTCGGTCTGCACACACAGCGGCCCGATGGTGACTATTTGGCCGCCCCATTCCGAACCAAACATTGTAACATCAAACTGAAGCTTCATATTGGTCAGATTCAACACCCCTCTCCGCTGGATAATCCAGTAGGCCGGATCGGCTGAGTCAAGTGTAGCGATCTGTACACCGAGACTATGGCTATTCAACGTGACTCCTTTTGTTGCAGAATAACTAAAAGTGGTATCTCCCTGCCACGTTGGTTCCCATCCGTTCATTCCATTTTCCCAGTCGCCTATCACAACGCCCTTGCCGGTGAACGCGGTCATAAAATCCCAGACCTCACCTTTTCGGATACTGGGCCCATTGACCTCATCAATCCGCCAAAAGTAAGTTGTGTAGAGCGCCAGAGTGGGGTTATAAGTGCTAATCGTCTGGCCTTGACTTTTCAGTACGCCCTGCGGATTAGTTCTGTTGGCGTCGTTTACATCGTTAAAATTAGTGCCGAAATATACATCTTGCGAGGTGGCTCCTGCTGCCTTTGTCCAGCTAAGGGTAGACGTCGTATTCACATCCACCGCATGCTCAGCCGGAATAGGAGCGTAAGCCGTCCCATCGCCGACTAATTTCACATTGTCAACATAGTAAACCCCGCCTTGGCTATAGCCACCCCAATTCGTGGCGAGGATAATACCCAAATATGTGAGGTTGTTAAAGTCGATCTGATTGAGAACCAAAGAGTAGTCATAAGTAACGCTCTTCGGGCCGTTCCCATTCCAGGAGCCCCAATTTGCAATCTGCGTCATCTCCCACCCCTTAGCCCATACACCTTTACCAACGTTGGCGTCTGTGCTGCCTGCCTCGATTATCATATGGAATTCGCACCAGCCAAGACTATAGCCCCCCCAGTCGCCGGCACCATATATCCGCGTAAGGTCTAACGAAACCTTGCGGTTATTCCTGAATTCGTTAACCGTATCGTTTGCTACGCAACTGTACGCGGCAGCTCGATCAAAGCCGTTACCAGTAGAATCGGCAATCTTGAGGCTGTTGCCGTCCAATGTAGCCCCGACTGTGCTGAGGGTTAGCGTGATATTGGGATTGCTGGGGGTCTCAGGGCCCCATCCGTCAAAACTGCCGCCTTCAAAGTTGCCTATCACGAAGCCGTCGCCGTAGGTTATAGACGCCAGAGACAGCGCCATAACAAAAGAAATTAGATAAATAAGTTTTTTACGCATAAAAACCCTCATTTCTTTTTCTATTAATTTTTCCCTATTGACCGCGACCTATGGAATTTATTTTTGCTACAATACCATTTTGCATCAAAGTAACCTCTTATTCGGTCTCAGGGAACTATTGTCCATTGCCTGTAATCCAGACAATTCTGAAAAAACGGGGCCTGTTATGATTCACAGGCCCCGAACTGATACATAATTAGCTAATTAAATATCTTTAGAGTAATTATTGTATTAGCGTTTCCTGCGAATCATCGCCAAACCGCCAAGCCCCAGGAGGACCATCGTTGCCGGCTCAGGAACCAACTGCGCATTGTCAAGATAAAAAGTCGCGACAGGATAGTAATCAGGGACATGGACGATGAGCTTAACATCCATGGCCAAATCGTAGATGTAACCTGCATCGGTTAACTCTGCCTTTATATTGGCTATTTCACCTGTGAGGTCCCAACTCGTGGCCATCGTGCCATCCGGATCTGCATACTGAACACCGCCTCTCCAGGGGAGACGATTCTCGGGAGCCCTATAAGTCGCAAGCATCGAAGGATACCAGTTGGCGCCTAATATTTCTCGTCCACCTCCGACGAATTTCTGAACCCCGAGATCGTTCCAGGCATTAGCACTGAGAGAGAAAAATAGCTGGTTCTCCGGAGTCCACCAGCCCCAGGCTCCAGCTGACCAGTCGTCAGAAAACCGTGCCACATCCAATTTAAATTTATTGTATGTGCCATCCGCAACCGAAGCAGCCTGGCCGGCAGTGTAAACGGCGGAGCAAAAGTGTACCACTTGGCGGGCGGTTAGAAAGTGTACCACTGTAAAGAAAAACCTGTGACAATTGGCTGTAAAACATCATTTACAATTACTACTGTCCGGTTGAGCAAAGCTGATTTTACTA
>Ga0315278_10004407_pt1 | contig 12690 bp, 12 predicted proteins | sample YL17G06_0_MG_FD_203880 | JGI IMG/M metagenome (GOLD analysis project Ga0315278, IMG submission 203880) | Sediment microbial communities from Yellowstone Lake, YNP, Wyoming, USA - YL17G06_0 | ecosystem: Environmental > Aquatic > Freshwater > Lake > Sediment | place: USA: Wyoming | collected...
ACGCGCTGCAGCCGGAGGTCAAAATCACCATCCTTCAGTGCCGGCCGCAAAGCGCCATTGATGAGGAGGACGCCAGCATTCCCGATGATCTGCCCGAAGCCGACGTGATTCTCTCCACCCGGCGCATGGTACCGCGCGGTGCGGTGCATGGCATCCGTTATGTGCTGTTCGTCCCGCCGGAGGGATACTTCGGCCTGCAATCTCAAAACGATCGCAGCAAATTGGAGCGGGAGATCGGCGCGCTCAACGCCGCCTTGAAAGGGGAAACCTTCATCTGTGTTGGACCCGGGCGCTGGGGGACATCGACTCCTGATTTGGGAGTGCATGTGGCTTATGGTGATATCTATAATACCCGCGCATTGGTTGAGCTCTCGGGCAGCGAAGTCGGCACGGACCCCGAGCCGTCTTTTGGTACCCATTTCTTTCAGGACCTGATGGAGGCGCACATTTTTCCGCTGGCGGTGAACCTCGACGACAAGGACGCGATTTTCAACCAAAGCTTTTTCTTTGATATGCCCAACCGGTTGACGGACTGGCTTCCTGCGCCCGCCGGCGAGGCGGGGGATATATTGACGCTGATCAAGGTGGAGGATTTCCGCTCCGGCGCTTTCATTAACCTAATCATGGATGACGACGAGGGCAAGGCGGTCGCGTTCTTGACAGACAAGTAATGCGCGTAGATTAATAGTAAGGTTGTTTGGTAATGAAAAACGTGCTGATAACCAGCGCGTTTTTGAGTCTAATCCCCTGCTGCGGCCGGAATCGCCGGCTGCTCCTCCGGCATTTTCACCGGCATCTGTTTGATCAGCACCAAGAAGCCGATGAACGCCAACAGCACAATGCAGCCGGTCAGGCTTAGGATGATGCCGCCAAATAAAGTGTCAAAACCCGGGATGAGAAAAACCAATGGCAGTCCACCCCACGCATTAATGGATCCATGTGCCAGCGCAGCAGCCCACGGACTGCGTGTCTTTAGGTAAAGCCATGAAAGTTCCACCGAGAGCAGCATGCAGGCGAACATCATCAGCAGGATGCCCCAATACGGATGCTGAGGAAAATTGTAGCCCTGGGCAATGACCGGCGCATGCCAGAATCCCCAGATCAGGCCGCTGATGGCGATCGCTTTCCACTGGCCAATGGGCAGCAGCTTCGGAAGCAGAAATCCCCGCCAGCCAAGTTCCTCGCCCATCGTGAAAAAGATATTGATGGCAGGCCCGAGCAGCAACCCTTGTGCCAGCTGGCCGAAGAGCAGAATGTTCACCGGAACCACCTGCCCGGATCCTTTTGCGGTCTGATCGGCAATCTGATGCATGGTGGTGAGATTCGGGTCAAAGGTGCCGGTGCCGATCAATGCGGAGAGTCCCACCGTCACTGCGGCCAGGAAGGGAGGCAGGAACCAGGCGATCAGATAAAAGCGGAACTTCCCCAGCTTGTTGAGTCGCAAATCGCTGAATGGACGTTTGGCAATGAACAGCGTGGTCACGATGGCGGCAATGCCCGGTCCCCACATGCCGAGTGAAACACACAAAAGAAATGCCTGCGAATAAGTGACCGGGTTTGACTTGAAAGCCAGCGGGATCAGAAACAGAGTCCAGCTGATGGCAAAGGTGATGACCAGAAACCAGGTGAGAGGTTTTCGTTGAAGCATAATATTCTTCTCCTTGTTAATTGGATGGCCTTGAGCGGGCACGGATCGTCTCGCGGGTGAGTGGGCGCTAGGCGATGACCATCGCTTCATTGGTTGATTTTTGAATGGTGCCGATTACTTCCCAGCTAAATAGCCTTGACAGATTACTTCCCAGCTATCCATACCCCATTCGATGAGCGTGGCCTCAATATCTTCAGGCTTTGCGCCGGTCCAAGTGGAGCCAAAGTTCTGAACGCGGTAATCCCATTTCTTAAGTTCTTCGGCCATATGTATTTTAAATTTGTATAGACGGATTTATTCATGCTAAATCTTGGCGATCAGGTTGGTGCGGTTAAAGGTCCCCACGCCGACATAGATCAGGGCGGCATCCACCACCCAGACAAGCGTGCCAATGGCAAGGGTTGAGAAAACGCCCAGGTAAAGTACTCCGCTAAGTTGGCCCACGACCAGCGCCAGCACCAGGATGACCAGTGAGCCGGTAAGTTGGTAGGCCTCCATGAAGGTCTTGACACGCGATGAGATCAATACTGTGGCGGACATGCCCAGCAGCGAGATGGCCGGCGTCAGCCAGAACATCAGTGGCCACCAGGTCGGCAGCGGAAACCAGATATGTCCGAATAGCGGCCAACTGGCGGCGTTGACCACGACGATATAAAGTGCGTAGGTAATCCACGAGAGCAAAATAGCCGGGACAACCGAGGCGAGAATCTTGCCCATGAAGAGCGTCCCATCGCTGGCGGGTGTATAGAGCAAAGCCTCCATCGTTTTGCGTTCGCGCTCGCCAACAAATGAATCCGATCCGACGATCGACGAGAACATCAGCGGCATGATCAAAAACATGGGCGCAAAGAGAAAAGCAGTCATGTAGATCACGAATCCCTGCTCGAGGCTTTTGGTGGCAAAAATTTCCTGAATGGTCGGAGGCAGCCGGACGATGAGATCCTGCATGTCGCCCATCTCCTTGGCTACATCCGCGGCGGGAATCAATTGTGGGAGCAAAGTGAATGCCAAAGGAATGATCAAGGCAAATACCATGGGCACCACCAGTGCGGGTACCCAGGCCGCCTTATTCTGGCGTACCTCCTTGAAGTCCTTCAATGCGATGGCGCGTATGGATCTCCAGTTCATTACTCATCTTCCTTCCGTTTTGAATGGCGAAGTAAATATCTTCGAGCGAGTGCGCCCGCGGGTTGATACTCAGGATAGATGCGCCTGAACCCACCAGATGGTGGACGAACGCCGGGATGGATTCCTTGCTCTCGAGCCTGACCGATAGTGAATCAGTTCCGGCTTCGACCTGCTTTGCGCCCGGGAATTTTTTTACCGCTTCAAGCTGCAGTGTGGATGGTGCCTCCCAGAATTTGACATCCACCCAGATGGCCGGCCACAACTTTCGCGACAGGTCCGACAGGCTGCCCAGGGCCAGGGCGTGACCCTTGTTCATCACTGCCACCCGGTCGCACAGGCGCTCAGCTTCAATCAAGTTATGCGTGCACATGACGATGGTCTGCCCTTTGTGGCTGAGCGATTCGATCAAGGTATTGACCTGCTGCGCAGCTTCCGGGTCGAGCCCCGAGGTGGGTTCGTCAAGGAACAGCAGCGGCGGCTGATGGAGCAAGGCACGCGCCAGGGCAAGGCGCTGCTTCATCCCCTTGCTGTATGTTTCAACCTTGTCCCCGGCGCGTGTCTCCAACTCGAAGAATTCCAGCATCTCCTGCACGCGACTACCCAGCGACTCTTCGGAAATCTCAGCCAGCGTTCCGTAGAACTCGAGGTTTTCCCGGGCAGAGAGTCGCTCGTAAAGTGAAGAGGCTTCCGTCAGCACGCCGGTTTTCTTCCGCACCTGTTCGCCTCGCTCCGAGGGATTCAACCCAAACACTCGGACTGTTCCGCTCGAAGGGGGGAGAATTCCATTGAGCAGGCGGACCGTGGTGGTCTTGCCCGCGCCATTGGGTCCAAGCAGGCCGAAGACCTCGCCGGGTTGGATGTCGAAGGTCAGCCCATCCACGGCGCGGATATCGCCGAAGGTGCGGTGTAAGTCTTTGATTTCAATGATTGATTCCATGTTGGTTCCCATAGGTTTCACGTGAAACAGTCAGGCGGGATTCTCGCGCCTCCAAAGGATGTACGAGTAAATGATCGGAACGAAGGCGGCAGCCAACAGGCTGAGCATCATGACCCAGAAGGCAAACTCACCCAGGAAGGCGCACACTACGCTGACAGCGCCGGCGCCAATGAACAGCCATTTTCCCAGTGCATGGGTCTTGGCCCAGACGGTGTCGCTGCTGAGCGTCCAGGGCGTGCGGATACCAATGAAAAAATTCCGCTTGGCCTTGCCGATCAGGAAGCCGATCACGATGAACAGGATTCCCATTGCGGGCAGCAGCATGGAGGTCATGTTGAATTGGTACCCCAATGCCGCGAGCAGGGTCAGGGTATAAACATAGAGCATGTAGGCAACCAGCAGCACCATCATCAGGTTGTAGGATTCGATGAACTGGGCGATGTTAGCCTTAAGCGGGTCGATGCGGGGAATCGCCAGGAACATCAGAAAGAGACCGAAGGTAATGAGCGGCATCAGGAACATGCCCCAGAACTTGGACATGTAACCGTCAATTTCTCCGGCGGCGTTCCAATGCGAAGGCATAGGGTCGGGCATGATGGGGTAGAGCGCTACCGCGATAAAAAATGAGATGGCGAGCATGACGACGATGGTGATGGTTGCAGATTTGGTGGACATGAATTTCCCTTCTTTTCTTATTCTTCCTCATCGATTCCGCTGTTCTCCTGCCATTTTTCAGCGGTTTTTTGAAAAATCCCGGTGGCCTCCTGCGGGGTGTATCCAAGGTGTTTTGCTTCCGAGAGATAGCGCCTGGCAAGCGCAAGGAGTGATTCGCTGCGCAGTCTTTCAGCCACTTCGGGTCGAGGCAACTCAAGAATATAAGTCCCGCGTCCATGTTGGGTGGAGATTACTCCGGCTTCATCCAACAGGCGGTAGGACCGCGCCACGGTGTTGAAGTTGACCCTCAGCTCGGAAGCCAGCGCGCGGACGGTGGGCAACTGGTCGCCGGGTCCCAACGCCCCTTCTGCGACCCGCTGCTGGATCTGCTCCACAATTTGAATGTAGAGTGGAATGTCCGAGCGGAAGTCAACGTCAATCTTCATGAAATAAGTCCAAATTGTATCATTGTATCATTGTATCATTGTATCATTGTATCATTGTATCATTGTATAATTGTACATCGTTTTGACAGATTGTCAAGAGGCGAGACCCGGCATAGAATTTTGGCGATATTATAAAAAGCGAAAATATAACGGAAAAAAATGACTCACTACTTTAACGTGCTTCTAACGCAGAACAAATTTAGGCGTGGTAAAATCCAATTGGAAATTATTTTTTCAGAAGGAGCAATATATGGAAACGAAAACGGTTACCGGTACATTTGCGGTCAAGAAGGGTCTGGCTCAAATGTTAAAGGGCGGCGTAATCATGGATGTGGTGACGCCGGAGCATGCCAAAATTGCAGAAGAAGCTGGCGCCTGCGCAGTGATGGCGCTTGAACGCGTGCCGGCGGATATCCGCGCACAGGGCGGCGTGGCCCGCATGAGTGACCCGGGTTTAATTGAGAAGATCATGGCTACTGTGACCATCCCGGTCATGGCGAAGTGCCGCATCGGGCATTTCGTGGAAGCGCAAATCCTCGAGGCGATCGGCGTAGATTACATTGACGAATCCGAAGTGCTGACTCCGGCTGACGAGGAGAACCACATTCTGAAGCATAACTTCAAGGTGCCGTTCGTATGCGGATGCCGCAACCTGGGTGAGGCGCTGCGGCGTATCGGTGAAGGCGCGGCGATGATCCGCACCAAGGGCGAAGCCGGTACCGGCGATATAGTCGAGGCGGTCCGGCACGGACGCACCGTGCTGGGTGAGATTCGCCGGCTTCAGACGATGGCCGATGAAGAGCTGATGCGCTATGCCAAAGAGATCGGCGCGCCCTATGAACTGGTCAAGGAGACCAAGGAGTTGGGGCGCATGCCGGTGGTCAACTTCGCCGCGGGCGGAATTGCCACCCCGGCGGATGCAGCATTGATGATGCAGATCGGTGTGGATGGTGTGTTCGTCGGCTCGGGAATCTTCAAGAGCGGCGACCCGGCCAAACGCGCGGCGGCTATTGTCAAAGCGACCACCCACTATAAGGATTCCGCCATCCTCGCAGACGTGAGTCGCGACCTCGGTGAGCCGATGGTCGGACGAAACATTTCGCAGATGCCGGAAGGCGAGAAGATCGCCGGACGCGGCTGGTAATTTCAGTAATCGAGATTAGTTAATCGTTACCGGTTATTAGTGATCTGCGTGTTGAATATTTGCTCACTGAGCACTGATGCCTGATAACCTGAAGTAAGTAACCAATCTCTATTCACCATCATCAAATCACTATTATGAAAATTGGTGTTCTTGCATTGCAGGGCGACTTCGCCGAACACATCGTCATGCTCAAACGGCTGGGCGTCGAGGCGGATGAGATTCGTCTGCCGGGCCAGCTTGATTCACTGGATGGATTGATCATCCCCGGCGGCGAGTCGACCACCATCGGTAAGCTGGCTGAAGACTTTAAGTTAATGGAACCGCTGCGCGCGTTCGGAAGATCAAAGGCTGTTTGGGGAACGTGCGCGGGCGCCATCTTCCTTTCCAAGGATGCCCGCCGGCACCAGCCTCTGCTCGGTATCATGGATATCACCGTCGAGCGCAACGCCTTCGGCCGGCAGGTCGATTCTTTCGAAGCGGACCTTGATATTGAGCCGCTTAAAAAAGCAACTCAAACATTGGCGCCGTATCATGCCGTTTTCATCCGCGCGCCAATTATTCAGTCGGTGAGCGGAAAGGTGAAGATCCTGTCTGCGCTGCCGGATGGCCGCATCGTTGCAGCGTTGGAAGGAAAATTGCTGGCGACCTCCTTCCATCCTGAGCTCACGGACGACCTGCGTTTTCACGAGTTCTTTATCTCGTATGCAAAATAGAATCAGCACTTCAGGACCAGACCAGGCGGTTTGCCCTTTTTGATCAGCGTAAAAATCATATGACTTCCCGTCCCCTCGACTTGCGTGACCTGCCCACCCTCTTCCGTTATCGCGGAGAAGCGGTCAGTCTGGATTCAGCACGGCTGCTCACGCGCGGCAACCCGTTGGGGGCGGCCGGCTTCCTTTCCTATTTCAACCCGTCGCGTCATCTTTACACAGCCATCAATCAGGACAACGGGATGGCGCTGGTTGGTAATATCCTCCACACCAACGGGGACATGTTTGCCCGATTGGTGTACATCGCGCCATCCGGCGCACTCTCCCACCCCGGCATGACCGGGTTGATCGAACATCTCACCGCCGAAGCGGGTAAGTGGGGTGCGTTCCATATCCTTGCCGAGCTCGACGAGACCAGCGATGCCTTCATTGCGTTGCGCGCGGCAGGCTTTTCCGTTTATGCCTGGCAGCGCATGTGGGATGTGAGCCACATCGTTGAGAGCACTGCCGAGAGCGGATGGAGGCGGGCAACATCGGTTGACCTGTCGGCCATCCAGTCCCTGCATCACCAGATCGTACCTCCTTTGCTCCAGCCAGTAGAGCCGACTCCCAGGCGCGCAGCGGGACTGGTCTGTTCTGATGCGATCAGGTGCTATGTCAGCCTGACCTATGGCGTGCATGGAATCGTGCTCACACCGCTCATTCACCCCGAAGCCACAGATGTGACTGCAAGGCTCGCCAACCTGCTCAGCCACCTTCCCGATCGCCGCAAACGGCCGATCTATTTGTGCGTGCGTTCATATCAGACTTGGCTTGAATCTGCATTGGAAGATCTGGGCGGGAAACCATCCGAGCAGCAGGCCGTGATGATGAAACACCTGGCGCACATGGTGAAGGATGAGCAGGCGGTACTGGCCGCTCAGCCGGCCGGCGTGAGCATCCAGCCTTCGCGTGTGAGCCATCTCAAGTCCGAAAAATAGCCACTGCTTCTCTCCCCCGGCAAAATGGAGAGAAGCGTGCTCGAATCAGGATGCGGAAAGTCTTGTCTGGGCGGTGAAGTTATTAACAAGGTAGAATAGACAAGAAATGACTTCCGGACACACCACCCTCCAGTCCAACAACCTGCTCCAGAGAAAACCCGGCCTGGCCGACTGGATCGTTCTGCTCAGTATTGCGGTGCTTTTTTTTGCAGGACTGAGCCTGGCGGCTTATGCCAGCAACCAGCCCGGTACGTCCGTTGAGATATCGCTTTCCCCCAAAGCTCTGCCGATCTATACCCTTTACTCCTTGATGCGGATGTTCACCGCATATATTCTTTCGTTTCTATTCACCATCTTTTATGGGCGTATGGCCGCTTACAACCGCCGGGCGGAGCGGGTCATGCTGCCACTGCTGGATGTACTTCAATCCGTTCCAATCCTTTCGTTCCTGCCGGTTGTGCTCATCAGTTTGAGCGCGCTCATGCCTCAACGGATGGCGGCCGAGATCGCCGCCATCGTGCTCATCTTCACCTCCCAGGCGTGGAACATGACCTTCGGCTGGTATCAATCGCTTACAACTTTGCCGAAGGAGCTGCATGAAGCCAGCTCGATTTTTCGTTTGAATACATGGATGCGCTTTAAGACCTTTGAACTGCCCTATGCCGCCATTCCGCTAATCTGGAACAGCATGATGTCTTGGGCAGGCGGCTGGTTCTTCCTGATGGCGGCGGAGATTTTTACGGTGGGCAAAGAGTCCTTCAGCCTGCCGGGGTTGGGTGCCTATCTGCAGGTGGCTGCATTTCACAGTGATTACCTGGCTCTTGGTTGGGGTCTGGCGACGTTGACCATCGTCATTCTGATTATGGACCAATGGATCTGGCGTCCGCTGCTGGCCTGGGCCGACCGCTTCAAGATCGAAATGGTTGAAAGCGAAAATCCCCCGACGTCCTGGTTCTATAATGTTTGGCACACCGCGCGGATCGTCGGCTGGGTCAAGTGGACCATCGCTGTTCCGGCAATGGAATGGTTCGATGCATTGCTTATCCGTCGTCGCCCCATGAATGAGCCTCCTTATGTACGTGATGACAGGCTGTCAATGGGCACTTACATCTTGATGATCATCGGCGCCGGCCTGTTGGTATATGGGGTCTACCGCATCGGGGGTGTAATGTTAAAGTTTTCCCTGGCGGCATGGGAGTCCATCCTTGTGGGACTTGTAGCCACCATGCTGCGCGTGTTCGTCGCGCTGATCCTGGCGATGCTGTGGACCATCCCGGTGGGTTATGCCATCGGCTCCAACCCGCGCCTGGCGGGCTGGCTCCAGCCGGTGGTGCAGGTGGTTGCGTCTCTGCCTGCGACCGCTTTGTTCCCGGTGCTGGTCGCCAGCCTGGTCATGGTTTATCAGGGGCTTAACCTGGCCGCCATCCTGCTGATGCTGCTGGGCACGCAGTGGTATATGCTGTTCAATATCATCGGCGGCGCATCAGCGATTCCGCAGGATTTAAATTACACCGCCGCTTTGCTGGGATTAGGCCGCTGGGAACGCTGGCGGACATTGATCCTGCCGGCGTTGTTCCCCTTCATAATAACCGGCGCCATCACCGCCAGCGGCGGAGCCTGGAATGCCAGCATCGTGGCTGAGTACATTACTTTTAACGGGCAGACGCTGCATGTCACTGGCATCGGTGCGGTGATCGCAGGTGCCACGGCGAGCGGGGATTATATCCTGCTCTTCGCTGCTACCATCAGCATGATATTGACCGTCGTGATTATTAACCGCCTGCTTTGGAGGCGCCTTTATAAAGTTGCTGAAACGAAATATAAGATGGAGTGATCATGGCTGGTCCGATGCTATTGGAAGTTCGCGGTGTCAATCAATTGTACGGCAGCGGCGAGCGGCGGTTTACTGCCTTGCAAAGTGTCAACCTGGTCCTGAAGGAAGGTGAGTTTGTCGCGCTGGTCGGACCTTCGGGCTGTGGCAAGAGCACTCTCCTTCGAATTATCACAGGACTGAACAAACCCTCTTCCGGTGTCGTCCTGTATCGTGACAACGTCCTGGTGGGTGTCAATCCGCACGCCACCATTGTATTCCAGACGTTTGCCTTGTTCCCCTGGTTGACGGTCCAGCAAAATGTCGAAGTGGCGCTCAAGGTGAGGGGCATCCCGCCGGAGGAACGCACCAAGCGCGCGGTTACCCTGTTGGATAAGGTCGGGCTGGATGGTTTTGAGAACGCCTATCCGCGCGAACTATCGGGCGGCATGCGCCAGAAGGTCGGTTTTGCCCGCGCCATGGCGGTGGAGCCGGAACTGCTGTGCCTGGATGAACCCTTCTCGGCCCTCGATGTTCTTTCGGCGGAGGCGCTGAGGGGCGAATTGCTTGAACTGTGGACGACCGGCGCAATCCCGACCAAAGCCATCCTGATGGTGACCCACAACATTGAGGAAGCTATCACCCTGGCGGACCGCGTCGTCGTCATGGAAAAGGAACCGGGGCGCGTGGTGGCGGATTTGCCGATCGACCTGCCCCAGCCTCGCCAGCGCAAGTCGCCGGAGTTCATCGCCAAGGTGGATCTGGTCTATGCCACGCTGGCCGGGCAGACCGAACCAGAGTTGCTTGAACTGGGTACAGCTCCGGGCGAGCCGGGCCGCACCCGTTCCCTGCCAGATGTCCATGTTGGGAACCTGACCGGTTTGCTCGAGACGCTGGCCGATAAACCAGACGATCGCGACGATATCTATCATCTGGTCGAGGAGCTCAAGGTGGATTCGGACAGCGTGCTGCTCCTGACCGAGACGGCCGAATTGCTGGGTTTTGCAACGGTTGCCCAGGGTGATATTAGCCTGACGCCGCTCGGGCAGACATTTGTGGAAGCCTCTATCCTGGCTCGCAAGGAGATTTTTGCGACGCGCATCCGGCGCCTGCCGACTTTCCATTGGCTACTGAACATGCTCAACAAGGCCGACAAGCACGAGCTGGAATGGGACGTGATCCAGTCCGCACTCGAGCTTGACTTTCCGCCCGAGGAGGCTGAAAAACAGGTGGAGATCGCTGTTAATTGGGGACGCTATGCCGAAATTCTCTCTTACGACGATGGCAAAGCGACAATCTATCTGGAACAATCCTCCAATTCGTAATAAAATAACGTCCCGCTGGCACATGGAATTAATAGTGCCCAGGACGTATAATTGAATCACATAGGCGCGGCGGTGCAGCCAAGAAACGGACCTGCGCTGTCTGCCTTCAACAAGGAATTGAACCATGTCACAACAACGTCGCATTACAGACGATTTGGACGCTCTTTTGAACGTCCTTCCCAAAAAAATAGTTGATGCGGTCCACAAGGCGAACGATTACGATAAATTGCTCGAGATCATCATCGACCTTGGACGCACGCCTACTGCGCGTTACGTGGACAGCGAAGTCACTCTGGTTGAGAAGGAAATCAGCGCAGAGGAGATTACCTACGTGGTGGAGCGCATCGGCGAAGTCGATGCGGACAATCGTGCCGGCATCGAGCGCACCCTGCACCGCATCTCCGTCATTCGCAACCGGCGCGGGCATATCGTCGGGCTGACTCTGCGCGTGGGACGCGCTGTGTATGGCACCATCGGCATCATCCAGGACATCATCGAATCGGGCAAGAGCATCCTCATCCTTGGCCGCCCGGGCGTGGGCAAGACCACCCTCCTGCGCGAAGCGGCCCGCATCCTGGCCGAATCGTTGCGCGTGATCATCGTCGATACCTCCAACGAAATCGGCGGCGACGGCGATGTGCCGCATCCCGCCGTTGGGCGCGCCCGGCGCATGCAGGTGCGCGAACCCATGCTGCAGCACGAGGTGATGATCGAGGCTGTTGAAAACCACAACCCCGAAGTTATCGTCATCGACGAGATCGGGCGCGAACTTGAGGCGGCTGCTGCCCGTACCATTGCAGAGCGCGGCGTGCAGTTGATCGGCACAGCCCATGGCAAGACGCTCGAGAATCTGTTGCTCAACCCGACTCTGTCCGACCTGGTCGGTGGTATCGAAGCGGTCACTCTTTCGGACGAAGAGGCCCGCCGCCGCGGCACACAAAAGACCGTGTTGGAACGCCGCGCCCCACCCACCTTCGATGTGCTGGTCGAGATCCAGTCGCGCGACGAGTTCACCATTCACGCAGACATCACCGAAGCGGTGGACACCTTCTTGCGCGGATATCCGGTCCCGCCTGAGATTCGCACACGGGACGAGGATGGCAACATTCGGGTGGAGAAGGTGCCCGTGGTTCCACTGCCCGGCGCAGGGCAGCGACCTTCGCGCAGCCGCGTCCCGGAGAAGGGACGCGCCACTGAGCGCAGCGTTGTGCCTGAAGGAAACTTCCTGCCCGGACCGTTGCACGATTCATCCAGCACGGTAATGCGCCGCTCCCAGGCGATTCCATCCATGAACGAAGTTGATCCCGCCCCGCGTCAGGGATTACAGCCGGTCAAGGTATATCCTTACGGTGTGGCGCGTAACCGGTTGATGCAGTCCGCCAAGCGGCTGGGCGTGCCGGCGATCGTGGTCCGCACCATCGATGAAGCCGAGGCGCTGATCACGCTTCGCTCGCATTACCGCGACCGTCAGGCGATGATCGTGGATGCCGAACATCGCGGTATGCCGATCTACGTCCTGCGCGCAAACACGGTCAGCCAGATCGAGCAATTCTTGACCGACCTGTTCAACCTGCCGGGTGAGATGGCACCTTCCAGTGGCGGCGACGAAATCAAGAACGCCACGCAAACAGCCATCTCCGCCGTGTTGAACGGTGAACGCTATGTGGATATGCCGCCTGCCGCCCCTGCCATTCGCCGCATCCAGCATGAACTGGCTCGCGAAGCCGAGCTGGTTTCTCATTCATATGGCAAGGAACCACGCCGGCATGTGCGCATTTACCGCGACTGATTAACTCCGGAAAATCAATGTTTATCACCCTCGAAGGCCCAGAAGGTTCCGGCAAGACATCCCACCTGCCTCATCTAGTGGAATACCTGCGCGAGAAGGGATATAGTGTTTTCCCCACG
>Ga0315278_10004408_pt1 | contig 12689 bp, 6 predicted proteins | sample YL17G06_0_MG_FD_203880 | JGI IMG/M metagenome (GOLD analysis project Ga0315278, IMG submission 203880) | Sediment microbial communities from Yellowstone Lake, YNP, Wyoming, USA - YL17G06_0 | ecosystem: Environmental > Aquatic > Freshwater > Lake > Sediment | place: USA: Wyoming | collected...
ATTTCGAGTCGAGCGTGAACTACACCCTCGAGGAGTACGCCGCCGACGTCGTCTATCACGTGCAGACCGTGTGCGACGATGCCGGGGTGAAGCACCCGACGATCGTGTCGGAAAGCGGGCGCGCCATTGCCGCCTACCACAGCGTGCTCGTCTTCAACGTGCTGGGCGTGACCGGGTTCCGCGAGCAGGAAATCAAGGAGGTCGGCCCGCACGACGAACAGGAACAGCCGCTGATCGATTTGCGGGAGACCTATCAGAACGTCTCGATCCGCAACGCGCTCGAGAGCTACCATGACGCGCAGCAGGCGCTGGACATGGCGCTGAACCTGTTCAACGGCGGCTATCTTCCGCTCGATCAGCGATGCGAGGCCGAAACGCTGTACTGGGCGATCTGCTCGAGGCTCCAGCGCCTGATCCAGCAGCTGGACGAGGTCCCGGAAGATCTGCAGAACCTCGACGAGATGCTCGCCGACACCTACTTCTGCAACTTCTCGCTCTTCCAGTCGATGCCCGACAGCTGGGCCATCAAGCAGTTGTTCCCGGTGATGCCGATCCACCGGCTGGAGAAGCCCCCGACCAGCCATGCCGTGCTCGGAGACATCACCTGCGACTCGGACGGCAAGATGGACCAGTTCATCGATCGCCGCGACGTCAAGCGGACGCTGCCGCTGCATCCCTTCAACGGCGACCCGTACTACCTCGCGGTGTTCCTCATCGGCGCCTACCAGGAAATCCTGGGCGACATGCACAACCTGTTCGGCGACACGCATGCGGTGCACGTCACGCTCGACGAGCAGGGCGGCGTCTCGCTCGACGCGGTGATCAAGGGTGACACGGTGCGCGAGGTCCTGCAGTACGTGGACTTCGACGCGAACGCCCTCGTCGCCAAACTGCGAACGGATGCCGAGGCCGCCGTGCGCGAGAACAGGATGACCTACGAAGAGTCCGGCCGGCTCCTGAAGTTCTACGAGGAAGGGCTGGGGGGATACACGTACCTCGAGTAGGGACAAGGGGCAAGGGGGTTGGCAGGCGCTAGTCCAACTCGTCATTCCGGCGAACGCCGGAATCCAGCCAGCCCGAGCCCCGGTTCATTCTGGACCCCGGCTTTCGCCGGGGTGACGATACTCCCCAGTCCCCACTCCCCAGTCCCCACTCCCCAGTCCCCAGTCCCCAGCCCCGCTCACTCCAAGTGCATCTTGCGGAGCAACGCCTGGTAGCGGGCGTCGCCGCGCACGGGGTCCAGGAACGGGAAGCTCTTGATCGGCATGATGATCGGATCGCGAGCCTCGATGGCCCTGTCCATCCAGTCCAAGGCAGCGTCCCAATCGCCAAGACCGATATGGCACGATGCGAAGGTCGACGGCGGCACGTAACCCGCACTGGCCATCTGCTCGGCCTGGACCAGCAGCCGGCGGGCGTCGTCGAGGAGCCCGGCGCGCCCGGACACCATGGCGAGGAAGCCAAGCGTGAACGGCATCCCGCCAGACAACTCGTGTGCCTTCTTGAGGGCATCGACGGCGTCTCGTCCTGGATGGATGTCGTTCAGACCGACACCAAGCGCCCAGTGACCGAGGAAATGTGTCGGGTCGAGCGCGATCATGTGGCGCCCTTCAGCGATCGCCCGATCGGGTCGTCTGGCCAGGTGAGCGCACACGGCCATCCACCAGCGAGCGAAGAGCGACAGCGGGTCCGTCTGGAGGATGCTCTCGAGCTCGACCATCGCCTCGTCATTGCGAGCGTGGGGCAAGAGGCCGCTGATCGCGTAGCGGAGGCGCACGAGTGGCGATTCCCGATTGAGCTGGAAGGCCCGCCGGAGTTCCCGATCGACCTCGGGCCAGTTGTAGTCCAGTTCCTTCCTGAGCATGCCGAGCAAGGCATGCGTCTGGGCCAGCGTATCGTCGATCTCGAGCGCTCGCAGGGCGTACCAGGTGCTCTGCGAAAACGCCTCGCGCGGCGGCACGTTGCCGAAGAACCCGAAGTACCAGTACAGCTCGGCCAGCGAATCATACGCGAGCGCGGCATTGGGGTCCCGGGCGATCGCCCGTTCGTAGCACGCCCGCGATTGCGCCAGGGCGTCCGGCGTTCCCCGAGCGAAGTAGTACCGCCCTTCGAGATAGGCGGCGTGAGCTTCAGGGTCGACGACGGGCCGCGGCCGCTCGCGATTGGCTCCGGCGAACTCGACGCGCAGGCGCGCCGCGATCGCCTCGGCGATGTCGTCCTCGAGCACCAGCACGTCCGTCATCTCGCGATCGTACCGCTCGCTCCACAGATGACTCCCGTCCCCGGTGCTGACAAGCTGGGCCGTGACCCGCACGCGCCCGCCTTCACGGCGCACGCTGCCTTCAAGAATGTGGCCCACGTCGAGCCGCGCCCCGGCCTCCCGAACGTCGAGTCCCATCCGGCTGATGGCAAAGGCCGACGTGCGCGCGATCACCCTCAGGCCGGGAATCCGGGTGAGGGCGTTGATGATCTCCTCGGCCAGTCCCTCGCAGAGGTAGGTGTCATCCGCCGCGGCACTCATTCTCGTGAAGGGCAACACCGCTATCGACGGCACGCTGCAAGCCGGCCGCGGTGCGAGGCACGCCAGGATGGCGGCTTTCAGATCGACGGCCGACTGGAAACGCCCGGTGGGATCCTTGTGGAGGCAGCGCTCGACGAGCCGTGCCACATCGGGGGCAAGCCCGGGAATCGGGGCGGGGGCGTCCCGGAGGATGGCGGCGAGCGTGCCCGCCGTCGAGTCGCTGATGAACGGCCGCCGGCCCGCCAGCATCTCGTAGAGGATGATGCCGAGGCTGAACAGATCGCTGCGCGCGTCGACCGCGTGTCCCGCGGCCTGTTCGGGCGACATGTAGCGCGCCGTGCCGACGACCGCGCCGCGTTCGGTAAGGGCGTCGATCGTCTCGGCGTCTGGCGCGCCGGGGGCACCGAGCTTGGCGAGCCCGAAGTCGACGACCTTCACACGGTCTTCAGCCGGCATCATGATGTTCGACGGCTTGAGGTCCCGATGCACGATGGACGCGGCATGGGCGGCCGACAGCGCGTCGGCGATCTGTGCCGCCAGCCGCAGCGCCCGATCGGCGGCGAGAGGCCCCGACTTCATGATGTCGGCAAGCGTGCCGCCGGCGACGAACTCCATGGCGATGTAGTCCACGTCCGCGTCCGCGTCGATCTCGTAGATGGTCAGGATGTTGGGATGGTTGAGCGCCGACGCCGTCCGGGCTTCGCGGACGAAGCGCCGACGCCGATCCGGGTCGCCGCCCCAGTCGGGGCGCATCACTTTCAACGCGGCCAGGCGGTCAAGGCGCGTGTCCCTGGCCTGGTAGACCACACCCATGCCGCCCTCACCCAGGCGTCCGAGGATGAGGTAGTGGCCAATGGTGCGTCCGGTGAGTGCGTCGGGTTCCACGGTGAGATCCTGACCGAGCACGCCAAGGATACGCTTCGCCAGACGCCACTGCAACGACAGGGAGGGGCCTTACGAAAACAAGCCTGAGTGCGTGACCAGCCTGAAGGGCTCGACACTCAGTGGCGGACGTCCAGCAGGTTCATCCTCCTCAGGACTCCTTCGAACCGCGGATCGCGCGTCAGCTCGGGCGCCATGAGTTCCGAGTAGATGTGGACGAAGGGCATCAGGATGTCCCGCTTCTCGTAGGCCACGTCGAGCCAGCGGAACGCGGCGTCCATGTCGCCAGCGCCGGCAGCGTTCCAGGCCAGGGACACCGGGGAGGCCGGCGACGTCCTGCTCTTCTCGAGCATGTCCGCCTCGAGCCGGGCCGCTTTCTCGATCTGTCCCTTTCTTCGATAGCAGCGCACGAGCCAGCCGTCATTCCAGTCCCCGAAACTGACAAGTGTGCGCCCTTTCTCGAAGGTCTCGATGGCCTCGTCCAGCCGCCCTTTCTGTGCCAGCGCCATCCCCGCGTGGAGATACGCCAGCGCAGAGGTGGGATCGATCTGCATCACCTTCGCGAACTCCTCCAGCGCCTCGTCGCACCGCCCGGCAGCATTGTAGAGCGCCATCGACCAGGCGTAGAACAGCGGCATCAGCGGGTCGATCATCAGGGCCTGCTTGATCTCCCGGATGCTGTCGTCGAACCGCCTCCGGCTCATCAGCAGGAACGCGTAGTTGCCATGAGACATCGCGTCGCCGGGATTGGCGCAGAGGACCCGGCGGAAACCCTCCTCGGCGGCAGGCCAGTTCCATTCGTACCAGAGGGCCAGCACGGCTGCGATTCCGTGCGCCTCGGCGAGATCCGGATCGAGGCTGAAGGCCTGAGCGAGCGCGGACTTGGCCCTGGGATACGTCTCGGTGGGCGGCGCGAAGTTCATGATGCCCAGCGCCGAGAACACAAACGCGACACCTGCGTGCGCCAGCGCGAAGGTCGGGTCGCGCGCGATGGCCTGCTGGAAGAAGTCGAGCGCCTTCCCGAGAGACTCCGGGCTGGGTCGGGCGACGAAGTAGAGTCCCTTCAGGTAGAGGTCGTACGCCTCCGGATCGGCGGTCGACCGTTTCCGCAACGCCGACTTCTCGTCGGCCAGCAGCGTGACCTTCAGATGCTCTACGATCGCGTGGGAGATTTCGTCCTGGATATCGAAGACGTCGCGCTCCTCGCGATCGAACCGCTCCGACCACACGTGATACCCGGTTCCCGCATCGATGAGCTGGGCGGTGACTCGCAGGCGGTTTCCCGACTTCCGGATGCTCCCTTCGAGAACCGCGCCGACATCGAGCATCTTCGCGATGGTCCGCACATCGAGGTTCATGCCCTTCAGGGCGAACGCCGACGTCCGCGCCACCACGCGAATCCCCTGGATGCGGGCGAGCGCATGGATGAGTTCCTCGGCCAGCCCCTCGCCAAAGTACTCGTGATCCTTCGCGGGGCTCATGTCCGCAAACGGGAGCACCGCCAGCGACGGCGGGCTGCCGCGAGGCGAAGCCGTAGCCCCCTCGACCGCGGCTGCCCGGGCGCGTTCGTGCTTCAGCGCCTGCACGAGGGCTCCGGCATCCGGATAGCGGCCTGCGGGGTCTTTCCGGAGGCACGTGATGATGATCTCTTCGAGGCCCGCCGGAATGTCCGCCCGAATCGCCGAAGGACGCGGGACTTCGTCGTGGAGTATCTGGATGAGCACCGCGTCGCCACGGTCGGCCTGGAACGGCCGGCGGCCGGTTGCCATCTCGAACAGCGTGCAGCCGTACGACCACACGTCGCTCGGCGGGCCGGCCTTCTCACCGCGAATCTGCTCGGGCGACATGTAGGGCGCGGTGCCGAGGAGCGTGTGGGGCTGCGTGAGGTCCGTTCCCCCTTCGAGGGACGCCAGGCCGAAATCGGTGATCCGGACCTGTCCCTCGCGGCTCAGCATGATGTTGGCGGGCTTGATGTCCCGGTGGATGACCCCCTTCTCGTGAGCCGCCTTGAGGCCCTCTGCGATCTGGAGCGCGATCTCCGTCAGGCCGGCAATGGGGAGCGGCCCGTCGGTGATGCTATCCTTCAGGCTCCGCCCTTCCACAAACGCCATCGTCAGGAACATCGCTCCGTCGGCGGTGTCGACTTCATGGACGGGGCAGATGTTCGGGTGATCGAGGATGGCAGCGGCCCTGGCTTCGCGCAGGAATCGTTCCCGCGCCTCGGGCGACTGGCCGGACCCGTCGGGCAGCAGCTTGAGCGCCACGGTCCTCTGCAGCCTGGTGTCCTCGGCTTTGAAGACGACGCCCATCCCGCCGCGGCCGACGAACTCGAGCAGGCGGTATCGGCCGGCGATGGTGCGTCCGGAGATGTAGCCGGGGTCAGATGAGAAAACGGCTCGAGTCGCGGAAGGCGTTCCGTTGTCAGCATGCGCGAGCGGCGCACCGCACCGGGGGCAGAAGCGGGCATCGCCGATCGCGTCGAACCGACAACTCGGACAGGTCACGGCCGCGCCTCCTCCCGGGGGGCGGGCTTATTTTACTCCTGGAGGCACGCTGGAAGGGTCGGACAAGGCGCAGGGCTCCCACTCTGCGGCGGGGTTTCTTGAGACGACATGGCGGAAGTGGATGGTCGGAATCCCACGGGTGGCCGCGGGCCTACTCGTACCGCATCGTGTCCACGGGCGAAAGCCCTGCGGCCTTCAGCGCCGGATAGGTCCCGAAGATCAACCCCACGAGGATCGCGGCGCCCATCGCGACGACCAGCGTCGGCCACGTCACGGCTGCGTACACCTGGGCCTTGGTCTGGGATCGCATGATGTAGGTCACGAGACAGGCCCCGGCGATGCCGAGGATGGCGCTGATGAGCGCTGCCGGCCATCGAGATCACGACCGACTCGGCCAGGAACTGCACGATGATGTCGCGGCGGCGGGCGCCTGCGGCTTTACGAACCCCGATCTCCTTGGTGCGCTCCGCCACGGACGCGAGCAGCACGTTCACGATGCCGAGGATGTTGTGAAAGAAGAACTGGACGAGAAGGATCTGGCAGCTGTGTCGGGAGGCTTTGCTCCTCAGCCGGAGCCGCCCGCGCCTGTATTGGTAAATAGTCCAATCGGGCCGGCCAAAGCGGTCGTCCCTATAACAGGCGCCCTGATAACGGGCACCAACAAACCAGGCTTGTAGCCAACTGCGAAGAGAATGTCGAGTCCTGCTCGGGCACGTCGGATCGAAACGGTTTAGCCCTCGTGCTCGCAGGGTCGTACACACATGATCCCTGCGCAAGAACTACGTGCGAATACTCGGACACGCTCCTCGGGTCGTTCAGGCTGCGTCTGCCAGTGCTTGCCCGTCTCCTGGCCCTCCCCCGATAAATGGTCCCGCCACAGGGGCGTCTAGACCGCTCCGTTCCAAGCGTCCCGCTGGAAGCTCGTCCCCAGGGGCTTCACCGAGCCCTGCTCGAATACCACGGGGTGTTGAGGGGCTGCCTGTCATGCTGTCGTAGCAGCATTACACGGCAGCTGCCTTGACCATTCTGCAATGGCGTGTCACACCACCATTGCAGGAGTTGAGGCAATACCGGAGACACATGGGGCGACAATCGGTAGCGGCTCGCAGCGTACGCCCGCTTCATCACGCACCTGCACAGCGACCATACTCTTGGCTATCCCGACCTGTCGTCCCGGTCTTTCGTCCAACCGCAGGGCGGGGAGCGCGCTCCCCCGTCAGCGTCCCTGACCACTCGTTCCCGGCACGGTTCCCGGCACGGGTTGCCCGGTGTCGGCCTTCCTGCTATCGTTCCCTCGATCGTTGACGTGTAGGACATCGAAGATGCCGGGACCAACCGTGGCCGTGACGACGGAGCGACTCGAGAACATCGCCATGGTGCGCCTTGTCGCCACCATCGACGGCCTCGCCGCGCTGGACTTTGAGCGCAAGGCGCTCGCCGAACTGGATGCGGGGCTTCGACTGTTCGTCATCGATCTCGAGAAGGTCAGGATCATCACCAGCGCCGGCATCCGTGTGCTCCTCATCCTGCGGAAGCGTCTGGGCACCGAGGGCGCCCTCGTGCTCTGCGGGATGACCGGGAACGTGAAGACGCTGCTCGATATTGCCGGCCTCTCGCTGCAACTGCCGAGCGTCGGAACCCGCGACGAGGCCATCGCGTACCTGAGGGGTTTGCCAGCCAGGCGCGCGACGGCATCCGCCGCGCCGCAGGCTCTGCAGCCGTCCGCGTTGTCCCGCCTGCTGGCGCAACTGCTGGGCTGCGGTGCGACGGGCGACCGGTCCACCGAATCTGCCGGATCCTCCGACCTCGCAGCCCGTATTGCGGCGCTGCTCGCCAGGTCCGGTCCCGATAAACGCTAGGACCGGCCGTCCAGGAACCCTGCGCGCATGCCCAAGGTGATCGTCGAACGCGGCGGCCTGATCGGGCGCGAATTCCTCTTCGATCGCGGATTGGTGATCGGGCGCGATTCCACCTGCGATATCCCGATTCCCGAGCGCACGGTGTCACGCCAGCATGCCATGTTGCGCTGGAATAACGCCGAGTGCTACCTGGTCGATCTCGACAGCGCAAACGGGACCTACGTCAACGGCCAGCGCATCTCCAAGCCGGCCAGGCTTCGGGAGGGCGACGCCATCGTCGTCGGCAGCACGCGGTTCCGGCTGGTGCTCAAGACCGACCGGCCGTCCCAGCCCATCACCGACTCCACCGTCACATGGTCGGATCGCCACCGGGATTTCCAGCCCGACGTCACGACGAGTGCGCAACGCAGCGATCTGTCGGCCCTGGCGCTCCTGGATCCCGTAGCTGCCAACGCGGCGATGGGGCGGCAACTGCACTTTCTTGAGGAGCTCGGCAAGGCCAGCAGTCGGGGATCCGATCTGGGGGCGTTGCTGGAGTTCGTGGCGACCGAACTCCACACGTTGCTCCCCCGGGCGAAGCGAGTCGGTATTCTGCTCACGCGCGACGACGATCACGACGTGATCCTCGCGGCGGCGCGGTCGCGCCAGGGACCGCTGCCTGAGTACCATGCCAGCCGCGCGATCGTCGAGCGGGTCATCGCGAATCGAGAATCCGTGCTGGTGGCCGATGGGACTCAGTCCACCGACTGGATGATGGGTGTCCCCATCGTCTTCGACGACCGCCTCTACGGTGCGATTCAGGTCGACGCCGAGGGGCCACAGACGCGTTACGGCGAGACGGATCTCGCCCTGCTGACTGCGGTCGCCGCGCACGTCGGCTTGGCGCTGGCCTACGAGCGTGTCCACTCGAAGTCCATCGAGCGCGAGATCATCGAACGCGACCTGGCCCTGGCCCGAAGCGTCCAGGAACACTTCCTCCCACAGCAGTTGCCTCAACTGCCCGGGTACCGCTGTGCGGTGAACTTCGACCCGGTGTTCGACATCGGTGGCGACTTCTTCGACGTGCTGCGGCTCAGCGAGCATCTGTGCGGCCTGGCCGTTGGAGATGTCTGCGGCAAGGGCATCGCTGCCGCGCTCTACGGGGCCAAGGTCATCAGCGACCTGCGCCATCTCGCGATGGGCCAGACCGAGCCCAAGGCGATACTCAGCCGTCTGAACCGAGCGTTGACGGAACGCGATCAGAACGGCATGTTCGTCACGCTCGCGTTCGTGTCACTGCACATGCCTGACGGCCGCATCTGGATTGCCAGCGCGGGGCAACCCTTGCCGATCCTTCGCACACGGTCGGGCGAGGTCTATCCCGTCGGTCGGACCGGCAACAGCCCGGTCGGCATCGCTGAAGACTCGCCCTACCAGCAGTACGACCACGGCCTCGGGCAGGGGGACGCACTCCTGCTGCATTCGGACGGCGTCACCGAGGCGCTGAGTGCGGAGGGCGGCCAGTTCGGCGAACCGCGCCTCATGGACGCCGTCCGTGCCAGCAGTCCGGACCCCGAAGACATCATCAGGCACGTGCGCGCGGCGCTGTCGGACTTCACGAAGGGCGCGCCGCAGAGCGACGACGTCACGCTGCTCTGCGTGAGCGCGTGTGCACAGGAGGTGGATGGGGAGGCGGATCTCAGTTCAAGAAGCCACAACAGGTCCGATCCCTTTTTCGCCAGCGAGGTGCTCGAGCGAGAGCCGGCTCACGGCATAGATAAACCGGGCGACGCCGTCGAGCCTTCCGAGCGGTGACAGCCACGCCTGGCTGACGACGGCCAGCTGCTCGATGGCCCGCGCGCAGACCCGCGCCAGTACCGTGAACGCGGCGTCGGATAAGGGTGGGGTGCCGCGGTAGTGCTCGAGCCGCCCGCCCACGCGACACGCAGGCGCGTGCTCAAGGCCGAGGCACCGGAGCGCCACTTCAGGGCGATACCATCCGAACGCCCGGACGATGCCGACGCAGTCTGCCACGAGTTCGTCGAGCACCCGGTGCGGTACGCTCCCCGTCAGCCGGAACACGAGGTAGTGCGCGCACTCATGCTCACGCCGGATCACCAGTGACCGGTCCAGCCAGTCGTGTTCGTCCAGTCCGAAGTCGGCCGCCGGCACGCCGCTGTACGCCCCGCGGCTCAGGATAATGAGCCGGTCCTGATAGAGTTCCTTGCGCTGCGTCAGCCGGCGAAACTCGTCCGCCCAGCCATTGCCCGGCACGTCGTGTTCATGGTCTCGCTCCCAGGCGGCGCGGTAGCTGGCGATGCGATCCCAGTTGTTCAGGCCCGCGACCATGCACGCGCCCACCGAGTTGGGCACGCGCACCGGTTCGTTGCGTTCGGTGAACGCCTGGACGAGCGACACGAAGTCGCGTCGGTCCGAGGCGGAGAGAACAGGGACGTGCCCGGCCCAGGTGGGGTGCACCACGAGCGCGAGTCCATCCGGGTCGTGTGGCACAAGGCCGGGGGCAAACGCCTCGGCTTCTTCACATGCCCCTCGTCGCGTCGCGGCCCGATAGGCGTCCTGCTGACTCATGCCTTCGCGAATCGGGAACCGCAGCTGGACGAACCGCCGCTGGAGCGCGGGCAGCACGCCCATTCGGCCGGCGTCCGCCTCGTACGCGCGCCACGCCTCGACGTGGAGTTCATCGTCGAGAGGCAGGGTGGGCAGCGCATCGGGCATCGGCGCTCCCATCGCGCCGGGGTGATTCAGCAGTTCGTCGGCCACCTCCGGCGACGCGCCACAGGAGGCGAGCACCTCGCGCCGGAACGCCGTATCGATGGACTCGTTCATGTCAGGCCATCTGGCGGCGGGCCAGCTCGGCGAAAAGCCCGTTCTTGTCCATCAACTCCTGGTAGGTGCCCATCTCGGCGATTCTCCCGCCATCCAGATAGCAGATGCGGTTCGCGTTGATGACCGTGCTCAGGCGGTGTGCGATGACGATGCGCGTGGCGTCCATCTTGTCGAGGCTCTCGGTGACAATCGACTGGGCGCGGTTGTCGAGGGCGCTGGTCGCCTCGTCGAGGAACAGGATCTTCGGCTTGTTGACGATGGCGCGCGCGATCATCAGGCGCTGCCGCTGTCCCCCCGAGAGCGTGCCGCCGCCCTCGGACACGTAGGTATGCATGCCCATCGGCCAGCTCCTGATATCGTCAGCCAGCCCGGCGCGCTCGGCGGCCCACCACGCGTCGTCGATGGTGTGCGAGGTGGCGCCGATGATGTTGCGGTAGATCTCGGCGGGCATCACCCGGCTCACCTGGAGCACGACGCCGATCTGCTGTCGCACCATCCGGAGATCCAGCGCGGCCAGGTCCTGGCCGTCGTAGTAGATCGTTCCGCTGGCCGGCTGCTCGAATCCCAGCATCAGCCGCATCACGGTGGACTTGCCGCATCCGGATGCGCCAACGAATGCGATGAACTCACCCGGCTTGATCTTGAGCGAGAAGTCCTTGACGACGTACGGCCCCTCCGGGTCGTAACGGAAGTGAAGGTGCGACAGCTCGATCGCGCCCTTCAACGTGCCGGGGAAGGTCTTGTTGGTATCGACCTCCGGCTTGGCTTCCAGGATCGGCTGGAGGCGTTCGTACAACGGGACGATCGTGAGCAGGCTGAGCGACGCATCGCCGAGCGACTGCATGGCCGCCAGGAAGAGGCCGTAGGCCGCGCTGAACGCGATGAAATCGCCGGTGGTCAGGCCCGGCTGCCCGGTCTTGGCCGACTCGCCCTGGTCGTAGAGCATCACCGAAAACAGAACGATCGACGAAAAGACCGAAAAGGCCGTCGCGAAAGTCACTGCCACGTTCTGAATGCCGCCGACGCGGAAGCTGATGCGACGCTGGCCGGCAAACTGCTGCGCCCAGATCCGGAACGCGTGTTGCTCCGCGCCGGTGACGCGCAGCTTCGCGACGCCGCTGATGAGGTTGAGCACGAGGCCCTGGATCCGGCCGTGCATCGCCATCTCGAGGCGCTGGAAGCGCAACTGGAGGTAGTTGGCCAGCGTCGTGCTGCCCACGTACACCAGCGTCAGCGCCACGGCCGCCAGCGCCATGCGCAGGTTGTAGGTGAACATCTGCACGACGTAGAACAACCCGCTCAGCGACCCGAGAATCGCCGACACGCCTGCGCCCGAGATGATCTGCTGGATCTGATCGACGCTGCCGGCGCGATCCGCGAGGTCACCTGATTCGTAGGTCCGGAAGAAGGTGGCCGGCAGGTTCATCAGGCGGTCCCACACCGCCGACTGGATCGAGGCGCCCATCCGCGTCTGGATACGAACCGTGGCGACGCCCTGCACGAACGTGAAGACCGACGCCGCGGCTGCCGCCAACAGCAGCGCCGCCGCAAATCCGACCAGCATCGCGCGCTCTGCCTGCGGAATCGCGACCGAAAACAACTGGCCCGTGAGGTAGGGCGTCACCGTGCCAAAGAGCCCGATGACCACCCCCATCGCCACGAGCGTCTGGTAGTCACGCGCCAGCCCCCGGACGCCGAACGCCATGAGACCGCGCACCGAGATGGTGCCGTCGGGGAACGGACGATAGAAGCTGTACGCGAATCCGGACAGGGTCGCGGCGATCTCGGGCGTCACGTTCTGGCGGGTGCCCGTTGAGGGATCAACCGCGATGTAGGCACGCGGTCCCTTCGGCAGAAGGGCCACGGGCGCCTTGGTGTCGGCACGCTGCCCGAGCAGCGGGCCCTGGTCGGCCCGCCACCACTCGCCTCGCAGCGCCACCAGGCGCGTGCGGAAGCCTGAGGCCGTGGCCACGCTCGCGACCATGTCCTCGTACTTGAGCGTGTCGCTCGCGGCAGGATGCGGCCGCACCCGAAGGCCAAGGATCTGGCCGATCAACCTGCAGGCGGCCAGGATCGGCCCAGCCGATCCTGGCGCAC
>Ga0315278_10004419_pt1 | contig 12677 bp, 9 predicted proteins | sample YL17G06_0_MG_FD_203880 | JGI IMG/M metagenome (GOLD analysis project Ga0315278, IMG submission 203880) | Sediment microbial communities from Yellowstone Lake, YNP, Wyoming, USA - YL17G06_0 | ecosystem: Environmental > Aquatic > Freshwater > Lake > Sediment | place: USA: Wyoming | collected...
TGATCGGCTCGGCAAACATGGACCGCCGCAGTTTCGAACTCAACTACGAGAACAACATCCTCTTCCACGATGCCGCACTCACCACAGTCCTGCGCGAGCGCCAGCAGACCTACATCGCGCAATCGAAACGCATCACCAGAGAGGCAGTCGCGGCCTGGCCGATGTCGCGCCGACTGTGGAACAACCTTGTCGCCACCCTTGGACCGGTCCTGTAGTCATTCAACCAGGCCCCCCTGATCGACGGCATTTCGAAAGCACGCGGCAAACGCGCATGCGAAGGACACAGGCTGTCGTCATCATCAGCGACGACGCCGACATACACATTGCCCGTGTTGCCCGCCACCATCCCGGTGCAGGCTGCCGGTCCCATCGCCTGCGGGCCACATCCCGTCGGGACAGGCAATGGCGGCCGAGCACATTGTCGGTAACGGCAGGCGATCCGTGCGCCATCGGACGATGACGGCCGGCATCCGATCAGCTGGCTTGGTCATGAAATTCCCGCTCGAGCCGAAGCAAGCTCATGGCGCAAACTGCTGACAACACGACTCCGTTTGCATCTTTGTCCACGTTTGAGGGCCCTATGAGAAAAGCATTCGAGAAGATCAAGGAAGAACTCCTGGCGATGGTGCCGCCGACGCTCTACTTCTTCGTGATCCTGCACATCGTCGCCCTGATCCGCGCGTTGATGATTAAGGGCACCGGCATCACGCTCGATACGACGACTTCCGTGACGATCGCGGCGCTGGTGCTCGGCAAGTCCGTGTTGATTGCGGACATGCTGCCGTTCATCAACCGCTTCCCCGAGAAGCCGCTGATCTGGAACGTCGCGTGGAAGACCGTCGTCTACTTCGTCGTGGCGCTGGTGATTCACTACCTCGAGCATTTGTACGATTTCTGGAAGCTGGCGCCGGGATTCGCCGCGGCAAACGAGAAACTGCTTTCTACTATCGTCTGGCCGCATTTCTGGGCGCTCCAGATACTGTTGTCGGTACTGATTCTCGGGTATTGCGTGATGAGTGAACTCATCCGCGCAATGGGGGCCGACCAGGTCAAGACGATGTTCTTCGGCCCCTTGGTCGCGCGACCGCTGCATCCCTAGGGAAGCTCTGAACAAGCCATTGTTCAGAGCTTCATTCATAGGGGTGGGGGGAGGTATCCCCGAACTTGTTCAGACACTCCCTAGTGCCACCAAAGTCCGCATGCCGATCGAATGACCGGAGTGGCGCTGTGTGTCGGGGCGGGCTTCAGCGAGCTTGGTGCCCCCTGAGCGTGGCCGTCCATCGGTGTGTAATGGGTGCGAAGCTGACGGTCGCCAGCGGCAGGTTGTGGCCGACAGCGGCCCCATTCCGTTTGAATGCGCCCCGAAGGCCCCGCGATGGCGAAAGCGGCGCCACTCGTTTGCCGAGTCGAGGCCGGAAAGCGGGGCCAAGACAAGCATAGCGCCCGAACTCAGCGCACGGCGAGGCGCCAGAGCGATGTCACCTCGGCTGCGCGGGCCGCGTGGAGCGGGTCGGTTTCGTCGGACGCCCGGGGATGGTTCGGCCGCACCTCGCTTCGATCCACGACCTTCAACCCCGCCGCGTCGAACCAAGCGAGCAGCTCCGACCTCGGCCGCAGGCCCAGGTGCTCCGCGAGATCCGAAAGGGTCACCCAGCCCTCGCCCCCGGGCTCCAGGTGCGCGGGCAGCGCGCCCAGGAATCCGCGCAGCATGCCGCTCTCGGGGTCGTAGATCCCGCGCTCGAGGGGAGAGCTCGGCCGCGCGGGAACCCAGGGCGGGTTGCAGACCACGAGCGCGGCCCGCCCTGCGGGAAAGAGATCCGCCTGCACGACTTCCACCTGCCCCGCCAGCCCGAGTCGCTCGAGGTTCTCGCGAGCGCACGCCAGTGCGCGGGGATCCCGGTCGGTGGCGACGACGCGCCGGATGCCGCGCCGCGCGAGCACGGCGGCCAGCACTCCCGTCCCGGTGCCAATATCGAAGGCCAGACTGATGGATGCCGTCAAGGCGGGCAGAGGCGCCCGGGCGACCAGATCGACGTACTCGCGGCGAATCGGCGCGAACACGCCGTAGTGCGGATGGATTCGGCCGCCGATCGCCGGGACTTCGATGCCCTTGGCGCGCCACTCGTGCGCGCCGATGAGGCCCAGCAGCTCGCGCAGCGAGGCGACCGAGGGTCCCTCTCCCGGGCCCCAGGCTTCCGCGCAGGCCTGCCGGATGTCGGGCGCACGTCGCAACGGAATGCCGTAGTCCTCGTCGAGCGGCACCAGCAGCGTGCCCAACGTGCGCGCGCGCTGCGACCGGGCCTGGCGATGGAGATGGAAGGCTTCTGCGGGCGCTGGGGGCAGCGGGGAAGCGGCCGAATCCTTCGGCTTGCGCGGCTGGCGATCGGCGCGGCGCGCCAGCGCAACCAGCATCTGGCGCGCGTTCTGGAAGTCGCCCCGCCACAAGAGTGCCGTGCCCTGGCATGCGAGGCCATACGCATCATCGGCCGTCATGCGGTCGTCGGCGATGACCACGCGCCTGGGGGGCGGCGCCCCGCTCTCCGAGCGCCAGCGCACGGCGCGCGCCTCGCCGTCCTCGGTCCAGTGAACGACCGGGTGCGCGCCCTCGCCAGAGCTCGGAATGTTTATTGCCATTCGGATTTCTTGCCGTTTGGAAGGGTCAAGCGGAATGGCTAAGCCGGTCCGTACCCCGCCGATCGGCCCGCCGCGCGCGCCGGAGGGGCGCCGTAGCCGGATTGTATTCGGGCTGCGCCTCATATCACCTCGCCGACGCGGACGACCCGGTCGCACCGCCAGCGGCCGGCCCGGTTGCCGGCCCACCAGTGACGAACAGTCAGTGAGACACTGCTGACTTCCGGACCCGTCCCGCGCGCGCCGCGGCGCGACGGTCATCGTGAGCGATCGAACCGACCTGGACACACCTGTGCTCGCCGACATCAAGAAACCCAGCTTCATCGTCAAGTATCTCGACCAGTACGTGATCGGTCAGGACGACGCCAAGAAGACCTTGGCGGTCGCCGTGTACTCGCATTTCAAGAAGATCGCGCGGGCGCGGCAGGACACTGCCCCGATCGCGAAGAGCAACGTCCTGCTGATCGGCCCGACGGGAACGGGCAAGACCTTGACGTGCGAGACACTGTCGCGAGCGCTCGGGGTTCCGTTCGTGACCGCGGAGGCGACCTCTCTCGCCCAAAGCCGATACGTCAACGAAGAGATCGAGGCGATCCTGCAGCGGCTCGTCGACCGGGCGGACGGCAACGTCGATGCGGCGCAGAACGGCATCGTCTTCATCGACGAGATCGACAAGCTCAAGGCGAGCCACGGCCAGCCGCGCGGGGTCTCGGGCGAAAGCGTGCAGCACGCGCTGCTGAAGATCATGGAAGGCTGCATGGTCAAGCTCGGCAACGCGCACTACATCGACACGACGAACATCCTGTTCATCTGCGGCGGCGCGTTCGTCGGCCTGGAGAAGATCACCTCGGAGACCCACACGTACGGCTACATCTCCACGTCCGCGGACGACAACCCGAGCATCCTGAAAAGGCTGAACGCGCGCGTCAAGCCGACCGACCTCTTCGAGTACGGCCTGATCCCCGAGTTCACCGGGCGGCTGCCGATCACCGCCCGCTTCCAGGCGCTCACCAAGCCGCTGCTCGTGCGGATCATGACCGAGCCGGCGAACTCCATCTACAACCAGTTTCGCGACATCTTCAAGAGCGAAGGCGTCGAGCTCGACGTCGAGCGGGAGGTCTTCGACCAGATCGCGGATCTGGTGGTCGAGTACAAGAACGGCGCCCGCAGCCTGCGGGGGCTCTTCGAGGAGCTGATCACGCCGGTCCTCTTCCTGGTTCCGGACGATCCCTCCATCCGGAAGGTCGTCATCAAGTCGCTGTTCACCGAACCGCTCATCGTTCGGAGCGAACGGGGAGCGAACTCTCCGCCAAGTGCCTGACCGCGCGTCGCCGCCGGCGTTCGTGACGCCCCAGCAGATCTGCAACGCGATCGGCGGACAGTTCTCGATGGACTTGTTGCGCTCGGGGCACCCGTCCGCGGGCCATCCCCGCCCGCCCTAGGCGTTTGGCCACCATCCGCGTGCGACCGCCTTCCGCGCCTCCTCCAGCGCGAGCATCGCCGCCGCGAACGGCAGCATGAAAAGCCACGCGGCCGCCGACAGCGGCGCGGTGCCGAAGAGCGCCTGGCCGAGCGGCGTGTACACGATCGCGAGGAGCAGCGCGACCTCGGCTGCGACGCCCCAAAGGAGCAGCGGATTCGACGCGAGGCCGAAGGCGAACGCGCTGCGGCGGTCGTGGCGACAGAGGAAGACGTTGACCACCTGGCAGAGGACGATCGCCGCGAGGCAGGCGGTGGTCGCCTCGAGGTAAAGCGGCGCCGTCGGCGCGAGCGTCTCGCCGTAGTGCCAGCCGCCGCGGTTCAGCACGAAGAAGAAGGCCGCCATTGCGGCGGCCGCCTGCAGCGGGCCCAGCCACAGGTACGCGCGCGCGAGCAGCCCCCACGTCAGCAGCCGTTCGTCGCGCCGCCGCGGCGGCTGCTGCATCGTGTCCTGCGCGGGCGCCTCGGCGCCGAGCGCGAGCGCCGGCACGAGATCGGTGCCGAGATCCACGGCGAGGATCTGGATGATGGTCAGCGGCAACGGGATGCGGAACAGCACGAACGCGAGGTACGGGATCACCTCGGGGATGTTGGAGGTGAGGATGTAGGTGAGGAACTTGCGGATGTTCTGGAACACCGCCCGCCCTTCCTCGATCGCCGCGACGATCGAGGCGAAGTTGTCGTCCAGAAGAATCATGTCGGCGGCCTCGCGCGCCACGTCGGTGCCGGCGATACCCATCGCGATGCCGATATCGGCGCGCCGGAGCGCGGGCGCGTCGTTGACACCGTCGCCGGTGGCGGCGACGACGTGGCCCTTGCGCTTGAGCGCTTCGACCACGCGCATCTTCTGGTCTGCGGTCACGCGCGCGAACAGGATCTCGTCTGCGGCGTGGCCCGAGTTCGACGGGCGGTCGAGCGCGAGCTGGAGCTGCGTGTCGGACAGGCGCGCGAGCTCCGCGCCGGTGACCACCATCGGCGCCCGGGCGAGGCCGATCTCGCGCGCGATTGCCTGCGCGGTATGCGGATGATCGCCGGTAACCATGATCACGCGAATGCCGGCCGTGCGGCAGCTCGCGATCGCTGCGGCGACCTCGGGGCGCGGCGGGTCGGCGAGCCCGACGAGGCCCGCGAGCACGAGCTCGCTCTCGAGGCGCTCGCGCGCAAGGCCGTCGGGGACCTTGCGCCATGCGAGCGCCAGGACACGCAATCCCTGCTCGGCCATCTCGTCCTGCGCTGCGGCGAAGCGTTCCTGCAATTCGCCGGTGAGCGGCACGGGCGCGCCGCTTGCGTCAAGCGCGTGGCTGCAGAGCGGTACCACGCTCTCCGCCGCGCCCTTGCAATACAGAACGAGACCCGCGGGCAAGCGGTGCAGCGTGGACATGCGGCGGCGGTCGGCGTCGAACGGGAACTCGTCGACCCGAGCGACCGGCGCGGCCGGGAGCACGCGGGAGGCCATCTCGAGAAGGGCCGCCTCCATCGGGTCGCCCAGGAGCCGCTCGCGACTGTTCTCTGTGATCTGGCGCAGGGTGTGGCAGTGGCGCGCGCAGTCGAAGAACGGCGCGAAGCGCACGGCCTCGGCAGGATCCAGCTGCGCGAGCTCGCGCGCGCCGTCGGCAAAGCACGCGCGCACGGCGGACATCCGGTTCTCGGTGAGCGTGCCGGTCTTGTCGGTGACGATGACCGTCGCCGAACCGAGCGTCTCGGCGGCCGGCAGATGGCGGATGAGTGCGTTGCGCTTCGCCATGCGCTGCGTCGCCATCGCGAGCGCGAGTGTGACGGTCGGCAGGAGGCCCTCGGGCACGTTGGCGACGATGATGCCGATGGCGAACAGGAAATTGGCCCAGAACCCGAGCCCCAGCGCCTGCCCGATCGCGAAGAACACGATGCCGAGCACGGCCGCGATCACGGCGACGAGCCGCGACAGGCGCGCGATCTCCGCCTGGAGCGGCGAGGGCGGCTCGCCGGCGGCCTGCGTGAGATGCACGATCTTGCCGAACTCGGTGCTCATGCCGGTCGCGAACACGAGCGCCCGGCCTTCCCCCGAGACGACCGAGGTGCCGGCAAGCAGCAGGCAGCGCGCGGCGAGCGGATCGTCCTCTTCGCTTGGCGCAGGGGTCCGGCTCCGCGGCATCGATTCCCCCGTGACCGTCGCGACGTTGACGCGCAGCGTCGCCGCCTCGAGCAGACGGCAGTCGGCGGGCACGTCGTCGCCCTCCTGCACGAGAACGACGTCGCCGGGGACAAGCGCCTCGATCGGCAACCTTTGCGCGACGCCGTCACGGAGCACCGTCGCCTGCCGCGGCAGGATCGCCTTCAGCGCCGCGACGGCCTCCTCGGCGCGACGCTCCTGCCAGAACGAGAACGCGCCATTGACGGCGATCACGCCGAGGATCGCAAGCCCGAGCGTCGCCATGCCGCTCGCCGGGTCGTGCCAGGCACCCCAGAAGGCGAGCGCGGCCGCCACCCACAGGACGACGGCGAAAAGGTGCGTGAACTGGCGCGCTGCCCGCACCCACAGCGGTGTGCGCCGGACCTCTTCGAGGCGGTTCGGGCCGAACTCGGCTTGCCGCCGCGCGGCCTCGTCGGAGGTCAGCCCCTCGCGCGAGCTGCGCAGGCTGGCCACCGCGGCGTCGGGCGGGAGGCGGCTGATTCTCACCCTGATAGGGTGCGACGAGCCCGTCGGGGCGTGTTGACGTTCCTCAAGCGGGGAGGACGGGGGGCCGGACATGGGGCTTGTCCGGGCCCGAGAGCGTCAGTGCCCTCCGGGCTGCCCGGAACCACCGAGCGGTGGGGACGCCCAACAAGGGCGACCTACCCGATGGAACGTGATCGCCCTTCTCCGATCGCCTAGTCCAGCTTCGCCCCCGACTGCTTCACGATCCGGTCCCACTTCGCGAGCTCGCGCTCGATGTGGGCCGCGAACGCCTCCGGCGTGGTGCCCTTCAGCTCGACGCCGAGCGCGGCGAAACGCGCGTCGACGTCCGGGCGCCGCACGATCTCGCCGATCTGCGCCGCAAGGCGGTCGACGGTCTCCTTGGGCGTGCCCGCGCGCGTGACGACGCCGAACCACGGCGTCGCCTCGAAGCCCTTGACGCCCGATTCGTCCACCGTCGGGATCTCGGGCGCCGCCTTGAGGCGGGTGCGCTCGGCCACCGCGAGCGCACGCAGCTTCCCGCTGCGGACCTGCGGCAGGCTCGAGGTCGTATTGTCGAACATCACCTGCACGCGCCCGGCGAGGAGGTCGGCGATCGCGGGCGCGCTGCCCTTGTAGGGCACGTGCACCAGGTCGACGCCGGTCATCGACTTCAGGAGCTCCATCGCGAGGTGGCCGCTCGAGCCGTTGCCCTGCGAGGCGTAAGTGATCTGCCCGGGCCGCGCCCGGGCGTCGGCGAGGAGCTGCTGCAGCGACGTCGCCGGCAGCGCGGGGGTCGCGACCAGCACGAGCGGCGCGATCGCGACGAGCGAGACGGGCGCGAACACCACGCCCGGGTCGTAGGGCATCTTCGCGTACAGAAGCTTGTTGAGGGCGATCGGTCCCGGCGGTCCGAGCAGGATCGTGTAGCCGTCGGGCGCCGCGGTCGCGACGATCTCCCCGCCGATCGTGCCGTTCGCGCCCGGCCGGTTCTCGATCACGAACGGCTGACCGAGCGACTTGCCGAGCTCGTCGCCGAGCACGCGCGCGAGCGTGTCCACCGTGCCGCCGGGCGGGTTCGTCAGTACGAAGCGCACCGGCTTCGACGGATACGTCTGCGCGGGGCAGGCCGCCGCCGCGAGCGCGAGCGCAACACCGAGGATTGTCGTGCGGAAGAACATCATGCCGCCTCAGCCTGCCGGGACCAGCCGGCGCTCGATCACCGCGCCGGTCAGGCTCGCCGACGCGTCCGAGATCAGGTGCAGCACCGTCGGGACGACAGCGTCCGGTTCCGAGATCCCGACCGAGTTGCGATACATCGCGACCTCGTCGTCGGTCGCCACGTCGAGAAACACCGGCGTCGCCATCAGGCCCGGCGACAGAACGTTCGCGCGCACGCCGAACGGGCGCAGTTCCTGCGCCACGCACTTCGTCAGCCCGATCAGCGCCCCTTTGGAGGCCGCGTAAGCTGAGGCGCCGGGCCAGCCCATGTTCACCAGCCCGGAGCCGAAGGTGAGGATCGCGCCCTTGCGCTGGCGCTTCATGATGGGCGCGATCTCGCGGATGCAGTGGAACACGCCATCCAGGTTCACGGCCATGTGACGGCGCCATTCCGCGTCGGAGATCGCCTCCACGTGCGTGCGCATCTGGATCGCCGCCGCGAGAACGGCGGCGTCGATGCGGCCGTGGTCGCGCACGATCTCCGCGACGAGCGCGCGCACTGCCGCGGCATCGGCGACGTCGACCTGCCGCGCGATGACGCCCGAGGAGGCAACGCCCGCGAGGCGCGCCGGGTCCACGTCGACCGCGATCGCGGTCGCACCCGCCGCAGCGCAGGCGCGCGCAGTCGCAGCACCGATGCCCGATCCGCCGCCGGTGACCAGCACCACGGCGCCCGAGAAATCATAAGAGACGCTTGTCGTCATAGCGGTGGAGCCTTTCCGGTGACGCGTTCGTACGCACGCTCGGCGGCGCCGGCCGCAATCGTTACGATCGCGGCGATGTGCTCGTCGGGCCGCACGAGCACGACGGAGTCGGCCGGCACGCCGAGCCGGGTGAAGAGCCGGTCGCCGGGATCGAGCAGCGCGCGGTCGCGCGGGCCCGAGTCGAGCGGCGCGTCCCAGCGCGAGACCGCGAAGTGCGCGAGCGCCGGTGACCCGCTCGCCGGGATCGGCGGACGCCGCCGCGCGTCGGTGAAGTAGAGCGCCACAAAGCGGTCGCGGCAGAGGTCGTGGAGGCGCGTCTCGCGGCCTTCCGGCGTGTGCACGAGCGCATCGGGGATGCGGTCGCCAGCCGCGACCGGCGGCTCGGTCGCGGACTTCACGAGCGACCACGTGCCCGAGCCGTCGACATCGAGCCGGACACCGAGGAGCCCGCGCGTGTACGCGTTCGACCAGTTGTTGTCGGTCATCGCGTGCGCCTGCTCGATGCGCTTTGCCATGTACGCGCGCGCCGCGTCTGCCATCTCGCCCGAGCCGTGCGTCGCGAGCGGTATCTGCTCGCGCTCGTAGCCGTCGAGGATCGCCGCGGTGGCCCAGCCGCGCAGAAACCACGCGAGGCGCCAGGGCAGGTTCGAGGCGTCGAGCGCGCCGGTATTCAGCCCGAGCGCCCACATCGGCGTGATGAGATGCGCCGCATCGCCCATCAGGAAGACGCGCCGGTCGCGCCACCGGGTCGCGACGCGGTGGTGCGTGCGGTACACGACCTTGTTGTGGATCTCGACCTTTCCGACCCCGCCGATGAACGCGAGCGCCTTGTCGCGGAGGCTCTCCGCGCTCGGCTCCTCGGTCTCCCCGGCGAGCGGGAAGAGGAAGCGCCAGCAGTGCGGGTGGCGCACCAGGATCATCCACTCCTTCGGGTCGGAGAAGTAGGAGAGGTACGGGTAATCGCGCCGGTTCTCGACGTCGAGATCGACGATCAGGTCAATCAGCGCGTAGCGCTCGGCGACCGAAGGCCCTTCGACGGTGAAGCCGAGCAGCTCGCGCACGGTGCTCCGCCCGCCGTCGCAGCCGAGGACGTAGCTCGCATCGAACTCGCGCTCGCCCTGTGGCGTCGCGAAACGCAAGCGCACCGCCGCGTCGGTCTGCTCCAGGCCGATCACGCGATGGCCAAGGCGGATCTCGGCGCCGCGCGCGCGCACGGCGTCGGCCAGGATCGGTTCCATGTGGTGCTGGGGCAGGTTGATCACGAACGGGTACCGCGTCTCCGCCCCGAGGACGTGCATCCGCAGCGGAAACGGGCGGCGCCCGGTCGCGCGATCGATCTCGCCGATCTCGTCGACGCGCAGGGCTTTCGCGAGGATCGCGTCGGCGACGCCGTAGCGCTGCCAGATCTCGAGCGTGCGCGAGAGCGTCGTCCCGGCCTTGGTGTCGAGCGAGAGACTGTCGTCGTCCTCGAAAACGACGAACGGGATGCCGTGGAAGGCGAGCCCGAGCGCCGCGGTCAGCCCGACCGGGCCCGCGCCGACGATCGCGACGGGCCGGTCGAGCCGGACGGGCGGCGGGTGCGCCATGAAACGCGCCCCCGACTTACGGCCGGATCGGATCCTTCGGCAGGAACCCCTCGACCATGATGTCGTCGACCGTGCGCTTGGTGCCTTGCACTTCGACGTTCGCGTTGATGAAGTCGACCGTGCGCTTCATCTTGTCGCGGTTCATCGCGCCGAGGCCGTTCTTCTCGGTGTCGGGCACGACGGCGAGGCGGCGCACGATCCTCACCTCTTCGGCGATGATCTGCGGGTCGAGCGCCTTCAGCGTCTGGCTCTGGATTCGGGCCGCTTCCTCGGGGTTCGCCAGCGCGTCCTTCCAGCCGCGGAGCGCCGCCCGCACGAACCCGCGCACCACCTCCGGGTTCTGCTTCAGGAAGTCCTCGCGCACGCCGATCGAGTTGGAATAGATGTCCAGGCCGTGGTCGCCGAGCAGCATGCACTTCGCCTCGGCGTCCTTCACCGCGCGCCGGATTCCCGGCTCGCTCATCACGAAGAGGTCGATCGACTGGACCTTGCGTGCAGCGAGCATGGGCACGCGCGCCGAGCCGTCGATGTTCACGACGCGCAGGGTGGACGGGTCGAGCCCGTGCATCTTCATGAACGCCATGTGGATGCGCGGCACGAACGAGGCGGTGCTGGAGCCGAGTTCGAGGCCCACCATGTCCTTGGGCGTGGTGACGTTCGCGCCGGGGTTGAGCGAGAACACGCAGTACGGCGGCTTCTGGTAGTTGACCGCGACGATGCGGACCGAGCTTGCGCCACTGCCGCCGGCGACCAGGCTGGGGATGTCGATGAACGCGAACTCGCTCGTGCCGGCCTCCAGCGCCCGGATTGCGTCGGCCGTCCCCTTCGACGGGATGATGGTGACATTCAGCTTCTCCTGCTTGAAGTAGTCCTTGGCCGCGGCGACGTACCAGGGCGCGTGCCGCCCGAGCGCGATGAAGTCGAGCGTGAACTTGACCTCGCGCTCCTGCGCGAGCCCGATCGCCGGCGCAGCCGCGACCGCGGCCAGTCCGAGCACTGCGAGCTGCCTTACGAATTTCATGGGGTCCTCCTCCGGTGTGGAATTGCGCTTCAGCCCGGGGGCCGCGGCGTCCGCGGGCGCGGGCGATCCGGCCTGTGGTATATCAGCTGCTCTCAATGAGGGCAACAGGTCCCCGCAGCATGTCGAGTGTGAGGATGAGATGAGCTTCGGGGTGCTCGAGCGCGTCCGCAAGGAGTTCCTGCGGCCCGGCCGGACCGTCCCGATGGTGGCGATCGACGAGGCCTCGTTCGCCTTCGAAACGGGCGAGCTCGTCTCCCTGCTCGGGCCGAGCGGCTGCGGCAAGACGACGCTGCTGCGCATCATCGCGGGGCTGATCCAGAAGACCTCCGGCTCGGTGCGCATCCGCGGCGAGGAGGTCGACGGGCCGCATCCGGACTTCGGGTTCGTGTTCCAGACGCCGAACCTGATGCCGTGGCGCAACGTGCTCGACAACGTGCTCTTCCCCATGGAGATCCTGCGGCGCCGCGACGCGCGCGCGAAGGCGCGCGCGCTCGAGCTGCTCGAGATGACCGGACTCATTGAATTCGAGCAGGCGCGCCCGCACCAGCTCTCCGGCGGCATGCAGCAGCGCGTCGCCCTGTGCCGCGCCCTGATCCACGCGCCGGCCTTGCTTCTGATGGACGAGCCGTTCGGCGCGCTCGACGAGCTGACGCGCATGGAGATGAACGACCTCCTGCTCGATATCCGCGCGCGGACGCAGGCGACCGTGGTCTTCGTCACGCACTCGATCTCGGAGTCGATCTACCTGTCCGACCAGGTGCTGGTGTTCAGCAAGCGGCCGGCGCGGATCGCCGAGCAGATCCGGGTGAGCCTCCCTTACCCGCGCTCGGCGCCGACGCGTTACGTTCCGCAATTCACCGCCCTCGAGCGGCGCGCGAGCCGGGCGCTTGGCGTCCTCCACGAGTCAGCCGATGCGGCTCGCTGATCTCGTCGCCGGCGACGGCTGGAAGCGGTTCCTCTATCCGCCGCTCGGGATCGCGCTCGCGCTCCTCCTCTGGCATTGGACCTGCGTGCAGTTCGGCATCTCGACCACCGTGCTGCCGAAGCCGGGCCTGGTGCTCGACGCCGCGATCGCGCGCCGCGCGCTGCTCGCCGCCGAATCCTGGGTGACGCTCAAGGAGACGGTCTACGGATTCCTCCTCGCGCTCGCGCTCGGCGTCCCGATCGCGGTGGCGATCACCGCGTCGAAGACCCTGAACCTGATGTTCGCGCCGCTCCTGATCGCGCTGCAGTCGGTGCCGAAGGTCGCGCTCGCGCCGATCCTGCTGGTGTGGCTCGGGACCGGCATCGAGTCGAAGCTCGCGATCGCCTGGCTGGTGGCGTTCTTCCCGATTGTCGTGGACACCGCAGCGGGCCTCCAGTCGACGCCGCGCGAGCTGCTCGAGCTCGCCCGCAGCCTGCGC
>Ga0315278_10004420_pt1 | contig 12676 bp, 12 predicted proteins | sample YL17G06_0_MG_FD_203880 | JGI IMG/M metagenome (GOLD analysis project Ga0315278, IMG submission 203880) | Sediment microbial communities from Yellowstone Lake, YNP, Wyoming, USA - YL17G06_0 | ecosystem: Environmental > Aquatic > Freshwater > Lake > Sediment | place: USA: Wyoming | collected...
CGTTCTTCGGGGACGGTGCCGGGTGGCCTGCGAGGCGGGCCACCTGTCCTCGTCCCGAAGAACGGACCCCGCATTCCCCGTGGGCTTTGCTTCACGGGCTCTTTGCAAGCGCGCGAAGCGCGCGCGCAGCGAGCCGCAGGCGAGCGGAGTAAATGAGTCAGCGGGTCCGCGAGTCAGCGGGTCCGGTCAGCGGGCCAGGAAGAGCTCCGGGGCGAGCTCGCGGCGCACGACGAGGACGGTGGGGCCCTTCGGGTAGAGCGGCATCTGGTGGGCGACCAGCGGGTCGGGCGTCGCCGAGGGGTCGACCCAGAACAGGATCCGCGGCAGGAAGGGCCGGGCGATCTGGGCGAGCAGCGCGCCGAGCTGCACCTCGTACTCGATCTCGACGGCCGCGCCCCCGCGCGCGGAGTGCACGATGCGCCCGGTGGGCCGCGCGCAGACGTCGAGGAGCCGCGGCTCGCCGCGGCAGACGAGCGCCTGGAACTCGAGCCGCTCCACCTCGCCGCGCGCCAGCGGCAGCAGCAGCAGGTTGATCGGGACGTTCGCGACGCGGTCCCAGCGCGGCAGCTCGATCATCCGGCGCCCGGCCGGCGTCGTGCAGGTGGCGCGGCGCGTCACGTGATCGATCATCATCTCGAGCAGCAGCGCTCCGTCGCGGTCGACTGCTCGCGTGCGCTGCTCGACGAGGCGCAGCGTGCCGTCTCCCGGCATCGGCTCGAGTAGCGCCGACAGCTGCACCGATTCGCCGCCTGCGATCGCGCTCTCGGACTGGATCCGCACCCAGCCGGCCGGATCGCGCTCGAGCTTCACGTGCGAGGGGCCGAGCGGGATCCCGTCCAGATCGAGCGTCGCGGAATCCACCTCGCCGAAGCCGGGCGGCTCGGGCAGGCGCAGCGAGGAGGCGGCCCGCGCGGGGCCCCCGAGCCCCAGGAGACCCGCGAGAGCGACGACGGCCACACGCCACACCACCGGAGACGCATCGGAACCCCGCGCCGGGGTCTGAAGGCAGCCCCCTCAAAGCTACGCGGGTGCGACGGCGACCGGGATCCCGTTCACGGCGGCGTTGCCCGAGGGCACGTCCACGAAGCTGCCGGGCGCGAGGACGTTGTTGCACACGCCGGCGTGCTGCGAGGCCACGGCGAGCTGCGCGCCGGGCTTGTCGTGCCCCCAGCCGTGCGGGAGGCACACGACGCCCGGCATCATCTCGTCGCTCACCTCGGCCGGCACCACGAGGCTCCCCGCGGACGAGCTCACGCGCGCGGGCTTGCCGTCCTCGATCCCGGCGGCCGCCGCGTCGCGCGGGTGGATCAGCAGCGTGCAGCGGTCGCGACCGCTCACGAGCGCGGGGACGTTGTGCATCCACGAGTTGTTGGAGCGGACGTGCCGGCGGCTCACGAGCACCAGGCCGTCGTTCGGGCGCCGCACGCGCTCGAGCAGGCGCGGGAGGTCGTTCGTGATGTACTCGGGCGCGAGCTCGACGCGACCGCTCGGCGTCCGGAGCACCTCCGCGAGCCGCGGGGTGAGCGGCCCCTGGTCGATGCCGTCCGGGTGCTTCGCGAGCTCGGCGAGCGTGAGGCCGTCCGGGCGCGCGCCGTAGCCGTCGCCCCAGGGCCCCGTGCGGATCGCGAGGTCGACCAGACGCTCGGGCCCGACGCCCTGCGTCTTCGCCACGATCTCCTCCGGCCGGCGGCCCTCGATCCGCGAGCCCGGCAGCTGGGTGAGGCCCGCCACCAGCCCGGCGAAGAAGAGCTGGTCGAGGGCGCGCGCGTCGATCTCGGTGGGCGAAGCACCCTGGCAGATCGCCGCGAGCGTGAGCAGGATCTGCCACTCGGCCGGGCGGTCGCCCGGGTCGAATAGCGTCGGCGTGTACTTGCCGCAGTTGCGCACGGCCCAGCCCCAGAGGAGCTCGTCGTAGTGGGGCTGCTCCATGTTCGAGAGCCCGGGCAGGATCACGTCGGCGTGGCGGCTGGTCTCGTTCACCCAGTTGTCGACCGAGACCATGAAGTCGAGGCCCGGGAGCGCCGCGTCGAGCCGGTCGGCGCCGGGCGCGCTCAGCACGGGATTGCCCGCGATCACGATCAGCGCCCGGACCTGCCCCGGGCCCGGCGTCGCGATCTCCTCGGCGAGACACGAGACCGGCACCTGGCCCAGCACCTCCGGGGCGCCGCGCACGCGCGACTTCCAGCGGTGGAAAGTGAAGCCGCTGGCGTACTCCGGGTTCGGGAGCGAGGTCAGCGACCAGGCGATCGGGTTCGACCACATCTTGCCGCCCTCGCGGTCGAGGTTGCCGGTGAGCGCGTTCAGCACCTCGACGAGCCACGAGGCGAGCGTCCCGAACTCCTGGTTGCAGAGCCCGATCCGGCCGTAGACGGCGGCGCGCTCCGCACCGGCGAGCTCGCGCGCGAGGCGGCGTGTCGTCTCCGCCGGGATGCTCGTGCAGGCCTCGACCCGCTCCGGTGTGAACTCGCGGCAGAGCTCGCGCACCCGCTCGACGCCGTTCGCGCGGCCCTCGAGGCCGCGCAGGTTCACCAGGCCCTCGGCGAATAGAACCTGTGCGATCGCGAGCAGCCACGCCGCGTCGGTGCCCGGCTGGATCGGCACCCACTCGCTCGCGTGGCGGCAGGTGCCGGTGCGGCGCGGGTCGACCACGACGACGCGCCCGCCGCGCGCGCAGATCGCGTCGAAGCGGCCGAGGACGTCGGCCGCGGCGAGCAGGCTTCCCTGCGACGCGTGCGGGTTCGCGCCCATCACGAGCAGGAACTGCGTGCGGTCGAGATCGGGGGTCGGGAACGACCACGCGTTGCCGAACATCAGCGCGCAGACCACGTTCTGCGGCCACTGGTCGACCGTCCCCGGCGAGTAGGTCACCGGCAGCCCCGCCATCGCGATGAAGGCCGGCACGTAGCGCGAGAGCGAGAAGTTGTGGGCCGTGGGATTCCCGACGTAGGGCACCACCGCGGCCTTGCCGTGCTCGCGGATCACGCCCTGGATCCCGCTCGCCACGCGCTCGAAGGCCTCCGCCCAGCTGGCCTCGCGGAAGCGGCCGTCCTGCTTCACGAGCGGCGTGCGCACGCGGTCCGGGTCGTGGTGAAGGTGGCCGAGCGTCGTCCCCTTCGGGCAGATGTAGCCCTTCGACCAGACGTCGTCGAAATTCGGCCGGATCTTTGCGACGCGGCCCTCCTCGACGTGGACCAGGAGCCCGCACATCGCCTCGCAGAGAGGACAGGTTCGCTTGTGGATGCCGTCCGGGGGCACTGCGGCCATGGGGATCTCCTCCGTCGCGGGCTGGGACCGCCATTCTAGACGAAGTGCGCCGGCGGACTAGGATCTGCCCCCGTGAGCCTCCTCTCCTACGCGCGTCGCCATCCCGTGATCACCGGGACGATCGCCACGACGACGCTCCTCGGCGCCGTCTGCGGCGCCTGGCTCCTCACGGGCGAGTGGTCGCTGGCGCGCCGCATCCTCGCCGGGGCCGTCGCCGGCGCCGGCACGGGGCTCCTGCTCACCGCGACGAAGATGTACTGAGCCCCGCCCGTCTCCGGCCCCGTGCGGGTCGCCCTCCGGCGGCAGCAGCGGCGCGAGGCGCACCGGGACGCGGTTCAGGATCGACTGCCTCGCGACCCGCAGCGCTGGGCGCGCGCGTCAGGCGAGTGCTGCGAAGGTGTCGAGATCCTCGAGGCTCGCGGTGAGCCGTTCGAGGTTCGCGCGCAGGATCTGCTCGCCGTAGTTCTCGGTCGGGCAGGTCATCCAGCCGATCAGGAAGCCCCAGATTGCCGTCTGCCGGTGGAGGAGCCAGGCGCTCTCGAGGTCCGGAGCATCGCTGACGCCGCGCGAGCGAAGGGTATCGAGGTACTCCGCGATCAGCTCCCGCTCCCGTCTGCGGCGGGTCTCGGTGTCCAGGGACGTCATCAGCAGATAGGTGACGTCGTGGGACCAGCGGCCCCGGTTCAGCAGCTGCCAGTCGAGCAGCCCCGCCCCGCCGCCTGGCAGCAGGTAGGTGTTGCCGAAGTGGGTGTCTCCGTGCAGAAGGGTCCTCGGCTGCGAGTCGAGGATCGCCTGGGCCCTCCAGAGCAGCGCCCAGAGCTCGTCGAGCGAGCGCCCGAGGCGTACGAGCAGCTCCCGCTTGTATTCGCTCTGTCGCAGCTGCTCGCGGATGACCTCGATCCCCGCCGTGTGCAGGAAAGCGTGGAAGCCGCCCGAGCACGGAGACCAGAGCCAGGCGAGATCCTGCGAAAAGCGGGGGCTCTCCCAGAAGCGCGCGTGGAGCGTCGCGAGGTGACCGAGCAGGGTCCGGATCGCGGTCTCGCTGATCGCGCCGGTAGCGTTCGGAAAGCGCGCCCCGCGCTCGCGCACGTCCTCCATCACGATGCCGAAGCAGCCCGAGGCCTCGTCGAAGCTGTAGGCGTAGGCGCGCGGCGTCTCGATCTCGAGCTCCGGGCGCAGGTGCCGGTAGAAGCGCACCTCGTTCTGGTACATCGTGGCCGGCGCGCCGGGCCGGATCAGGACCGTCTTCAGCACGACGCGGCGGGGCAGCCCCGCGCCGCGTCCCGGCGCGTAGGTGAGATCGAGAACGGCCCGCCCGGCGGTCGAGGCCGACCCACTCTCGCAGTGCGCCTGCTCGACCACCCGCAGCCCCTCGACGAGGACACCGGGCTGCCGCTCCGCGAGCGCCGCCGTCAGCAACTCGGGGCTGAGGAGCGCGGCATCGACCGGAAAGACGACGGAGCTCATGGGCCGGACCGATCCAAGATGCCGTGTGGGAGTCTCAATCCGGGCAACCGTATCACCGTCTGCCCGCCGTCGCAGCGCCGCTCCGGGCCCGGGCCACGACGCGCCCGGCTGGCTGAGGGATCAGCGCAGCAGCCAGGCGGGCGCCTCGTGGCCGGGGCCGCGCGGCGACGCGCCGATCGGGAAGGCGTAGCCCAGCACGTCGGGGTTGCCGTCGTACCAGACCGCGCTGCCCCGGCGGAGCCGGATCCGCCAGCCGGCCGCGACGCGCGCGAGCTCGTCGTCGTACCAGCCTCCGACGAGCAGCGCCGGCCGCGGCGCGAGCGCGTTTCGCAGGTGCTGCGCCACGAAATAGCAGCGCGAGAATGCGCGGTCGCCCTCGATGCGGATCGCAGGCACGCCGAGGTGGTGCTGGGTCGCGTCGAGGGTCGGGAGCACCGTCCGACAGATGCCCTTGTAGTTCTCGAGATCGAGCGCGCCGACGCCGTCGAGATCGAGCTGCGCGCCCGCCTCGAAGCAGCGGTCGAGGAGCTCCGGTCGCCGGGTATCGATCGCGATCGAGTAGGTCGCGAGGACCTGCTGGATCTCGTGGAGGTCGAGAAGCTTTGCGAGCGCAGGGTCCATGGTCGCATCTCCGGTGGTCGTGCGCGCCGCCTGCGGGGGCGCGCTCACGAGGCCTGCGCGCACGCCGCCGCGCGGCTCGCGATGCCCGTGCCGCGGCGCCGCTGGCGCAGCAGATGGCGGTCGAGGCCGTTCGTGAGATAGGCGAACGAGAGTCCGCTGTCGGGGTCGGCGAAGGCGAGCTGCCCGCCGGCGCCGTTGTGGCCGAAGGCGCGCGGGCCGAGGCCGTGGCCGAAGCCGCGCAGCGCGGAGCGGCCGTCCACGTTGGGGAGGACGACGCCGAGCCCCCGGCTGGCGGAGAGCCCTCCGTGCTGGAGGTCGGGGAAGTCGTTGCGCACGCGCCCGGTGGCGTCGGCGAGCACGGCCGGATCCCAGAGCCGGTGCCGGTCGTGGAGCAGCGCCTGGTAGAAGAGCGCGAGCTCCGCGGCGTCGCAGACGCCGCCCGCGCCGGGGACGCCGACGGCCACGACCTCCGGACGCGCGAAGCCGGCGAGCGCCGCGTCGGTGACCTCGCCCGGGTCCCAGCCCGCGATCCCGAGCGCCGCCTCCCACTCGGCGGCAGTCGGCGGCTTGCCGACGAGCCGCACCCGCGCCACGTCGCCCTGCTCCGCGGGCGGGACGCCGAGCCGCAGGCGGCGCAGGCCGAGCGGCTCCGCGATGCGCCGCTGGATCGCGACGCGGTAGTCGACGCCGTCGAGGCGCTCGAGCAGCTCGGCCAGCACCCAGTGCGCGGAGCTTGCGTGGTACTCGAAGCGCGTCCCGGGCTCCCAGCTGAGGCGCCAGCGCGCGAAGGCGGCGAGGCGGCCTTCGCGCGTCTCCCACGCGGGCGGGCCGAGCGGCGCGCGCGGGAAGCCCGCCGTGTGGAGCAGCAGCTGCTCCACGGTCACCGCGTCCTTCCCGTGGGTCGCAAACTCGCCGATCTGCTGCGCGACCGGGTCGTGGAGCCTGAGCTTCCCCTCGCCCAGGAGCTGCCAGATCGCCGCGGCGACGACGGCCTTGGTGGCCGAGAAGATCACGTAGCGGGTGGCGTCGCCCGCCGGAACCTCGCCGAGCGTCCAGGCCTCGACGACCTCGCCCTCGATCGCGAGCGCGAGCTGGCACGAGGGCAGGAGCCCCGCGTCGATCTCGCGCCGCGCGCGCTCGGCGAGCGCGCGCACGGCCTCCGGAACGATCATCGTCTCCCCTCGGCGGCTGCTCGCGTCGGAGCCCAGCGACCGCCGCAGTTCGCGTCAGAGCAGGTACAGGTCGATCGCATCGCGCGCGTCGAAGCTCAGGCTGATCGCGAGCACCGCGATCATCGCGTGGACCCACAGGCCAAAGGGCGTCGAGGGCGAGACCGAGGGGCGGCGGCGCGCCAGCAGGACGAGCGCCGGGGTCCAGCACACCAGATGGATCAGCCCCACCGTCCCGACGCTGGTCTCGAAGAGGCCCGCCGCCATCGGAACGTGGCTGAGCAGGAAGCCCCCCGCCGTCCAGCGCGCCTCCGGCGAGCGGCGCACGAAGCAGAGGCTCGCGAGAAAGACCGGGAAGAGGACCCCGAGCAACCACACCCGGAGCCAGATCGGCGTGCTCCATACCGAGGTGTGGTCCCAGATCGTGTCCGGCGTGAGCCCGGAGACGACGCCTGTGAGGCGGGGCAGGAGCCAGAGCGCCGCGATCGTCACGAGCAGGATCCTGGTGAAGGGCGAGTAGGCGGGCATTGCTAGGGCTTCGCCGGGACGTTCTCGATCCGACCGAGGTGGCGCTCTGCGCGCGGGTCGCGGCCCTGGGCGACGAGCTTCTCGCAGGTCTCCTTGGTCTGCTGCCAGCGCTCGAGCATCTTCACCACGTTCTGCCAGTCGTAGGCGTCCTCCTCGTAGCTCCAGAGGTTGTCGCCGGCGTAGTGGAGGATCGTGATGTTCGGCTCCTGGTGCAGGCTCCCGTCGCCGGGGTCGATCATGCGGTTCATGATCTCGGCGATCACCCAGCCGCGCTCCTCGTCGATCACCCACCAGGTCCAGGGGAAGTAGATCATCTGGTTCATCGGGTAGGGCGACATGATCGAGGAGATCCAGCGGTAGATGGCCTCGCGCCCACAGAACTCGCCGAAGTGGTGCTCGCGGTAGCTGGCATCCTCCGTAAAGAGATTTGCCCAGTGCGTCCAGTCGTGGCTCGTCGCCGACTGGCGCGCGGTGTTCCGGAACAGCGCGGCGGCCTGCTCGAGCTCCGGGCGGGTGAAGCGTCCCATCGCGGTCTCCTCGTTCCAGGGCGCCGGGGCGCACCCGGCGGCTCTCGATCCGGCGCACCATTCTAGTCCGTGGGGCGGGCCGCGAGAAAGCCCGTCGCGAGGAACGCTACGCTCGCGCGATGCCGCCCCCGAGCCTGCTCGCGTCGATCCGCGTCGCGGCGCTGGCCCTGCTGCTCGCGCTCGCCGCGCCGCAGCCCGCGCCGGCCGCCGAGCTCCCGCCGCGCAACCCCTGGCTCGCCGACTCGAGCTACCCGCTCGGCCACGGCACCTCCGCGCAGCAGGACTCCGTGCCGCAGGCGGGGCCGCGCGGCCCGGGCCGCCCGCTCGCCCCCGGCGAGATCCTCACTGCGCCCGTCGGCCCGGCGCACTTTGGCGCCGCGACGTCGGGGCCGTACCCGGACGGGCGGCGCGTGCACTGGAGCAACGGCCTCGACCGGATCGCGAAGATCGACCACGAGAGCTTCGCGATCCTCGCGACCTACCCGTTCCCCGGCGTCCACGCCTACACCGAGCAGGAGGCCGACGCGTCGATCGCGGCCTTCGACGCCGGCACGCACGGCTTCTTCGCGATCTGGCGCGCCTTTGGCGAGGCGCGCAAGCTGCGCGACCTCTCGAGCGTGTACACGCTCCTCGACCGCGACGGCATCTACTATCTGGGAGACAAGCAGGGCGTGATCACGGCCTGGGGCGATGCCGACCCGCGCGACCCGGCCTCCGCGATCGAGAAGAAGCGCGAGATCCGGCTCCCGCCCGAGGTGACGGGGCTCCTCGTCGGCATGAACCTGACCTTCGACGGCTGGCTGGTGGTGGCGACGGAGCACGGCTATCTGGTCGCGATCCGCCGCGACTTCGGCGAGCTGCGCGTCGCGCGGCTGCGCCACAGCGAGGGCGCCGAAGAAAAGTCGACGGGGCCCGGCTACGGCTGGATCCGCAACGGCCTCGCGACCGACGTGGACGGCGGCATCTACGTGGCGTCGCAGGAGCACCTGCACAAGCTGGTGTGGAAGGGCGATCGGCTCTCGACGGACGAGGCCGACGGCGCGTGGACGGCTCCCTATCTGAATGGCTGGAGCCACGGCACGGGCGCCACGCCGAGCCTGATGGGCTTCGGCGCCGAGGACCGCTTCGTCGTGATCACCGACGGCGAGCCCCGGATGAACCTCGTGCTCTTCTGGCGCGACGCGATCCCCGCCGACTGGCAGGCGCTCCCCGGCGCGCCCGACCGCCGCATCGCGGGCATGCTGCCGGTAGACATGGGCGATCCGGAGCTCGCGGCGATCCAGAGCGAGCAGTCGGTGGTGGTCGCGGACTACGGCGCGCTGGTCGTGAACAACACGCCGCGCAACGCGCCCTGGTACCTGCCCGAGCGCGCGAAGGCCCTCCTGATCGGCTATCTCGGGAGCGATCCCGAGTACCAGCCCTTCGGCGCCCAGAAGTTCGCCTGGAACCCGCGCGCGCGGCGCCTCGAGGTAGCCTGGGTGAACCGCGAGGTGAGCTCGCCTTCGTGCGTCCCGATCGCGAGCTACGCGAGCGGGCTCGCGTACCTGATCGGCGCGCGCGAGGGCCACTGGACGCTCGAGGCCCTCGACTGGAAGACCGGCGCCTCGGCCTTCCACTACGCGATCGGCGGCCAGCGCTACGACCCGCTCTTCTCGGGGACGCTCGTCGACGAGGCCGGCCGCATCCACTACGGGACGCCGTGGGGCCGCGTGCGGCTCGCGCCGGAGCCCACGGCGCCCGAGCCGTGAGCCCGGGCGCGCCGAGCGGCTGGCGCTCGCTCGGCCGGGCGCTGCGCCACCGCAACTACCGGCTCTTCTTCGGCGGCCAGAGCATCTCGCTGATCGGCACCTGGATGACGCGAGTCGCGACGGGCTGGCTCGTCTACCGGCTCACCGATTCGCCCTGGATGCTCGGCGTGGTGAGCTTCGCCGGCCAGATCCCGACCTTCGTGCTCGCGCCCTTCGCCGGCGTGATGGTCGACCGCTGGAACCGGCACCGCGTCCTCGTCGTGACGCAGGTGCTGGCGCTGGTCCAGTCGGGGCTCCTCGCCGCCTTCACGCTCTCGGGCGCGATCCGGATCGAGCACATCCTCGCGCTCTCGCTCTTCCAGGGGCTGATCAACTCGCTCGACATGCCGGCGCGCCAGGCCTTCGTGGTGGAGATGATCGAGGAACGCGAGGACCTTCCCAACGCGATCGCGCTGAACTCGACGGTGGTGAACGCGGCGCGGCTCGTCGGCCCGTCCGTTGCCGGCCTCGTGATCGCGGCCTGGGGCGAGGGCTGGTGCTTCCTGGTCGACGCGCTGAGCTACCTGCCCGTGGTGGCGTCGCTGCTCGCGATGCGGCTGCGGCCGCGCCCCTCGCAGCGCGTGCCAGGGCCGATCTGGAGCGAGCTGCGCGAGGGCTTTCGCTACGCGGCGGGCTTCGCGCCGATCCGCGCGCTGCTTCTCCTGCTCGGGCTCGCGAGCCTGATGGGCATGCCGTACATGGTGCTGATGCCGGTGATCGCCGAGGAGGGGCTGCACGGCGGGGCGCACACCCTCGGCTTCCTGATGGCCGCGTCGGGCCTCGGCGCGCTCGGCGGCGCGCTCTACCTCGCCTCGCGCCGCAGCGTGCTCGGGCTCGGACGCGCCACCGCGGTGGCGACCTTCGTCTTCGGCGTCGGGCTCGTGGCCTTCTCGCGCTCGCACTCGCTCGCGCTCTCGCTGCTGCTGCTGGTCCCGATCGGCGCGGGCATGATGGTCCTGCTGGCTGCTACCAACACGCTGCTCCAGACGCTGGTGGACGAGGACAAGCGCGGCCGCGTGATGAGCTTCTACGCAATGGCGCTCTTCGGCATGATCCCGTTCGGGAGCCTGCTCGCGGGCGGCCTCGCGCACCGGATCGGCACGCCGCAGACGCTGCTCGTCGGCGGCCTGGCCTGCGCGCTGGGCGCGCTGCTCTTCCTGCGCCGCCTGCCCGAGCTGCGCCGCGCCGCCCATCCCGTGTACGTGAACCTCGGTCTGCTGCCGGCGATCGATGCCGAGGTCGGTCCGCCCTGACCGTGTACGTGAACCTCGGTCTGCTGCCGGCGATCGATGCCGAGGTCGGTCCGCCCTGACCGTGTACGTGAACCTCGGTCTGCTGCCGGCGATCGATGCCGAGGTCGGTCCGCCCTGATCCTCAGTCCGAGCTCGGCACCGCCATCGACGAGGCGATCCCGCCGTCGACCACGAGCGCCGCACCCGTCACGTAGCTCGCCTCGTCCGAGGCGAGGAAGACGGCCGCGTGCGCGATCTCGTCGGGCAAGCCGAGCCGCCCGAGCGGGATCCCCCCCGCGAAGCGGTCGCGCCCGGGCTGCGCGTCGAGCCAGGCGCGCAGCTGCGGCGTGTCCATCGTGCCCGGGCAGATCGTGTTGGCGCGGATCCCCTTTGGCCCGTACTCGAGCGCGACGTTGCGCATCAGGTTGATCACGGCCGCCTTCGCCGCGCCGTAGGCCGAGAGCCCGTGCACGGCGCCGAGGCCCGCGCCCGACGAGGTGGTGAGGATGCAGCCGCGCTTCTGCGGCACCATCACCCGCAGCGCGGCCTTGGTTCCGTACCAGACCGCGTCGAGGTTGAGATCGAGGTCGCGCCGCCAGCGCGCGTGGTCGGTCGCCTCGATCGGCGTCGGCATCGCCCCGCCGGCGTTGTTGTGGAAGACGTCGAGCCGCCCGAAGGCCGCGACCGCCGCGTCGGCGATCGCCTCCGACGTCTCGGGCTTTGTCACGTCGCCCGCGTTCGCGCGCGCCCGCCCGCCGGCTTTCTCGATCTCCACCACCACGCGTTGCGCCGCCTCGGGGTCGATGTCGTTCACCACCACCGCCGCCCCTTCGGCCGCATAGCGCAGCGCGCACGCGCGCCCGATCCCCGACCCGGCGCCCGTCACCGCCACCACCTTTCCCGCCATCCGCCCCGCCATGCCTGCCTCCTGGCTCGCTCGAGATCCTTACGCAAGAGATGGATGGACAACAGAGTATCCGCCCGGTAGCGTCCGCGCCAAATCCGGAGGAGACGCTGGGATGCAGACGACGATTGTCGCGTCGATTCGATCCGCTCTCGCGTGGGGGGTTCTCTCCGTTGCGGCCGCGGGCTGTGCCACGACGCAGCAGGTGAAGATCGGCGATCATCAGAACTACTGCCCCTTCCTGGGACCGGGCCTGTGTGCCCGGTTGACCCCGACCGAGACACCCGGGCGCCTCTCGGGAGCGGCGATCGCCGGCTCGGGCGAGGCCGTGGCGGGCCTGCGCTACCTCGACCCGCGCGCCCAGTGGAAGCAGTACCACAAGGTCCTGATCGCCCCGGTCACCTTCTGGGGCGCCGACGAGACCAAGGTCTCTGCCGCGGATCAGCTCATGCTCACGAACTACTTCCAACAGGCCATCGAGCAGTCGCTGTCGAAGAACTTCGAGGTCGTACAGCAGCCCGGGCCCGGCGTGATGACGATCGAGGTGGCGCTCGTCGACGCGGAGACGGCCACGCCAATCCTGCGCACGATCTCGATGATCGTCCCGCAGGCGCGCGGGCTCAACACGCTGAAGTACCTCGCCACCGGCACCTACGGCTTCGTCGGGGGCGCGGAGGCGGAGATGAAGGCGGTGGACTCCGTCTCGGGCCAGGTGCTCGTGGCGGCGGTCGACAAGCGCGTCGGCGGCGGCAGCCTGAAGACGGCCGCGCAGTGGCAGTGGGGCGACGCCGAGAACGCGATGAACGCCTGGGCCGAGCAGCTGGCGAGCCGGCTCTCCTCCTGGACCTCGGGCACGCCGCCGTCCTGATCCGACCGGGCGCTCCCAGTCCCGGAATCACCAGCGCGACGAGTACTTCAATCCCGAGGTGGCGCTCTCTCCCCGAGCGCTTCGCCCTGATAGAGAAGGATTCGTTCAACCACAGCGAGGCGCACTCCGTAGCGGCGAGCCGGCGCCCGGGCGGCCCGCGGAGCGCTTGACGTCCCCAGAACGGGGGGGCGGCGGGCCCACGCGCTGGGCCTCTGCGCTGCTGCACTCGCTGCCCGACGGTCCGTGTAGAATGTGTCCGCGAGCCGGGGCGCGACCCCGGCGCGGGAGGACGCTCGGCCATGGATCTGG
>Ga0315278_10004421_pt1 | contig 12676 bp, 9 predicted proteins | sample YL17G06_0_MG_FD_203880 | JGI IMG/M metagenome (GOLD analysis project Ga0315278, IMG submission 203880) | Sediment microbial communities from Yellowstone Lake, YNP, Wyoming, USA - YL17G06_0 | ecosystem: Environmental > Aquatic > Freshwater > Lake > Sediment | place: USA: Wyoming | collected...
AGGACCATCCGGTGCTGCTCAACCGCGCGCCGACACTGCACCGCCTGGGCATCCAGGCGTTCGAGCCGGTGCTGGTCGAGGGCAAGGCGATCCGGATCCATCCGCTCGTCTGCGCCGCGTTCAACGCCGACTTCGACGGCGATCAGATGGCCGTGCACGTGCCGCTGTCGTTCGAGGCGCAGATCGAGGCCCGCGTGCTGATGATCTCGTCAAACAACATCCTGAAGCCGTCCGACGGCCGCCCGGTGGCGGAGCCGTCCCAGGACATGGTGCTCGGCAGCTACTGGCTCACCAAGCTGCCCCCGGGCTACGAGGAAGAGCTGCGCAAGGCCGGTGGTCCGAAGCAGGCCGAGGCGCTCCAGCACCTGTGGAAGGACGCCCGGCACTTCGGCAGCCTGGCCGAAATCGAGATGGCGCTCCTGACCGGTGCGGTGTCGTACCACAGTGCGATCTGGTTCTGGTACGTCCCGCCGCGCGAGGCCGAGGATCCGCAGGCGCGGTGGCTGCGGAGCACGGTGGGCCGGGTGATGTTCAACAGCATCCTGCCGCGGAAGGTCGTGGCGAAACTCGGCTTCCGTGAAGCGCTCATGAAGAAGAAGGAACTCTCCAACCTCGTGCTGGAGAGCTATCGTCGCGCGGGCCTCGCCGAGACGGTCACGTTCCTTGACCGGCTCAAGGAGCTCGGCTTCCGCTTCGCGACCTTCGGTGGCGTGTCGATCGGCATCGAGGACCTGGAGATCCCGGCGGACAAGGCCGAGATCCTGGCCGATGCCGACCAGCGCGTCAAGCGCTTCCAGCGCGCCTACAACACCGGCCAGATCACGTTCGGTGAGCGGTACAACAAGGTCATCGACGCCTGGACCCACGCGAACAACGACGTCGCCGAGGCGATGGTGAACCACATGCGGCTGGCGCGTGGCGGCTTCAACCCGGTGTTCATGATGTACGATTCCGGCTCGCGTGGTTCACGCGACCAGATCCGGCAGCTCGCGGGCATGCGCGGCCTGATGGCCAAGCCGCAGAAGAAGCTCACGGGTGGCATCGGCGAAATCATCGAGAGCCCGATCAAGTCGAACTTCCGTGAGGGCCTCACGGTGCTCGAGTACTTCATCTCGACCCACGGCGCGCGAAAGGGCCTGGCCGACACCGCCCTCAAGACGGCGGACGCCGGCTACCTCACCCGCCGCCTCGTGGACGTGGCGCAGGACGTCACGGTCACGGAAGAGGACTGCGGCACCGTCCTGGGCCTCGAGATCTCGGCGCTGAAGGAAGGCGAGGACATCATTGAGCCGCTGCGTGAGCGCATCCTGGGCAGCGTCGCCGCCGAGGAAGTACTCGATCCGCACGAGCTCGACGAGCACAGCGATCCGCGCATCCTGGTTCAGGCGGGTCAGCTGATCGACGAGGAAATGGCGATCGCCATCGAGGAAGGTGGCATCGAGAAGGTGAAGATCCGCTCGGTGCTTACCTGCGAGTCCAAGCGGGGCATCTGCCGCATGTGCTACGGCCGCAACCTGGCCACCATGGACATGGTGGACATGGGCGAGGCGGTGGGCATCCTGGCCGCGCAGTCGATCGGCGAGCCGGGCACACAGCTGACGCTGCGTACCTTCCACATCGGCGGCACGTCCAGCCGCATCGCGGAGGAGGCGGAGCGCCGGGCGCGGGCCGATGGCGTCGTGCAGTACACCAAGGGCCTCGAGTGGGCTGACGTGCCGGTCGAGTCCGAGGACGGCACCAAGTCGATCCAGCGCGTGGCGCTGACCCGCGAGGACGAGTCGGCCGATGACGAGAACAAGGAAGGCATCCTCGTCGTCGACCCGAAGGATCACAAGCGCGTGCTCAACCGGTACCCCGTGCCGGAAGGCGCGATCCTGCAGGTGAAGGAGGGCGATGCCGTCGTGAAGGGCGACAACGAGCGGCGCGCGTCCATCCTGTACACGTGGGACCCGTACTCGAACCCGTCGATCCTCAAGCTCGACGGCGAGATGCGGTGGAAGGACCTGGTGCCTGGCGTGACGCTCCGCGAAGAGCTGGACGAAGGCACCGGCCTGCGTTCCCTCGTGGTGACCGCCGATCCGGAGCGGGAGCTGCACCCGTCGGTGCTGGTCTACGCGCCGAACCGGAAGGATCCGCAGGAGTACACGCTGGCCGAGGGCAGCCGCATCATCTTCGGCTCGCCCACCGACCAGGTGTCGCGCGCATTCGATCTCCCGGCGGAGGCCAACCCGTGGGCGGCGAAGTCGTTCAAGGTGGACGAGCGGCCGATCAATGAGGCGTGGCCCAGCCGGAGCAAGAAGGAAAGCAAGGACAAGACGGTGTGGCTCTCGCCGGCGGTCAAGGTGAAGAAGGGCGTCACCGTCACCAAGATCCCGCGCGAGGCGTACAAGACGCGTGACATCACCGGCGGCCTCCCGCGCATCGCGGAGCTGTTCGAGGCCCGGCGCCCGAAGGATCCGGCGACGATCGCGGAGACGGATGGCGTGGTGAAGTTCGGCGACATCAAGCGCGGCAAGCGCGAGATCTTCGTCTTTGCGGCGGCCGAGGGCGATACGCCGGTCGAGCCGGCACTGTACGAAGTGCCGGCCGGCAAGCACCTCCGGGTGCACGAGGGTGACCGCGTGCGCGCCGGCGACCGGCTCACCGAGGGCCCGGTGAACCCGCATGATATCCTGCGGATCAAGGGCCCGCGCGCCGTGCAGGAATACCTGCTGAACGAGGTGCAGGAGGTGTACCGCCTGCAGGGCGTGCGCATCAACGACAAGCACATCGGCGTGATCGTGCGCCAGATGCTCCAGAAGGTGCGCGTCATCGATCCGGGCGACACCGACTTCCTCGAAGGCGAGACGGTCGACAAGCTCACGTTCCGCGAGGACAACGAGCGGACGGTGAAGCGGAAGGGCGAGGCCTCCGCGGCCGAGCCGGTGCTCCTGGGCATCACCAAGGCCAGCCTCACGACGCAGTCGTTCATCTCGGCGGCGTCGTTCCAGGAGACCACGCGGGTGCTCACCGATGCGGCCATCCGTGGCGCCAAGGACGACCTCATCGGCCTCAAGGAGAACATCATTATCGGGCACCTGATCCCGGCCGGGTCCGGTATCTACCGGTACGCCGAGATCGAACTGGAGCCGCCGGCGGGCTACGAGCCGCCGCCGCCGCCTCCTCCGGTGGAGGAGGTCCCGGCGGTGCCGGGTCCGGGCCCGCTGGTGGGCGCCTTGGCCGACGAGGACCTCTAGCAGCCCGAAGTACGGCAATCAGAAGGCGCCCGGGAGTGATCCAGGGCGCCTTCTTTTTCATTCCCTGCGCTGGTGGACCGCCGTCACCGATCGATGACCTGCGTCGTCCGGCCGCGGGTGTCGGTGACGATGATCGGCACCGCGACGTGCAGCTCATGCAACTTTTCTGCGGCGGTTCCGGTACGCAGCGCGGCGGTCACCGATGGTACGGTGTAGGCGTCACTGGGGACATCGTTCACAACGTAGCCCATGTCCCGCAGCGATGCGCTGGTGATGGCACTCAGCGGGTTGGATCCCGACTGCAGGTAGCCGGTCATGAGTTCATTGCCGAGGACCGACTCGCTCCAGTGCCCGTCGCGGGTGCCATCCCCACAGGCTCCGTCCCCCTCCACCGGGACGATCGGGTCGGTGTAGATGCCGCCCGGCACGAGGGCGGCGAGGAACCCCTGCTGTGACGACGGTCCGTTGAACGACGGCGTGGATGAGGTCGGGCACGCGCCGATGAGCAGTCTCTTATCCTCCCAGATGGTGCCGAACCCGAACACATGAGCCATCTCGTGCAGGATGACCTTGGACAGCCCGCCGCTCGCGAGGAGCTCGTCGATGTTGGCGCTGTCGAAGATCATGCACCCGGCGAAGGGGAGCTGGCTTCCGCTTCGTACGTAGACGGGCGTCGCGAGGCCGAGGATGTTCGACCCTGACGTGCCGTCGATCGGGCGGATGTACACGTAGATGTTGACGTCCTTGATCGTGGTGTTGCCGACCAGGGGAATGCAGGGAACCGTGCCGATGCCCGGGGGGGGGCCCGTGTTGATGCTGACCGGGCCGATCACATTTGTGCCGGTTAGCTCGATCGGTGGCAACCCGCCGACGATGAGTGCTTGCCAGCGCCCGACGGCATCGGCAAAGACAGCCTTTACCGCATCGCCCGGCGGCGTTACACCGGACACCACCGGATATGACACGTTGATCCGGAAGTCTGAGATTGGCACCGCCGCCGCCGTGGCCGAGAACGTCAGAGGAGCCACGGCACCGGCGGTGGCATCCACGGATTGCGGACCCGCCACACCGTAGCGCCAGGAAGGGAGCACCCCCTGACCGTTGAGGGCGGTGGTGGTCGTGTTGCCGGAGATGGTCCCGCCGCCGCTCGTGACGGCAAAGGTGACTGGCACGCCCTCAGTGGGCAGGCCGAACTGGTTCAGCACCGAAACCGTGACCTTCCGGTCGGCGAAGTTGCCGGCGAAGCCGGTCTGGTTGTCGCCATCGATCTTGTTGACGGCCGAGATGACCAGCGGCTGGGCGGTGGCGCTGAAGGTGACGGGCGGGATCGAGGAGCTCTGGATGGTGGCGGTCATCGTGTTGGCCGTTTCCGCGCCCATGCGCCAGCCGGCCACCGTGGCAACGCCGCTGGCGTTCGTGGTCTGCACCGGGACCGACACGCTCCCACCGCCCGAGGCCACGGCAAACACTACATGCGCGGACGGAACCGGGAATTGCCCGTCCGTCACCGTTACCGCGGGTGGTACCGGCACGAGGCTCAGCTGCACCCAGGTCTGCCCATCACCCGATCGCACGAAGATCGCCGAGGGCGGGCCCGTGATCGCCGTAGCATCGATATTGACCGAGATGTTGCCGGCAGTCGCCTTGAGGGTATTGACGATCGGCGTCGGCCCCAGCGTCCAACTGCCGACGGTCGCGATGCCCTGGGCGTTCGTGGTGGTGGTGCCGCCGGTGACCGTGCCGCCGCCGGCCGTAACCGTGAAGGTCACGGTCACGCCCACCATCGGACCCTGCGCGTTGGTCACGACGACGGAAGGAGGCGTGGCGACCGATGTACCGTAGCGCACCGCCTGGGCGTTACCCCCGCTGATGGCGATCGACGTCGGCTGGTCCCCGCTGGGGCCATTGTCGCCGCTGCATCCGGTCGCGAGCAGTGCCGCGGTGAGCGCAAAGCGGCGCGAGGCGTGGGGCAGGAGCAGGGAGGGAGCCATTCACGTTCTCCAGAAGGGTACCAGATGCAGCCGAAGGAATGCCGAAGCCGCGAATTGCTGGTGTCGATAGCTCGAAAGAAGGCCAAACCCAGCCTCGCGCGCAAACAAGGACGACGCACGGCGGAGCGGACGCACTCCGGCGGGCGGGCGGGCGAGCTCGAAACTGGCCCTGCGTCTTGACCTACGGCCCCTGACCCTCTAGTTTCTGCGGTCTGCGCCCAAAAAGGGCGCCTGGGATCGTGGAACAGGGGAATATGCCGACCATCAATCAGCTCGTCCGGCACGGCCGGAAAAGCGTACCGCGCACCGATAAGGCGCCGGCGCTTGATAGCAATCCTTTCCGTCGGGGTGTTTGCACTCGTGTTTACACCACCACGCCGAAGAAGCCGAACTCGGCTCTCCGGAAGGTTGCGAAGGTCCGGCTTACGAACGGGTTCGAGGTCATCGCTTACATCCCGGGCGAGGGGCACAATCTCCAGGAGCACTCGATCGTCCTGATTCGTGGTGGCCGGGTGAAGGATCTTCCGGGCGTGCGCTATCACATCGTGCGTGGCTCGCTCGACTCGGCCGGTGTTGCCGACCGCCGTCGCAGTCGCTCGAAGTATGGCGCCAAGCGTCCGAAGGCTGCCGCCGCCGGAGGTAAGAAGTGAGCCGTCGCACTCGCGCCGTCCGCCGCCCGGTTCCGCCGGATCCGCGGTACGACAGCCAGACCGTTTCGAAGTTCGTGAACGCGCTGATGTATGACGGCAAGAAGGGCCTGGCCGAGGGCGTGTTCTACAAGGCGATGGACCTGATCGAAGAGCGCACCGGCCAGCCGGGCGTCGCCGTGTTCAAGCAGGCGGTGAACAACGCGAAGCCGATGGTCGAGGTGAAGAGCCGCCGGGTCGGCGGCGCCTCGCTCCAGGTGCCGATCGAAGTGCGGCCGGATCGTCGCGCGGCCCTAGCCATGCGCTGGCTGATCCAGTTCTCCCGCGCCCGCAGCGAGAAGACGATCTACGAGCGGCTGGCGGCGGAGCTGATCCTCGCCTCGAAGGGCGAGGGGAACACGATCAAGAAGAAGGAAGACACGCACCGGATGGCCGAGGCCAACCGTGCGTTTGCACATTATCGGTGGTAACAGGCGGGTAGGCGGGTAGGCGGGTAGACATCGGGTTACGTGAGGGAGCGGTCTTCCCCCACCTCTGGCCTTCCGAAAACGCATGGGACCTCGATTGGTCCTCGTCCAGGGCGGTTGCCCGGATGTGCGCGGAGCGATACCACCGGGTTTCCCGGGTCGGTCGCCCCGCTTTTCGCTTGGTGGAGGCGCCCGCGGCGCCGGGGAACAGGTTGACGAAAGTTATGGCGCGAAACACTCCGCTCGATCGCTACCGGAATATCGGCATCATGGCGCACATCGATGCCGGTAAGACGACGACGACCGAGCGCATCCTGTACTACACCGGCAAGAACTACAAGATCGGTGAAGTGCACGAGGGTGCCGCCACGATGGACTGGATGGAGCAGGAGCAGGAGCGTGGTATCACGATCACGTCGGCCGCGACGACCTGTTTCTGGAGCCGCAACGACATCGTGCACCGCATCAACATCATCGATACGCCCGGGCACGTGGACTTCACGGTCGAGGTCGAGCGTTCGCTGCGCGTGCTCGACGGCGCGGTGACACTGCTCGATTCCGTGGCCGGCGTCGAGCCGCAGACCGAGACGGTCTGGCGTCAGGCGGACCGCTACAACGTGCCGCGCATCATCTTCTCGAACAAGATGGACCGCGTCGGGGCCGACTTCGACCGCTGCCTCAGCATGATCCGGGGCCGGCTCACGAAGAACGCCTTCCCGATCCAGTTGCCGGTGGGGTCGGGCGAGCTCTTCACCGGGCACATTGACGTGCTGCGGCGGGTCGAGTTCGTGTTCGACGACGAGTCCCTGGGGAAGATGTTTACCGAGATGCCGGTGGCCGATGCCTACAGGGAGCGGGTGGAGCAGGCGCGCCATGATGTCATCGAGGCGGCGGTCGAGCACGACGACGAGTTGATGACGAAGTACCTGAGCGGCGCGGAGCTGTCGCTCGAGGAGATCATGCGGGCCATCCGGAAGGCGACCGTCGCCGGCAAGCTCGTACCGGTGCTCTGTGGCGCTTCCTTCAAGAACAAGGGCGTGCAGGCGCTGCTCGATGCCGTCATCGACTACCTGCCGAGCCCGATGGACATCCCGGCGGTGCAGGGGCACCTGCCGCAGCATGACGAGACGTTCGAGGCGCGCGAGCCGGATGACAACGCTCCGTTCGCGGCCCTCGCGTTCAAGGTGGCGACCGATCCATACGTTGGCCGGCTGACGTACTTCCGGGTGTACTCCGGGTCGCTCAAGTCGGGCAGCTACGTCTACAACAGCACCAAGGACAAGCGGGAGCGGATCGGCCGGCTTCTGCAGATGCACGCGAACAAGCGCGACGAGATTGAGGAGGTGCTGGCGGGCGACATCGCCGCCGCGATCGGCCTCAAGGACACGCGCACCGGTGACACCCTGGCGGACGAGGCCCGGCCGGTCATCCTGGAAGCGATGAAGTTCCCGAACCCGGTCATCGACGTGGCGATCGAGCCCAGGTCGAAGGCCGACCAGGACAAGCTCGGCATCGCGCTGCAGAAGCTGGCGGAAGAGGACCCGACGTTTCGCGTGCGCACGGACGTCGAGACGAGCCAGACGATCATCGCGGGCATGGGCGAGCTGCACCTCGAGATCATCGTGGACCGCATGCGTCGCGAGTTCAAGGTCGAGGCCAACGTCGGCAAGCCGCAGGTGGCGTTCCGCGAGACGGTGAAGAAGAAGGTCACCAACATCGAGGGCAAGTTCATCCGGCAGTCGGGCGGCAAGGGCCAGTACGGCCACGTCGTCATCAACCTCGAGCCGACCGAAGCGGGCCAGGGCTTCATCTTCGAGGACAAGGTCGTGGGCGGCGTCATCCCCCGGGAGTTCATCAAGCCGGTGGAGGCGGGCATCCGCGAAGCGCTCGAGAACGGCGTGCTGGCAGGCTACCCGATGGTGGACGTCAAGGCGACGCTCACGTACGGCAGCTACCACGACGTCGACAGCTCGGAAATGGCGTTCAAGATCGCCGGCTCGATGGCGGTCAAGGAAGCAGCGCGACAGGCCAACCCGATCATTCTCGAGCCCGTCATGGGCGTCGAGGTGGTCACCCCGGCCGACTTCCTTGGCGACGTGATCGGCGACCTGTCGAGCCGCCGTGGCAAGGTGGGTGGCATGACGCAGCGCGGTGACGCGCAGGTCGTGTCGGCCGACGTGCCGCTGGCGGAAATGTTCGGGTACTCCACGACGCTGCGCAGCATGACGCAGGGGCGCGCCGTGTACTCGATGGAATTCGATCACTACGAGGAAGTGCCGAAGGCGATCGCCGAGCAGATCATCAGCAAGGCGGCCGGCAAGGATTCGAAGTAAGTCACGCAGGGTAACCAGGACAGGGATACCGGAGCACAGACCATGGCCAAGGCGAAATTCGAGCGTACGAAGCCGCACGTGAACGTCGGAACGATCGGTCACGTGGACCACGGCAAGACCACCACGACGGCGGCCCTGACGAAGGTGTCGGCGGACAAGGGCTGGGGCACGAAGTACATCCCGTACGATGAGGTCGCCAAGGCGTCCGCGTCGCAGGGGCGTCGCGATGCGACCAAGATCCTGACGATTGCCACGTCGCACGTCGAGTACGAGACCCCGAAGCGACACTACGCGCACGTGGACTGCCCGGGACACGCCGACTACGTGAAGAACATGATCACGGGCGCGGCGCAGATGGACGGCGCCATCCTGGTCGTGTCCGCCGTGGACGGCCCGATGCCGCAGACCCGCGAGCACATCCTCCTGGCCCGCCAGGTGAACGTGCCGTCGGTCATCGTGTTCCTGAACAAGTGCGACCTGGTCGACGACGAGGAGCTGCTCGACCTCGTGGAGCTCGAGGTTCGCGACCTGCTCACGCACAACAAGTACCCGGGCGATGACGTGCCGGTCATTCGCGGGTCGGCCATGAAGACGATCGAGGGCGACAAGCATTGGGTTGACGAGTTCATGAAGCTGTACGATGCGCTCGATACGTCGATCCCGGAGCCGGTGCGCGAGGTGGACAAGCCGTTCCTGATGCCGGTCGAGGACGTGTTCTCGATCACCGGCCGCGGTACGGTGGCCACGGGCCGTATCGAGCGTGGCAAGATCAAGGTCGGCGAGGAAGTCGCCGTGGTCGGCTTCGGCTCGGAGAAGAAGACGGTCGTGACCGGCGTCGAGATGTTCCGCAAGCTGCTGGATGACGGCCAGGCCGGTGACAATGTCGGCCTCCTGCTCCGCGGCGTGGAAAAGAGCGACATCGAGCGCGGCATGGTGCTGGCGAAGCCGGGCTCGGTGACGCCGCACACGAAGTTCGAGGCCGAGGTGTATGTCCTGAACAAGGAAGAGGGCGGCCGCCACACCCCGTTCTTCAAGGGCTATCGCCCGCAGTTCTACTTCCGCACGACGGACGTGACGGGCACGGTGGAACTGCCGGCAGGCGTCGAGATGGTGATGCCGGGCGACAACATCCAGATGACGATCGAGCTCATTACGCCGATCGCGATGGATGAGGGCCTCCGGTTCGCGGTCCGCGAGGGCGGTCGGACGGTCGGTGCCGGTGTGGTGACGAAGATTCTGAAGTAAGTCGGCAGTCTGACCGCTGACTTCATGACGGCATGCCCTCGGGGCCTCTGCCACTGAACGAGGAAGAAATGGCACAACGCATCCGCATCCGCCTCAAGGCGTTCGACCACGTGGTGCTGGACCAGGCCGCGGCGGACATCGTGCGTACGGCGGAAAAGACGGGAGCCCAGGTCTCGGGGCCGATCCCGCTGCCGGTAAAGACCGAGCGGTGGACGGTGCTCCGCAGCCCGCACGTCGACAAGAAGAGCCGGGAACAGTTCGAGTTGCGCACGCACAAGCGGCTGCTCGACATCCACGACTCGCGCCCCCAGACCATGGACGCGCTCACGAAGCTCGACCTGCCTGCCGGCGTCGACGTCGAGATCAAGGTCGAATAGCCCATGACCAACGGACTTATCGGCCGGAAGCTCGGGATGACCCGGGTCTTCACGGAGAATGGCGACGCCGTTCCGGTCACGGTCATCGAGGCCGGCCCCTGCCACGTGCTGCAGGTGCGCACGGGGGCGGTGCAGCTCGGCTTTGGCGCGCGCAAGGAGTCCCGCGCCTCGAAGGCCGCGCTGGGCCATGCGAAGGCGGCGGGTCTCACGGTAGCCCCTGCCATCATCCGTGAGTTCGAGATTTCGGGTGATGCGCCCGCCGCGGGCGTTGAGGTGAAGGTCGACATCTTCGCCGCCGGCGAGTTGGTGAAGGTCACAGGCACGTCAAAGGGCCGCGGGTTCCAGGGCGTGGTGCACCGGCATGGCTTCCACGGTGGTCCGGCGACGCACGGCAACACCCGGCACCGGAAGCCGGGCTCGATCAGCCCGGGCACCGATCCGTCGCGCGTGATCAAGGGCAAGAAGATGCCAGGTCACCAGGGCGCGGTGAAGCACACCGAGCTCGGTCTGACGGTGGTCAAGGTCGACGCCGACCGGAACCTCCTGTTTGTGAAGGGCGCCGTCCCGGGCGCCCGCAACGGGATCGTCACCGTACGGAAGCAGGGAGGAGCGAGCCGTCATGTTTGAGGCGCCGCACTACTCGCCGGCCGGCGCGAAGCGCGCGGGGGCGTTCATGCTTCCCGAGCCGCTGTTCGACGGCACGGTGAACGAGCCGGTCTTGCACCAGACGGTGAAGGCCTACCTGAACAACCAGCGGCAGGGCACGTCCGCCACGAAGACGCGCAGCTTCGTCTCGGGCGGCAACCAGAAGCCGTGGAAGCAGAAGGGCACCGGCCGCGCGCGGCAGGGTTCCATCCGCGCGCCGCACTGGCGGGGCGGTGGCATCGTGTTCGGCCCGCAGCCGCGGGACTACCACACGGAAGTGCCGCGCAAGGTGAAGCAGCTCGCCCGGAAATCCGCGTTCAACGCACGGGCGCGTGAGGGCCGGCTGCACGTGGTCGAGAAGGTGACGTTCGCGGCGCCGAGGACGAAGCAGCTGATCGAGCTGCTCGGCAACCTCGGCCTCGAGGGCCTGAAGGTCCTGGTGCTCACGAACGGCGCCAACCGGAATGCGTGGCTCTCGAGCCGGAACCTGCAGACCGTGCACGTCATGCCGTACGCCGAGGTTTCGGCCTACGACGTGATCTGGAGCGACGCGCTGGTGGTGGAAGAGGGTGCCATCACGGGGATCGAGCCCGACATCGCACCCGAGCCGGAGCAGAGGCCGAGCAAGGCGCGCGCGACCGCGAAGGCCGTGAAGGCGGAGAAGGCGGTGGCCAAGGCCACCAAGAAGAGCGCCAAGAAGAGCGCCAAGAAGAGCGCCAAGACGGTGGCCAGGGTACCGGCCACCAAGAAGGCGGCGAAGAAGGCTGCCGCGAAGTCGGCGAAGAAGCCGGCACCGAAGAAGAAGGGGAAGTGAGCATGTCACTCGACCTGCGCCAGGTAATCGTCAAGCCGCTCGTGACGGAGAAGAGTTCCGCCGTCTACCAGCTGCAGAAGGCCTATACGTTCGAGGTGCACCCGGAAGCATCGAAGCACCAGATCCGGGAAGCGCTCGAGCGCCTGTTCGACGTGAAGGTGACCGACGTCCGGACCATGCAGATGCGGCGGAACGAAGTCACCCGCGGCAAGACGCGCGGCACCACGGCGCGCTGGAAGAAGGCCATCGTGACGTTGCGCGACGGCCAGACCCTGCCGGTCTTCGAGGGCTAAATGAGCATTCGTCAATTCCGGCCGATGACGGCCGGCACGCGCTTCCGCTCGGTGTCGGGCTTCGATGAGATCACCCGGGGCACGCCGGAGAAGTCGCTGCTCGAGCCGAAGAAGCAGGCGGGCGGGCGCAACAACACCGGTCACGTGACGTCGCGCTACAAGGGCGGCGGGCACAAGAAGATGTACCGTGTCATCGACTTCAAGCGGAACAAGTTCGGTGTGCCGGGCAAGGTCACCGAGATCGAGTACGACCCGAACCGCAGCGCGCGCATTGCGCTCGTGGTGTACGCCGATGGCGAGAAGCGCTACATCCTGCACCCGAAGGGGCTGGAGGTCGGGGCGACGATCATGAGCGGTCCGGGCGCCGATGCCCGTCTGGGCAACGCGCTGCCGCTGGCCGAGATGCCGCTGGGCACCACGGTGCACAACATCGAGCTCAAGATCGGCAAGGGCGGGCAGATGGCGCGCAGTGCCGGCGCCGGGGTCCAGGTGGTCGCCAAGGAGGGCGAGTACGTCACGCTCCGGTTGCGGTCGAGCGAGATGCGCCTGGTGCACGGCCGCTGCCTCGCCACGATCGGTGAAGTGGGCAACGCCGAGCACGAGCTGATCTCGATCGGCAAGGCCGGCA
>Ga0315278_10004428_pt1 | contig 12664 bp, 9 predicted proteins | sample YL17G06_0_MG_FD_203880 | JGI IMG/M metagenome (GOLD analysis project Ga0315278, IMG submission 203880) | Sediment microbial communities from Yellowstone Lake, YNP, Wyoming, USA - YL17G06_0 | ecosystem: Environmental > Aquatic > Freshwater > Lake > Sediment | place: USA: Wyoming | collected...
GCGATCGACTCATTCTCATGGAGGGATTCACGTCGTACGGAGGTCTTGCCGGCCGGGATCTCGACTGCATTGCGGTGGGGCTCTACGAAGCCCTTGACATTCACTACCTCGCCGACCGCATCGGAGAAACCCGCTATCTCGCCGCGGGACTGAGAGATCACGGAGTTCCCATTCTCGAGCCTGTGGGCGGTCATGCGGTGTACATCGATGCCGCCGGGCTTCTCCCCGGGTTTCCCCAGGCGCAGTTTCCGGCCCTTGCGGTGACGAATGCTCTGTACCTCGAAGGGGGAGTTCGTGCGGTCGAGATCGGCAGCGTCATGTTTGGCCACGAGGATGCGAACGGCCGCTCGGTGTACCCGCGGCTGGAACTCGTCCGCCTTGCGATTCCCCGGCGTGTGTATACCCGCGACCACTTCGATGCCGTCATCCGCGCGGCCGCCAGCGTGAGCGCCGGGCGCGACCAACTGCCGGCCTATCGGATCGTCGAGGGAACGGGGCCCCTGCGTCACTTCACCGCACGCTTCGCGCCCGTGGCGCGGAGCTAGTGGGGAGGACGCATGGATCACGTCGGCGAGTGGGCAGCCCTCGGAGCCGCGGCTCTCTGGTCGGGGGGCTACCTCGCGTTCACGGCGGCGGTTCGGCGGATCGGTGCAGACAACGTCAACCGCCTGCGGCTCTTGCTCGCCCTCGGAATCCTTGCCACCGCTCACCTTGTCGTGTACGGCGTGGTCGTGCCGACGGCGGCGGAAGGGGCACGGTGGGTCTGGCTTGGCCTTTCGGGAGTCATCGGCTTCACCCTAGCCGATGCCTTCTTGTTCCGCGCCCTCTACCACCTCGGCCCCCACCGAACGTCCGTCGTGACGGCGCTCATCCCCGTGTCGAGCGCGTTTCTCGCCTGGGTGACGATGGGCGAAAGGCTGTCGCGGACGCAGTTCCTCGGCGTGGGTATCACGGTCTTTGCCGTCGTCCTCATCGTGACGGGGCGTCCATCCCCCGGAGAGAAGGACGCCTCGCGGAATCCTAGACGCGGAGTGCTCTTCGCTCTCGGGGCCGTCGCCGCGCAGTCGTTGCGCTATGTACTCTGCGTGAAGGGGATGAGCGGCGGGTTCCCGGTCCTGTCGACGAACGTGATGCAGATCCTCGCGGCCGCCGTGGCTGCGTGGGTGCTCGCCCTGCTCGGCGGCCGTTGGCGGAGCACCTTCGATGCGCTTCGAGACCGCCCTGCCGCAGCGGCCACAGCCGTTGGGGCGGTGGTGGGACCGGTCCTCGGAGTCACGTTGTCCCTGGTTGCGCTGAGCGCGTCCCGCGTGGGCGTGGCGTCAACCCTGATGGCGCTGACGCCCGTATTTCTCTTGCCGCTCTCGTGGCTCGTCTTCCGCGAACGAATCACCTGGAGGTCAGTCGTTGGGACTGCGTTGGCCGTGGGCGGCGTGGCTGTGCTGTGGCTCGCCTAGTGAAGGAGCTTCGAACTTTCGTGCACCTCGGCCCTTGGACCGAGAAGGTTCTGTCTCTGTGCGGAGTATGCCAGGATAGAATGCGTTCCTCGGGCGGGAGTTCCCGTACGTCCGCAAGGTGGGAATAGGCTTGTGCCCCGTACGGAAGGCCCTGGCTATCGTTGGCGGGGCGGACCAGGCCAGGCGGGCTGCAAATGTCTAGTCGGACAGCGACCAGCGCTTCTCGGGCCAACTGCGATGCCGTCGGAAGAGGATGGCGCGAGTGATGCACGATCAGCAACGAGCGCTGGCTGGCGAGTAAGCACCTCGTCTTGGGACTTCGCAGAGCCGTGGTGTGAGGCCATCCGTTCTATCCAACGAAACGCCAGCCATTCCCGTTGCGCCTCTCAGGGAAGGCAGCTAAGGCCAGGTGGTTGCGCTGTATGCTCGGTATGGATGGAGGTTCTCATTCCACTTGACGGACCTCGCGACCTGCGCTAGAGTGCTACATGTTGACGCCGGCGTTTCATAATATGGAACGGAGTTGACTGCAAACCCGCCGAGCTACACTCGTCGACGCGGGCTCGGAAAGTACACAGAAGATGCGGCCTGGGGCACGGGCCGCCACCTTCAGGAGGGGAGAGATGGGGCTCTACTCGGAAGATCGGGCCGCGTATCTTTGGAGAAACGGCGACCTCGTCCCATGGGAGCAGGCAACGATTCATGTCAGCGCCGTCGGCCACGCGTCTGTCGCCGGTGTGTTCGAAGGGATTAAGGCGTACTGGAGTGACGCCGATGGGGAACTCTACATCTTCCGCCTGACCGAACATCTCGCGCGGTTTCTCGCCTCCATCCGGATGGTCCGCTATGGCTTCGACTACAGCATCGAAGATCTCCGTTCAGCGATCCTTGACCTGCTCCGCAAGAACGAATACCGCCGCGATGTCTATGTCCGGCCGGTTGTATTCCAGGCGGGGATCGTGCGGGAACTCCTTCAGGCTCAGCCGGGACATGCGAGCGAACTGGTGATCGATTCCTGGCCGTTCACTGCGTATCGCGATCCGGACCATGCCCTCGATGTTTGCGTCAGCTCTTGGACGAGAATCTCGGACAACGTCCTCCCGCCACGAATGAAGTGCTTCTCGAACTACCACAATGGGCGGCTCGCCGCGATGGAAGCGACGGTCAACGGGTACGATTGGCCCATCCTCCTCGATGCGCAGGGCAAGGCCACCGAGGGTCCCGGCGCATGTCTGGCTATGGTTCGGAACGGATCCGTCATCACACCGCCCGTCACGAGTAGCATCTTGGAAAGCATTACCCGTGAGACGATCGCGACCCTCACAACCGACGTACTCGGCATCCCGTTCATCGAGCGCGAGATCGATCGGACCGAGCTGTACTTGGCGGATGAGCTGTTCTTCCTCGGCACGGGATGGGAGATCATGCCGGTGAAGTCCGTCGACAGGCTGCAAGTGGGGACCGGCTCGGTCGGGGAGATCACGAAGGCGATCCGCGTCGCCTACGCCGATGTCGTCCGCGGAGTGGGCGGGCGGCACAAAGAGTGGAGAACTCCCGTCTGGAAGGGTCTTTCTTAGATGATCGGGCCGAGCGCCAACCTCAGATTCCTCCTGGAGCCGACCTCGATTGCGATCGTCGGCGCTTCGGAACGCGCTGGACCGGGCCGGCAGGTGATCGAGAACCTCATCCATCTGGGATACGAAGGCAGGATCCTGCCGGTCAACCCGAGACACTCGGCTGTGCTCGGGTATCGCTGCTATCCCTCGCTTGCCGCGGCGCGCGAGGCCGCGGGACCGATCGATGCAGCCGCTCTCCTTCTCGGACGGAACCACATTCTCCCGGCTCTGGAAGAGGCAGGGCGTGCGGGCATTCGCGGCGCGTGGGCGTTCGCCAGCGGCTTTTCTGAAGCGGGACCGGAAGGTGTCGCGCTCCAGGAGAGCCTCTCCTCGGTTTGCCGCGACTACGGGATTGCCTTCTGCGGCCCCAATTGCGTCGGCTTCCTGAATCCGACGTTCCGTTCCGCTGCGTTCAGCGCCCCGGTGGCCCCCTCCGTTCGGCCCGGTAGCGTTGGAGTTGTCGCGCAGAGCGGATCCATCTGCCTCGCCTTGGCCAACAGCGCCCGTGGGATCGGCTTCCGCCTTCTCGTGTCGAGCGGCAACGAGGCGGTTCTCGATAGCGCCGACTACATCAACTTCCTCCTCGAGGACCCCCAAACCAACGTCGTGCTGGCGTTCATTGAGGAGTTTCGTCGCCCTGAGCAGTTCATCGACGTCGCACGCAAGGCACGCGATGTCGGCAAACCGCTCATTGTGCTAAAAGTCGGCCGATCGGAGTTGGCCCAACGAGCCGTCGTAGCTCACACCGGCGCTCTTGCCGGATCCGACGCTGTCTGCGATGCGGTTTTCCGTAAGTACGGAGTCCTGCGTGCACGCGATCTCGATGAGATGCTCGAGACGGCGGAAGCCTTTTCCCAGCTTGGAGAAGATCTTCCAAGGGGGAGCCGAGTGGGAGTGCTGACGGTCTCCGGGGGGGAGATCAGCCTGATCGGAGACCTGGCGGAGGGCATGGCGCTGACCTTTCCCGAATGGTCCGATTCAGCCACGAAGGCGTTTGCCTCCGTCCTGCCCGAATACGCCAGCATCGCCAATCCGCTCGACGCGTGGGGCAGTGGGCGGGTGGACGAGACCTACGCGTGCTGTGTGAACGCTGCCGTCGACAGTGATATGGATATCGTCGTCGTCTCCCAAGATGCGCCGCCCGGCATGGCGCCGAGTCAGATCGATCAGTACGCCACGATTGCGAAATCGGCGGCCGCCGCACGGGAGCGGACGCGGAAGCCGATGGTCGCGATCAGTCATCTCTCGGGGGGGCTCGATCCGCAGCTTCGGGGTCTCTTCGCCGAGGGAGGCATTCCGCTTCTTCAAGGAACGAGCGAGGGGCTTCGCGCGGTAGAGCATCTCATCAGCTTTGGGCGGCAGGCCACAGCGAAAGTCGCGCCCACCGTCATGACTCGGCGGAGCTCGGTGTCCCTTCCTCGTCGGCACGGAATCCTCGATGAGGTCGAAAGTAAGGCGATTCTACGTGAGTACGGGATTCCCACGGTGGAGGAATCCCTCTGTACGAGCGAGGACCAGGCGCTGGAGGCTGCACACCGGTTTGGCTATCCGGTCGTCGTCAAAGTGGCCTCTGCGGAACTTCCGCACAAGACGGAAGCCGGCGTCGTCGCCTTGAACATCAAGAACGACGGCGAACTCCGCACCGCATGCGCCGATGTGCTCCGTCAGGCGCGGAAACACGTTGCGGAGGCCGCCATCGACGGCCTTCTCGTCCAGCGCCTGGTGTGCGGCGCCGTTGCCGAAACCATCGTCGGAATCGTCCGCGACGCGGCATTCGGCCCGGTCGTCGTATTCGGACTTGGGGGAGTGTTTGTCGAACTGCTTCACGACCGCGCCCTGGGGATTCCTCCTGTCTCGCTCGACGAAGCACAGGAGATGATCTCGCGCACGAAAGCGGCACGCCTTCTCGCCGGCTTCCGCGGCATGCCGCCCGGCGACGTCGCGGCGCTTGCGGAGGCCATCGTCCAGGTGAGCCGAATGGCCGAAGACCATGGCGATCGGATCATGGCAGTCGATATCAATCCGCTGCTCGTCCTTGCCGCCGGCGGCGGGGTCGTCGCAGTCGACGGCCTGATCGAGTTGGCACATGACCCAAGGAATGGAAGACGGAGGGAGGCGCACGGATGACCCAAAGGCTCTTGTCGGGGAATGAAGCCATCGCGCGAGGTGCGTACGAAGCGGGTGTCCAGGTCGTCACTGGGTATCCCGGCACTCCCAGCTCCGAGATACTTGAGGTGATTGCCGCCCAATACGGTCGCGAGATCTATGCGGAGTGGTCGGCCAACGAGAAGGTCGCCATGGATGCCGCCGCGGGCGCGGCCTACTCCGGGCGGCGCACCCTTGTCACCACGAAACAGGTGGGGATGAATGTTCTTGCCGATGCGCTCCTGTACACCGTCTACACGGGCGCGGAGGCCGGGCTTGTCGTGGTCACCGCAGATGACCCCGGAATGTTCAGCTCGCAGAACGAGCAGGACAACCGCTGGTACGCGAGGCTCGGCAAGATCCCGCTTCTCGAGCCGGCCGACAGCCAGGAGGCGAAGGACTTTGTCATCGCCGCCTTCGAGCTCGCGGAGCAGTTTGACACCCCCGTTCTCATCCGAACCACGATGCGCGTCTCTCACTCCAAGAGCGTCGTCATCGAGGGGGCGCGCGCGTCAGTGCCAGAGAAGGTTGGCCCGTTCGTCCGCAATCAAACGAAGTACGTCTGCACAGCCATGTGGGCCAAGAAGCGGCATCCCATAGTGGAGCAACGGTTGATCGATCTCGCAGACTACGCCGACCGCGCGTCGTTCAACAGGGTCGAACCCGGTGATCGCGCCCTGGGAATCATCACCAGCGGGGTGACCTACACCTACGTCAAGGAGGTCTTCCCCGACGCGTCGGTTCTGAAGCTCGGAATGACGTTCCCGCTACCGAAGCAGATGATCCGCGCCTTCGTCGACAGCGTGGATCAAGTCCTTGTCGTCGAGGAACTCGACCCGTTTCTTGAAGAACAAGTCCGGGCGATGGGAATCCCGGTGATCGGGAAGGATCTCTTCCCCGCCTGCGACGAACTGCTGCCGGATACTCTCGCTCGGCTCGCGAGTGAAGCCGGTCTGATCGACGCTCCTGCATCCAATCCACCGAACGTCGAGGCCCTGCCCGATTTGCCACCACGAACCCCCGTCCTCTGTGCCGGATGTCCGCACCGATCCACGTACTACTGGTTAGCAAAGATGAAGGTCCCGGTGGCCGGAGACATCGGCTGCTACAACCTTGGCTGCCTCCCTCCGTTCAATGCCCAGCACACGATGGGGTGCATGGGCGCGAGCATTGGAGTCCTGCACGGTATGGCGATTGCTGGGATGCCGGAGCGCGCAGTCGCCACGATCGGCGACTCTACGTTCTTCCACTCGGGAATGCCCGCGCTGGCCAACATGGTCCACAACCGTGGCCGCGGCGTGTCGATCATCATGGACAACGGGACGACGGCAATGACCGGCCATCAGGATCATCCTGGCACGTCCTGGTCTCTCCACGACTCCGACGCGCCACACATTGCCATCGAGCCGCTCGTTCGTGCCCTCGGGGTGAAGAAAGTCCGCTCCGTCAATGCGTTCACCATGCAAGAGGTCAAGGACGGGCTCGACGATTGTCTTGCCTACGACGGCCCCTCGGTCCTTCTGGTTCAAGGCCTTTGCGTCCAGATCTCTAAGCCGGACGCTCCTTCACACCTCGTCGACTCCGCAGCATGCATCGCCTGCGGCACGTGCTTCCGGCTTGGCTGCCCGGCGATCGTCAAGTCGAGTGATGTTGTGGAGAAGACCGGTCGCGCCAAGGCGGAGATCGACCCCATTCAATGCGTCGGATGTGACATGTGTCGGCAGGTCTGTCCTGCCAGCGCAATCTGCGACCCACGTCAGAGCCAGGCAGGTGCGAGATGAACACCACGAATTTCCTCGTGACCGGAGTGGGCGGCCAAGGAACGCTTCTGGCAAGCGACATTCTCGCTGAGGTTGGGATGCGTGCCGGCTTTGATGCGAAGAAGTCCGATGTCCTGGGTCTCGCCATTCGCGGCGGGAGTGTGTCGAGTCACGTTCGCTGGGGGGAGAAGGTCGCCTCACCGGTTGCCCGGACCGGCGAGATTGACTACTTGCTAGCCTTCGAGCCACTGGAGGCGCTTCGAGGAGTGCCGCTTCTCCACAAGTCGAGCATCATCCTCTGCAACATGCAGCCAATCGCCCCGATCTCCGTGAGTAGCGGTGAGGCGTCCTACCCCCCCAGCGACAGAATCCGAGAGATACTCGGCCGCGCAGGAGGCGCAGCCTACTACATCGATGCCGCGCAGGAGGCCATTCGCATCGGAAGCGTTCGCGTGACCAATGTCCTGATGCTCGGTGCGTTCTCGTCCCTCCTCGATGTCGATCCGGCCATCTGGGAGGACGTCATCCTCGCTCGCGTCCCGGAGAAGCACGTCGACCTCAACCGCACAGCGTTCCACACCGGGCGAGTCCTCCTTGGAGGCGATACCCGTTGAGAATCCTTGTAATCAATCCGAACAGCTCCGAAGCCATGACCACCTCGATCCGCTCGTTCCTCACTCAGATCAAACGGCTGGACACGGAGCTGACCGTCATCCATCTCGAAGGCGCGCCATTGGCGATCCAATCCGCCACCGATGCCGCCCTCGCCACGCCTCTCCTTCTCGAGAAGGTCCGCTGGGCCAATCGCAAGCGGTTCGATGCGATCGTCCTCGCTTGCTTCTCCGATCCCGGCCTTGAGCCCGCACGGGAAGTCTCCGAGATCCTGGTCCTCGGCATTCAGGAGACGACCCTGCATATCGCCGCATGTCTTGGGCACAAGTACACCGTCCTCACTCCATTGGCTGCGCGCATCGCGAGCAAGGAACAGGACGTCCGTCGATTCAAGGCCGAGTCGGCCTGCGCGTCGGTCCGGGCTCTTGACATGACGGTGGCGGAGACCGAGGCCGATCCCGTGAGGGCGAAAGAGCGCATCCTCAACGTCGCGAGATTGGCCATCGATGAGGACGGCGCGGAGGTCCTCGTGCTGGGTTGCGCTGGGATGGTCGGCTACGCCGAAGACGTCGAACGAGAACTAGGAATCGTTGTTCTCGACCCCACCACCATCGCTTTCAAGGTCGCGGAAGCGCTGGCCGAAGCGGGAGTCCACCACTGCAAGCGCGGGCTCTACGCGACGCCGCCGTCCGTGGGCAAGCGAGGAGGGCAGTGAGGCGTCCTGTGCGATGGGTGCCAATCCTCGGCCTGACGGGACGCGCGTTCAAAGGAATGGTTGCCCTGGAGTCTGCTTGAGGGATCTACAAGGTGCGCGTCTCCGTCGTGGCGCAGAGTACGTCAGCGAGGGGGGGGGGCGGCCTGCTCCGGAGGGAAAGGGATGGAGAACGCCTGCGGCCGGGAGGTCACGATGTATGACATGATCATCAAGGGCGGCCTGGTCGTCACCGGGGAGAAGATCCAGCGGGTTGACGTGGCGATTTCGGGCGAGACCATTGCGGAGATCGGTCCGGATCTCGACGCCTCCGCCTCGCGGGTCATCGACGCCGAAGGCAAGGTCGTCCTCCCGGGTGTCGTCGACGCACACACCCATCCGGTCTACGTGGATGATCTCAAGACCCTCCCCGTGAGCGCCGCCCACGGCGGCGTCACCACCGTCATTCACTACGCCTACGCCAAGCCCGGCATGGGACTGATGGAGGCGATCGGCCGATTCCGCGAGGAGGGGGAGGCTGTCTCCGTCCTCGATTTCGCCCTCCACGGCGGGCTCTTCGACCCCAAGAGTCAGGCAGGCGAGATCCCGAAAGCGATCGAGGCCGGCGTCACGTCGCACAAGATGTTCATGACCTACGCGAAGCTCGGCTGGATGACCGACGACTATCAGCTGATGAGAACGCTGGACATTCTCGGCCAGGCAGGCGGAATGGGCATGGTTCACGCCGAGAATGGTCTGGCGACGGACTACCTCGAGGACAAGTTCCTGGCTCAGAGGAGGGATCCGAAAGAGGCATTCGTCGACATGCGCCCGGCCCTCCTCGAAGCGGAGGCGCTGCACCGCGCGATCGCGATGGCGCAGGTGGCGAGTTGCCCGCTGTACATCCCGCACATGACCGCTGCGCTTGGGATTGACGTCGTGTCCGCGGCCCGTGCCAAGGGGTTCCGCGTCTACGCTGAGACGTGCCCGCAGTACCTCACGTTGACCCATCGGGATCTTCTTGAGCAGGGTCCGCTCGTTAAGATCGGGCCCCCGTTGCGCGACGATGCGGACCGCGTCGCTCTGTGGAGTGCCCTGGCGAGAGGCGATCTCGACACCGTGGCCAGCGATCATGCGGCGAAGGACAAGCGAGTTGATGACGAGTTCTTCGCTGCTCCCTATGGATCCCCGCAAGTGGAAACCATGCTCTCGCTGGTCTACGACGGGGGAGTGAACGGCGGTTGGCTCTCCCTCCCGCGATTGGCGAAGGTCATGAGCGAGAACCCGGCGAGGATCTTCGGGCTGCATCCACGCAAAGGGACAATTCAGGTGGGCAGCGACGCTGATCTTGTCCTGTTCGATCCGACCGTGCGACAAAGGATCGAACACGCCACGCAGCACTCCCAGGCGTCCTACACGGCCTACGAAGGACGAACCGTTCTCGGGAAGCCCGTCCTGACGATCCAGCGCGGCGAGATCCTGGTTGAGAACGGTGAACTGAAAGCGCGTCCCGGTCAAGGTCGGTTCCTGCGAACCGAGAGCGGCAAGGTCCCTCTCGAGGATCTTACGTAGAAAGGTGAAGGCAGTGGCTGCTAGAGATGGCATCATCCAACTTACTCGTGGCGTTCCAGCGGTCGAGGCGTTTCCCACCGAGGCGATCATTGAATGTACAGCACAGGCATTGCGAGACCACGGCGATACACTCCTGCAGTATCACCCAGTGCGGGGATTCGTTCCGTTGCGTCAGACATTGGCCGAGCAGATCGCGGTGAGTGTCGACCAGATCTTCGTAGGCAACGGGTCGATCCAGATCCTCGACTCGCTCACCCACGCGCTGTTCGAGCCGGGCGACACGATCCTCGTTGAGCGACCAACCTACGACCGGACCCTCACCACGTTCCGGCGCGCCGGGCTCCACGTCAAGGGAGTTTCGTTGGACGGGGACGGCATGAACCTTGACGAACTGGAGGCTGCAATTGGCGCCCATGCCCCAAAGGCGCTGTACGTGATCCCCGATTTTCAGAATCCTTCCGGCGTGACCACCAGCTTGGCCAAGCGAGAAGCCATCCTGGAGCTGGCTCACAGACACCGCTTCTTGATCGTAGCTGACATTCCGTATCGTCTGTTGCGTTATGAAGGGGAGGACGTCACCGGATTTCGCGAGGTGAGAGCCGAACGCGTGGTCGAGCTTTCCTCGTTCAGTAAGCTCATCAGCCCTGGAATTCGCGTTGGGTGGATGGTCGCGAGCAAGGCCATCGTGGATCGAGTTGCTCAGGTTGCTGTCGACACCTACATCTCCCCGAGCATGCTGAGCCACGGCACTGTGTACGAGTTCCTCCGTCGCGGCTGGATGCCCGACAACATCGAACGATTGAAGGCACTCTACGGTCCGCGGCTCCGCGCGACCCTTGCGGCGTTGAGTTCAAGCTTGCCTGCGGTCGCGCGCAGCCACCCCGAGGGCGGGTTCTTCCTCGCGCTGACCCTCCCTGAGGGTGTGTCCGGCGAGCAGATGTGTCAGCTGGGTCCGCAGGAGGGGCTTGAGCTGACCCGTGGCGAGGGGTTCTATGCAGACGGGGACGGATCGCGTTTCCTCCGGCTGCCGTTCTGCGCTCTCCGCGAGGATGAGATCAAGGAAGCAGTTTGCCGATTGGCTCGCGTTTTGGAGCGAGCCGAAGCATGACGTTGGGAGGTCAGCCATGAACAAACTAGCCCACAAGGACGTACTGCGAGCCGACCAGTTCTCGAAGAGCGAGATCGCCCTCATCGTGGAGATAGCGCGCGAGTATGAACAAGCGCTGGCCGCGGGCAGAGTGCTTGAGGTCATGAAGGGGCAAGTCCTTTCCACCCTGTTCTACGAACCGAGCACGCGCACCCGTCTGTCGTTCGAGGCGGCCATGCTCCGCCTCGGGGGCGCGGTGATCAGTGTCGCGGAAGCGAAGAGCTCGTCGGCGGCCAAAGGGGAGTCGCTCTACGATACGATGAAGACGGTGGAAGGCTATGCCGACGTCATTGTCCTGCGTCACCCGCAGATCGGAGCGGCGGCGGAGGCGGCGGCGGCAACCTACCGGCCGGTTCTCAACGCCGGAGATGGTGCCGGACAGCACCCCACGCAGTCCCTTCTCGATTACTACACAATCGAGAAGGAGCGGGGAACGGTCAAAGGGCTCACCGTGACCTTGGCGGGAGACCTCAAACATGGGCGGACAGTGCACTCGCTTGCCGAACTCCTGTCTTCCTACGACGTCCGCTTTGTGTTTGCGTCGCCCGCTGCCCTGCGTATGCCCGTCGACATCGTGACTCGTTTGAAGGCGAGGGGGGTATCGATCACCGAGACGGAAAGCCTGGCGGATGCGATCAGGACGAGCGACGTTCTGTACATGACGCGGATCCAGCGCGAGCGGTTTGAGGATCCCGCCGAGTACGATCGGTTGAAGGACGCGTACGTCCTCACCCGCTCCATGCTCGCCGGTGCGCAGGATGGGCTGACCGTGATGCACCCGCTCCCGCGTGTGAACGAGATCGCCATCGATGTCGATGACTACGCCGGTGCCGCCTACTTCCGCCAAGCTGCGAACGGGCTTGCGATCCGCATGGCGCTGTTGGCCCTGGTCACTGGGCGGGCCTAAAGCGCTTGGACAAGGCACATGGACCCTCTCCGGTCTACCGTGCCATCTTAAAGGGAGAGAACATGGACTCCATGGACCTCGTTCTGCTGAACGAGAAACAGCAACAGCTGGATGGTCTTCTCCGGGAGATGAAGGCCGACTGCTGGCTCGTCTATTGCCGCGAGGGGAGCGATCCCTCCACGGTGCTTTACGTGGGCTACCCGATGGTCGGGGAATCGGCGTTCTTCTTCACTAGGGACCTGAAGAAGGTCGCGATCGTCGCCAACTACGATCGCTTGGCCGCTCTAGAGGTGGGCGTTTTCGACGAGGTGATCGCCTACGGCCTGGACGGCATCGAGACATCGTTCCGTGAAGTGATGGCCCGCCTCGCGCCACGGACCATCGCCCTCAACTACTCGACCGACGATTTCCTTGTCGATGGGCTCACCTACGGCCTGTTCCGGCGGATTCGCGAGTGGATCGCGGATGAAGACCTCGAGTGTCGCGTCATGTCCGCCGAGCCCATCCTGATTCCGCTGCGGGCGCGCAAGTCGCCGGAGGAACTGCGCCGACTCCAAATCGCCATCGACACGACGCAGAGTATCTTCGACGAGATCGCGGCGTTCGCCCGACCGGGAATGACCGAGCTGGACGTCGGGGCCTTCATCCATGATCGCCAGGTCAGCTACGGAGTTTCAGGGGCGTTCGGTGACAGCGCCATCGTGGCGACCGGCGACGTCGGAGTAGGGCATCGGACCCCGGGACCGCATCTGCTGCGGGC
>Ga0315278_10004432_pt1 | contig 12661 bp, 12 predicted proteins | sample YL17G06_0_MG_FD_203880 | JGI IMG/M metagenome (GOLD analysis project Ga0315278, IMG submission 203880) | Sediment microbial communities from Yellowstone Lake, YNP, Wyoming, USA - YL17G06_0 | ecosystem: Environmental > Aquatic > Freshwater > Lake > Sediment | place: USA: Wyoming | collected...
ATTTCCATCCCCAGAAAGTTTCGCATCGCCCCAAAAGGAGTAGCGGTTATAGAAGGCCCATCTAAGTACAATCCTCCGGAGGATTATCGAAAACAATTTATTGAAATAGCTGGCAATGTTGGCCAGATAATTCAGGCTCATTTTGATTTCAATCCCTCTGTTTTTATAGATCAGCTGAACCTCTCGATAGAGAATCATCCTGGAATTGCTCTGGAGCAGAAGAAATATTGGAAAGATTTTCTGAAGGAGATCCCGAGGGCTGTCTTGGCGGAAATAATTCAGGTAGTATTTCGGAAAGCGGGACTTTAAAAACCTTTGCCAGCATTTTAACGAGGGTCAAAGTATAAATTTCGATTCCATAGAGAGAATTCAGGGTCTTATCAAATCGATACAGAAACATTTGTCTATCGAAGGGAACAACTCCAGGATCGATCTGATCTAAATTGATTTTACCTTTACAGGTAGGACATTCAATGTGATCCATTATTCATCTCCTTTTTAAAAGGTTTTTCCGCGCTTCCAAGCACTGTTTTATTTCCTCTGAATCAAACCTTATGGCCTCCTCCCTATTTGATGAAAAGGAAGATGACCCCTCTCAGCTGCCTTGTAAACAATTCACCCCTCATCCCTTCATATCGATAAAGGAACATCCCGTCTGATCAATAATAGGAAGTACCGTGCTTAAGGATCGGAACCAAAATCCCCCGTTGGAATACTGGCTTAAATCAATTATCCTTTGGTCTGAATTGAGAAGGCGATTGAATCTTTCTAAAGTCAAAGTTGTGGGCTTGTAATGGTATGGCCGTTTCTTCCGTCTCATAGTGCACCTCCTTGTCTGAATTCTCTTTTTGCTTGTTCAAGGGGATCCATCGATTTCAAACTGAGGAGCCTGTTTATCTCCTGGAAGAAGATTCCTATAGTCAATCCTCGGCGCCTACATTGCTCATCCCTGAAGAATGCCTCTGTCATTTCCTGGAGGCTTTCAAAGGAGTGAACTTTGAGCAGATCCTTGAGGAGCCTTCCGTCTTTCCCAAAACTGAAGGTGTAAGGTTGCCCTGTCTTCTGGCTAAAGGTTTCTCCCCAGAAATCGAAGAACCCTTTAACCCTTGGGTCACCCTGCTTCTTGGGTGACAAACCATTATTTAATTCTTTTCTTTCTTTTATATTCTTATTTGCTGTGGCTTGATTGTGGGTTGTTTGTGGGCTTTCATTATTTGAGGATTGATAATAATCGTAATTACAAATGGTTATGATTGAAAATCTGCTTGTGGCTTTACGCGCTATAATTCCAATATTCTCCAGCAGCTTAAATCTTGCGCGGATTTGCCAAGGACTCAGCTTTGTATCCCTTGATATTTGGTCAATACCCGTTATTAGCTGGCCCCTTTCAATAACCATCTCTTGCTGATTGAATGGAAACCTATTCTGCCTGTAATTTGCTCTTAGGAGCAGATAAATAAATAAGTGCAGGGCTTCACTGTCTTTAAAAATTGCGTTTTGAAGTAATTTCCTATGAAGTTTGACCCACCCTTCATCAATTGGTTCCATTCACCCAATCCCTCCCTGGCAGGGTTCGGGATCTCGGGGAGGATGTTCCAGGGTTCACCCTCCCCTCGGTCGGTGAGGCCACACCGAGTCCCGAATCTTTATAACTCTGTGACTGCTTGTCAAAATCCAAAATTACCTTTCCTTCGTCTCCAGAATCATCCCTGACCTTAAGGATGTAAAGAACAATTTCGTTTTGTGGACTTCTCAGATCGTCTCCATTTCTTTTCCTCCAAATCGAAAGGACATTATCCGGGATTTGCTTCAAACCACTCGATCCTTTAAGGTCGTTCAACCGAACTACTGAGTTATCGTAAGTCAATTTTGTTGGGTGAACGATGAGAAGGATATGGATATCGAGCTCCATTGCCCAGGACTTGATATCTCGAAGCGCGGTGTCGATCGCTTGCCGTTCATGGTCTGCTGAGTATCTAAGAAAGAAATGGAGGTGATCCAGCACTACAAACTCAATTCCATATCTTCTATTGGCATAGTAAATGGCATCTTTAAGTTCAGGGACCCCAATCTCACCATAGATGTCAATAAAATAGATAGGCAAAGTGGAAATCCATTGGAGAGTTGCTTCAAGTTCCTTTTGGGTGAGCTCGTCAAGTATGCGCCCAGTTTTCATCTGGACCATTTTTCTGAGGATGGTGTGAGGTTTCATTTCAAAACTGGCGATCAATACTGGATAATTGTTTTGAGCTAACTTAAAGGCAAGATTTGAAGCCCATGTAGTCTTTCCGCTTGCGGTTTCACCCGTTAAAATTGTTAATTCAGTTGGTCGCAATCCTCCTATTACTTTGTCAAAATCTCTCCATCCACTTGATATTCCTTTTTGGGTTGATATACCTTCATGAAGCCCCCTGATTGCGTCAAAAAAAGCCTCTGGTCCTTTGATTAATTTGGAACCAAAGGGTTTTGCCTTGACCAAATGCTCTGATATATCTCGATTTGTAAATCCAGCCTGTAGGCATTCGTTGGCATCTTTAAGAGGAAGCAAAACATTGAGACATCGGTAACGACCTAACTTATCTGCAACCTTCTCAGTTCCCTTTCTTCCGGCCTCATCCATGTCGTAGGAGATATAAATTTGGTCAAATTGTTCAAGGTCGTCGATCCATTCATCTGCAAAAGTTTCAGAGCCATTAGGCACTGATACCACATTTTGGAACCCCATCTGATCGAAAGCAATGGCGTCAAACTCCCCCTCTGTTACGATTATCGATCCTTGATATTTTTGAGCATTGTCGAGGTTAAAAAGGATTGAAGGACATCCTTCTTCTCTAAAATACTTTTGTTTCGACTCTTTAATTGGTCTGTATTTGATGTTTAGAGGAACACCATCTTTGAAGTATGGGATTGCAATGGCTCCATCTTTAAACCCAAGTTTATATTTTTTGATGGTTTCAATGGTGAATGCTCTTTGATCTGTGAGATAAGTTAAGGCAGCTGGATTCTCCAAGAGATCCTTGTGATACCCTTCGATTATGGATGGATCGATGGTTTTGGTTTGAGGAGGGGGTTTGAAATAACTTGAAGCATGGGAGATGGGAGGGAGATCCCCAAGACGTTTTTTAAGTGATAAGAGATGCCCACGCTCACCGCATTTATGGCAGTAATAAACCTCTTTATCTGGATTTATGTAAAAATGATTAGGACCGCAATTGTTTAATGGGCATTGCTCAAGGGAATACTCCCCATTCTTAAAATCGAAGGTCCAGCCCTTTGAGGAAACATAGCTTTCAATTTGATTCATGGTTTCTCCGTAAAAGATCATCAACCTGATCCAGTAAAATGGAAACGTGGTAATTCCATTTCCAAGATGTTTTATCGAGATAATTCAGAATTGTTTTCCTAATTTTCTTAATCTTTTTTAATTGCTTCTTTGTCATTATTAGAAACCCAAATCTCTTCAACCCTTACCCCTAAAGCTGTGGCAAATTTCTTCTTTTCATTTTCTGTTGGCTCTATCAGCCCATTTTCAATCAGAGATATTTTTGATTGGTGAATCTCAGTGATTAATCTGAGTTGAAACTGGGTGATCCGTTTAATGATTCTGATTTCTCTAAGCCTATCCATCATGACCTCCAATTAATAAAAAAGGCTGTTAGATTATTCCTAACAGCCTCAGTATAAACATTAATCTTTATCAACGATAGTGAACGAAATTAAGAGGAATTTCGTTTATGTAGGTTAGGAAATTGGGAAGGCAGCGTTTATTGTTTTTGAAATAGTCTTCTCGATTCTACCTATACGTGCGATGTAGGGGTTTTGGCCAGATTTCCCCCTATAGGGATGTTGTATGTCGTCTTCATAAAAAAGTCTTGATATATCCATTTTGTAAATTTTTTTTAAAAGTTCATGAAACAAAAGATTTCTTGCCCAGTTTGCTTTAGTTCCCTGCCCCTTTTTAAATTTTGGGATCATTTTTTTTAATATAAAAGGTAATGGGAATCTGATTTGATAAGGGATGGGTAATATATCCAAATATTTGAAGTAATTTTTAATTATCTGTTTTTGCGATTCATTAAAAATAGAATCATCATTGGTAAGGAGAGATTGGGTCGAATTACAATATAAATCTGTTATATTCGACAGCTTCGTATCCATATCTTGGACCCAAGACAATCGGTCATTCCAATCGCTAAAATTCTCCCCAGGATTAGGATGAACCTCTATTAGTGCAAAAATATGTTTCTGAAGACCGCTCAAAGTCGTATAATTAAATATATCCGTTTTTTCACGTTTCCACTTTTTTATAATTTGGGGATTTGGTTCTGAAGGGTCAAACCCCGCTAATCCACCAGGTATTTCTTGTTCAATCCAGTTTATTAATGGTCCCCATATCTTTAAAGTTGTTTCTTGGTATTTTTTGTTTAGACGCAAAATTTGCCATTCTAAAAACAGGGGATTTTCCCAGAAAGAATAATGAAGGCTTAGTATTAGTGGGACCTCGGATAGAATTTTATGGATTTCTTTTCCAAGGGTGTCTTGCTCATTCTCAATAGGAAATACTTCTTTTAAATCATATTCCCCAATATAATTTAGAAAATGACCAAGTATCTTAGCATTCTCTTCTGAATATTTTAGGTAAGATTTCTTAAATTGCTTTTTGGGTAATTTCTTAGTCGCTTTTGGCTTCTTCTTACGTTCTTCTTTTAAAATTTCCTTATCTGCCCCCAAACTTTTCTTTAATTCACGAATTAAATCATTTTTGTATGGAGCATATTGAGGACAACTCTTACAATAAATATTATTCAAATACTTCGGATCTTTCTTGAGATCACATGATGTCTCAAGGATTTTTTGACCAAAAATTCCACACCAAATCATTACCATCGCCATCTCATCTTATGGCCTTTATCATTGGGAGTTCCAGGCGATGAGGAAGTCGCTTTCCCCCTCCGGAAGGGTAGAGACTCCTTTTTTGTTATCGCTTTCTTCTTTTCCGGGATTTCACTGCCTGGATTTGATACCCCACATAATTCAAAATCTTTTCAACCGTGCTCCACTTAGGATCAACCTTATCCTGTAAGGATCGATGAAGAGAGGCATGATCAATACCGGGGTAACATTAAAAATCCTCTAATGTGTCTGTCGGTATGCCAAGCTTCCTCATTTTTTCCTCAAGTTTCTTCCTTTTTTCCCTAATTTGTTCCAGCGTCCCATAAGCTTCCACTAACTTTTTCATTCGGTCCTCCAGCACCTCCAAAATATAATTGTGCATGAAGTGGAGACCCCCGTATTTCAATTTAGTATCAAATACCAAACTTACGCTAACATCTTTTCCATCCCATGAATAATATACCCTGTCTAATTCAATCGACTTTCGGGCAGGACCGAATCGCTCAAAAGTAATCTTCTTTATGATATCCCAATTCTCTTGTCCATCAAATGAAACGTCCACTTTCACAAATTTATCATGGAAAGTCCAATACTGGATATATTGCACATTGGCTTGACCAATTTTCTTTTCTTCTCCAATACGTTCATATAATTTGTAATTTTCTAAGTCAGAAGGAAGTTGTTTCATATGGGACAATTTAGAAAGATCAATCATCCAAGGAATACCCCGAAATCCTGCTGGCTCAGAATTGGCTCGAAAATCGGATGCCCTTTTAGTTTTGGTTTGTGGTGGCGGACTTACGTTTATCCTGATGGTTATCATAATACCAACAGCCAACCCAAATAATAAAACCAATAATAAACCGAGTTTCCATTTCATAATTCCTCTTCCTTGTAAATAGAATAGGGTTTAGCCTCCTCCATTTCTCATTAAATTATCACTAAACCCCTATTCACGGAATATGAGTTTTGCAGAATATGAAAATATGGAATTCAGGACAGCCTTTGCCAGCACTCTTCTGGGTCCCGATAATCCAAACGGGTGGGGTAAATGCCCCCTAAACTTCTTTAACGGCCTCCTGAGCCGTCATACCTATTGGTGAAGGGTCTTGTATGGGTTCTGAAATTTGGTCTTCTGGTGATTTACCCTGACTTACTGTGTCGTCTGGTGGCGTCTCCTGACTTGTGTTGGCGAGGGTCTCGTCCTCTTCGTCACCTACCCCTGCTTTTTCCTCTTCTTCTTCGACTATCAGAGCCTCTTCGGCAAATGCGGGGTTCCCTCCAGACAATCTCTGCTGCCCATTAGATCACCAGTCCCCCCTGTTCTGTAAACCACCGTCCGGAGGTTTACAGTGAAGCATGTAGAAGAACACTCTGGACACTCTCGGGGTACCATTTCCCACCCTTCTTCGAAATTATCCCGTGACCATTTAGATGATCTGCAATCTTCCAATAGGATAAAGATGAATTTCTAAGGCTCCTGATCGTGTTCAAAACCTCTTGCTCTTGTTGTATGGGTCTAAGGGTCTTTCCATCTCCTGATAACTGATAACCAAAAGGAACTTCTCCGGCTCTCTCTCCTTTACTCCGCTTGTGATGCAATGCGTCACGTGTTCTCTCTGAAATGACACCCCTTTCCCATTCACTGAGAGAGGCAATAATGTTATGGAATAATTTCCCGCTTGCTGTTGAAGTATCGACGGACTCTTGAATCGAGACAAAGCTAACCTTGTTCGTTTCGAAAAGTTTATTCAGGTAAGCGAGGTCCCCAACCGACCGGGTGAACCTATCAAGTTTCACCACCACAATGCTATCAAAGCCTCGTTTGCCATTTCTCCTCGGGACCCTCTTTAGGATAGATTGCAGGCCGGACCTTTTAAGATTCTTAGCCGATAATCCCTCATCTCTTACAACTTCCGTAAGCGTCCAATCCTTTGCATGGCAGTAAGCCCTGATTCTCTGCTCCTGTGAATCCAAGGAGACACCACTTAAAGCCTGTTCTTCCGTTGATACCCTAACATAACCGATGGTTTTCATTTCTTTATTACCCCCTTCCTTTTCAAATACTCCCTTAACGCCTCGGTAATGACATTCCGTAAATCGGTATTCTCTTCCACAGCCAAATGTTTGGCTGCCTTCCATAAATCGTCAGGGATATCTACAGATGTCTTCATATTTATACTCCTGAATATCTTGATTTGTAGATATCTTTATTCTAACAAATCAATATTTTTTGTCAAGAAAAATCTTTAATTATTTTTAAAAAGTTTATGTTTAGTTTAAAACGGTTTAAAACCAAGTAATATCAATAAGTTAAATATAAGAAAGGGCATAAATTTTTCAGAAAACAAATAATTCAGATGGATAATATTAATTCAAAAAAATCATTTGAAATCAACTGGCTATATCATGTTTCAAATTGGTAGAAAAATATGGTTGGTTTTAAGGCAACGCAGCAGGTCCATGATTGGCAATCGAGCAGAAGAGTCTAAGCGATTCTCATGATTGGTTTCTACGAATTTAGGGGGTCGAGATGAGCCACAAATTCACCGATACTGGGAGCCCCAAACTTACTGCCCTATTCCACTTAATGGTATGTCAATGGTTGGTCTAACGGGATCATTAGAGGTTATCTCCAAGTTAGCATTCTTTGACCCTATCGATGTCGGTTTGAAGGCTACCTTAACGGTCAAGCTCTTACCAGGTTTAATTGTTTTACTCCCACTTCCACTTGTGATTTTAAACATCGATGCGTCTGTACACGTAATTGCTGAGGTTATTGAGAGATTGGCCTTACCGCTATTTTTAACCACAAAGGAAGCTGTCTTGCTCCTTTTCACCTTCACATTCCCAAAATCATTAGATGTCGGAGCGATCGAAATATTAGGAACGCTTATGCTTACGGGCAGAGAATCCGACCAGTTAGATACAATGGAAGTATCTTGGGTGCATCTGGCTCTTGCCCTGACATTATAGACACCAGCAGTGGTCCATGCCTTCGATTGGGTCCCTGAACCCCAGTTAGAGAGGTCCGAGCCCTTGCCCTTCCAGTCAAACTGATACTCCACAGAATGGTTAAGATCGGAATAAGAGCCACTTGTAGAATAAGAGTAAGAAGCATTTATATTCCCATTAACGACACCTATTGGAGCATTAGGAGTCGAGACGGTTTCAGTAAAAGACATCAGGACTCCTCTTTGATTTTGCTCATCTTCTCCGACAGCCCACCCTTTATCGGGAGAAGTAAAGTGAACACAATTAAGAACCCAGCTTGCGCTTACATTAGGAGGAATAACGGATGTCCAAGTGCCATTGAAGTGATGGAATAGAGATCCTCGGGTATTGTTATTTGTGTTGTCTAATCCTGCAACCCATCCCTCATTGGAAGAAGTGAAGTGAACACTACGTAGATTCCAAACGTCAATCCCCTCAGCAAGAGTAGCGGATGCCCATTCACCATTAAGGTAATGGATTACCCCTCCCCCATCAAATCCTGTTTCTACGGCCCATCCCTCGCTGGAAGAAGTGAAATGGACACCAGTAAGGCCCCAATCCTCCCAATCTTCGCCCTTGATCTCCGGGGGAATAACAGAACTCCAAGTCCCCTCTACATAATGCAATAAGATCCCGATAAAATTTTCAAAGTCCAATCCAACCGCCCATCCTTCATTGGGAGACGCAAAATGAACACCCGAAAGCCACCACCACACCGAGTTAACATTCGGCGGGGTAACAGATGACCAAGTGCCATTCGAGTAATGTAACAAAACCCCTCTTTCATTCCTATCATCGCCTACTGCCCATCCCTCATTTGCTCTGGTGAAGTGAACCCCGGTTAACCACCAAAACTCACTAACGTATGGGGGAGTAATAGATGTCCAGACACCATCGATGTAATGAAGTAAGACTCCTCTACTATTTGGGTAACTTCCACTTGACCCCCCCGCCCATCCTTCATTAGAAGAAGTAAAATAAACCCCCCAAAGATCCCAATTCGTACTTACATTCGGGGGGGTAACATCTATCCAATTACCATTTAAGTAATGCAGTAAAACTCCTTTTCTATTTGACTTATCTGATCCCACTGCCCATCCTTCACTGGTGGAGATGAAGTGAACTCCACTAAGATCCCAATTCGTACTTACATTCGGGGGAGTAATAGATGTCCATTCAGCATGACCTGACGAATTTAAAATCAAGAGGATAGTCAAGAAAATTCCTAACGCCAACATCCCTTTTCTAAAACTAAGAAATGATTTTTTCATTAGCTACCTTCCCTCCTTACCTTTTCCCATTTCCTCTTGTTTTTTGTCTGACCTCCCTATCGGCTACATAAGGAGGTCAACAAGATCCCAGGCGACATCCAATATTTAATTCGTTCGTCTTGTTTTTTTTCTTCAATCCATCCTCTTAAAATCGGAATTAATAATATCCAAACCCCCCAACAAAGACCAAGCACTTTTTTCTTCATGGTCCCCTCCCCACCCTAATTTCAATTCGCCCCTTTTTTAGGGGTTTTACCTTTCACATAAACACGGGACAACCCCAATACCACTCATCCTTATGGCCATCAAAATGATTCTTCAGTAAGATTTTACCTTAAACTGCCTTGCACGTAGTTTTGGACCAATATTAATAGGGAATTTAAACATTTCCTCTGTTCAGTTAGTACAACCTTTCAATACCAATTTACACCAAAAAAGTCAACGATAATCTGCACAAGGCCATTCCTTCAGTGGAAAACTACCCAAAAGACCAAACCTGACTCTCTTTATTCTTACCCGTCAAACCTTCATAACCAGTTTAGGTCATAAAGGAACAAGAAGTTCAATTCCAGTAAAACAATGGACAATGTCTTTCATATTTTGTTTTCCCTTCTACCTACTTTTTAGAGAAAAACTTTACGGTTAGGGGGTCTAATATAGCTTCAATTAATTTGATTCAAATTAACGGTGCGAATCGATTAGGTTTGCGTTTAACACTTGCACAAGTTCTCAGCCTGTGCCATCACCTGGCGTTGAGGATTACCGGTAGAAACATTCACGCTTCTTATCCTTGCCTGCTATCACCGGTCTTCACCTTCCCCATCTATGCCCTGTCTATTGTTGGTACGCGATAGGGATGTATTATCTCATTCAACGGTAAAAGTTGTTGTAATCGATCCCACAGCATTGGTCACTGTGAGGTCATTGGCTCCTGGAGTAAGACGTTTGGGTACGACAAACTCAATCTGGCTTTCTCCGGTCTTTGAGTCCATTGTCCAGCCTGAAACCTTGCAGGTCTTCCCTCCCAAAGTGACCTTCCCCTTCTTCGTCCCGAAGAAGGAACCCTGAATCGTGACATTACCCCCGGCTGAACCACTGGTCGGTTCAGTAGAATTGATATCAGGTAGCATTACAGTAAAACCATCTTCCACAATCATTGCAGAAGCCCTTTTGCGTTGAATCGTCACACCATAAGTACCAAGGGAAGGAACCTTCGAAAACTGGCAACGGATCGACGAATCGGTCCATTCGAGAATGTTCGGGGCCACAGTCCCAACCAGGACTTTTCCTTTTGTCATGCCAAATCCAGAACCTGAAATTGTCATCTCCGTGCCGATCGTCCCTTCTGAAGGGGTAGTGTGTGCATTCACAAGGAGAATAGTGTCAGAGAAGCTTCCGGATGAATTGCCTGCACTGTCCTGATACTGCACGTAAACTGTCTTTGTGCCAATTCCTGGTGTCAGAGTCCAGGGCTTTGAAGCCCCATATGCCTCCCAGGACGACCAGGTACTTCCGTCATTGGAGAATCGCATCTGGGAGACTCCACTGCCCGTATCCGAGGCAGAAAGGCTCAGGGTGACTGAAGTTGTAAGGGTACGAGGCGTCCCTCCGTTGATCACAATGGAACCCGTGGGTGGCGTAATGTCCTGAAAGGTGAGAGTCACGGTGTGACTGGATGTGACGTTTGGGATCGTCCAGGTGTTCCCCGACAGGGTGCCCTCAGAGATCGAGGCCGTGTAACCTGTGTTCGTGGTCACCGTAAAAGTAGCTATACCTCCATGATTGACAGTCCTGCTTGAGGGCGTCACCGATCCCCCTAACGGGTCGCCACCCACCGAAGCTGTAACCGTATAAGGATAAAGTTTAAGTAAAACAGGCCTACAGTCCTTATTCTCAACAAGTTGACCAGCGATCCAGCCTTCACTTGGAGAAGTAAAATTAACAGAATTAAGAATAAGATTATCAAGATTCTGATCTATTATGCTCCATACTCCATTCAAATAATGAAGTATTATCCCTCTGCCTCCATAAGCTGTGTATAGATTAGAATTAGAATACTCGTACCCTACAATCCAACCTTCATCAGGAGAAGGAAAATAAACAGAATTAAGTTCCCAATCCCTGCCTAAAACTCCAACATTCTCGCGATTCCAAGTTCCGTTCAGATAATGAAGTACAATTCCAGTAGAATCTCTATCCCATCCGACTGCCCAACCTTCATTAGGAGAGATGAAATAAACAGAACGGAGAGTCCAACAGGTAACATCTAAATCCAAATTAACTAAATTCCAAGTCCCGTTCAGATAATGAAGCATAACTCCTTTATAATCACCACTATCTTCCAGTTTATATCCTACTGTCCAACCTTCATTAGAAGAAGTGAAATGGACAGAACGAAGCATCCAAAAGCCCTGGCTCACAGTAGGAACTCCTGCTCGATCCCAAAGTCCATTATCATAATGAAGTATAAGCCCCTTTTCTTTACCACCAAAATTATAATCCATTCCTACTACCCAACCTTCATCTGGTGAAAGGAAGTAGATCGACATAAGAGAACCTTGGACAGGAACATGAACCCAACTCCATATTCCATTCAAATAATGAAATACATTTGAGTTCTCCCCTACAATCCAACCTTCATCAGGGGAAATGAAATAAACAGAGTTAAAATTCCATGTATAGGTACAATCATCGCCACACTTTGGAAAACCTCTCGTATCTACCTTCCAATCTTCCCAAGAGGGTTCAATCGGGACATAACCCTTTCTTTGATAGTGTAAAACAACTTCCTCTCCATCTCCTACTACCCAACCTTCATCAGAAGAAATGAAATCAATAGAATTAAAATCAGTCTCAAATGGTCCATATAGAAAAGTCTTCCAAGGTTCAGCTTGGACTGAGATACTAAAAACGGTCAAAAGTAACACTAACAAACTTACTATCTTTCTCATTTCTATTCTCCTTACTAAAAATTAGAGGGGGCTCCTCACCCCCCAAAAGGGGGTAAGATATTAAACCTTAAAAATACAACTTATTGATATCAGAAAAATATTGTTTGTCAATATGCAAAGTGAGATTGTGAAAATTATCTTTTTAACAATTATCACTTGAAATCTGGTATACCAATATGAATTCTCGCCTTGAAGACTTCAGGAAGAAAGAGTTATCTGGATAGGGGAGAATATGAGAATGACCTTCGGTCTGCCAATCCGAAAGACACAGTGACAGAAGTGTGGCAAAATTGTGACAGAATCGAATCAAAAAGACTGAAATAGATGGAATAGACTGGAATAGATGGAAAAGGATCTTACCTAATGCTTACATCGACTTACGGGAAACCAGACCAAGAATCAAGGGGTTAGAAAAAATGCACTTTTTATATTCTCTATTTAATATTTTTCAACTTAATTCTTAATTGTTTCTCCCTCTCCCTTGACGGGAGAGGGTTGGGGTGAGGGTGGTCATAATCATTTTCCCCCTCACCTTTCTCCTCTCCCCCCAAA
>Ga0315278_10004435_pt1 | contig 12658 bp, 11 predicted proteins | sample YL17G06_0_MG_FD_203880 | JGI IMG/M metagenome (GOLD analysis project Ga0315278, IMG submission 203880) | Sediment microbial communities from Yellowstone Lake, YNP, Wyoming, USA - YL17G06_0 | ecosystem: Environmental > Aquatic > Freshwater > Lake > Sediment | place: USA: Wyoming | collected...
GGTTCGTTTTTGCACTGGGGACATATTCTCGAGGACATCAGGCTTGTAATACCTAAAACGGTCCAGTTGACGAGCCTTGCGGGCATGGACAATTCGAGAATGCAACTCGAAGGCAAGGCGCTTTCATACGAGGCGGTTCGGCTGTTTACCGAAACTCTTAATTCCTGCAGAAGCATAAAGTCCGCTTCGCTTGTAGGGACAACAGCGGATGAAGAAAAAAACGGTATGGTAAAATACACTATTAACTGTCTGTTGAACAGATAAAAAGGATGCGGCCAAATGGTGTTTGAGAGATGGATAAAGACGACGCCTTTTTCAAGAAACATTGTGTTTACAGTGTCGGTCCTGATAGGGACGATAGCTGTTTACAACTGGTTTATTGTTCCTCATACCGGCTACCTCGAGGCGGCCCAGAGATATGAGTCGGTGGCGAGCGAACTTGCGAAGACAAACAGGTTTATCAGCAGCGACGTGGCGGCCAAGAAAAAAGAGCTTAAGGAATTAAATGAAAAATTAACAAAGGCCCGGATAAAAATATTCGGGTCTGCTGAAGCCGTGAAATTCTTCGAGGACATCGAGGAGCTGGCAAAAAAAATGAACTGCAGAGTGTTATCGTTAAAGTTTTCCGATTCGTTTTCCGGGCAGAAGCCGCCGGTAACAGACAGCGGTATAACGGTCGAGAATGTCTTGCTAAGCGTTGCCGGTAATTATAAGGACATAACCGCACTGATGAACAAGTTACAAAATCGGGCAGAACAGATATGGATAGACAGGGTGAACATCAAATTCTTCAGGGAAGATGTCGGCGGCCTGAGGTGTGATATGTCTATTGCAATTTGTGTGATGGGGGACAAGGAGATTTTCTCCAATGATTGAACGAATGTTTATGAGAATTGTTTTGGGTTCGCTGATGATTGCGGCGTATTTGTGCTGCAGCAACGTTTATTCGCAGGAAGCCGTCGGCGAGCCGAACGCCGTCATCGAGGCGGATGTCCCCAGGGAACCTAACAGGGCTGAAATCGGCAAGGAGAATCCCTTTACCAATGTGCCGGAAGAAAATAAATTCAATGCTTCACAACAGACAAATTATACCGCTCCGAGCGGAAAAGAAAATAAACCCGACCTTTTTGTCGAGACCGTGTCTTTGAAGTCGCTCAGCGCACAGAGTCTCAGAAGCGCAATCGGAAATATGTCTTCCGAACACGGAAGCATCGCCGTAGATACAAAGAGCAACTCCTTGATTATCTGCGACACGAAAGAAAATCTTAAAAAGATTATTGCTCAGATTCAGCGAGCGGAGCAGTCGGCAGCGGTTAAGCCGCAGCAGCCAGACGCCCAAAAGAATAACGGCGACGCCGATGCCAAGCCACAACTGACGGTCGAAACTGTCTCTCTTAAATTTCTTGATGCGAAGAATCTCAAGGCCGCCATCGACGGTCTGGTTTCTGCGGACGGCAAGATTTCCATCAACGAAAAGAATAACTCGCTCATTATCTGCGATAATGCGGAAAATCTGGCCAAAATACTCGTTGAAATCAGAAGGGCAGACAGAACGCCACAGCAAATTATGATAGAAGTTGTCATTGTAGATGTAAAACTCAAAAATGATACCGAAATTGGCATTAACTGGGATATTCTATCCGGTAAGAATTATGATATGGATTACAGGCAGAATTTTACGGAGTCGAGGCTGGGGGCGACGAAAGCGGCCATTGATAATGCCACAACAGGCAACTTCACGGCATTTAATACTACCGGCACGGGCGGCGACTTCAGCGTTATAAGCGGCACAATTCGTAACGTTATTCACTTGTTACAACAAAAAAGAGATGCCGAGATTCTTGCCAGTCCGCGGGTAATGGTAGTAAGCGGTCAGTCTGCTTACATAGAAGCAATAGAAGAACTGCCTTATACGGAAGTAACCGACACCGCCGGCGGCGGAGCGAGCGCGCTTACGTCTACTCGGTTCAAGAATGTCGGCGTCAAACTCGGAGTAAGCGCAACCCTGACAGACGGGAATGATATTCTCCTTACCGTTGAGGCCGAACAAAACGTCCAGACCGCAAGCACAAGCACAAGCACGACAACAGGAGTGCCTGTTGTTGATACCCGCAAAGCCAAGACTTCTCTGTTATTGGCAGACGGCAAGGTCATTATCCTCGGGGGTCTGAGAAGACAGGAAAAGACCAAACAGGTTTACCAGATACCGATTATCAGCAGTCTGCCTGTCATCGGAGAATTATTCAAAAGCACCAAAACAGTGTTGAACAATTCCGAACTGGTTGTATTTTTGTCGCCGCATATTTATAAAGGCGAAGCTACTCCTGACGATGCGATGAAAAAATACGACGAAATCAGTAATCGGCCGCTGCTTTTACTGCCGAACGGTAAAGCCAAGCAAACAAACGGCAATGCCAACGGAGAATTGAAAACGATTCTGTCATCACTGGAAAAGAGTCTGAGCAGGTGATTCGGCTGCCGAAGCGATATATTTTACAGCATCAGGCGTTTTTGATTATTGTAATATTTCCATCCCGTGCGGCTTCCAATACCGGCCCCATATATTCATCCACCATTTCAGCGGTAAGAGGCACGGGCATATTTTGCAGTTTTGATTTAAGCTGCGGGTCTTTGGCAGCGGCCAATGCCCGGCTTATATGTTCTTTGCAGAATCCTCCGACCTCGCAAAGCCTTGTCGGAAAACCAATCCTTTTCTCAAATTCGAACAGCGCATTTGCAACAGCAATACCGAGTTGATGTCCTTTCAAGTTTTTTATATCGGCTTTAGTCAATCCTGCATCTTTGTAAACCTGTCCGAGAAGTCGTAACGGTTCTTCAACAGCCGGTGCGAAGAAAACGGTATAATAAGGCTCCATAATTGCACAGGCCCGGCCATGACTTAGTATGTCGACAAGTGAGAAACTGGTCAGGTGTGCGCCGTTTGTCCCGCCTAACATTATCGAATAGCCGCCCAGGTCGGTTGCAAGACACAGTGCTTCTCTTGCTTTTGCGTCTTTGGGATTTTTTAGAACAACAGGCAGATAATCCAACACAAGTTTAACCCCCGTTTTTGCTATTTCTTCCATTTTGGCGTAATATGGTTTTCCGACAGCGCTGTAAAGCACTTCGATAATATGAGCGAGGCCGTCCATCGCACCATCCGACGTAAGGCCGGGCGGGGCATCGTATGTTACCGTATAATCAAAAACGGCATATTGAGGCGCTACAGCCATATCGATAATCAGCTTTTTCTGGTTGGTGGCAATGTCAGTTATGTTCGAATATTTTGTAAGATGGGCCCCTGAGCTGGCGGCAGTCTGGATTGCTATATGTGGCGTCAGTTTTCTGCCGCTTTTATTAAGAGCCTCTGTAACCAGCCCTGCCCCAAAGTAGTCGTCCAATTTACCGCCTAAGGTGTGAAGCACTTCGGCTGCCTTTACAGCGTCGATTGTGCTGCCTCCGCCGAAACTTATGATGACGTCGGGGTTGAATTTTTTCAGTTCGCCGGCAATTCTGAAAACATCTTCACGCGGGGAATTTGGCGACGAACCTTCAATTTCTGCCGCGAGGGTTAAGCCTGATTTTGCCAGAGAATTTTTGATTTCGCTGACGTAATTTTTGGTCCACGCGGACTGTCTGCAAACCAGGACAGCTTTCCTGCCCACCGAAGCAGCGAGCCTGCCAGCCCCTGACAGAATGCTGTTGCCGAACAGGTATGAATCGCCCTTGAATTCTTTCAATAAAGAGTATGCCTTATTGAACTCAGCCATTTTTTCCCTTTAGAAATTGTTTTGATTGTAAACATCCATAATAGAAAATCCGGGAAAATAAACAATTGCAAATTCGGTTTATCGGCATTATACTTACCAAAATTACCCATTCTGAAAGGATTTATAAATGAAATATGATGTAGCTGACCTGTCGCTTTCGCCAAAAGGCAAAAAGCGGATACTGTGGGCAGATAACGATATGCCGGTGCTGGCCTCAATTCGGGAAAGATTCGCCAAAACCAAACCGCTCAAAGGCAAAAACGTTTCAGCCTGCCTGCATATTACGGCTGAGACGGCCAATCTGGCGCGGACACTCAAAGCAGGCGGGGCAAATGTGGTGCTTTGTGCCTCAAACCCGCTCAGCACGCAGGATGACGTGGCTGCCTCGCTGGTAAAGGATTTTGGGATACCGGTTTTTGCAATTTGCGGAGAAAACCGCAGCACCTATTATAAACACATCTATGCTGCGATTGACCATAAGCCGGTAATTACGTTTGACGACGGTGCTGATTTGGTAAATGAGCTGCACGGCCGCCGCTCGAAAGAGGCACATCGGATTATCGCCAGTATGGAAGAAACTACCACGGGCGTTATCAGGCTTCGCGCACTGGAGAAGTCGGGCAAATTAAAATTCCCCGTTATCGCAGTGAATGATGCTGCGAGCAAACATCTTTTCGATAATCGCTACGGCACGGGCCAGTCAACGGTCGACGGCATTATCCGTGCGACTGATTTTCTGGTGGCCGGCACAAAGGTCGTCGTTGCAGGTTACGGCTGGTGCGGGCGCGGGTTTGCAATGCGCGTAAGAGGAATGGGCGCAATCGTTATTGTTACCGAAGTCGACGCCATAAAGGCAATTGAGGCGGTTATGGACGGATTCGAAGTTATGCCTATGGCAGAGGCCGCAAAGGTCGGCGGTCTGTTTGTAACGCTTACGGGAAACAAAAACGTCATACGGGAAGAACATTTCCGCCAGATGAAGGACAGGGCTATAGTTGCCAACAGCGGGCATTTCAACGTGGAAATAGACATACCCGCCATGAAAAAAATGAGCAGGAAAATAAACCGCGATGTGCGTAATCACGTTGACGAATATATCTTAAAGAACGGCAAAAGGATTTATCTTCTGGCGGAAGGCCGACTGATTAACCTTGCAGCGGCCGAGGGACACCCCGCAAGCGTGATGGATATGAGCTTTGCCACGCAGGCGCTGGAAGCTGAATATGTAATGAAAAATCAGGACAGGTTCACCGTTGCGGTGCACGATGTCCCCGTCGAGATAGAACAACAGGTATGCACTCTCAAGTTAAAATCAATGTCAGTGCGGATAGATAAACTAACCCCTGAACAAGTCAGGTATCTTGCCTCAAGCGGCGAAGGGACATAGTCGAAACTATATTAAGATTGATGACCTGGAAAATATCGGGCGTCAATAAATTTGAACTTTGAGCATCAGGGCGGGACAGGTAAAAGTCTGATTATTGGGAAACTATGGACAACAACCAGACAGAAAAATCTCCGCAGGCCGGCTTGAAGTCCTTTATGACTGTCGGCCCGACCCTGCACTACAGCCATGAAAATGTCCAGCGATACTGGATGCTTGCGATGGTGGTCTTCGGAATGGTCTGTCTTTTCTGGACAAAGCTGCGCAGCGGTTCATTTCTGGAAATTGACCTTGGCATTCTGGCCTCTCCGAAGTTGTGGGGACTTGGCCAAAGTGTTATAAGCGGGATAAGCATATTCGAGTATCCGTGGCAGATTCTCGTGCTGGGACTGCTGATGGGTATTTTTGCGGCTGTGCCGGTGCTGGTATCGCAGCTTATGAGTTTTATCTACAGTGTCCCCTTGATACTGGCGGTGGCTTTCCTGGCAAATCTGCCGGGGTTTGCTGTTTGTCTTTTGATAAGTTGTATTGCTGCTGCGTGCCGTCCGCTTCGCTTCCGTTCCCGTTTTACCGCAATAGCGTTGTGTATGGCGCCACAGCTTTTTTACTGGGGATGTTTCGGCGGAGCAACTGTAGCGGAACCTGTTAAATGGGGGTTTTCCTTTACCCCGTGGATTTGTGCCTGGCTTGCGGCCCTGGCAATTGCAGGCCTGGTTCTCAGCATAGGACACTTTACCCGTTATCGGCCGGGTGTGGTCTGGATGGTAACTTTTTTTGTGCTTCTGACGGCTGTTGTTGTGTTTGAAACCAAAATCAGTTTCGATGAGCTGGATTACCAGTTATATGTTGCCAAGAATGACCCTGAGCGAATCAATGAATTTCAGGACCACAGCATAACAAAGGCCCTTGATGAGACAATTACAAATCCTGCGGTCAGGAGATATTTAGAGGGCTTTTTCTATCCCGCCGAACCTATTCCCTTGCGAACAGAGTTGAAAAATGAGATTCAGCTTCAGCTTGCTCATGACCGCTGGCCGTATTGGTTTATGATTTCACAGGAACTGGATTATCAGGCAAAAAAACAGTGGCTCTTCGAACAGTATGACCTGTTTATAACCAGAAGGTTCAAAAGCCGACGTATGCCCATATCGCTTTATTATAAAGCGCTTTTGAGCGAATACAGTCCTGACATAGAAATGCTCGGACAAAAAGAGGTTCTGCATTTTTACAGTGATTATCCTTACGAAAAGTCTCGTGAGGTGTGGTATCGTTTGTACAGCGATTTTGACCGAAGTGCCGAATCCCTTGAGGCCAGATGGCGCATTGCGAAGCACTGGGCGGGACAGGGAAGATTTGAGCAGGCCGACAAACTGCTTGGCGAGGCCCAGCTTATGGCCGCTGAGCGATTAAAAATCCTGACAAAACAGCGTCCCCAGACGGATACGCTTTTCAGCCTTTTTCAGCCTCCGGCAGATTCGGTAATGACAATTTCCAAATTAATTGACCTTCAGAGAAAAATGAGCCAGCTGCAAAACCTGATAAGCCCGGAAAATAGAACAAGAGTCGCCGCCTCGGAGAAACACCTTGCGGAATTTGTTATGTTCAATCCTCATAGTCGTGATTACGCCAGACAGCTTGACAGACTGCTCAAACAGACAAAGGACAACGACCCCCTTAGGGACAATATCCTGCTGGCCCAGATAACTCTTGTTGCCGATGAGGAGCTGCGAGTAGAGAAGCTGAACCAGTTGCACAAAAAGTTTCCGAATTCCGACGGCGGCATACAAGCGTTGTATGAACTGGCCCTTCTAAAAATTTCCCTGTGGCGACAACAGAGTGATTCGACCCCCGAGCAGAAGAAAAAATATCTTGCCGATGCCAGAAACGTTCTGACGGATTTTGTAAATTTATATCCGGACAGTATCTTTGCCGAACAGGTCAAAAAAAACCTGGCCGACTTGCCGAGCACCGAATAGAGAGTGTGCCGCCGGAAGCGATTACCGCACCCGCAGAGCGGCATTTATCTGATAGCTGCGCGTTACGCCGTTTTCCTCCAAATCAAAGGATGTGCTGACGAATCGTGTCTGCGACGGCGATTTATCCAGCAGAAACCGCACATTACTGCACCGGGGGATTAAGGCAGTATAAACCTTTTTGCATTTAAGCTGCAATTCCAGCTTGGCCTGACCTAACTTAATCTCGTCGATTGTAAATGAATGGTTTGTGAACCAGTTTTGTGCAAAGCCGTACGGCGCGAATTCAAGAAATTTGATATAATTATTTCCCGTCCCCGAGGTGATGTAAATCAGCTCACAGGGATTGATTTTGTTATCGTCGTTGTAATCGCTTCTCCATACTGCTATTTCATTGCTCGATGCGGCAGGAATAAGATTGCTGTGTCTTATCAGTTCTGAAATTCGCAGAGTCGCACATCGCAGCTGGGCCTGTTTTGGGGCAGTGTCGTTACTGTTATTGTTTACCACTCCCAGAGCAAAACCAAGTGTAACCATTGTCGTCAGAAGGATGCTTGTTATCATCAGTGCGACAAGCAGTTCCGCCAGCGTGAAAGCTTTATTATTTGCTGATGTCTTTAATATCGCCATTGGTCAGCAGGGAAATAATTTTGATGTTTCGGATTCAGTGATTAGGTCGGTGTTTTGAGGGCGGCAGATGTCTGTAGTATTGCCGGTTTTTGCTCTCAAAAAACCTTGCGCCATTAAGAGTCTCTGAAGGCAATGAACTTATAGTTTGACCTCTTTTGTAGATTGTGGTAGAATAATGCCCGATAATTATCGGGTTTTAGGCGTATTTACTGAGGTTTTTGGACAAATAAAGAAATGGAAGAATCTGAAGGGCATCTGCTGGCAATAGTTGTGGGCAGTTATTCTGACAGATTCGTTCAACAAACGCTGAACATTTTCAGCGATTATGAAATTGAAACCGTCCACTGCGAGAATATTTACTCGGCCGTCAGCCGATTGGCAGCCAACAATCACGGCAACGTTCTGGTCGTAGGCCGATTCGGACAGTTAGACAAAGAGCAAGGCCGTTTCTTCCAGATGGCAGGCGAAAAAGGACTGGTCTGCTGTTGTCTTGCGGACGGTAATCTGACTGCAAGGGACAGACGAACATCAGCCGCAAAGGAAAATATAATTTTCGTAAATGAGCCGATGGAAATCGAAGAGAAGATAATTAAATTGTTTTCTGATGATGTGGTTTTGAGGTCGGAAAAAAAGAAAAATAAAGAGGCGCCGGCTTTTAACCGGAACGATTTTCTTGCCACTAAAGCCGAACTCGATGCCCTCTTTGGAGCTTAGCAGAATGGTCTCAAATCAGAATACCGGCAGAATTTTGCTGGCGGGTAACGTTACGGGGACATTCCTCGATGCCGATGCTGTCGCTAAACCGCCTTTCGAGGTGCATTCTAACGTACTCGACGCCATAGACGCTGCCGCCAAGGGCAGTTTCAGCGCGATTGGGATTGTAATGTCCGGTTTGTCTGAGAGGTTAAATTCCGTTGCCAAAGCCATAAGGAATGCGAATCCGGATGCAAAAATTGTCCTTTTGGCGCAGGTTTACGAAGAATCGGCGGCCAAAAAGCTGATTGGCATATCTTCCAACGGCACAAGTGTTGCAGATGATTATCTGATTTGCCCGGTTCGGACAGACTGGTTTTATAAATATGTTTCCGGCGGCCCGGCGACCGTCGAAACAACGGGTCCTTTTGTTGATTACTCGGCACAGATGCGGATAAAGCAGCTCGAAAGGCTGGCCACCGAAGATGACCTGACCGGCCTGAAAAACAGAAGATACATCTGGGAATTCTCAAAGCAGATTATAAAACACGCCGCGAAAGAAAACGGCCGCGTAACTTTGCTTGTGTTTGATATAGATTATTTTAAACATTATAACGATACCTACGGCCATTCGGCGGGCGATGAAATCTTAAAACAAACTGCTGTTCTGATTAAACGCTGCTGTCGTCCCCACGATGTCGTCGGCAGAATCGGCGGGGACGAATTTGCCGTTGTTTTCTGGGACGGGCCGGCTCATAAATCCGCAACGGAATCAGAAAGACGCTCGTTGCAGGCAGACCATCCGAAAGAGACCATTCCCATAATAATGCGATTCAGAAAAGAGCTTGAAAAAACTCAAATCAGTCTGCTTAATCCTGAGAACAAGGGCGCTTTGGCTGTAAGCGGAGGACTGGCCAGTTTCCCGCGGGACGGCTCAACGGTAAAGGAGCTTTTTGAGCAGGCCGACAAAGCGCTTCTTGAAGCCAAACGCAGCGGAAAAAACAAAGTTTATCTCGTCGGAAAACACGAAAGCGACATCGCTGATATCGCATAAGCCCGCTTCTTAGCCAATCACAATTGTTTCGGTAGGCCCGAGCAGTTTGTATTTTATTCCTCGCCAGGTGATAGTTCTGCCGAACGACGAAGAGATAATAAATAGTAACAGCAGCAGCGACCACAGCCAGCACAGGGATATATCGACTGCCATTGCAGGCTTCATTTTATCCAGGTCTTTTTCGAGCAGCTTGCCGGCCATTTTTTGCCTGAGAATCGCCCGCGTAAGCTGACTTGAAAAGAACAGCACGGGGACGAAAACGAACAGCGGCAGATTTTTATCGCCGGCCGTAGAGGCGTAGACTGCCATAGCGGCTCCGCCCCATAGCCCCAGTATTGAGTATAAACAGCCTAACAGGCCGAACCACCAGGTGCCGGGTGTGTTTATGCGGGTAATTAAAAATTGTCTCCGCCCGAACTCGAAAAGCTCCTTCCAGCAAACTGTTTCATAGGAGGCTGCCAGACAGGCGGGGACATATTTAACTCTCATACCTGCCTTTTTGACAGCTCTGCTGAGAGACAAATCATCGCTTAAAGTTTTCGCCCAGATTTTGTCTATACCGAGTCGGCGAAAATCCTTAAAACGAATTGCCATCGACCCGCCCCACGCCTGATTAAAACAGGTTTCGCCGAGCAATTGTGAAATCTTGGCGTTAATAGCCGATAAGGCGAGCGTTGCGAGATTGTCTTTTTTCGGCACGAACCAGCGGTAGCCGCTGGCAGCGCCGTTTTTGTCGCTGTGGAGATAATATACTATATGACTTAACCAGTCAGGACGAACGCAGGCGTCCGAATCGGCAAAAGCCAATACCTCGATGTCATCGCTGATTTTTCCGTAACAGTACAGCAAATTGTGAATTTTCTGACTGCATAATTGTCCTTGTCCTGCGACTAATATCTGTACGTCTTTTGCTTTGGTGGTTCGACCGAGCGATTCTTTTAGTTGGCAAAGCTGTTCATAAGCAGGGTCCGATTTTTCTGCGACCACGAACCACAGTGAATAATCCTCATAATTCTGATTAAAGAAAGAGGTGATATTTTTCTCGAAGGCCGAGTCAATTCCTTTACACGGCACAATAAGTGCCGTTAGAGGCCGATACCCTCTGTGTTTCTTATGTTTGATAAGGGCGTAGCGGTAGTTTCTGAACATCTGGTACAGGAATATCAATTGCGAAACAATTGCCGCCCACGCTATATAATAATACCAGTTCATAAGTAGTTGTGAGTTATAACTAAAAACTTGTGGTTTCCTTCACGGTATAGACGCCAGAGGCACTATGCAGTCAATAAGTTTTTCAATTGTATAAGATTTCGTCAGGTCGATTGGCAGCAGACAGCCGTGATTATGGTCGGAAGCGAGGATTATAAGGTTTTTACCCGCCTGCTTCCATCCCTGCGGTTGAGGCTGATGGCCGAGTATAAAAATATCTGCATCGAGCAGCTTTGCCATATTATCAAGCAGTCCCTGGCTGTGCTTTCTGCCCCACGTCAGAAGGTAAGCGGACCCGGGCCTGACGACGTCGTTTATCTTCAGATGTTTGTCTATGACCTGCCGGTCGAACTTGCTGATGTTGGAGTCGCCGGGAAGAGAATGGGACAGCCAGATTCGGTTTTCGCATCTGACCGCCAAAGGCTGAGAAAACAGAAACTGCCTTATTGCCAGAGTGATGTCGGCGTAACTCTCTTTGAACTCCCGCTTCAGAGCCATTCGCATCGCCTCGTTCATTTCCTTGCCGTCTTTCATTACCTGGCTGTTGTTGATGAAGGCGGTGTCGTGATTGCCTAAAAGAATGTGAATACGGTCGGGGAAATCAATCTTGCGCCGGACGGCCTCGAAGAGCATCTTGTAAGACAGACACCCGCCCTGTGCATCTTCGGGACCGCCGTGTATGATTTCCTGCAGCACAAGATGCCTGTCGGGATTGCCGGCAAGGTCGGCGTAGGCGAATATCCGCTCGAAATTACGCGTATGCCCGTGAATGTCCCCGGTTGCAATCAAAGTGCCTTCGGCAGGCAGAGAAATCAGATTGCCTCGGCGGAATCTGTCTGTGCGGTTTGCCTCCGCCCCTTTATTCAATAAGTCAATTATTGTCTGGGGCATTTTTATTCGGTTTTATTTTGTCGCCCAGCAGGCCGTGAATCACAAGGTCCAGCCTTGACGTTACCATCATCATATCGCGAGGCCGCTCGAACGGGTCGTTTTTTACGCAGTCCATAACGAGATTTGAAACCGGTACAGGTATTTGTTTCTTTAACTCATGCGGAGCAGGACAGGATTCAGGAGCAGATAAACTGAGGTCATCTTTTTTCTTGGGTATTAGTGTCGGAACATTATGCCCTGTAAGAGCCCAGTACATCGTTGCTCCGAGATTAAAAATGTCCGTTTTCGGGCCGAGCGGCTTTCGAAGAACCTGTTCAGGGGCAATATAATCAGGTGTCCCCTGAATTCTCGGCTTCGTTGTTCCGATTTTGCAGCTTTGGCCAAGGTCTATGATTTTAATTGCGCCGGCCTTGCTTATAAGTATGTTATTTGGCTTCATATCGCAGTGGACGTATCCTCGCTGGTGCATAGCATTGAGTCCGCCGGCCACCATTCTGAACACCAGCAGCACGTCCACCAGACTTAATGAGGTGCTTTCTTCAAGAGTTTTCCCGTCGAACATTTCCATAGACATCAGTATTTCTTTCAATTTGATAAGACCTCGTTTTTTCTTCAGCTTGTAACATTTACGGATGTATGGATGGTCGATTTTCTGTGCTACCTTGTATTCGGTTTCTACCTGTTCGACGATTCTCATATCTTCAGGTTTTTCGAGGATGATGCGTTTTAACGCAACAGTGGTATTGGTCTGGTCATCGGTTGCGAGGTATATTATGCTTCTGGCGCCGGTTCCCAGCCGTTTGATAATTGTGAATCCGCCGATATTTAATATGTCTTTAGCCATAGTTTCTGAAAAACAATCCAAAAGTTTAACGCTTCGTAATCCCCAATCCGTTAGTCGCTGCCGCCATTCCTTGGTTTAGTTACACACCGGTTCATTAAGCTTTCAAAACAAGCATTTTACAATAATGGTAAGCTTTTTGTCCACTATTTCCCTTCTTATTTTTTCGCGGATAATACCGCCTCGTTAGGTAATTATTACGAATACACTTAG
>Ga0315278_10004439_pt1 | contig 12651 bp, 9 predicted proteins | sample YL17G06_0_MG_FD_203880 | JGI IMG/M metagenome (GOLD analysis project Ga0315278, IMG submission 203880) | Sediment microbial communities from Yellowstone Lake, YNP, Wyoming, USA - YL17G06_0 | ecosystem: Environmental > Aquatic > Freshwater > Lake > Sediment | place: USA: Wyoming | collected...
CGCCGCCCGACGTAGACCGGGCTCGGTCGGCCTTCGTCTTCAGGGGACCCCTTCGCAAGGCGATCCACCGCCTCAAGTTCGCGGGCGACCGCGGAGTCGCCGCCGCTCTTGGAGCGGCCATGGCGGCGGTGCTGGATCGTGAAGCCGATGTGATCACGTGGGTGCCTCTCTCGCGGGTCCGCTTGGCGGAGCGGGGGTACGACCAAGCACGCGCTCTCGCTAGGAGGGTGTCGCGCCTCACGGGGACTCCGACGTCGGCGCTGCTGTCACGTTCGACGGACCTTCCTCCTCAGGCCCTGCGTGGGGCCGAGGAGCGGAGGCGGGCGCTGGCGGGCGCGTTCTCCGCGTCGCGGCCGCCACCACCCCGTGTCCTGCTGGTGGATGACGTCATGACCACAGGTGCGACCGCGGCCGAGTGCGCGAAGGCGCTGAAGATCGCCGGCGCGATCGATGTTGAGGTGCTGACGGCGGGCAGGGCGCTGCGGGGTGCGTGGGGTGCGTAGGGGGCGAAGTGTGAGCGGGTGCTATCCTCGATCGGGCTCCGGTTCGGGTCTGTGGTTGCCCGGGGAGAGGTTCCCCGGTAGTCGATGCCAGCCGCGGGCAAAACGACCCACGTAAGGCGACCCTTGGTCGTCGAGCATGGCGCGGTTTAGATGTCAGTCCTGCCCCGGCGGGGGGAACCTTGCCGGGAGAGGGTGGAAAGTCGCCGAGAGGCGATGAGCACTCCGGCAGGCGGGTGTGGGGTAAAAGACCAGGTCAGCCGGACTGGAGCCTTTCCATCCATAGTGGGAGACTAGATACGTGGAAGTTGTTCTGACAGGGCGCGGCTACCGGGTGTCCGATGATGTTCGCGACCTGGTGGATCACAAGCTGGCGAAGCTCTCGCGGCTCGAGCCGCGAACCGTGCGTATCCAGGTCGAGATCATCTCGGAGAAGAACCCCAGGCTGGACGGGGCCAAGCGTGTCGAGGCCTCGCTGGACACCCCGAAGAAGACTTTCCGTGCCCATGCCGAGGACCACGAGATCGGCTCGGCGCTCGATGAGCTTGTCCAGAAGCTCGAGCGGCAGGTTAGGGACCACCATGGCAGGATCCGAGCGAACCAGAAACATGGGGCGAATAGACTAGTATCGGACCAGCGTAGTGGGGTTCCGGTCGAAGAGGATGAGTAAAGGACCCCGTTCCGCACGCCGACATAGTCCGGAGTGAGTGTGGCCAAGACGCAGAAGGAGTCCGAGGTCGAGAGCCTGAAGGTCCTGGTAGTGGATGACCACGCCCTCTTCCGGCGTGGGCTGCAGATGGTTCTCGAACAGGAAACCGATATCGACGTCATCGGGGAAGCGGCCGATGGGGCCGAGGCTGTCGCCAAGGCCCAGGAACTTATGCCCGACGTGGTGCTGATGGACGTCCGGATGCCCAAGCGGTCGGGCATCGAGGCGACTCAGGAGATAAAGGACCTTCTCCCGCACGCGAAGATCCTCATGCTCACGATCTCAGATGAAGAAGCCGATCTCTACGATGCGATCAAGGCCGGCGCGTCCGGATACCTGCTCAAGGAGATCTCCATCGAGGAGGTCGCAGACGCCATCCGAAGTGTCTGGGCGGGGCAGTCACGCATCTCGCCTTCGATGGCCTCCAAGCTGCTGAACGAGTTCGCTGCGATCAGCAAGCGTGGCGACGAGCGCCGTCAGGTTCCCGCTCCTCGGCTCACCGAACGCGAGATGGAGGTTCTCGGGCTCGTGGCGGAGGGCCTGAACAACCGAGAGATAGGGGTTCGGCTGTTCATCTCCGAGAACACGGTCAAGAACCACATCCGCAACATCCTCGAGAAACTGCACCTGCATTCCCGCATGGAGGCGGTTGTGTACGCCGTACGCGAGAAGCTGCTCGAGATCAAGTAGGAGCCGCCGGTCGGGCGGTCATTCGTATAATCCCCCGGTAGGCCCCCATCGTTCAAAGGAGTCCCTTGGTCCTCCAGAAGCTCGCCAGCCTGGGAGAAGGTCGTTCCCTGAAGAAGCTCCAGGGACAGGTCGATGCGATCAACGCTTTCGAGCCTGTGATCGAAGAGCTAGACGCCGGAGGGCTCGCGGCCAAGACCGTCGAGTTCCGTGCGCGGCTGGCTGATGGCGAGGATATCGATGATCTGCTTCCCGAAGCCTTCGCCAGCGTGCGCGAGGCCGCCCGCCGGTCGATAGGACAACGGCACTTCGACGTGCAGATGCTGGGCGGCATCGTTCTGCACAGCGGCAATATCGCCGAGATGAAGACCGGTGAAGGCAAGACGCTCACCTCGACCCTGCCCATCTATCTCAACTCGCTCTCCAGCGAGGGCGTGCACGTGGTAACGGTCAACGACTACCTGGCCAAGCGCGACTCGGAATGGATGGGTCCCGTGTTCCGAGCCCTGGGCATGATCCCCGGCCTCATCCAGGCGAACATGAGTCCGGTGGATCGCCGCCCGAACTACGCCGCCGACGTCACCTACGGCACCAACAGTGAGTTCGGGTTCGACTACCTTCGCGACAACATGGCGATGAGGGCCGAGGACATGACCCAGCGGGGGCATGCTTTTGCCATCGTTGACGAGGTGGACTCGATCCTGATCGATGAGGCGCGAACCCCTTTGATCATCAGCGGCATGGTGGCCGACTCGGCCAAGTGGTACACGACCTTCGCCAAGCTCGTTCCGCGCCTGCGACCCGAGGAGGACTACGAGGTCGATGAGCCGAAGCGCACGGTCGCGGTAACCGAGGAAGGTGTTGCACGGGTCGAGGAGGCGCTCAATATCGAGAACCTCTACGAGCACGTGCATACGCCTCTCGTGCACCATCTGCAGAATGCACTTCGCGCCAAGGAGCTCTACAAGAAGGACGTCGCCTACATCGTCCAGCATGGCGAGGTGAAGATCGTGGACGAGTTCACGGGTCGCGTTCTCGAAGGTCGGCGGTACTCCGAGGGTCTCCACCAGGCCATCGAGGCCAAGGAAGGGGTCCGGATCAAGGAGGAGAACCAGACCCTCGCTACGATCACGATCCAGAACTACTTCCGGATGTACGAGAAGCTGGCGGGCATGACCGGAACGGCGAGGACGCAACTCGCCGAGTTCGAGGAGGTCTACAAGCTGGGGGTGGTCGAGATCCCCACGAACCGAGACATGGTTCGCATGGACGAGCAAGACCTGATCTTCAAGAACGAAGACGCCAAGTGGAACTCCGTCACGGAAGACATTGCGGAACGCTACGAGAACGGGCAGCCCGTGTTGGTCGGGACGGTCTCGATCGAGAAGTCCGAGCGCTTGTCCGGTTATCTCAACAGACGAGGTGTCCCGCACCACGTTCTCAACGCGAAGAACCACGAGAAGGAGGCGATGATCGTCGCTCAGGCCGGCCGCCTGGGTTCCGTAACCGTCGCGACGAACATGGCGGGACGAGGCGTCGACATCCTGTTGGGCGGCAACCCCGAGTATCTCGCGCGCCAGGACATGGCAGCAGCGGAGTTCGACAACGACAGATACATGATGTTCGAGATGGACGACGAGGAGCGAGCTGCCTACGAGGCGGCCTACGCGCCCGCCTACGCGGCGCACAGGCAGCGCACAGATGCCGAACACGAGGAGGTGGTCGCCGCCGGAGGGCTCTACGTGCTCGGGACCGAGCGCCACGAGTCACGCCGGATCGACAACCAGCTGAGAGGAAGGTCGGGGCGCCAGGGCGACCCGGGTGAGTCGCGCTTCTACCTCTCGCTCGAGGACGACCTGATGCGGCTCTTCGCGTCGGACCGCGTCTCTTCGATCATGGAGAGGTTGAAGTGGCCCGATGACGAGCCGATCACCGCCAAGATGGTTTCCAAAGCCATCGAGAGCGCCCAGAAACAGGTCGAGGAGCTGAACTTCGAACGGCGGAAGAACGTTCTGAAATACGACGAGGTCATGAACACCCAGCGCCACGTGATCTACGACGAACGCCGCAAGATCCTCGAGGGCCACGACCTGAAGGACGAGGCTCTCGAGATGGTCGCCGAGACCGTCGAAGCGACGGTGGCGCAACACATCTCCCATGACGCTTTCTCGGAAGAGTGGGACGTCGATGCCTTCCTGGCTGCCTTGGGGGCGATCTACCCCACGAAGATGACCCCCGCCGACGTCAAGAACACCGAGGATCCGGACCAAGTCACCGAGACGGCGCTAACTGAGGCCGCGGACCTCTACGCGGTGAAGGAGCAGACCGTGGGTGTAGAGACCATGCGCCAGCTCGAGCGGATGGTACTTCTGAACATCACCGACAACCTCTGGCGTGAGCATCTGCAGGAGATGGACTACCTCGAAGAGGGCATCCATCTGCGCGCCTACGGTCAGCGAGACCCGCTCGTCGAGTATCAGCGCGAGGCCTACAGCATGTTCGAGGAACTGAAGGGCGTCCTGCGGGAAGAGTTCGTCAAGTACATCTTCCGTGTGGAACTGGTTCGCGAGGAAGAAACGCGTCCCCGCGCCCAGCGAGTGGTGACGAATCAAGGCGAGGGCGATGGCGAGCCGAACACGGGCGCGGCGCCGCAGGCTGTGAGCGACAAGATAGGACGCAACGCCCCATGCCCGTGCGGTTCTGGCCGCAAGTACAAGAAGTGTCACGGCGCAAACGCCTAGGGCGATGAGCCGCAAGGGAGGCCTCGCCCTTCGCGCGGTTGGGGCCGCTTACTTCCTCGGACAACTGCTCTTGATAGCTCCTTCTCGGGCCTGGTCGTGGGACGAAGCCATCTACCTCTCGCAGGTCACGCGGGGCGCGACGGCGCTCACCTTCGCTCCCAGCCGCGCACGAGGGATCACATTGCTGGTTCTCCCGGTTGCGCACTTCACAACGTCCGCGGTTGCCGTACGAGTGTGGCTGGCACTCGCTTCCTCCGTGATGCTCGTTTTCGCTTTCGGCATCTGGCGGCCGCTCGTCGGGTGGGCCGCGACCCTGGGCGCGGCGATGTTCGCGGGGACGTGGCTGGCCCTTCTCTATGGCTCGGAGGTCATGCCGAACCTCTGGTCCGCGCTTCTCGCGACTGCGGCCTCCGGCTACGCGGCCCGGTGGGCCTGGGGTCGAAGATCGAGGTCGGACCTGTTCGTCGCGTCGGTTCTCCTGGCCGTGATGGCGATGTTCAGGCCTCCCGATGCGGCCGTGCTGGCCATCGTTCTCGCGGCGGTCCTCGCCGTCCGCGAACCGGCCACCCGTCGCAGCGTGTTCTGGCTGCCCGCCGGTGCGGCGATCGGCTGCGCCCCTTGGCTCGTCGAGATGCAGATCAGGTTCGGTATCGCTACCGGACTGAGCGACGCGACCAGCGTGTCGCACGTTTCCGCCGGAGGTTTGGGAACGAGGTTGTTCCAGCACTTGGGGCTCACGGACGGACCGACCATCGGTCCGGTGCCGGGCGCATCGCTACCCATCGGAGGTGCCGTCTGGTGGGCGCTGTTGGTGGCCATGACGGTGGTCGGGGTTGCCGGCGCCTCGAAAGGGGCCGAACGGGGTCCCGTATCGCTCGCGGCTATCGCGGGCGCCGCGATGGCCGCAGAGTATCTCGTCCTCATCTCAGGACTCGCCCCGCGGTTCCTGTTGCCGGCCTACGCGCTTCTCTCTCTTTCGGCCGCCGTCGGCATCCGAACCCTCCTTGCCGCCGAGCGACGCTCGACAGGACTCGCCGCCGTGTTAGTGGCCGCATCGCTGGTGGTTTGGCAGGTAGGTGTGGCCGTCCGTGTCGGGAGCGCGGTGGAGGTCGCGCGCGCCTCCGATCGGGACGCCGGGCTGGCGGTGGGGGAAGCTGCGGGAGACCGGCCTTGTGCGCTACTGGCCTCCGATTCGTATCCGCAGATCGGTTTCGCTGCGGGGTGCGTCGCACGCCCCACGGATGCGCGGGGCTCAGGGTCAGACTGGCTGGCCGCCTACGAGGCTCGCGGCTACGCTGTGTTCGTCGTCACGAAGGACGTGCCGCCTGTGCCTCCGTCCTCGTCGGAGATACCGGCGCCGGCCGGCTGGCACATCTTCGGGTTCGGCTAGAGCGGCTGTCGGCCGCGCCAGCCGTTACGATTGGCGACATGAGCGACCACACCGAAGAGATCGAGAAGCTGACAGAACGTCTCGCGGCGGCGAAGGAGTTCCTTTGACGTCCGATCCCTTCGTTCGCTCGTCGACGAGCTGCAAGAGAAAGCGGCCGACCCCACGCTGTGGGACGACCCATCCCGCGGACAGGAACTGACGACCAAGCTCGCCCGGACCAAGTCTTCCCTGGAGCGGTACGAATCCGTCGAGCGCCGTCTCGCCGACGCCCAGGCGATGGACGAGTTGCTCGAAGCGGAAGATGACGACGCGTTGACCTCCGAGCTGGCGACGTCGGTGGAGACCATCCGAGCGGAGCTGGAGAAGCTGGAACTGGCGGCGATGCTGGGCGGCGAATACGACGCCAACGACGCTGTCGCGACACTCCATGCCGGCGCAGGCGGAACCGAGTCACAGGACTGGGCCGAGATGCTCCTGCGGATGTACCTGCGCTGGTGCGAGCGCGAAGGCTTCGGTGTCGAACTGGATGAGGTTCTCCCCGGGGAGGAAGCGGGCATCAAGAGCGCGACCTTCATCGTTCACGGAACCAACACCTACGGCTTGCTGGCGGTCGAGCGCGGCGTGCACCGGCTGGTCCGCATGTCTCCCTTCGACTCGGCCAGCCGCCGGCATACTTCGTTCGCCTCTTTGGACGTGATCCCTCTGCTCGACGACACGGCGGAAGCGGATCTGGATATCGACACGAAGGATCTACGGATCGACACTTATAGAGCGTCGAGCGCGGGCGGCCAGCATGTGAACAAGACGGATTCGGCCGTACGGATAACCCATCTGCCGACCGGGATAGTTGCCGCCTGCCAGAACGAGCGCTCGCAGATGCAGAACAAGGCGGTCGCGATGCGGATCCTCAAGGCGCGCCTGGCCGAGCGGGAACGGCACCAGAGGGAGAAGCAGTTGGAGGAGATCCGTGGCGAGCAGCGGGGGATCGATTTCGGTTCGCAGATCCGCTCCTACGTGCTGGCCCCGTACCGGATGGTCAAGGACCATCGCACGGATGTCGAGATCGGCGACGTCGACCGAATCCTCGACGGTGACCTGTCGAGATTGATCCAGGCCGAACTCAGGCGTCGGGCGGGCGCCTAGGCGGATTCCTCGGGCGACCCCTCGGGCGACCCCTCGACGACGGCGCCTCGGCGGAGACGTCGGCGTCGTACGAAAGTTGAACCCAACAGGCAGATCAGCCAGGCGCCCCACACCGCGGCCGACCCGGCCAGTCCCTGGGCGATGGTCGGATCCCTGTACACGAGCCTCACTTCGTGGTCTCCCAGTGGAACCGGGACGGCCTGCAGGAACCAATCGGCATGGAGCAGCGGGGCCGGCTTCCCGTCGACCGTTGCGGACCATCCGGGATCATATGAATTGCGGACCACCAATAGCGACGGCGATGGGGCTCGGACCGAGACGCTCACGTCTTCGGGCCACTTCTCGTTGTACACGGATTGACCGGGAAGACCGCCCGCTGTCGGCTCTATCCCGGGGTCCTGTTCTACGATCGCACGGGTGCCGGGGTCGAAGGTCTTCTCCATCACCTGGGACAGCGCGTTGGTGGGGTCGGGGAGAACCGTCCAATCCGGAACAACTGAAGTGCGCGGTTCCCACCCATCGACGGAATAGAGGCTGAACCCGCCCTCGGACATCACCTTCTGCGCGTCGACCGTCGGCGTTGCGTTGTTGGGGACTATCAGGTAGCGGGCGCCCAGCAACCGGAGGTCGGTCAGCGAAGGCTCCTGGAGCAGCGACGCGTTGTAGAAGATCGGAAGGCGATTCGTCGCGCGGATGTAGGACCAGTAGCGAGACGGCTGGATGGGGGAGTAGCCCATGGTGTCGTGGACGCCGAACAACATGCTGCGGCCGTTCTCGAGGGCGGGCCAGTAGCGCTCGTCCTGTGTGAAGAGGTAGCCCTTCTGGAAGTACGCCGCGGGCGGCGCCCACGTGTAGTAGCGGTCGGGTTGCTGTTGCAGTTTCTGAGCGATCGTTCCCGGGGTCATGTAACCCTTGACCGAGACCTCCGGCCAACGCAACGGGCCGGCGATGAGATTGTCTTGCTCCGCGGACTCGAGTCCAAGGAAGACAGTTCCTCCCTGGTAGGCCTGTGAGTAGAGGGCGCTGGCCGCGAGCTCTACCGCCAGGACCAACGGTACGGCCACGCAGGCCCACTTCTTCCTTCCCGCGAGTCCGACCAGAGCGGGGACCGCCGCGACCGCTCCGACGGGGAAGAGAAGGAATCGAACCGGGTGTGCCCCAAGGGTCACGGGGATCGCGAAGAAGATGATGAGAGCCGCACCCATCCAAAGGAGAGCGGGTTTCGCCTTCATGGGGCGCTCGATCAGCCCCTGGATCCCGAGTGCGCCGAGCACCGGCGCTATCAGGAAGAGCAGATAGCGGAACCTGCCCGGGTTGTGAAGGTAGACGTCGCCGAACGGCATACTCAGGACGAAGTTGCGGAACCACGGTGCGCCGACCAGCACGTTGAGGGTGAGAACCCATGCCCCGAATCCGGTCGCGGCGAAGGCGGCCGCGAGGTATCGCTTGCCGTGTGTGCGAAGGGCAAGAGGTATGGAGAGCAAGACGGTAGCGCCGGCGAAAGCACCCGGCGCGGACGCCAGGGCGAACGGCCATCCGCTCCAGACTCCGCCGTCGGGTAGCGGAGCATCGTTGATGCCGGCCGCCTCCGCGATCTGTATGCCGAGCGCCGCGTAGCCCCCTCGCAGGCTCGTCCGCCCGACCATAGCGAGATGCGGCAGGAGGATCGCGATGTTCGCGGGCAGCAGGAACGCGAGGTACCCAAGGGCCATCAGTACGGGGCGCAGAGGTTCCTCGTGTTTGAAGTGGACGGAGCGGGCTGCGCGAGCGATGAGGTAGGCGAGCGTCAACCCTGCGCACATCAATAGACCGTGGCTCATATGCGCGGCTGCGACCTGGCCGAAAGCCAGCCCCCCGAGGCCAAGCCACAGCAGTCGTCTCGGCCACGTCTCCGCACGCATCCATCCGGAGGCGCCGACCAGGACCAGTGGGGTCCAGGCCAGCGAACCGGCGAATGGAAGCGATATCGCGATGGTCGACGTGCCCATGATCATCGCGTAGGAGAGTCCCGCCACGGTCGTGGGTGTTCGGTACAGGCCTTCCTTGCGCAGGAACCAGTAGAGACCGAGTCCTCCGAGAAGTGGGTTGAACGCGATGAAGGCTCTCATCGCGGCGCCACAGGGCAGGGCCGAGAAGAGCGTCATCACCGGCAGGTACAACCACCCGGATTGAGCGTCCGATGCGTACGGCGCTCCCGAGAACTGGAAAGGGTTCCAGAGTGGGACATGACCGGCGACGAGGCTGGAGCCGAGGAAGCAGTTCCTCGGCAGCCACATCGACAGGATGTCCGGATGCTGATCCGTGATGAACGACCGGAAGAGGAAGCCTCTCATCGCGAAGATGACTGAGAGTGCTATCAGGATCGGGCCCGCCCAGGCCTCGGCTATACGCCGAGCGCGGCTCTCACCGACCGCCGCCTGCGGTTCTTCAGCCTGCCGTTCTTCAGCCTCGGAGGTTTCTTCTTCCACGTTGGTCATGGATTGCCCATGCTACGCAGGTGGGAGGGCCCGCGTCCGGCGGACACAGAAACTTGACGAACGCTACACGGATGCCGCAAAGGGCTTTGATAGAATCGACCCCTATCCTCCTTCGGTTGGAGTTCCCCTGTCATGATCAGTGTTCAGCACGTCTCGAAGACGTACAAGAAGACGATCGTCGCCCTCGACGACGTAAGCGTCGAGATAGAGAAGGGCGAATTCGTCTTCATAGTCGGGCCCTCGGGCTCCGGTAAGTCGACGTTCATCCGCCTGCTCCTGAAGGAAGAGGAGCCGAACTCCGGCAGCATCTACGTCGCCGGGAAGAACCTGGCGCAACTCTCGTCGTGGAAGGTCCCATATCTGAGACGCAACATCGGCACGGTGTTCCAGGACTTCAAACTCCTGTCGGATAGGACGGTCTTTCAGAACATCGCTTTCGCGCTGGAGGTCATCGGCAAGCCCAAGCACGTGATCGATCAGAGGGTGCCCGAGATCCTGGAGCTGGTTGGACTTGGCGACAAGATGAACGCGCTGCCGTCAGAGCTTTCTGGTGGCGAACAGCAACGGGTGTCCGTCGCCCGCGCCGCGGTGAACCGGCCGCTCATCATGTTGGCCGACGAGCCCACGGGGAACCTCGATCCAACGACATCTGCAGACATGATGAAGCTCTTCGATCGGATCAATCGTCTGGGGACGACGGTTGTCATGGCAACACACGACAGCGCCATAGTCGACGCGATGCGTCGTCGTGTGGTTGAGCTGGACGAAGGCAAGGTCGTTCGCGATGAGGAACGGGGGGTGTACGACGTTGGCACGTAGAACGGACTACTTCTTCCGTGAGACGGCAGCGGGCCTCAGGCGCAACGGCCTGGTCGCGTTCGCAGCCATCTCCACGACATTCATCGCGCTGCTGTTGGTCGGGCTTGCCTTGCTGACACAGCGGGAGGTCAACCTGATCGTCGACTCCACCGGGGGGAAGGTCGAGGTATCGGTCTTCCTCCTCGATGACATCAGCCAGGCCCAGCAGCAGTCCATCTCAGAGACCGTGACGGCGATGCCGGAAGTCTCGGACGTTACCTATGAGTCGAAGGACGCCGCCTGCGCCCGGTTCAAGCTGCTCTTCAAGGACCAGCCGGACCTGGTGAACAACCTGGACTGCAGCGCGCTGCCCGCGTCCTTCCGGGTCAAGCTGAAGGATCCCGAGCAGTTCGGGGTGATCGCGGCCAGGTTGGAGGCACAGCCGGGGATCCAGAAGATCGTCGATCAGCACGACGTTCTCGACAAGGTCTTCCGTGTGACAGGTGTGTTCCGCCAGGGCGTCCTCATCGTTGGGTTCCTCATGCTGGGCTCGGCCGGGATCCTGATCGCCAACACCGTGCGCATGGGTCTGTTCGCCCGGCGCAAGGAGATCGCAATCATGAAGCTGGTGGGCGCGACGAATTGGTTCATCCGTATCCCGTTCCTGATCGAAGGGGTGGTCGAGGGGTTGATCGGAGCCGGTTTGGCGATCGCCGTCCTTGCGGCTCTGAAGGCTTTCTTCATCAATCCCCTATACGGGAAGATCACCTTCCTGCCGTGGGTGCAGAACGCCGACGTAGTGGCGACGATCCCGTGGCTCTTGGGAGCGGGAGTTATCGTCGCGCTGCTTGCCTCGTTCGTCGGGATGCGCCGCTTCCTCGACATCTAGGGGGCTGCATTGAGCCCGAAGGGCAACCCGGGAGAGAAGACCGTCGCCAGCAACCGTCGCGCGCGCTTCGACTACGAGATCCAGGAGAGTTTCGAAGCGGGGATAGTTCTGACGGGCCCCGAGGTGAAGTCCGTCCGTGCCGGTCAGGTTTCGCTCTCCGAGTCATTCGCCAGGGTCCAGGGGGCCGAGGTGTGGCTGGAGGGCATGCACGTCGCGCGATACGAGCAGGCCAAGGAGCGTCAGGAAGAACGGCGCCCCCGCAAACTGCTGATGCACCGGCGCGAGATCGACAAGTTGATCGGAAAGACCGCCGAACACGGGCTGACACTGATCCCGATGCGGTTGTACTTCACCCACGGCATCGCCAAGGTCGAACTCGGTCTGGGCAAAGGCAAGCGCAAGCACGAGAAGCGTCAGGCCATCGCGGAACGAGAGGCCAACCGCGAGATAGAGCGCAACGTCGGCCGGCGCCGCTAGGCGGCCGACCAGTCGACCGCGTCACCGATCGAGGTGAGAGCGGCCCTAGTGGTTTCGTCGCAGAGCGCGCCGGTCAGGCCTGCATCCCACATCTGTCGAGGATCGGCTCCCAGGCCGCGGGCTTCGATGTGCTCCGTCGCCAGGTCGGTTCCGAACATCGCCGGGTCGTCGGTCGAGATCGAGCACAGCACGCCGGCCGCGAGCAGTCCCGAGAGCGGGTGGGCATCCATCGACGGCACCGAGCGGGTCCGCACGTTGGAGGTGGGGCAGATGTCGAGAACGATCTCGCGTTCCGCAAGTTCTGCCATGAGTGCCGGGTGCTCGGCGGCGCGGATCCCATGTCGGATCCGGTCGGCGTGCAGCACGTCGATGGCGCCCCGCAGGGACCTGAGACCGCTGGCTTCCCCGGCGTGCGGCACGGACCCGAGGCCGCCCTCTCGAGCGATCGCGAATGCGTGGGCGAAAGGCTCGGGGGGGAAGCCGTCTTCGAGACCACCTAGACCGATGCCGACGACTCCTCGGGCGCGATACCTGACGGCCCACCGGGCGGTCTCCTCGGCCAGCGCCGGTTCATCGTCTCGGGCGATGTCCGGGGTGAAGCGGACCTCGATGCCGAGAGACTCGCGGGCCTGATCGGCGCCGTCACAGACTCCCTCGAACATCTCCTCCCAGCGAGCGCCGCGTTGGACACGTCCGGCGGGCGAGAAGATCGCTTCGATGTAGACGGCGCCGTGGCGCTTGGCTTCCCGCGCGTAGTCCATCGTGATCTCTCGGTAGTCGTCTGCGGCCAACAACACGTTGGTAGTCATGACCCAGACGTCGATGAAGTGCTCGAAGTCG
>Ga0315278_10004440_pt1 | contig 12651 bp, 11 predicted proteins | sample YL17G06_0_MG_FD_203880 | JGI IMG/M metagenome (GOLD analysis project Ga0315278, IMG submission 203880) | Sediment microbial communities from Yellowstone Lake, YNP, Wyoming, USA - YL17G06_0 | ecosystem: Environmental > Aquatic > Freshwater > Lake > Sediment | place: USA: Wyoming | collected...
GACGCTGCCCTGCGGTGGGATCAATACCAACAAAGGTCATTCGAGAGGCAAACATAATGTGAATTAACATAAGTCTAGCTTAGAATGTCAGAAGATGCAACTGGGAAATCGGGATAACTGTCACATCGAAGAAGAGACTCCTTGGACTTGAAAAGCACGGGAAAGTAGACTAAGATTAACTCAGGCTTCTGTTGACCAACTATTCCATTCAACCTAACCAACAAGGAGGTTCATTCGAATGGCTGATAACTTCAAGCTCACTTATGCAACCATGTTCAATACCCCTGAAGAGCTGCACACGCGCTTCGATGAAGCATTGAAGAAGCTCAAAGCCAGCCTGGGCAAGGAATATGGCTTGATCATTGATAATAAAGATGTTTTCTGTGCCGAGAAGTTTGAAGACCACTCCCCGTCCAACACCAGCATGGTGCTGGGTGTGTTCCAAAAAGGTACGCGAGCTGACGCACAGGCCGCCCTGGCTGCTGCTCGTAAGGCTTTCCCAATCTGGAGCCGCATGCCCTGGCAGGCACGCGTTGCCCTGCTGCGCAAGGCTGCCAGCCTGATCGAGGAGCGCATCTTCGAGATCGGCGCCGCCATGGCAATGGAAGTGGGCAAGAACCGCATGGAATCGATGGGCGAAGTGCAGGAGACGGCGGACCTGGTCTATTATTCCTGCTACCAGATGGAAAAGAACAACGGCTATATCGCCGAGATGGGCCGCGATCCGCTGGTGGATTACTCTTCCACCAACTTCTCTGTTCTACGTCCCTACGGCGTGTGGTTGGTGATTAGCCCCTTTAACTTCCCTACCGCCCTGACCGGAGGTCCGGTGGGTGCCGCGCTGGTGACCGGCAACACGGTGGTGATGAAACCCGCCACAGACACACCCTGGGTGGTGCGCCTTCTGGCAGAGTGCTTCCGAGACGCTGGCCTGCCTGAGGGAGTGGTCAACTACGTTACCGGCCCCGGCCGCACGCTGGGCCAGGCCCTGATCGACAGCCCGCAGGTGGGCGGGGTCACCTTCACCGGTTCCTTCGATGTGGGTATGAAGATCTTCCGTGATTTTGCTGGAGGTCGCTGGGTGCGCCCGACGGTGTTGGAGCTGGGCGGCAAGAACCCGGCCATTGTCTCGCGCCATGCTGATCTCGAACGCGCCGCCATCGGCATTGTCCGCTCCGCTTTCGGCTTGCAGGGCCAGAAATGCTCGGCCTGCTCGCGCATCTTTGCCGAAGCGCCTATCTACGATAGGCTGGTTGGCCGGCTGGTGGAGCTGACGAACAGGCTGACCATCGGCGATCCCACCGACCGCAGCGTCTACCTTGGCCCGGTCGTCAACCAAAGCTCCTACCAGGATTACCAGAACTTCGTTGCCGAGCTTCGTCAGGCTGGCACGATCCTGACTGGGGGCAAGGTATTGACCGATGGCGACTATGCTAAAGGCTATTTCTGTGCCCCGACCTTTGTGTCCGGTGTACCCCTCACGCACCGTTTGTGGCAGCACGAGATGTTCCTGCCCATCAGCACGATCGCCAAAGTGGATAGCCTGGAAGAAGCGATGCTGGATGCTAATCAGGTAGACTACGGCCTGACAGCCGGTTTCTACGGCAGCGAAGAAGAAGCCCAGTGGTTCTTCGATAAGATCGAGGCTGGCGTCACCTATGCTAACCGGCCTCAGGGTGCAACGACGGGTGCTTGGCCGGGCTTCCAGCCTTTCGGCGGATGGAAAGGCTCTGGCTCGACGGGCAAGAACGCCGGTGGGCATTACTACCTGCCCTTGTACATGCATGAACAGATCCATACATTGGTCAAGTAAGAGTTTACCGGGTGAGCCTGGATTTAGTTCCCTGGGTCACTCAGTCTGAAGAGTGTAAAGATGAAACGAAGGTTAGGCCAGTTCCTGGTTGTCATTGGGTTGATCTTGCTGGTGGTTTTCTTCACCACCGACCAAAGCCAGAATCCCCAACCCGGCTTATTCTTCTCCGGGCTGGCAGGCATATTCCTGGGAGGCTTCTTGGTTTGGCGCAACCGTCCTGTTCCCAAGCCCAGCGAGCGCTTCCGCTCTGTTCGTAAGTTCTGGCCGAACCGGCAGAATCCCAAGAAATAAACAAGGAGACCGATGAGCAAAGTCATCTCCCTATCTGAAGCCATCGCACGTTATGTGCACGATGGCGACACAATTTATGCAGCCGGTTTCACACACCTGATTCCTTTTGCGGCTGGACATGAGATCATCCGCCAGGGGCGTAAAAACCTGGTGCTGGCGCGGGCCACACCTGACCTGGTTTATGACCAGATGGTCGCAGCCGGCTGCGCTCGCAAGGTGATCTTTTCGTATATGGGTAACCCGGGCGTTGGCTCTCTGCGCATCGTACGGGCGGAGATCGAAACCGGGGGCCTGGAATGGGAGGAATATTCGCATTTCGGCATGATCTCCCGCCTGCAGGCGGGTGCCACTGGCCTGCCCTTCATGCCCATGAACCCGACCGCCGCTGGTGACCTGGAGCGAGCAAACCCCAACCATCGTACCGTCACCGACCCTTATTCTGGTCAGGAGGTGGTCGTTGTGCCTGCCCTGAAGCCCGATGTGGCGATCGTCCATGTTCAGCGCGTCGACGCCGAAGGCAATGCCCACATCTGGGGCATTATCGGCGAGCAGAAAGAAGCTGCCTTCGCCTCCCAACGGGTGATCTTGACGACCGAGGAAATCGTCGATGAGACCATTATCCGCTCCGACCCAAACCGTACGTTGATCCCCGGTTTTATTGTCGACGCGGTCTGTCATGTGCCGTACTGTGCTCATCCCTCCTATACCCAAGGCTATTATGACCGGGACAACCAGTTCTACCTGGATTGGGACGAGGTCAGCAAAACTCCCCAGGGTGTGCAGCAGTACCTGGATGAATGGGTTTACGGCGTGAAAGACCGGGCTGAGTATTGGGAAAAGCTTGGGCCCCAGGCACATGCCCGCCTGCATGTCGCCAGCCGCCCGAGCGCGGTGGTAGATTATGGGCAGTATTGAGTCCGCTAATCTTCGCTAATCATCGCCAATCTATTCAATTTCTTGGAGAGGCTCTCGATGAAAGTTACAAGCGAACTAATCCTTATAAAGACCATGAATTGAACAAGTACTATGTTGGTGATTTTTTGGCTTATGATCAAACAATCGTTGAGATAAAGGCTCTTGATGCTCTTACTTCTCAAGAAGAAGCACAGCTCATAAACCAACTCAAAGCCTCTAAGTTACCGTTAGGGCTGAAATTAATTTTGGCCATCCGAACTATTTAGAATGGAAACGGATAGCACATACTAAACGATCAAATATTCGCGAAAATTCGCGTAGATTGGCGGATTCAAATGTCTGAACAACCCAACTACTCTTCCTCTGAATTAATGACCATCAACGCCGCGCGGCTGCTACGGGATGACGACGTGGTGTTCGTGGGCGTGGGGCTGCCAAACCTGGCCTGCAACCTGGCGCGGCGCACCCACGCTCCGAACCTGGTGATGATCTACGAAGCGGGCGTCATCGGCGCCCAGCCTGCCCGCCTGCCGCTTTCCATCGGAGACCCCACCCTGGTCAGCGGAGCGCTGGCAGTTTGCAGCATGTACGACATCTTTGCCTTCTACTTGCAGCGCGGCAATGTGGATGTGGGCTTCCTGGGGGGGGCGCAGATCGACCGCTTCGGGAATATCAATGCCACTGTGATCGGCCCCTATGAGCACCCCAAGGTGCGCCTGCCAGGCTCCGGAGGCTCGATGGAAATAGCAGCCTGGGCTAACCGCTACTATATCCTTACCCCGCACCAAAAGCGCCGTTTTCCGGAAAAGCTGGATTTTCGCACTTCAGCAGGATTTTTAGGGGGGCGTCCCGAGCGCCAGGCCGCCCATCTGCGCGGGGGAGGTCCTCAAGCAGTCGTGACCGACCTGGGCATCCTTGAGCCGGATGAAAGCGGAGAGCTGGTGCTGACGGCTCTCCACCCAGGCGTTACGGTCGAGCAGGGGCGCGAGAATACCGGTTGGGAGCTAAAAGTTGCCCCCTCCCTGCGTCTGACACCTCTACCGGGTGAGGTAGAACTGCGTATCCTGCGCGAGGAGCTCGACCCAAAAGGTATTTATCTTAAAGGCGGCGCCTGAGGTTCGGCAAAATCGAGGATGGACTCTTCACAAAAGCCTGGACGTTCTCTGCTTGTCAAGATTTTTATCTCCTCAGATAAACTGCGCCTTCGTGCTGGCTGGCGGCTGGTCGGACAGTCAGCCTTGATGGTATTTCTGGTCGCCCTCTTTGCCTGTCCCACCATAATCTGGATTGCTTCGAGCCCCTCGGCAGAAACGCTGTTCCTGATCGACAAGATTCTGGGCATCTTCACCATCACAGCCTCTATATTCCTGGCCCGCCGGCTGTTCGACCGGCGTTCCATCACCAGCCTGGGGCTGGCAATCAAGCCTCGGGTTGTCCTGGATATCACCTTAGGCATGCTGATTGCTGGAATCATGATGGGTTTCATCTATATCCTCGAATGGGCTTTCGGCTGGCTCAAATTTGAAAACTTCGCCTGGCAGGTCCAGCCCGCCTCCCAGGTAGCACTGGAAGTCTCAATCTGGCTGCTGGTGTTTGTGGCGGTCGGCTGGCAAGAAGAGCTACTGGCGCGGGGGTACTGGCTGCAGAACCTGGCAGATGGTCTGAGCCTGTTCTGGGGTGTGCTGATCTCGTCGATTTTCTTTTCCTTCGGTCACCTGCTGAATCCGAATGTCTCCTGGAATGCGGTCATGGGCTTGGTACTGGCAGGCCTGTTCCTGGCTTATGGTTACCTGCGCACGCGCCAGCTTTGGTTATCCATCGGGCTGCATATTGGGTGGAATTTCTTTGAGGGCACCGTCTTCGGCTTCCAGGTCAGCGGTCTCACCGGCATGCCGCACTTGATCCGGCAAACTGTCCAGGGACCAGAGCTAGTCACCGGGGGACTTTTTGGCCCAGAGGCCGGGCTGGTTGTGGTGCCAGCCATGGCTTTAGGCATCCTGCTGATCTATGGGTACACCCGCAGCCGCAGCGGTTGGGTTAAATTTACAGACTGACATTGACCAGGTCAATGGTCTAAAACGTTTCTTAGACGAGACTGGAAAGGATAAGCGAAAATTCGCAGCGAAAAATTGTATGACATCCCCGCCCCTTTACCAACCCCGCCGGGCTGACCGGGCAGTTACCGACGAATCCTGGCTAAAAGCGATGCTGCACAAGGCTCCATACGGAGCCTTGGGTACCGAATGGCAAGGACAGCCCTTTGTCAAGCCCACCCTGTTCGCTTATGATGAGGCTGCCAATGCCATTTACTTTCACGGTGCTGCAGAGGGTCGCACGCGCCTCAACATCGAAGCCAACCCACGCACCTGTTTGTGTGTCTGTGAGCTGGGCCGGCTGCTGCCAGCGGATACAGCCATGGAATTTGGCATCGAATATGCCAGCTTGATGGTCTTCGGCGAAACCAGGCTGGTTTCTGAACCAGAGGAAGCCCGGCATGGTCTCCAACTCTTGCTGGATAAATACTTCCCTCACCTCAAGCCAGGCGCCGATTACCGCCCAATCGTTCCTGAAGAGTTGAATATCACGCTCGTTTACCGTTTAGATGTTGATCAGTGGAGCGGCAAACAGGACCACGCCGCCAGTGACTTTCCTGGTGCGTTTTATTACGAAACATTACCCTGATTGCATGCCATCCGTGTAGACTAACTCCCTGCAACCTTCCCAGGCAAAATCCTTCATGCTGGCGATTTTTCCGATAGCTGCTTTCCTTTCGACCTTTTTCCTCTGCTGCAGCTTGCGCCCTGAGCTAAGCTGGCGGCAAACTTTTTTACGGACAGCCATCCTGTGGGGAACTTACCTGGTTGTCTCCACGGAGCTGCTCAGTCTCTTGGGCGCCATCACCCGGCTGACCCTGGTGGTAGCCTGGCTCATCCCCCTCCTGGCAGGGGCTGCTCTGATTCTCCGGCAGCGTAAGGCTGGCGCGGGTTTGCATTTACCGCGCCCGGGTTTCTCCAGGAACCCGCTGGATTGGCTTCTACTGGCAGGGCTGTTGTTTGTATTGGGCACCACAGCTATGATCGCCTGGTTGACGCCTCCTCAGACTTGGGACTCATTAAACTACCATCTGCCACGTGTGGCTTATTGGGCGCAAAACCGTACCGTCCGGCACTATGCCACGGGCATCGACTGGCAAAACAGCATGCCACCAGGGGCAGAATTCGCCATTCTGCATTTTTATATGCTGGCTGGCAGCGATCGCCTGGCGAATTTTGTGCAATGGCTGGCAATGCTGGGCAGCCTTGTGGGAGTCTCCTGGGTAGCCCGGCGGCTCGGTGCCAACCGTCTGGGACAGTTTTTGGCTATGATCATCGCGGCAACCACCCCGACCGGCCTTGTCCAAGTTTCCAGCACAATGACAGATTTTGTGGTCGCTTTTTGGGTGCTCTGCGCAGTATCGGAAGTGCTGAGCCTGGGCAATGAAAAACCGGCAAAGGAAACGGTGATCTATGCCAGCCTGGCAGCCGGTTTGGCTATTCTCACCAAGCCCACAGCCGTCCCCTACCTGCTGCCTTTTGCAGGTTGGGCAGCCTGGGTTCTTTTCAGGCACGCTCCCTTCCGCAGGGCTTTTCTGCAGGCGGGAACGGCGGTCGGATTGGTCTTGACCCTGAATATCTGCCACTTGGCGCGCAACTATATGCTCTATGGCAACCCCATCAGCGGCGAGGAGCGCATCGCGAACCAGGCCAACCAAATGATGAACCTGAAGGGGATGCTGTCGAATGTACTGCGCAATGCTGGCCTGCACGCCGGAACACCCAAGCAAGCTGTTAACCAGTGGGTGTTCGACCAGGTCTCAACCATGCACAAATGGCTGGGAGTGGAACTTAACGATCCGCGCACAACCTTGCACGGCCAATACAACCCCATCGGCGGTCTTGCATTGCACGAGGATGTGGTAGGCAATCTGTTTCATGGACTGCTCATCCTGGTGACCATAACTGTCGTGCTGATCGGCGCGAAAAGGGTCGGCAAGCTTTGCGTGCTTTATACGCTGGCTGTGATTGCCACCTTCTTCTTGTTCAGTTTGTTGTTCAAGTGGCAGATCTTCGGCGCCCGTTATCACCAATCTTTCTTCCTTTTATTCGCCCCAGTTATTTCTATCGCTGCCAACCGCTTCCTTCCGCCAACAGGCGCAAGGCTTCTGGGCGCAGCCCTTCTTCTGGCGGTCTATCCGTGGTTGTTCTCGATCAACTCACGCCCATTGATCCCAATCCAAGGGCGTTCCTATACAGAAAGTATCCTGTCGGCCTCGCGCCAGAGCTTATATTTCGCCAACGCCCGCCACCTGGAAAAACCCTATCGTGAGATAACCAGTTTGATCCAGCAGGCAGACTGCTCCAATGTCGGTATGATGCTGTCGGGGAACAGCGCCGAATATCCATTTTGGGTCTTGCTGGGTGCGCCCCGGAAAGACCTGCTGATTGAGTGGATCGTGGGAGGTGATCTGTACCAGCATTACAAAGATCCCAATTTTTACCCCTGCGCGATTATCTGTGAGAGCTGCCCGGTGGAATGGGACACGCTGCGCGGGCTGCCGGTTGTATATGACGATCAAACCTTTCAACTATATTTGCACGCTGTCCCCTGACAACCATGCCGAATCCATCTGCTCTCATCACCACCTTCATCAAACAATTCCAACATCCCCCAACCGTCCTGGCAAGTGCACCAGGCAGGATCAACCTGGCCGGTGAACACGTTGATTACAATGAAGGCATTGTTCTCCCAGCCGCAATCGACCGGGCTCTTCAAGTCGCGGCCGCTCCGGTGACGGACAACACCATAACCATCACAGCTCATGATCTGGGCGAAACCGTCGCTTTTCGGCTGGATCAGTTGGATCAGCGCATCGGTCTGCATGGCGGCCCACTGCCATCCTGGGCTTTGTATCCGGCAGGGGTAGCCTGGTCTTTGCAGGGTTCCGGTTACCCTGTAGCAGGAATGCAGGCAGTTTTCACCTCCGATATCCCAATCGGCGCCGGTTTGAGCTCTTCGGCTGCCGTGGAGGTCGCCTTCGCATTCGCCTGGCAGGCCCTGGAGAATTGGCCGGCTGAGCCACTGACCCTGGCGCGCCTGTGGCAGCGGGCTGAGAATGTTTATGCGGGTGTGAACTGCGGGCTGCTGTATGCTTCGCACCCCAGCCTGCGCGACCTGTATGAGGTTGGTTGTCCAGAAATTGACTTCCTGATGGAGACTTCACGCAAGATCCCTGGATGTTTTGGGGCGCGGCTTTCCGGGGCCGGCTTCGGTGGCTGCACGGTCAACCTGGTCGATGAAACGCAAGCCCAGGCTTTGATGCGCCTTCTGCATGACGATTACCAGCGTCGCACCGGATGAGAACGCCTATTGATCTACATCGGAGACCACGGCACACCTCCTTCCCTATGTCACGGTTTTCCATCTGAAATAAGGGTTACATCCCAAAGCCGCAAAACACTGTCAAGCCCGCCAGAGGCAAGCAGCTTTCCATCCGGGCTGAACGCCAGGCTTGTCACCGCCCGGGCGTGTGCTTGAAAACGTTCAAGGACCTGTCCCGAGTCAGCCTCCCACACGGTGATCATCCCATCGCTGCCCCCGGCAGCGATCCGGGTGCCATTGGGGCTGAAAGCCAGTCCCCATAAAAAAGTATTCTTATCCCCTGGCAGACCTCCGTTCGCAGGCCATTTGCCCGCCAACTGGCCTGTTGCCACATCCCACAGACTCAACCTGTTTCCCATTTCTGCCGAAGCTAACTGGCTGCCGTCTGGGCTGAAGACGATCCGGAAGATTGAGCTGTCTCCCCGCAAGGTACGGATCAGGCGCTGGTTAGCAGGATCGCGCAAGCGAATGGCATGAATATCCACCGAAGCGACCATGATTCCATCCGGGCTGAAGCTGACATCCGGAATAGCAAAGGCTCCGCCGATCATCTCTGCCAGGGGGGCAGGCTCTCCAGGCGGCTTCGCTACCAGCGCCGGCACATCCCACAAGCGCACCATTGCATCGCCCCCTGTGGAAGCCAATTGTGCGCCATCCGGGCTAAAAGCCACACTTTTCGCTCCCTTTTTATGCGCTTCCCAGGCAGAGAGCACTTGACCGGTAAGAGCATCCCACAACTGCACTCTCCCATCTTTTGCGGCAACCGCCAGCAGATAAGGCACATCCAACGCTTGGACCGGGCTGAACGCCAGGCGATCCGACCAGGAATTCACCTCCAGGATCTGCCCTTGTTGGTAAGTGCCTGCCTCCAGGACGTAGACATGCTCTCCCGCCGAGGCTGCCAGCAGTTTTCCATCCGCACTCCAGGCCACTGCCATCACCTGATCCCAGGCGCCAAAAGAAATTTCAACCAGCCAGGGTGTGGGGGTAGAAGAAGGCAGGGGTGGGGAGGGTATGGGAGGCAGGGAGGAGGTTGTCGGGGTAGGGCGTGGAAGGGTTATGGGGAGAGGGGGCAGGGGCGAGGGGGTAGCACTCGGCGCAGAACCTGGAGTTACCTGAAAAGTTTGAGTTTTGGCAGGAAGCGAAGGCGAACAGGCCCAGGCAGCACCAAGACTCACAGCCCACACTGCACTCAGTGCTTTGGCCAGCGGACTGAAACGCACCATCGGCTGCCTGCCTCTCAGCTATCGAATGACTGCCCGCCTCAGATCAAACGATCTCGTCTACTTTTACCTTCAGGCCTTCCAGGCCGTTCTTGATCCGGCTCAGCTCCGCCTGGGTTTCCACCAGCTTGCCCTGTTCAGCGCGCACAAAACGCGTGTAGGGAGCCATGGCTTCGTTTATGTTCTGCAGGCTGCGTTCAATTTCACGCTCGAACTGGGTCCTCAAAGCATGCAGCAGTTGCTCGCGCATGGCGGCGATCTTCGCCCGCATCTCGGCCTTGGCCTGGCGCTTACGGGCCGGGATGATGATGAATCCCAGCAGGGCGATCAGGCTGGCGATCAATATCCCCGTTGCATCGGCGGCGGCTGTGGTAGCCAGGATCGTCACAACGGTGCCCAGGCTTACTGCGCCAATCTCAACCGCTGCCAGGGCTGCCACGGCTGCCTGCGCGCCATCGGCGATCGCTTCAGCCTCGTGGATCTTATCATAGGTCTCGACCACCCGCTGTGCCTGTCGCCCTACACCTTCGATCAAGTGTTCTCGATCGTGGTGAAAGCTGCCCACCCCCATATCCCCCAGGATGTGCTCCTGGTGGGCGCGGCGCCGGTCTGCCAGGTGCTCGTTCACAGCCTGCCACTGGCGCAGATCGGCATCTACCAGCCAGTCAATCAGCTCATTCACCTTTCGCTCGATACGCTGAGGCACATCGGAGACCACCCGCTCGGTAAATTCCTTTTGAATACGCTCACGTTTAATCAAGTCAAATACACGTCCCAACCGGATGGTTTCGTCAAAGTAATCCTGGCCGCGCTGTTCCATTTCATACAGGATGTTCTCAAGGTCAGCCATGCGGAAGTTAAAATCTCGCTGCATATCTTCTTTATATAACGTCAACTGGCTATCCACATCCTGGAGCCGGATGAAATCTTCCTTAAGCAGGTCCAGGCGTTCGCCTGTAATCCCCAGGAATTTATCTACCAGGTGCATCCCTACCCCCAGGGGATTAAGAAATTTGAGACGAAGCCGGCTGCTTTCATCCAGCGTCTCTCGGATATAACGCTCCAGCGCCTCAAAGCGGCTGGACTGCCACAGGTCAGGCTCGCCCTGCTTGGCGCGCAAAGCGTTGCGCGTGCTGACCGGGAAGATCTCTGGGGTCAAACCCAGATGGATGCGGAAATTCCCGGCTACATACTCCTGCACTTCCACCAGGTCAGCCTCGCTCTGTAAGATATCGATCTTGTTGAGCACCACCACCACCTTCTTGCCCCAGCCGCGGATCAAGCCCAGGAAAGTACGCTCGCTTTCCGTGAAGGGGCGGTCCGAAGAGGTGATGAACAAGACCAGGTCAGCGCGCGGGACGAACTCGGATGTAATCACTTCATGTTCGCGGATCACAGCATTCGTCCCAGGCGTATCGACGATATTGATCTCACCCAGCAGTTCTATGGGAGCGGTCAGAATGTGAATGTGCTCATCCTCAACCTTGCGTTCCTGAGATTCCCCATAGCGTAAGATATTGATCTGCGTGGTAGTCGGCGTTACGCCTTCCTTCAGCAGCTTCTGACCCAGGAGGGCGTTGATCAAGGCGCTCTTGCCAGCATTGAACTCACCCACCACAACCAGGAGAAACAGCTCGTCCAACTGCTGGATCGACTGGCCCAGGGTTATCTGGTCTTCCTGTGCTGCGCCAAAAGGCACCAGGGAGGCTCGCAGATCGTTCAATAACTTCCGCTCTTCTCTCAGCAAGTTTTCCTGGATATCATTGAGTACACGCATAACGATCCTCTCCCTTAAAAACAACCTGTCTTCATTCCAATTTCAACTGCATGGCCGATTCCATTGGCTGAAAACCTATTCTCTCATAAACGGGTTTGCCCATTGGCGTGGACCGCAGCCAAACCCGGCGTGCCCCCGCACTCCTGGCAAACTGGATCATCCGGTTGAGAAGCTCCGACGCAATCCCCAGGCGGCGGTACTCGGGATGGGTATACATATTCATCACATACGCTTCGCGGCTTGCCAGTCCGTGTGCACCGGGCATCCGGCTGTAAAGGACTAAGCCGCTGCAGGCTACCAGCCGGCCTTCTGCTTCAGCTACCCAGGCCATGAATTCGCCGCCCGGGAGCGCCGAGATGAGATAGCGGCGGTTGGCATCCCGAGCACCCTCTACAGGGGCATCTGCATAGATGGCACCCACCTCGCGCTGTAAAGCCAGGCGCATCTCAACCAGGGCTTCGATATCAGCGGCAGAAGCTCGCCGGATCGTCACTTGGCCGGAGAACGCGCTTCCCAAACCAATCTGTTGAGCTTCGCCTCCCGGCCATCTAACTTCAGTAGCTGTCTCCCTCAGCATTTCGGCCACAGCTTTAATACCGCACAGGCTGGTCTCCAGGCTCATCGAAGGGGCGGGCTTTTTTTGAGAGGCAGCCTGCTCGGGCAGCCGCGGCAGGTGGATAAATCCAGCCGGCACATCCAGCCCTCGCTGCGACAGGAAATTTAACAGCATATACAGGACCTGGTTACACAGGTAAGAGCCTGCGCTCAAGGAAAGCTCCACTGGTACTTGCGCAGCCTGGACCGCCTCGATGGCTTTCCGCACCGGCAGGGTGACAAAATAAGCTGCCGGCCTGCCGGGGATGATCGGCTCATCCTCAACCTGCACGCCCTGGTTATCCGGTATTGCAAAGTTCAGCAGGTTGACCGCCAGGCGTTCGATGGAAAGCACCGCCCGGCTGGAAGCCTCTCCCAGGCACAATATTGCAGCGGGCTGGCTTTTATCCACCACTTGCAGCAGCTTCTCCGGCCCGCCCAGACGGTCTACCGGCAAGATAGCCGTTACCAGGTCAATCCCAGGTAACCCTTGTGCAGCAAGCTTTTGAACAGCCTGTTCTGAGGCATTGATCGCACTATCGCCAAAAGGCTCGAAACCGGTCAGCAGGAGGCGCATAGTTCAGGCGATCATCCCGTTACGCTTGAGCGCCGTATTCAGG
>Ga0315278_10004443_pt1 | contig 12646 bp, 11 predicted proteins | sample YL17G06_0_MG_FD_203880 | JGI IMG/M metagenome (GOLD analysis project Ga0315278, IMG submission 203880) | Sediment microbial communities from Yellowstone Lake, YNP, Wyoming, USA - YL17G06_0 | ecosystem: Environmental > Aquatic > Freshwater > Lake > Sediment | place: USA: Wyoming | collected...
CTGCGTAACGTTGCGGGAGCAGACGGAGCGCCCGGCGACGATCACCGAAGGTACCAATCGTCTTGCGCGCTGGCCACTCACAGTCGGAGGAATCATGGAAGCGTGGCGCCTGGCGATGACGATGGGACGACGCGGAGTCGGAGAACGGGTGCCCGAGGGCTGGGACGGAAACGCGGCTCCACGAATCGTGGCAATGCTGGAAGCCGCCGGCCCGAACAAATGCGAAACGCCGCACAGGTGAAAGTCCGACGCCTCACAGGGGGTGGCCGGGTGCCATCGATCGGAAAGCGGTAGATGAGAATCGCAGTAGTATCGACCTTCTACTCGGAAGGGATGGGGTACACCGAAAACTGCCTGCCGAGAGCCCTGGCCGCGCGGGGGCACGAGGTGCACGTCATCACGACCATCTTCAACGTGTACGGCAACGAGGCGGAGTACGCGAAGACGTACCAGGACTTCCTGGGTCCGAACATCGTGAGCGCCGGCACGACGAGCGTGGACGGCTACCAGGTGCATCGCCTGGACGCGAGAGTCGTAGGTGGTTACGTCATGAGCACCGGCCTGGCCGCCAAGGTCAGGATGATTGCGCCGGACGTCGTGCATTCGCTGGAGATTGCTTCGCTGCAGACCTATGAACTCGCGCTGCAGAAGCCGTTCGCCGGGTTCGCGCTGTTCTGTGAGACCCATCAGCACATGTCGGTGGTCAAGCCCTTTCTGAAGCAATCCGGGGCGCTATTTCGGAAGGCGGTCTACCGAATGACGCGGACACTTCCCACCCGCCTCGCCAGTCTCGCGGTGGAGAAGTGCTACGCGATCTCCCCCGACTGCGCGGAAGTGGCCACGCGATTCTACGGTGTGCCGCGCCACAAGGTGAAGCTGCAGTCGCTGGGGGCTGACACCGAACTGTTTCGTCCGGTCGAGACCGAGGCCGACGTGTCGGCGAGGTTGGCATTGCGCCGGAAGCTGGGATTCACGGACGAGCACATCGTCTGCGTGTACAGCGGGCGGTTCTCACGAGACAAGAACCCGCTGCTGCTCGCACGGGCCATAGACGCACTGCATGACCGGGAGCCGCGGTTCAAGGGGCTCTTTATCGGCGAGGGCGTGCAGAAGGACGAGATGGCGGCGTGCCGGAACACGAAGATCGTGTCCTTCATGAAACACCGGAGCCTGGCGGAACACTACCGCGCCGCTGACATCGCGGTGTGGCCGACGCAGGAATCCATGTCGATGCTCGACGCCGCGTCGAGCGGCCTTCCCATTGTCGTCTCGGATGCCGTGGGCGAGGTCGAGCGCGTGAACGGCAATGGACGGATGTACGAGGAGAACGATGTGAACAGCATGGTGGACGTGCTCGGCAGTCTGGTATCGCCGGCCGATCGTCAGGCGCTGGGAGCCGTCGGTCGCCGGAAAATGCTGAACGGCTTCAACTGGACGAGTTACGCGCAATCGGTCGAGACGGACTACCATGCCGCCCTGAAGCGCTCGATGCACAAAGCGCACCGCAACGCGTGAGGCGCGCGCTGAACTGGAAGGTGTGGTTCACGTTGCGCCTGGGCATCGAAGACCGGCACGCCGCCGCATGAAGGTACTGCTGATCGTTCCCCTGCCTCCGCCAGTGACCGGGCACTCGCTGGTATCGCAGGCGGTCCTCGATGGGCTCCGCGGAGCACACGAAACAGAGGTCGTGAATCTCAGCGTGGGCAGCCTCAATGACGGCCGAATCACCGCTCAGCGTATCGTCGAGGTTGGCAAGGTGTTGGCTGCGGTCTGGCGCAAGAAGGGGTGGGCAGACGCGGTCTACTTCACCATTTCCGAGTCACGCGCGGGGAACCTCAAGGACCTGTTCATCTACCTGCTGTGTATTGGGCGCCTGTCTCGGGTCTTCGTCCACCTGCATGGCGGGACGATCGGCAGGGAGTTGTTTGATCGACGCCCGTTGTTGCGATGCATCAATGGGGCCTTCATCAAGCGGCTCGGCGGGGTGATCATTTCGGGCCCATCGCACCTCGATATCTTTGCGGGCATGATTGATCCCCGGCGCGTCCACGTGGTGCCCAATAGTGCCGAGGACCAGCTGTTCGTCAGCGAACGCGACATCGTCGACAAGTTCGCGAATACGCGACCGCTCAGGGTTTTGTACATCAGCAGCATGACGCCCCAGAAGGGCTGCCTTGACCTCGTCGAGGCCTGGCTTGGTCTTGGTCACCAGGTGCGAAGCCGAATCCAACTGGACTTTGCCGGGAAATTCGACTGCGACTCCGACCGGGCGATGTTCCTGGGCCGGATCGCCGGTGTTGAAGGTGTCCGTTACCATGGGCTTGTTGACTCGGAACACAAACGGTCTCTGTTTGCCAAGGCGCACGTCTTCTGCCTTCCGACGCGCATGTTCGAGGGCCAACCCATCAGCATCCTGGAAGCTTACGCGTCGGGGTGCGTCGTGTTCACCACCGGCCAGCGCGGCATACGGGATGTGTTCAGCGACGGCGCCAATGGCTTCGAGGTGCTCGAACAGTCGCCCGCATCGATCGCGGCCGTGCTCACCAGCGCCGCGGACGACATCGACCGCCTTCGACAGATGGCACTGGCGAATCGCCGGACGGCCGGCGAGCGCTACCGCGCCACCACGTTCACGACCGCGCTGACACGGATCCTCGAGGCGGGGAAGCCAGCCTGACCGTGCGTGGGTAAGCACGGCTCCAAGTCTCCACACCCCGAACACGAGCGCAGAACCATCGAATGCAAGACAGCCGCACCCCGCACCGGGAACCTTCTGGTGGCAACACTGGCGCGGCCACAGAAGCGCCGGGCACGACCCTGCTTGTGCACGACACGCTCATCCTGAGAGGCATCGCCGTTCTCCTGATCATTGCAAGACACACGCTGGGAAGGGCCTATTTCAACAACGATTCATTTCTTCGCCCCGCCTACATCCTCGTCCACTTGCTTTCCCAGTCCGCTGTTCCTCTGTTTCTGGTTCTGTCCGGATTCTCGCTCAGTCTTGGCGCCGGGAAGAACCCACGCTTCCGAAAATACAGACACATAGCTCTGACGAGGATTCTGCCTGCCTACACCCTGTGGTACTTCACCTATGCCATTCTTACGGGCGTAAAGCACTCCGACAACCTGAGCGTGGTTTCACTGGCGTCACAATTTCTGCTCCTTGCCAACAACGGGCATTTGTGGTTTCTCGTTCTACTAATCCAGCTGTATTTGCTCTTCCCTCTTCTCCGCAGGCTGTACACGCACGCCCTGTTTGGGCGATTCACGGTGTTGTTTGTGTTCGCCGTCGTGCTCGTTGCGCAACCCCTGTTCGAATCCCAGGCGGCGCTCGCCTTTGCGGCCCCGTATTGTGCAAGGCTCTTTAGCTATTTCACCGTGTATTTTGTCTTAGGCTTCTATCTGAAAGACTACGCCTCGCTCTTCACACGATACGCCCGTCAGCCCTTAGTCATTCTGTCCGGCCTGGTGTTCGTGTGCGCGATGAAATCAGTCGAGGTGACGCAGATTGTGAGCATCCCACTGGACAAGTACATCGCAGACGCGGGGGAAATATTCGGCGTTATCAACATATTTGAAAACACTGCCATATTCGTGTTGCTGTTTGTGCTGTCCGATTGGGTTCATGCCCGCTGTCCGCGCGTGGAGGTGTTTCTGTCGGGATACGGCCTGTATTCGTATGGTATCTACCTGGCGCATGTCCTGCCGATGGCATTGTCCTACAGCGTTCTTCGACTGTTCATTCATGCGGACAACGACACGGTGATTCTTGGCAACATGATTGCCACGATGATCGTCGCCAGGCTGTTGGTTGGGTGGCTGAACAAATTGCCGTTCTCGAAATACTATGCGTAGCTCAGCCCGCCGCTGGGTCCAGCGACACGGCTGCGCACCGTGTCCAGGAGGGACTGACGGATCGGCACTCTCGAAGACGGGGATCGGGGTGTCATCGTGAACGTGGTCGGCCGGGCGGCAAGACGGATTGGCCGGGAACTGAAGAAGTACTCGCGGCTGCGGAAGGCTCGCCGTGAAGGTCTAGTCTATGTCAAGCCGAATTTCGTCTACCAACCCGATGTGACGCCGGAGTCCGTGGTGATTGATGCCGGATGCAGCTACGAGGCTGATTTTTCGGTGTACATGATGAATCGGCACGGCGTACGAGCCTTCGGGGTGGACCCGACCCGGAAGCACCGGGAGGCCCTGCGCATCCTCGAGTCCAAGTACCCGGGACGTTTCGTGCATCTGCCGTGTGCGATTGCGGCGGCCGACGGCACGCTGACCTTTCATGAAAGCCGGACCAACGAGAGCGGCTCTCTCATGAAGGATCATGTGAACGTCATCCAGGACGAGACGACGAGCTATGACGTGGAAGGCTTGGGCTTGGACTCGCTCTTGGCCCGCGTTGGCGTCGCTGCCGTCGACATCCTGAAGCTCGACCTGGAGGGTAGCGAGTATGAGTTGTTTGCTGGCGTTACAGGTGAACAATTACAGCCGTTCAAGCAGATCTTCGTAGAGTTCCATCACCACGCTGTGAGTCACTTCAGCGAGGCCGACACCAGGAGAATCGTCAAGCGGATCTGTGGCTTCGGGTTCCGCGAGTTTTCCCTCGACGACCATAACTACCTCTTTCGTCGTGCGTAGTGACACGTGCTCGGACCAGGGATGGCTGCGAACTGCGCGGGCAGTTCATGTCGGCGGAGCGTATCCTGCAGGCGCTCTGTGGCTCGTCTCTCGCCAGTATCAGAATGCCGTACACGCATCCGGACAGGCCGAAGCGCTTTGTGAGAGGGCGCGCGCGCAGGCTGGGCGTTTCTTTGAATCCTCGTAGCCAATCGAGACAACGATGACGAATGCGACGTGTGCGAGGCACCCCTACGTCATCTGCACGAATTGCATCATGGACACGACCGACTCGAACATCACGTTCGACGCGCGCGGCTGGTGCGACTACTGCAACAACTACTATGCCAACATCCTCCCCAACTGGCACCCGGATGAGATCGGCGCGCGCCAGCTCGCCAAGGTTGTCGCGGACATCAAGCGTGACGGGAAGGGCCGGGACCATGACTGCGTGATCGGCATCAGCGGTGGCGTGGACAGCTCCTTTGTGACGTATCTGGCCAAGGAGAAGTTCGGCCTGCGGCCGCTGCTGCTCCACGTCGATGCGGGGTGGAACTCGCAGCAGGCGGTCAACAACATCGAGAAACTGGTGGACGGGCTCGGCCTGGATCTCCATACCGAGGTCGTGGACTGGCTCGAAATGCAGGACCTCCAGCTTGCCTTCTTCAAGGCGCAGGTCCCCCATCTGGATACGCCGCAGGATCACGTCTTCTTCGCCGGCCTCTACAACTTCGCTGCGAAGCACGGCGTCAAGTACATCCTGACCGGAGCCAACTATTCGACCGAGTGCGTGCGCGAGCCGCTCGAGTGGCACTACCACGCATCCGATCTTCGCCAACTGAAGGACATCCACCGCCGCTTCGGGTCGAGGCCGCTGAAGACCTTCCCGACGGCCGACATCTTCACCTACAAGCTGTACTACCGCTATGTGAAGGGCGTTCGGGTCGTCAAGCCGCTGAACAACGTGCCCTACATCAAGGAAGAGGCAATGCAGCTGCTGGTCGACCGCTTCGGGTGGCAACGCTACGCCCACAAGCACTACGAATCCCGCTTCACGAGATTCTACGAAGGGTATTGGCTGCCCACCAAGTTCGGCTACGACAAACGGCGCGCGCACTTCTCGAGCCTGATCCTCACGAAGCAGATGACGCGAAACGAGGCGTTGCGGAAGATTGCGCAGCGCGCGTACGACGACGAGACGATCGCGCAAGACTTCGAGTACGTCGCCACGAAGCTTGACCTCAGCGCGGACGCGCTACGCGACCTGATGAAAGCCCCGAACAAGACCTACCGGGATTACAGGAACAGCATGCCGCTGATCAACGCGGGGACACAGGTGCTGCGCCTTCTCGGATTGCAGAAGGCCATCCTTCGATGATCACGATTGTCGACTATGGGCTGGGCAACATCCGGGCCTTTCTCAATGTCTATCGGCGCCTGAATATCGACGTGAAGACCGCCACGAACGCCGACGAACTGCGAGACGCCTCAAAAGTCATCCTGCCCGGGGTGGGGTCCTTCGATCACGCGATGGAACAACTTGAACGGTCAGGGATGAGAGAGACGCTGGACGATCTGGCGCTCCGCCAGCGTGTTCCCATTCTGGGAGTCTGCGTCGGGATGCAAATCCTCGGGCGGGCCAGCGACGAGGGGACGTCGCCAGGATTGGGCTGGATTGAGGGCCGAGTCAAGACGCTTGAGTCCCTGATGTCCGTGGAGAAGCTTCCGGTGCCTCATATGGGCTGGAACGACGTCCGGCCCGTAGTGAGCAACAAGCTCTTCGATCAACTGAGCTCGGGCGCGCGATTCTATTTCCTCCACTCATACTATTTCCACTGTGACCGCGAAGGGGATGCGATCGCGGTGTCCAGCTACGGGGCAGACTTCGCCTGCGCGGTCAATGCGACGAACATCTTCGGCGTGCAGTTCCATCCAGAGAAGAGTCATCAATTCGGAGCTCGACTCCTGCAGAACTTCGGGGATATGTGAGATGTTGAGGCCCCGGATCATTCCGTGTCTGTTGATCAGGAATGGGGGACTCGTCAAGACCGTCCAGTTCCAGGATCACAAGTACGTCGGCGATCCGATCAATGCCGTCAAGATATTCAACGAGAAAGAGGCGGACGAGTTGATCGTGCTGGACATCGACGCGTCAGCCGGGGGCGCCGACCCGAATTTCAGGTTGATCGCGCAGTTCGCGATCGAGTGCCGCATGCCCCTCTGTTACGGAGGCGGCATCAAGACGGCCGATCAGGCCAGGAGAATCATAGGCCTTGGGGTGGAGAAGATCGCGATCAGCTCTGCGGCAATGGAGAACCCGCGGCTGATCTCCGCGATCGCTCAAGAGATCGGGAGCCAGAGTGTCGTCGTTGTCTTCGACGTGAGCCGGCGATCGAACGGAACAGACTACGAGGTCAGGACCCACAACGCACGTAAGCACACTGGAAAGCTGGCCGCGCAGGCCGTCAGAGAAGCTGCGTCGCTCGGCGCCGGCGAAATAGTCGTCAACTCCATCGACAACGACGGGCAGATGAAGGGCTACGATCTGACGCTCGCGAGAAGTGTGAGAGAGGCCACTCGCCTGCCGATGACGGTGCTTGGCGGCGCCGGCTCGCTCGCGGACATCGGCGAGTTGATCAGTACGTGCGGAGTCGTGGGGGCTGCTGCGGGGAGCCTCTTTGTGTTCAAAGGCGTCTACAAGGCGGTCTTGATCAACTACCCAAACCGAACGCAGAAGGATGATCTCATCCGATCTGCGTTGAGCCGTTAGGAATCGCGCGGCTCAGGTCGATGGCTCACATCCTCGTGCTCACACTGGTGTTTCCGCCTGATGGCGTGTCGACCGCCGTCATTGTGGGCGAGCTCTCAGCCGATCTCAAGTCAGCCGGCCACGACGTCACCGTCGTGACGACCGTGCCGCACTACAACCGGGACGCCGAGGCCGAGGCGCGCCAGCCGCTTGTTCGCATGTGGGGTCCGCTGCTACACCGTAGCGAGTTCCATGGCGTGCGGGTTCTGCACGTGGGCATGCCGAAGAAAAGCGGGAAGGTGCTGCTACGGCTGCTGGCGTGGGCCCAGTTTCACGTGCTGAGCGTCATCGCCGCCGTCTCGTTGGTCCGGCGTGTGGATGTGATTGTCGCACCGTCGCCGCCCTTGACCGTTGGCCTGTGCGCCTGGCTGCTTGGATGCCTCTATCGCGCGCCGTATATCTACAACGTTCAGGAACTGTACCCGGACATCGCGATTGCCTTGGGCGCGCTCAAGAACCGTTCGACGATCGCCCTGCTTTTCGCGCTCGAGCGCTTCGTGTATGCGCGAGCCAGGGTCATCACCGTCATCGCCGCCCGCATGCGGCGCCGGATCCTCGAAAAATCAGTACCGGACGACAAGGTTCGCCTGATCCCGAATTTCGTCGACGTCAACGACATGGCGCCCCTTCCAAAAGCCAACCCGTTCAGCCGCGAACATGGGCTTGACCGGGCATTCGTGGTCACCTACGCCGGGAACATGGGGCCGGCGCAGGGGCTGGAGACGATACTGGACGCGGCAGCCCTGTTGAGTCGTGAGTCAGGCCTCATATTCTTGCTGGCCGGGGAAGGGGTCTTGCACGACCGGCTGAAGACGATTGCCAGAGATCGAGCCCTGGCCAACGTCCTGATCCTGCCGCATCAGTCCTATGATCTGGTGCCGCAGATCTACGCGGCGTCTGACCTCTGCGTGGTGCCGCTGGCCCTGAACACGGGCTCTGACGCGGTTCCATCCAAGGTGTATCGGATCATGGCGTGCGCGCGGCCGGTACTGGCCTGCGCGGACCTCAACTCCGACCTTGCTGAACTCGTCAGGCTGGCTCGGTGCGGGACGGTCGTTTCACCTGGATCACCGGAGGCTCTTGCCCGGGCCGTGAGTGATGCCATGCGCGATCCGTCTGCGTGCGCAGCGATGGGCCAGGCAGGACGGGCGCACGTGATGGCTCATTACGCCCGAGGGTCAATCAGCGCGCAGTACGAGGCGCTTGTTCGCGAGGTGGCGGGCGTTCCATCGCGAGCCGTGAGCACACATGGCTGAGCGCGTGGCCCTCGTCACGGGCGCGACCGGCGCGGTTGGGCCAAGCGTCGTCCGCGCATGTCAGGCGGCCGGCTACTCGGTCCGAACGCTTTCAATTGACACGCCCGATCGAGACGCGTTGCCGCCGGGTGTCGACGCCCGCATCGGTGATGTGTGTGACAGCCAGACCGTTCGCTCGGCGGTTGCGGGTGTGGAGCTCGTCGTGCACCTCGCGGCACTGCTCCACCAGTTCGAACATCTGGCAGGACTGGTTCCCCAATATGAACGGGTCAACGTTGGCGGCACCGAGAACGTCGTGCGCGCCGCTGTCGCGGAGAATGTCAGGCGGCTGGTGTTCCTCAGTACCATTGCCGTGTATGGCCCTTCGTCTGGCCAGATGATTGACGAGAACACGCCGCCGCGCCCGGACACCGCCTATGGACGGACCAAGCTTGCGGCCGAACAGGCGGTGTTGTCGGCAACCTCAGGCAGACAGCCAATCGGAACAGTGCTGCGCGCGGCAGCAGCGTATGGTTCGCGCGTCAAGGGCAACTATCGACGACTCGCTGTGGCCATTGCGCGGCGCCGCCATGTCCCGTTGGGTCCAGGCCTCAACCGGCGGACAGTGGTGCACGATCGCGACCTGGCAAACGCAGTCGTACTGGCCGCCGGACATCCCGCCGCGGCCGGCGCTATCTTCAACATGTCAGACGGCCACGTCCACACGCTCGCGAACATCATCAATGCCATCTACCGAGCCGTTGGTCGCCGGCCCCCGCGGTTATACGTCCCATTGACCGCGGCGCGCGCTGCGACAAGTGTCTGCGAAAGCGCGTGCCGGGTCGTTGGAATTCGCCCGCCGATCACCAGGACCCTTCTGGAAAAGTACACCGAGGATATCGCGGTGGACGCAACGCTGATTCAGCGGGCACTGGGGTTTGCGCCGTCGGTCGATCTGGAGGCTGGCTGGCAGGAGACGATGGTGGCTCTTCGGGACGCCGGGGCGTGATCAGGAGTCCCGGTTCCGAGAGGGACCGACAGCGAGCAGAACACCCCGCGATGCAAACGTCCACAATCGGATGAAACCGAAGGGCCGAGAGGCGCACAGGGCATGCTGAGCTACATCCTCTGGGCAGGTGGCGCCGGGCTGATTTCGTCGGTTGGACTCGTCGCTGCGGCCAGATACTGGGCTCAGCGAAGCATGCTCCTCGACCACCCCAACGAGAGAAGCCTCCACGTTCGTCCCACTCCACGAGGTGGTGGTATTGGAATTGTGGTGCCCATTTGCTTCGCGATAGGGTCGGTGGGCGTGATGGAGCCAGCGACCAAAGCCGCCGCGACCTGGCTGGCGTCGGTCGGGCTGCTGATCGCGACGGTGGGCCTGGTCGACGACGTTCGTGGTTTGCCGGCCGTCACCCGCCTTGTCGCGCACGTGTCCGCGGGGGCTCTCGTCGTAGCCGGGATCGGTGTCTGGCGTACCTTCGCGTGGCCGGGCCTTTTGTTTGTCGATTTGGGATGGGCGGCTGTTCCGTTCACAGTCTTGCTGGTGGTTGGCCTTACCAACGCCTACAACTTCATGGACGGCGTCGACGGCATCGCGGGTAGCCAGGGTTTCGTTGCTGGATTCGGATGGATCGGCGCCGGGTACGCCCTTCAGGACCCGCTGTTGGTCGTAGCTGGCGCAGTCATCGCAATGGCGAGTTTCGGATTCCTGCTCTTCAATTGGTCGCCCGCGTCAGTCTTTATGGGCGACGTCGGGAGCTCTTTCCTCGGGTTTCTGTTGGCGGCTCTTGCGGTCTTCGCGGCGCCTCGATCTCCCGCGACCGCCACTGCCGGCATTCTGTTTCTCTGGCCGTTCGTATTCGACACCGCCTTCACCTTCCTGCGTCGCGTGGGCCGACGCGAGAACGTGCTTGGTGCCCATCGGAGCCACCTGTACCAACGGCTTGTTCTCACAGGAGTGTCGCACCGGACAGTGGCTCTCCTCTATGGGGCGCTCGCGACCGTTGGTGTGGCCGTCGGCAATGCCGTTGCGCGCGAAGCCGCAATCGCGTCCAGGGCTGGCGCACTGCTGATCGGTGCTCTTGCTGCCGGCCTGTGGCTGGCCGTGATCTGGCGAGAGCGCGCGGTCTCTGCCGGCCTCAATCCGACCCAGAGGCAGGTTCGGTAAGAACACTGCAGTTACGAACCCCAGCCGAGCGACCGGGCCGCGTTCACAACGGGACCTCAAAACGCGCAACCTGGTTGCGGTCGGCGTCGGTGAGCGAGCACGATTTCACAGGACCGACAAGACGGACCATGATCAAAGCCGCGATTCAAAAAGTTCTTTATTCGATGGGCTACGATGTGGTCCGGATGGCCACGAATTTCTCTGCCGAGGAACTGTCTGTCACCGAGCGCGTGAAGGGCTTGACAGCAACGGGGCCCGGTCGCATCGTCGGCCTGATGGATGCCGTGAAATACATCACCGCGAACCAGATTCCCGGTGCGATCATGGAGTGCGGCGTGTGGCGGGGAGGAAGCGTGATGGCGGCGCTGTACACGCTGGTCAGTCTCGGTGACACCTCGCGCGAGGTCTTCCTCTGTGACACTTTTGAGGGCATGTCTCCGCCGACCGAGAAGGATGTGATGTTCGACGGAACAAAGGCCGAGTCGGTCTTGACCGGTGTTGAAAAGCAGGAAGGCGTTGACAACTACTGGTGCTACGCCGGTGTTGAGTCGGTCCGCCAGAACGTTCTGAAGACCGGCTACCCGGCCGCCAGGCTTCACTTCGTCAAGGGCAAGGTTGAGGACACACTTCCGGCCGGCGCTCCTTGGCAAATCGCGCTGCTGCGGCTCGATACCGACTGGTACGAATCCACCAAACACGAGATGGAGCATCTTTATCCGCGCCTGGCCAACAATGGAGTGCTCATCATCGACGACTACGGTCACTGGAAGGGAGCGCGGCAGGCCGTGGATGAGTACTTTACCGCCCGGGGCCTCCGGCCTCTTTTGAGCCGGCTGGACTACACCGGGCGCATGATGGTCAAGTCCGGCGGCTGAACAATCGTGAGACGCTTCTTCAAATACACCGCCGTTGCTTACGAACGGCACCATACTGACCGGGGATTCGGCTGGGCGTGATGGCACAATCTCGCTCGGAGTGATGGGAGTTGTTCACGCTGGATCATCACTTGATTCGCGGCGTCCTGGGCCGATTGGGAGAGGCCGACGCCGCAGGACACGCCTCGATTCCAGCACCTGCTGGATGATGGCCGGCAGTGGGGCGTCAACTTCCAATATGCCGTGCAGCCTTCCCCTGGCGGGCTGGCGCAGGCGTTCATCGTCGGCAAGAGCCGCTACGGGCGGTACCTGGTGCGACTGCGCGCAGAGTCGGCGTAGACCCGAAATCATACGCAGATTCTCTGAGTGCCTGGTCTGAAGACCCGGCCTACAATTCTCGCGGCCGCACCTGGCATAAGACTGGGGGCGGCCGTTTTCGTGTACGCCATGCACGATCGTTCACTTGCTGGCGCCTCCTCGATGTTGGGCCTGTCAGCGCCCTCGTGTCGTCCCGCACGAGGGCAACATCGCAACGAATGTGATATGCTTTACGGAATCGCCAATTCCTAATATGTGCATGTTATGGAATTAGTACCCCGTTTTTTCGTCATCCCGGAGGGTTCGTGCCTGCTCCTCGGCCCACGGGGCACCGGGAAATCGACGTGGCTCACGCACCTGCTCCCTGACTCCCTGCGAATCGATCTCCTGAAACCAGACGTCTACCGCGAACTCAGTGCGCGCCCAGAACGGCTGGCCGCCCTCGCCGCCGCCACCCGGCCTGGCTCGATGATCGTGATTGACGAAGTCCAACGCGTGCCTGAACTTCTCAACGTCGTCCACGGCCTGATCGAATCGCCCTCACCCCGGCGTTTCGTGCTGACAGGATCGAGCGCGCGAAAACTCCGACGCGGCGGCACCGACCTGCTTGCCGGCCGCG
>Ga0315278_10004446_pt1 | contig 12643 bp, 5 predicted proteins | sample YL17G06_0_MG_FD_203880 | JGI IMG/M metagenome (GOLD analysis project Ga0315278, IMG submission 203880) | Sediment microbial communities from Yellowstone Lake, YNP, Wyoming, USA - YL17G06_0 | ecosystem: Environmental > Aquatic > Freshwater > Lake > Sediment | place: USA: Wyoming | collected...
CCGCCTCCCCCTGCCCGCACTGACCTGTCAGCCGCCCTGGCCGCCGAGCAAGCCCGCCGCGCGGTCGCGGAGCGGGAGGCCGTCGACCTGCGGCGCCGCCTGGCGGAGGCCCAGATGGCGGCCGCGACCGCGCCGCGGGGCGCCGGGCACGCCCAGGGCGGGGCGGGGCAAGGGGGCGCGCTGCCCGGCAGTGGCTCCGGCTCCGGCGGCGGCGGCCCCGGCCCCACCAGTGGCGCCGCCGGCGCGGCTGGCGCCCCGCCCCCGTCCACCGCCGCCGCCGCCGCGGCGGGTCTGACCGCCTGGGCGTCCGCGCAGGCGGCCCGCAAGGAGGCCGGCCTGGCCACCGCCCTCAAGTTCGCGGAGGCGGAGTCCCGAGACGCGCGGGGCGCGGCCGCGGCGGCCGCGGCCGCGGCCCGGGCCGCGGCCGCGCGGGCCGACGCGGCCGACGCGTCCGCGGCGGCGGCGCTCGCGGAAGCCGCCGCGGAGCGCGCCCGGGCGGACGGCTTGGCGGCCGCCCTGGCGGCGGCGGCTGACACGAGGGGCGGCGCGGCGCCCGGCCAGGCGCCGCCGGCCGTGGCGGCGGCGGCCGGCGGCGCCTGGCCGGGCGGCGGCGGGCGACGCGCCCCGCCCCCCCCCGCCCCCTCCACCGCCGCCGCGGACGCGGTGTGGCATGCGGCGGGCGATGCCGCGGGCGCCCTGCTCTCCTCCATCCCGGCGGACGCGTCGCCCGCGTCCGCGGCGGGCCTGGCACGGGCCGCCCTGCTTGGCCTGTCCGCGGGGGGGTGGGGGTGGGGGGTGGGGTGGGGGGGGAGCGGCGGCGCCCCTCCCCCCGCGACCACCCTCCTCGCCGCCCTCGCGGCCGGCCTGGCGTCCTCCCCCGCCCCCTCGCACCCGCCCTGGCCGCCACCTGAGCCTGCCGCCCGGGCCATCGGCGCCCTGCTGACCGCGTGCGAGGCCTGCCGGGCGGTCGCCGTCGCTGGAGGGGGGGCGGCGGGGGGGGGGGCGGGCCGGGACCCGGCCGCCGCCCGCCTGGCCGCGGCTGGGGACGAGGCGGCGGCGGCGGGCGGCGGCGCATCCGGCGCGTCCGGCCTGGCCGCCGTCCTGCTGGCCCTGATCCACGCCTCCCCGCCCGACTCCAGGCGCGCGGGCGCGGCGTGGGGCGCCCTGCTGGCCTTGGCGGCCGCCCGCCCGCCGGGCTGCCCGCTGCGGGCGGCCGTGCTGGCCGGGGCGGTGGGCCGCCTGGCGGCCGCGGCCCTGCACCCGGCCGCGCCGCCACGCCTCCGGGCCCTGGCGGTGCGGGTGGTGGGCGCCGTGGCCGGGTCGCGGGCCGGGCGGGAGGCGCTGGAGGGCGGCCTCGCGGGCGGCGCTGCGGCTCCCGTGCCCGTGCCCGGGCCTGCGCGCGCTGCGCCTGGCGGGGCGGGCGGCGCGGGTGGCGACCCTGCCGGGCCGGTGTCGACGGACGATCCCTCCCCGCCGCCGCCCGCCGCACCAGCGACAGTGCCCGGCGGCGCCCCACCCGCCGCCGCCCCCGCCGCCCTGGCCGTCCTGCTGGCGGGGCTGGACCCGGGCTGGGCGGTGGCGGGGGCGGTGGCGGGAGCGGCGGGAGCGGCCGCGGCCACCACCACCCCCCGGTCCGCCCTCGCCGCCGCCGCCACCCTGGCCGTCCGGGCCCCGCGCGGTCGGGCGGTGGCGGCCCTGGTCGACCCGGCCAGCGGGGTCGCCGCCCTCGCCCCCGGCGGCGCGGCGCGCGGCGGCCTGGCCCGGCGGGCCCTGGCGTGCGCCGACGCGGTGGCCGGCCCCGGCGCGCCCGGCCCCTTTGGCGGCTTCCTGCCGCCCGGGTCGGGCGGGGCGCGGGCCGACGCGGGCCCCCTCCCCCCGCCCGCCCTGGCGGCCATCGTGGAAGCCCTCGTCCTGGCCCGCGCCCTGACGGCACCGTCCCAGGCGGCGGGCGGGCGGACGGCGGAGGCGGCGGCGGATGACCTGGCCCACCCGCCCCACGCGGCCCGGGCCTCCCTGGTGGCGTCGTCCCGCCTGGCCGACTGGGCGGCGGGTGCGGGTGCCAGCGGTGTGGGGGATTGGGAGGGCGGGGTGGGCGGCGTGCTTCCCACCGCCCTGGCCCCCTGGGCGAGCGCGTTGCTGGCGGCGGGCGTCGCGGCGGACGCCCGGTTGGCGGCGGGCGGTGGTGGTGGTGGGGAGGGCGGCGGCGGCGGCAGGCACGCGCCGCCCCCACCCCCACCAGGCGCGGACCGCCCGCCGCCGCCGCCGACCGTGGCCGCCATTCCGGAGGCGTCCTCCCTGGCCCGCAGCCTGCGGAGGCGGGTGCTGAGGCGGCTGGCGTCGTCGGCGGCGGTGGGGCACAGTGGAGCCGGGGGTGGCGGATAGAACAATGATTGAAAAGTGTGTAGGTGAGAAAAAGAAAAGGAAGGTCAAGTCACGCAGCATACGAGAAATAAGGTGGAACGGGCGTCACCGCTGTTTTGTGAGGGCGGGCCGCACGCTGCCCCACTTCCCTTGAGGCGGTGGCAGCACAGCGGGCGACCCCGGGGACAAGCAGGCGACACGCGCCCTCGAATTTACAAAAAAAAAGAAAAAAACTGGTGTGGTGGTGGTTCACGCCCGGCCACCCCCCCCACCCCCACCCCGCCCGCCCCGGGCCCGGCTGCTGCCAAACGCGCTCACGGGCGGTGCGACGGACGTCGAGTCGGGCGACCAGCTGAAGTCGTTGGCCCGGTCGGGCGAGGGCGAGCCAGCCCCCCCTCCCTCCTCCTCCTCCTCCAGCGCCGGCTGCTGCTGCTGGGGTGAGGGCAGGGTCGCGGGTTCGGGGGGTGCAGGCGCCGCGTGCGTGCTGCCGCCGCTGCCGCCACTGCCACTCGCATGGCCGCCGGACGGCGTGGTCGTCGTGCCCGCCGTCGAGGAGGAGGCCCGGGGCCGCCCGTGCGGACCAGCACACGCCTCGCCACCGCTGCTCGGCAGGGGAGGCGGGTGAGGTGGCTGGGCGGCAGGGCCGGGCGCCGCGCCGCCGGCCCCTCCTCCCGCGGGGGGGGTCGCCCCCCGCTCGGCGGTCCCAGAGGGCCGTTCGGGCGACGCTGCCCGGCTCAGTCCACCGCCGCCCCCGCCGCCGCCGCCGCCGCCGCCGCCGTCCAGATCGGTCGACCAGCCGCGGGCCGGGACCTCCCCAGGCGCGGACAGGGTGCGGGAGGGCGCGCGCGAGGCTGAGGGGCCGCCCGCCGCGGCCGCCCGGGCCGCGGCCGCCGCGTCGGCCAGCGGCCTCAACGCCCACACCACCCCGCCCGCGGAGGGCCGGGCCCCCGGCTCCGCCGCCCAGCAGGCGTGCATCAGCGCCACATACTCGGGCGGCACCCCGCCGCCCAGGGGCTCCGGCCGGGCGCCCTCGAAGGCGACCTTGTAAAAAAGGGCGGGGGGCGGGGTGCCCGCAAACGCGGCGCCCCCGCTCCACAGCTCCCACATCACCATGCCAAACGAGTACACGTCCGCCGCGGGCGAGCACCGCCCGTCCCGGATGAGTTCGGGGGGCATGAAGGCGAGGGTCCCGAAGTTGAGGGTGGACGCGTGCGTCGCCTTCGTGTCCAGGACGCGGGAGAGGCCAAAGTCGGCCAGCTTGGCCACCCACCCCCGCCCGGCGGGGTCGTCGGCGAGCGATTTGAGCAGCACGTTTGCCGGCTTGACGTCGCCGTGGACGACGCCCACCGAGTGCAGGTAGGCCAGGCCGGAGGCAATGTCCCGGAGGCAGGCGTAAATGACGGCCAGGTCGGGCGTGGTGGCGGGCGGGCGTGGGGTGGTGGGGGCGGTGGTGGAGGAGGGCGTGGCGGGCGCGGGCGCGGGCGCGCCGCCCCCGCCTCCACCTTTCATCCGCAGCCGCCCGCGCCGGTTGGCGACCTCCAGGTTGCCCCGGTCGCAGTACTCCAGGACGATCCAGGTCTCGTCCAGCTCGCCAGGGGATGGCCCGGCGGTGACGTCACCGCCGTCGTCATCGTCGCCGTCCGTCGCCGGGCGGCGGCGGCGGCGGCCGCGGCGGCTCAGCAGGCGCGACAGGAAGGAGGCGGGCGCGCCCGCGTCCCCTCCCTCGCCCGCCCCGCCGCCGCGCCCACGGCTGCCACCCATGCGGACGTGGATGACGTCGTAGGTGGCGACGACATTGGGGTGTTGCAGGGACAGGGAGAGGCGGGCTTCCCGTTCCACGGCGGACGGGCCGCCGCCGCCGCCGGGCGCGTCGGGCGGCGGGGCTGGGGCCGCCGGGGCCGCCGCCGCGGCCTCCTCCCCACCCTGCGTCGGGGGGGCCCTGCCGCGGAAGGCCTCGCGCGCGGCCGCCGCGGCCGCCGCGGCCGCCGCCGCGCCCGCCGCCTTGATGACCTTGACCGCCACCAGCGTGTCATGCCAGCGCCCCCGGTAGACCGCGCCCGAGGACCCGGAGCCGAGCAGGGCCTCCAGGGCGACGTCGGCCGCGGACCCGGCCGCCCGGCGCCGGATGGTCGGCACCGCCCCACCGCCCCCCAGGGCCGCCACCGGAGGGAGCCCGTTGCCGTCCTCGCCGCCCTCGCCCCCCGCCGGCGCCCGCGTGGCCCGCCGCCCTTCCCCCCCGCCGCCCACCCACGCGGGCGGCGGGTCCGCCCCGCCAAAGCCGAGGGCCAGCAGGGCGCCCACGCCCCCGCCCGCGCACAGGCAGAGGCCGGCGAGGATAGTGCCGGAGACGCCCGGGGAGGCGGCCAGCAGCATGACCACGCCCGCCGGGATGGCCAGGGCGCACGCCGCGCCCCCACACCCGCGGGCCAGCCAGTCCGGGCGGGACAGGACGGCGCCCGCGAGGGCCAGGGCCGCGGCTTGGGGTGAGAGGACGGCCAGCCAGGCCGGGTTGCGGCCGCCGACGGGGGAGACCTCATTTGTGGAGGAGGTGTCAAACGTGCCGACCGCGCAGATGGCGACGCCGACGGCGGCCGCGCCCAGGGCCAGGGCCGCGCCCACCCGGGCCGGCCTGGCCGGGCGGACGAGGGCGGCGGGCGGCAGCGGCGGCTCGATGCCGAGCAGGTAAGCGGCGGCGATGTCCGCCAGGGCGGCCCCCAGGCAACTCGCCTTCCAGGCGACGGCCGCGGCCGTCCGGCCCGCGCCGCCCCGGAAAGTCATGTACCCGCCCCCGCCGCCGACCGCGCCAGCCGGGGCGGCCGCGGCGGCGGCCGTCCCGGCCAGCGGCCACCAGACCTGCCAGATGGCGGCCTGGGCGGCGGCGGCGGCCAGGCCGGCGGCGGCCAGGCGGCCGCGCCCCGTGCAGCATGCAAAGCGCCCCGACGGGGAGGCGGCCAGGGACAGGCAGGCGTAGGCGGCCGCCAGGCATTGCAGGCCGGCCGTCCACCCCCGCATCACGTCCCGCCCGGACCAGCCGTGGCCGGCTAGCAAGGACGCGGCCATGGCAATGGCGGACGCAGACGCGAGCGCGGTGGCGGTGGCGGTGGACGCGGCGAGGAGGGATGGAGGAGCGGAGGGAGAGACTGGCCGCGTCCCGCGCGGCTTGGGCGGAATGCCGCCGCCGGTGCCGCCCTCCTCGTCGCCAGGCAGCCCGGCTGCAGTTAGCACGGCCTTCGGGTCAGGGGCGGACGCGCCGGCCGACGGCAACGCGCCGTCTGCTCCTCCTCCGCCACTGGTGCCACTACTACTGCCGCTCACCGGCCGCACAGGCGCCCGCCGGGTGCCGACCGCGCCAATGCATAGGAGGTTGCCCGCGATGGCCATGAAGTTGCCTGGATGGGCGGGTGGGGGTGGTGGGAGAGAATGTGATGTGGGTTCTCCCCCCGAGCCCCCCCCCAAGCGGCTAGGTTGGTTGAGAGCGCTCGCGCCGTGCCAGCGCCCTTCTCAATTCCACACGGGCGCCCGCCCGCGCCCCGCCCGCCCGCGCACCCTCACACGTGATCCAGTCGACCTGCTTCTCCTGAGAACGATCGACGATGTGCCCTGCCACCCCTCTCTCCTCCCATCCCATCCCATCATCTCTCTGCTCACCAATTATCGCGGCCAGGGCCCGCGTGCCCGCCGCCTCAAACGCCAGTTGCAGCACGGTCAGACATGCCAGGGCCGCGACAGCAGGCACCGCGGCCAAGCCCGGTCGCACCAGGGCCACGCCTGTCAGGGCCAGCGTGACCCCTTGGTAGGGGACATGCGCAAACCAAAACGGCGTGCGCAGCGGCTTGTCTCGATTGGAGGCCAGCACGGCCTGGGCTCCGCCCAGGGAGATGAGGGTGCCAGTGGCGGCCAGGCAGAGGGCGGCCCAGGCCCAGGACGGGGTGCGTGGAGCGGGGCGTGCCATGCGGTGGGGTGGAGCCGGGGGCCCGAAGGGCGCGGGTTGTTTTTCTGGCACCCGGCCACCCATCATTTCTCGATCCGTCCGTACACAAAAAAAAATGTCGCATTGAAAGATGCGCCCCCTCCTCACCTTCCTCGCCCGCCGGGCTGCCTCCACCACCACCCCACCTTGCGCTCTCCGCCTCACGACTGCCGTGCGCGCCCTGACCGCGACGGGCCCCGGGTTGATCACGGGACATCATCACATCCTAAAAGGAAAGATGCGCCCCCTCCTCACCTTCCTCGCCCGCCGGGCCGCCTCCACCACCACCCCACCTTACGCCCTCCGCCTCACGGCCGCCGTGCGCGCCCTGACCGCGACGGGCCCCGGGTCGATCACGGGTCTGACGCCGGAATCCCTAGTCGATTCCGCTGCCGCCTCCCTCGCCAGGGGTTGGGCCCTCGGCGCGCTCTCGGACGCGGACGGCGACGCCCTGCTGCGGTCCGCCCGGGATGGCGCGTCCCTGGCCACGATGCGGCGGGAGACGGGGAGCGCCCTGTCGGCCGTGGACGGGGTGCCGCTCGTGGTCGGCCCCCGCTTCGGCGTGGCGGGCGCGCCCTCGCCGGGGCCGCCCGGCGGCGGGCCGCCCTGCCCCCCGGCCGCCGTGGACGCGCACGTCGTGGCCCGGGCCCGGGCCCTCGGTTTCCTGCCCATCGCCCAGGCGGCCTGGGAGCCGGGCGCGCCGGGGGCCGCGGGCGGGGTGGGCGTGCCCTCATCACACCACGCCACGGCCGCCCGGGCCGAGGAGGCGGCGGTCGCGGCGGGCGGGGCGCAGCCCTGGGTGGCTGCGGCGGGCGGGGGCGATGCGCCGCCCACCCTTGCCTCGCCCTCCGCCCGCGTCACCTGCCTCCCCGCCGGGGGCGGCCCGGCCGCCGCGGTGGTGGTGGGAGCGGCGAGTGGCGGCCTGACGGCCGACGCCCTGGGCACCGCCCGCCTGGCCGCGGCCTGGACGGGGACCGTGTGCTGCGTGCCGACGCCCGGGCGCCTGGGCCGGGGCGGCCTCGCCTCGGCCATCGGCGCCCGCCTGGACGTGCCCGCCCTGGCGACGCGGACCGTCGCGGACGCGGCCCTGCTCCTGGGCCTCCTCCAGGAGGGCGGGGGGAAGCGGTCACCCTGCCCGGGAGCGGCCGCGGTGGCCGCCCTCGCCTCCGACCGCCCAGCCGACCTGGACGGCGCGGCCGCCCCGCTCCTCGTCCACCTCCTCCTGACGGGCGAGGCGGGCGCGGCCGGGCGGGCCCGGGCCGAAGGGTGGAAGGGCGACCACGCGCTCCCCCCGCTGGGCGGCCTGCGGGTGGCCGTGCCCGCGGGCGAGGACGGCCTCGCCCTCTCGCCCCCAGCCCGGGCGGCCCTGCGAGCCGCGGCGGGCGCCCTGGCGGGCGCGGGCGCGCACGTCTTTCCCGTGGGGCGGGACCGGTTCTACGCGCCGCCAGGCGCCGGGGCCGCGTCGTACACCCTGGCGGCCGGGACCGCGCTGGCCTGTGCCGCCGCCGCCGCCCGCGGCGCCGGCCACCCGCTGCCCGGCCTGGGGGTGGTGCCTGGTGGGAGGGAGGAGCAGCACACCCCCGCGCTGCTGGCGGCGGCGGCGGCGGCCAGGGAGGTGGCGCACGCGGTGTGCGCCGCCCGCGCCCGCGCTGGCGCGCCCGCGCCCGGGTCTGCGGACCAGGCCGACGCGGCGGCCCGCCGGGCCCGGAGCGCGGCCGCCCGCACGGCCCGGTCGCTCTTCGCCGACGGGACCGCGCATGTCGTCCTCACGCCCGCCGCCCCGGGCGTCGCCCCGACCGTCGCGGACGCCGCGCGCGCAGGGCGGGCCTGGCTAGCCCAGGTGGACGAGCTGGTCGCGCCGGGCTGCCTGGGCGGCCTGCCGACAGTCGTCGTCCCAGTCGGCGTGTGCAAAGACACGGGCCTGCCTGTGGGGGTGGCGGTGCATGCCGGGCCGGGCCGGGACGCGGTCGCCTTGGCGGCGGCGGCGGTGGTGGAAGGGGTGGGGCTGAGGTGAAGAAGAGGTGTTCATGAGAAGAGAATACTCATTGCCACGAAGCTCTCATAGAAAGCGATGCGCCGAGCCGCCAGTCTGGCTCTGGCCCGCCTGGCCAGTCAGCGCCCGCCTTGGACGGGGGGTCCCGCCGCGGGCGCGGCCTGGGCCGGCCGCCAGGGAGATACGGCGCTGTCGCCGTCATTGCCATCGTCTTCATCGCCCTCATCTTCTGGCGGGCGGCGGTTCAATTTCACGACGCCGACCCCGCCCCGATGGTATAAAGAAGCGGATGTGCGGCCGACAGACGTGAGTGAAGAAAGAGGAGACAGAGCGAGCGAGCGCGCAAGGGGGGGGGGGGGGGGGATAGGCGTCGAAAAAGGAGAGCGCCGGAGAGCGCCAAGACCTCGCGCACGCTCTTGGTCTCGAGTTACCTCCCTTTCCCTTCCCTCATAGTCCGCCGGCTACTCCGTCACCCTGGACGGCCGCGCCCTGGCCACCCCCGCCCGCAAGCCCCTCATCCTTCCCACCCGCGCCCTGGCCCTCGCCATCGCCGCCGAGTGGGGCTGGCAGGCGGGCCGGGTGCGCCCGCACACGATGCCGCTCATGAGCCTGGCCGCGACCGCGATCGACGAGCCCAAGCCCGCCGGGTCGGTCGCGGCCACCCTCCTGGACTACCTGCACACGGACGCCGCCCTGTGCTTGCCCGGCGAGCCGGGCACGGCCCTGGCGGACGCGCACGCCGCTGCGTTCGGCCCCGTCACCGCCTGGGCGGCCTCCACCTTTGGCGCGCCCTTCATGCCGTCCACCTCCATTTTCGGGGCGGTCCAGCCGGCCGCCGCGCTGGCGGGCGTGCGTGACTACCTGTTGGCCCTCGACAGGTGGGAGCTGGCCGCCGCGTCCGCCGCGGCGGGGACCTGCAAGTCCGTGCTGCTGGGCCTCGCCCTGGTCGAGGGCGCGGTCAGCGTGGAGGACGCGGTCGGGGCGGCCCGCCTGGAGGAGGACGTCCAGGCGGAGGCGTGGGGCTGGGTGGAGGGCGGGCACGACCTGGACGCGGCGGGGGCGGCCGTGAATGTGGCGGCGCCGGCCGTGTTCGTGCGGCTGGTCAGGCACAGGCCACACAAGGAGGCGGTTGAAGTAAAAAGCTAATTGTTTTCGACATATTCTCAACATCTCTATTCCCTCGTCACGCACGGTGCGGCGACGCAGCACCGCCCGGCCGCCCGTACGCGGGCCCTCCCCCCGTCACTGTGCGCCGGCGGCGCAGCGCCCACACAAAGCCCGCCACACCCGCGACCACCCCGCCCACCGCACACGCTTCCAGCGACACAGGTGGCCGGCGCGCGACCCCGGCCGCCAGGTGCAACCCGCACGCGGCGTCCGCGGCGGGCTCCACCGCGGCCGCCAGCATGGCCAGGCCGCCCATGGCCGGGCCCAAGGCTTGCGGGCTCCGCGAACAGGCCAGCCAATTGTAGACGGTGCGGGCGCAGGACGGAGAGCAGGTGGCAGGCGGGCCGTGGCCGGGCACCCAGGCGCCATGCTCCCTCCGCAGGGCGGCCGGGCGGGCCAGGCGGGCCCAGTCCTCCCCGCACGCGGCCGCCAGCATCGCGCCCGGGTCGGGCAGGCCCGCCGCTGCCTTGGCCGTCCGCATCAGGGCGCGCCCGTCACACGCCAGGCGGCCCTCGTTGAGGTCGAGGTGCCAGTCGCCCACGCCGGGCGGGCGGGGGTCGACCAGGGGCAGGGCCGGGGGCGGGTCCCGGTCGCCGGCCTCCAACCCGGCGTACGGGCGGTACTCGCCCGCGCTGATGACGCCCTCGCAGTGGCGGGCCGCGCCCGCCGCGGACGCCGGGTGGGCGGCCAAAAAGGCGATGCACATCTCGTCGTCCGAACCCAGCCCGCCGTGCACGGCGGCCGACCGGTTGCGGGTGTCGTACACGCACGTGGTGGCCAGCACGTCGCCCGGCAGGACCATCACGGCCGGGGTGAGGCCGACGTAGTGCGTGGCGGAATAGGAGTAGTCGACGGCGGAGCCGAGCGACGCGACCGTCTCCCAGGCCACCCCGCCGCCCCGCTCCCCGCTCACATCGCGCACCGGGCGCAGGAGGGATGCCCCCTGCGCGCGACCGGTCTTGTGCATGTGCGGCAGGAAGGCGTAGACAGAGACGCCGCCCGTCGGAGCCGGGAGGCCCCGCAGCCTGGCCACCGCCCTCTCCCACCGCGTCGGCACCCCGAGCTGCGGGCGGCAGTGGGACCCCACATAATACGCGGCTTTGCCCGGCGGGATGGCCCCGACGCCGTGCGAGATGGGCCCCGCCCACAGCAGGGCCGCCTCCCCAGGGCGCAACTTCTTTGTAACATGCAGGCGGACGCCCGTCATGTCGGCGACGGCCCGCCGGGTGCGCTCGCCCGCGGCGTTGAGGGGCGGGGTGTGGTAGTGCGTGCCCAGCCGGAACGACCGGACCGCCGTCCCCTTCCCATACCGCAGGCCCGCGCCCTCCGGCAGCCTGTGGATGGGCGCCCCGCCGGCCGTCCACACGTAGACCGCCTCCCCGCACACGGGCGACGTCGCGGCGCCCGGGGTCTCGACCTGCATGCCCGGCGACGGCGCCAGCCCCCTGCACAGCGCAAAATCAAAGTGGTGGAGGGCGCCGGTGGAGGCCCCGTCCAGGATGGGCTCGATGGCGACAATGTCCCAGGCGGCCGCGTCCAAGGGCACGCCACTGGGGGAGGCCAGATTGAAGGGCAGGGACCCGTACGTGGTCGTCTGGTTGCCCGGGACGGTGAAGGGCGCGGCAGGGCGGTAGTCAACGAAGAAGGACGACCCCGGGTCGGCCGGGTCGGGCGAGGCGACGCCCGTCTGGAGGTCTGATGGCGTGGCGGCCGTCGTAGATGCATCACCGCACGCGGCGTCCGCCCGGCGGCGCAGGCCGGGCGGTGGGGCGGGGTCGGCAAGGCCCGGGTGGGAGGCGATGATGACGACGGGGTGGGTTGAGCGTCCTCCGTCCATCGCCGCCGCCGCCGCCGCCGCCGCCGACCATTCGCAGCACGGGTCGCCCAGCTCCTCGCCATTAGTCAGGCCGTCACCGTCCGAGTCGGCTTCGCACAGGGCCCGCGTCCAGATGAAGCCGGCCTTGGCGAAGGACTGAAAAACACACCATACGGAGAGCAAAGGGGGTTCAGAGAGGTTGAGGGAAGCTGAAGCTGAAGCGGCTGAACGCGTGCGCTCGCTTCCCTCCTTTCTCTCACCTTGCCAAACGCGTTCAGGGGCGATCCGCCGCCATAGCTGTGCCCCAAAGAGCACCCAGGCGCTGCCAAGGCTGTATCCTGCCTAATGTGGTGCGCATGCGGGTCCGCTGGGGCGCCAGTCAGGCTGCCTGGTGGAGAGGAAGCAGCACCGTCAGCGGGCTCTTCGCACTTGATGGCCCGGGCGCCGGGCGGGAGGCGATCCAAAAAGGATGGAAAGGCGTTGGATGTATGAAGGATCAAAAGCAGCAGCAGGGGTGCCGGGGTGAGGCGGGGCATTGCGGTGCGGGGCAACTGCTGGCGCGCGGGCGTGCTCTCGGGCAATTGAGGGCCCCCCCGCCTGTTGTGCCCGGAATGGTTTTTAGTCTAGAAGCGTCTCATTTTGTTAATCATCCTCTCTTTCACCATGCCCGCCGCCCTCCTCAAGCCCACCACCCCAGTTCGGGGCTCGCGCTGCATCCGGGCGGCGGCCACGCCGACGGGCTTGACCGTGTCCGACCTGAAGGCCAAGGTAAACAAGATGAAAAAAGTGCCGCGCCGCGCCCGACCCGGCTCATTCTCCATCTCATCCTCTTCCATCTCTCTGCCCCCCCCCCCCCCCTCAAAATCCCCAGAACGGCAAGGCCGTCGTCGAGGTCGGCGGATCCAAGGTCCTGCTCGCCCTGGACGGCGCCGAAGTGCGGGCGGTCGCCCTGGCAGCGGCGGCGGGGAAGACCCGGGCCGCCGCGGCTGCCCGGGCCCATGGAGCGGGTCCTGGACACCGCGGGGCGCCGCCTGCAGGTTGGGGACAGCGCCCAGCGTGAGGCATACGCCCGGGCACGGCTGGCGGCCAAGATGGAGGCGGACGCGGCCCGTGGCGCGGCCACGGCTGGTGCGCGGGCGGCGCTCGGGGCGGCGCGCCGGGCGGCCAACCAGGCCGCCTCCGCCCGCCGCCGCAGACTGCTGGCCGCGCTGGAGTCGCTGCAAGGGCAAACAGGGGCGGTGGAAGGCGGCCCTGGCAGCGGCTAAAGCAGGCAAGCCGGATGGAGAAGTGGATGTAGATGTCCTGCTGGCGGAGGCGGCCCGGGTCGGGTGAGGGG
>Ga0315278_10004448_pt1 | contig 12640 bp, 6 predicted proteins | sample YL17G06_0_MG_FD_203880 | JGI IMG/M metagenome (GOLD analysis project Ga0315278, IMG submission 203880) | Sediment microbial communities from Yellowstone Lake, YNP, Wyoming, USA - YL17G06_0 | ecosystem: Environmental > Aquatic > Freshwater > Lake > Sediment | place: USA: Wyoming | collected...
AGCGATTGCCAATCGGGACGAGCTGCCGAAGGAATTGTTTGCGACGGCGAGGATCGGTTCAAATGCGGTGACACAACCGGAAGCAAAGAAAGCGTTCTCGGCGGTACCAGTGGAAGGGAACTGGAAGCTGACATTTGAGGACAACTTTGAAGGTGACAAACTGGATGCGTCCAAGTGGATTCCGAGCTATGAATGGGGCCAGACGCACAACTACGGCGCCTATTGCGATCCGGCCAATGTGCTCATCGAAAAGGGCCTGCTGCGGTTGAAGGTGGAGGACAAACCTTCGCACGACAAGAAATACACCTCGGCGGTAATCACGAGCTATAACAAATTTTCGCAGAAGTACGGGTATTTCGAGGGGCGGTTCCGGATTCCGACAGGCAAGGGGTTGTGGCCGGCATTCTGGATGCTGCCGTACCCGCAGCACTGGCCGCCGGAGATCGACATCTTCGAGACGATCAAGGACGACCCGCAGATCTACATGACCTATCACTGGGAGGACAAGGGGCACAAGTCTTACGGTAAGCACTGGACCGAGGACAGTTTTTCGCACAGCAAGGAGTTTCACACGTACGGGCTGTTGTGGGAACCGGACAAGATCGTGTGGTACATCGACGGTGTGGAGAGGTCGCGGTTCACCGAGGCCCAGGTGATCGTCAGCGAGCCGATGTACCTGCTGATCAATTTCGGGATCGACGCGGACTGGCCGGGACCGTGCGACGCGACGACGCCGTTCCCGAGTTATTATGAGTGCGACTGGATCAAGGTGTACAAGAGAAATTGATTTCAGTCAATCCTTGCGCCAAGCCAAAAGGCCACTATGGGAATTGTATTTTCGAATCTCATTCCGTGTCGTACAGTGGCACTCTTGCAACAAACCAATAACTTCAATTTATCGGAGAGCAGTATGGACAGGCGAGAATTTGTATCGGGAACGGCGTTGACCATCAACTCGACAGATGTTCCCAGTGATCTTATGATCCGGATGGTAATACGGCCCCAGCAGTGCCCCCGGACATGTTCCTTCTGCTGGTAGCCTCTAAAGCGCAAAACGCAAGTTTTGATTCGCCAAAGTGCCCTAATTGCCAAGTCGATTCTTCATATCCATAGAACTTCCGTAACTGCTGACACAACAACAGGTTATGCTTGATGCCAAAAACTCAAGTGGCGTTGTAGTACTAACTTATGTATGATATTTTCAGGCGTCCCGGCCGGTGGTCCCGATGGGAATGCCAGTGGCGGCACACGAGCATTTTCAGAAGTATAGGACAACAGAGCTATGAACTCAAAGCGCCGAATTCTAACAGCAATGAACCATAAAGAACCAGACCGCGTTCCAGTAATGTGCCAGCTTGCACTCGGTCATTATTTTCTAAATTGCAGCTTCAGCCCTCGAGAAATATGGTTTGACAGCGAGATTTTCGCCAAGGCTTTGGTTGACCTGCAGAAGAGATATGAATTTGACGGCATTCTGGTCAATATACCAGGCAGACCGCAAGACTGGGCGACAAACATCAGGTCATCCCAAAGAATCAACAATGTTGAGCACATTTATTGGGAGTCAGGCCTCGAAACAGTCATTCCGCCGGATGACAATCCTCAAACATATCAGCCGGGTCAAACACCTCTGAGGCGGGCAGACTACAGATCCGTCGATATCAACGATCCTGCTACGTACAGGCTGCCTGGCTATGTCTGGAATACCTGGCATACGCCTGAACTCTGGGATATAGACCCGCAGGCTGATCTTTCCGACCCCACGGCTTATCCTTCGTGGTTTACAGGAGCACTTACGAAAGCCCAGCAGCTTGCACCTGATGTCTCTGTACATGCAGAGGTATTCTCACCCTTCACTCACCTGATGGAGTTGTTTGGTTATGAGCAGGCTCTCCTCGCCCTGTTGGATGAGCCTGAGAAATGCCACAGGGTTCTTGCTGTTCTTACAAGAATCGCGCTCGCACAAGTTGGATTATATGCCGGGCATGCGCCTGACGCTATCCTGGTAAGCTCAGCCTTTGCCGGGGCAGGTTTCATCAGCAGGCAGATGTACAAGGAATTCGTGATGCCTTATGAGGATGAGGTTTTTCGAGCCGTACGAAATCACGGCTTGAAATCGTATGTCCATACCTGCGGAGCTATTGGTGACCGGCTGGACCTTATGAGCGAGACCTGCGCCGACGGAATCGACACGCTGGATCCTCCACCTCTGGGGACTGTAGATTTGGCAGAGGCAAAGTCAAAGTACGGCAAGAGATTCTTTTTCAAGGGAAATCTCGATGCTGTAAACGAGATATTGAATGCAGATGACCGGACCTTCGAAGAGGCTGTGAAACAAAGGATTGAAATCGGAAAACCCGGCAGCGGCTACATACTCTCTTCCGCTTGTAGTGTAGCTCCTCACGTCAAACCTAAAAGGCTGAAAAGTCTTGCACAACTGGCGGAAGAACTTGGTCGATATTAACAGCAGGTTCCGCCCGCCCGGAGATTTTGTGCTCTAAGAGGAAAACACACAGACCAGACTCGACCTCCGGAATTGTGCCCCTCAGGCTCGTCCAAGACTCTAAACACAGGAATAGCCAAGCACCTTATGAGTTAAGGTTGAATGCAAAATCGTCAACCGCCTATAATTGTAGAGCACGCCAGCAGCAAAAGGTATTGCAGTCCGATCCTTTTCACGTTTCCGCACATAGTCGCCTCCGAAAAACTCACACAAGTACCTGGGTCAGTCATTTTTGGGCCGTAAGTCCTGCATATCGACCGGGCAATTCTCAAAGGTGTTGTCCTGCAGAATGATCCGCTCAGCCTCTTGGCTGATGCGAATGCCTACTTCCTGGTTTTTGCCGGCTGTATTCTCCAACCTTGTGTTGCGAACGGTTATATCCTGGGTCTTGCCTTGAATATCGATCCCGATTCCTGACTGTTTCGCACCATTATCGCGAACAATACAATCCTCAATCTGATTGCGGTGGCCACACCGAAATTCATTGTCCTCCTTCCGAAAAAGAATCCCTACCTCACCGTTACGTTCGATTCTGCACCGCCTTATAATGTTATCCGTGTCACGGTGCCCTATACTGACTCCATATCTTGTATTCTCCGATAAAATGCAATTCTCCACAAGCCCATCAGAAACGCTCCAGCAGAAGAAAATGCCCTGGCTATTTCCGTGGGCTGCGCAATTGCGGAAGACAGGCCGCTGAGAACCGCTTCCCGGATGGAAACCGAGGTCGGAATTGTTTATCGCTTTGCAGTCACGAAATTGAACGTCATCACAGACCTGGAAGCTGAAGCCATCCCCATTGTAGTTTGTGGCAATAACGTTCTTGAAAAGCCACCGGTTGCAGTGTTGGATGAAGACGGCGCCGGCGAAATTGCCATTGATGTGTTCGTTGTTGTCGCGGTTGCCGTCGAGCACCAAGTCTTCCAAGACAACATCATCCACGTTTTCAGCGGTTAGGATCGGGAAGATAGTCGCAGCAGTGGCATTTGCGTCTGTCCAAAAGTTCTCTTTGGTCAACCGGTCCAAAAAGATAATGTCTCCATTTATGGCGGTGACGGTGGCGCTTAGCACATCGTACTGCCAGTCTCCCGCTGCCTTCTTTGACCTAAGCATAATCCCTCCTCCAGGCGCAAATCCGCTCACATCTTCCACCCGAACGCCGTACTCGAACCAATCCGAATCCTTTGTCAGAGCCGTCACAACACTGTCGGCTTTTCTGAGTACGGTTTTTTCGCCTGAGCCTCTCATGGTGATGTTGGGACGCAGATAAATCGCGTTTCGCAGATTATACAGACCGGGTAGAATGTGAAGCGTACCTCCACCCACTCGGTTTAGATATTCTATGCCGGCCTGGATGACCTTGTCATCTTTGCCCAGCAGGTCGCCTTGAGTCTGCCCGATAGTCAGGACCATATCCCGTCGGTCTCGGATTGGACGGTTGCTTGATGTCACAGGTCGTTTGGACGCGGTCTCTTGATCACCCATTCCTGTGCCGGTACGCAGTGTCACTGTGAAAGAAATAACCAAAGCAAGAAAGAACGATGGCGTCACAGACCCCTTGAAGAATTTCACGTTGTTTTCCCACATTTCTGCACCTTTCGCAAACAATGACAAAATCAGGCGGGTTCAGCCAGCCCGCCGCGGCGGGCCAGTTCCACAGGGATGCCCGCTACTCCTGCACAACGATCTTGGCCTTCTCCGCCACAGGCCCATTCGCGGACGCTCCATCGTGGAACTCCCACTTGAACGACGTGATACTTGTCTGACGACAGTCAAGATTCGATTTGAAAGAAATGGAGTTCGAACCGTCAAAAAGCACCTTGTCCCCTTGCGTAGTCACGCGTCTAAAACTCCAAAGTCATTTCATCCGGCGATAGGTAAATATGGCCGCGCTGGGGCGATTGTCCAGATTGACGGCAAGACCCTCGTCCATCCATTGACGGCCGGTTCGTGTCTCGCTCTTGCCCGTGTCCATGTCTTCCATCGAATAAGCGGCCTGGGGGGCAAGCCCTCGGAGCTTGAACACCTGCGACTCTTCCATGCAGTCCTTCCTGCGGAAAGCCTGTACAATGCCCTCGCCGGCATCCGGCCGATCAAATTGCCGCGCCGCCCAGACATCGGCGGTTTTCCGGTACGGCGTCAGGGTGTAGTAATCGCCGAGGTAACACGCGGAAATCTGCCGATATTGTTGACAGAGTTTTCGCAGCAGGGCATAGTCCAGGTCTTTGCGCCTCGTGTCCACGCCGATGCCAACAATCGGCCCCATCAGACTGCGGACGACATAGGGGTCAATGGCGCTGAATCCCGATCCGTGATAGGGCATCCAGAAGCTGATGCCGTGGATGTGATTCTGCTGGGTGAGCGGATCGAAATCGGGCTGATACGGATCGCCGACGTAGTCGCTCCGGAGGATGGGCACAGCCCGCCGCAGCGTTTCGAGGTCGTTTCGCCGCCCGCCGGACGCGCACGAGTCGATCCACAACGCCGGATGCCGCCTGACCAGCTCATCCCAATAGGCGAAGTAACCCTCGACGTGGTGGATCTCCGTGATGCCCTGACGGTCCTCAGCGTCGTTGCCGCGCCAGTAGTACAGCGGATCAATGTTGAAATCCTGCCGATAGAAATCGATGCCCTCCTCGGTCAGCACCTTGTCCACGCGATCGGTGATCCACTTGCGGCATTCCGGTTCGCCGATTTTCAGGATTCCGCCGCCGGCTCCGCCCATGATCCATTCCGGGTGGTTCTCCGCCGGCCAAGTCCCGGCGACCACCCGCTCAGGCTCGAACCAGGTTATCGCCTTGGCACCGTGGGAATGAAGAAAATCGGTGGCCTCGCGAAGCCCCTTCGGCCAACGCTTGCGGTCCACCTCCCAGGTGCCGACCTTCGGCCAGCCGATCGGATCGCACGGATACCAGCCGGCGTCCTGGTTCCAGTAGTCGAATTGAATGCCCTGCTCCAGAAAGCCGCGCAAGAATTGCATCTCGGTGGCCGCGTCGGTCATCAGGCCGGGATAGTAGTTCCCGGTGCAGACAAAGATGAACGGCTGAAGAACCTTGCCGTCTCGCCGAGGGACGTTGTGCTCGAGCATCCACGATCGCCACACGTTCTGCGTGCGGACCCAGTCGCCTTGATAGAACTGCAAGACGACCAGGGGACTGCGGACTTCCTCGCCGGGACGCAGCCGGAAGGAGGTCGCTTCCTGTCCGCCGGTGATCCGCAACCCGCGTCCGTCATCGCGGGCGAAGTGGGCCGCCCATTGTCCAGCCCAACTGACCACGGCAATCACCCCGCCGTCGCTTCCGGTCTCAATATTGAAATACGGTAGGTCGCTGTTGGTAGGACGCCCGCCCTGGGTGGTGATGTGCGTCTCGGCTTTCGGCCCCAATATGGTTTCCAGGGGCTCATAGTCGTTGGCCTGGCACGGGCTGCCGATGAAATGGTGCAGGAGAAATTCTCCCTCGGCCCCTCGTTCCAGCCGGGTATCCAGCGGCAAAATCCCGGCCAGGATCGGCGTATCATGATCACCGGAATTCTTAAACGACAGCGTCCATTCGACCGTCGGATAGTTCGCATACTCCACAACTGAGCAGCGCACGATCAGGCCGGTCTGCGGATCGGTGTAGGTCTGCACGCGCGTGGTCGTGTCCGGCCGGGACGAATCGCGCTGCTCCTGGAAATTCCACGTTGAAAGAAATTCATCCGACGGTCGGTTGCCGTAGAAAAAGGAAAACGGCAATGGCGAAACGGACCGGTTTCGGCTGAGCGGATCCCGAAGCGGCAGATCGCCCAGACGGACCGATTGCCCGTCGTCGAAAACCACCGTCGCGTCGCCCCAGACCGCCTGATCGCTGCTGATGCCGTCCTCCGTACACCATACCGAGAGCGTCAATTCCCCGGCCCCGCCGAGATCGACGCTCATGGGAACGCCCGGCTCGCCGCGATGGAGAACGGCCGAGGTAAAAAGTCTCTTTTCGCCCGCCGCGACGGAAAAGACAATGCTGCCGCCCTGCGAGTTGGGATTGGTCAGGATGCCGATCACCGCCGTCATCGTCTTGCCCGGCCGCGGCAGAGTAACCTGGACTCGGCTGGGCGCGTGGAAATAAAGGCCGTGCTCGAATTTCTGTTCGGCAATCTGCAGGGGTCTGTCCGGCAGACGGTTGCACAGCACCGGACCATAGTTGGTCCACACCATCAGTCCGGCCTCGGGCGATTGGGCCAGCGTCGATACCGAAGGCGCGCCGGCTGGCTGGGCCGGGAAATGTTCGCGAACCCAGCGATCGCGCTGCGCTATTTCCTCGGCGGTAGGCGGTGACGCCCGAGAGAGCCCGGCCCCCAGAACGCTCACTGCAACGAAAACTCCGACAGCCTTAGTGAAACGCGGAACCAGCATTTTGTGTCTCCTTGAGCACAGGTATCCCGACTCATGTGCAGAAGATGTCTTGATTCGCGAAGACCACACGCACAAGAACGGCCGCGTATTCGCAGTACCTCTGTGCGCCGGCAGGCGAGACGGAGCCGTCGGGTTTCGGATGATACCGTTCGCGCCAATAGCCGTCCGGCTTCGCGGCTCGGCACACCTTGCGTGCAGATTCCACCAGCCGCTCTCGCGCCCGCATGCGCTGGCAGGCCGTTGCTTCCAGGTACCAGACACGCCCCATCGCGGCCACGTCATTGAGCGGCGGAGCCGGACACGGCGGCGATTCATTGAGCTCCCACCTCTCATAGCTGAAGGGCCTCGTGACCGTCTGCGTTGGCATATCGCCCTGCCAGAAGCCCGGCTCCTTCAAAAGAAGCGGCCAAAGTGCGTCGATCTGCTGATCGACGGCGACACCGAAGGCAACCGCCGCCCAATTCACGTCGGACAGGCCGTGCGAATCGATCAGCCCGCGCTGTGGGTGAACATACTCTCCGAAATGATCGTCACACCAGAAGGCCTCGGCAAAGCTCTTGGACAACTTGTCGGCGTCGCCGGACCGGGCGGCCCCATCTGTCTTCTGTCCGGCCGCAGCACACAGCTTCGCCATCTGGCGGCAGGCATGGACGGCGTAACACTGTGTTACCCCGTCGCAGCCGTTCCGCGGAGGCGCTTCGGTGTAGAAACCTGAGCCACTGATGAGCCCGTCTGCGGTCTTGCGGCTCAGCACGTATTTCGCGGCCGCTTCCAAGGAGCCAAGCCTCTCTCTGAGCCATGCCACAGAGCCGGTCGCCTCGAAGATCTCCGCGGCCGTGAGGATGTAACAGATGGGAGCCAGCACGCCCAATGGATACCCCAGGCTCTGCCAGTGCTCGAACAGGCCGATCCACGTGCGCGTCTGCCGGCTGGAGGCTGGTAGGCCTTCACGTTTTGGAGGCGTGTAGGTGAAGACGTCGTCCGGGTACTTCAAGCCGCGCAGGCAGCTCCCGTCAGGCCGAGTGCTCCCCGGAAAGACGGCAAAGGGAATGTTGCCGTCTTTTCGTTGGGATGCCCGCACAAATTCGAAGTAGTCGAGAACCAGGCGTGTGCGGCCCAGGAGCAGATACGCCCCGGCCATCTGCCATGAATCCAACCCCGGCCAAGTCGCGTCGCCGCCGTAAGCATTGCCGTCTGCAGTAATTGTGAAGTGGCCCGGGTAAGGCCGTTCGCTGGCCGCGGGAACAAGGTTCTTCGCAAGCGCGGCCTCCACCCCGGCACGGACTTCCGCATCCGCAATCCGCCGAATCAAAGCCGACTCGTCAGGAGGCGATTGCCTGGCACAAAGCCAATCAGGCAGCAGGGTCATTCCGGCAGCCAAACCAATGCTGGCAGTCCCTGACAGCTCGAAGAAGACACGGCGTGAGAAGCGGAATCCATCTATCATGTGCATCCTCCAGCAGATAAGCAATCGACATCAGATAATACCATTCTCGTGGTCATTCTCTCATGCTCGCTGGGTACGCGTGTCCATCGTACACATCGGACCCGAGCCGATCTTTGTCAAATCACCCGGTTATCGTATTCTCTGCGTTTGCGAATCACAAGGACTACTTAGAAAATCACGACGGACGATAAGGAATAGGCCATTGTAGGGGCACAAGAAAAGGCCAAGTTCGTGCCTCGCAGTACCGGCCATTGAACCCTATCCTGCTCGAGGTAAGACCGTGTCGGATTGGAAGGATTGCCGGGATCGCAATATCGCTGCACGAGTACTTTTCCACTCGCTCGGTGAAGTTGGGAAGGACGTGATCATGCGAAAGGTCCGCCCTCACAGCCTGGGATGCGGCGACATCGAAATGCCGCGGCGGATAAGGCGGCAAGTCGCTCAGAGGTCCTGGTCGATGGTTACTACTGCCGCCAACGTTGCCTGCACGGTCATGGCCGCGTTCTCAATATCACACGTTTCCGGGATGTCTCCCTCGGCGTGATAGTTTGGGTCGCCGTAAGGTAGAGATCCGATATTGATGACCGCGGCGGGGTAGCCGGCCAGAACAAACGACCCATCGTCGTCGCCGGGTCGTGGTCTCTCTGCAGTTCGTTGTTCCAAACCGATGGAATATCGAGCGTTCACCTCGCCCATCAGTTCGGAAAGATGCTTGCCCTCCGGCTTTGTGTACGCGGTCACGTTGGTCTTCTTGCCTGCGGCAGTCTCCTCTGCCGTCTTGGCCCCAATGCCATCCATGTTGAAGACGGCGACAATATTATCTCCACGCGATTTCGCCTTTTGCGCTGCGGTCTTGCTGGTCCACGGTGTGTGTTCCTCATTGCAAAAGAGAAACCGGATGGTGCTCTCGGAGGTGTACTCTGCCAGGACGCGCGCCATCTCCAGTACACCGGCGGTTCCAATTGCGTTGTCGTTGGCTCCCGGGGAATCGATCCAGCTCTGCGAGTCCTTGTGAGCGAGCACTACTATGATCCTGTCAGGATGCGAGCGGCCTTTTATCTCAGCGTAGAGATTGTAGGCCGTGTACAAGGGATCTTCGGGTTTGGGCGGGGAGTACTGAGCGTGCTTTGGCTTGCTCGTATCCCGACGAAACGCCTGCACCCGAACGCCCTCTCGCTCGACGCGATATCCCCACGCATCCAATTTGCCGGCGATGTAGTCATCGGCCTCGTAGAGTGTGTTCTTCTCATGACCAGGCAACGTCAGGTTCAACTTCCGATAGGGCAAAGGATCCTTTGAGAGATAGAAGAGGTGCTTCGATATTCGCTTGGGGTCAACATCGCTGATAAGGCGGCGTATGCTCGAATCCACCTTGTTAGCGCCGTCGCTTCCTTCCTGGCGCGCCTCGACCGTGTTGAGAAGGCCCGCGGAGAAAAGGAACAAAAGTCCAATCGCATAAATACCAGTACGTTTCATGTATCCTCCCGCATATGGAAGAATGTTCGGTATGACCAAGTGACGACTGACCCAATTAGTGACCTACTTTCTCGACACCCATGGATCCTACTGATCGTTCGTTATGTCTGACGCAGCGAAAGCCGTAGATGTCATATCCAAAACAGACATCTACATAACCTGGATTCTCGTAATAGCGATAACCGCAACGGCAATTCTGGGCGCTGAATTTCCACGCGCCGCCACGGACTACTTTGCTCTGGCCTTCTTTGGGTCCGTTGGGATTCTCCTGGGGAGCCTCCTGGTAGTAGTCCACCTTGTAAAAGTCGTTGCACCATTGCCATACATTACCGCACATGTCGTACAATCCCCAGGGATTGGGCCGTTTTTGACCCACGGGGTGAGGGTGTCTGCCGGAGTTCTTGTCAAACCAGGCATAGTCAGTCAGTTTCGAGGCGTCACTCCCGAAGAAATAGGCCGTCTGGGTTCCCGCCCGGCACGCATATTCCCACTCTGCCTCCGTGGGCAGTCTGTATCCGTTCGCATCGAAGTTGCATTGCCAGGTCTCCAGGTCATAACAGGGTTCAAGCCCCTCCAGGCGAGAACGCTGATTGCAGAACTTCACGGCATCGGACCAGCGTATCTGCTCCACGGGATTCTTGCTTCCTTTCCAGCGGGAAGGATTCTCTCCGCAGACTCTCTGGTATTGTTCTTGAGTCACCAGGTACTTGTCTATGTAGAATGAGCCCAAGACGACCTCATGAGGTTTTGCATCCGGCTCATCCTTGTCTCCCATCGTGAATCGGCCGCCCGGAAGCTGAACCATCTCTATTTCGGATTCGGTCCCTGTCTCGCTTGGGCGGTCGCCCGAAGCTTCCGGTTCATCATTTGGAACCTTGCGTTCACAGCCTTGAAGCACTGCCAAAGCCCCGAACAGGATAAATACTGATACGATGAAGCGCCTCATGATTCTCGGTTTCCGTTCTACACTGCTGAGCTTGATATTTCATATTCAATAATTCGGCCATATCTCGTAGCCGTCGGGATTTCTAAGGCACTGCCTGCAGCGTCTTCTAACCTCTTGTGCCAATTCAACCGCTTTGGGCTGATTCGCACAGCCATACCCCGCCTCCTGAAACAGTTTCCTGGCTATTATGTGATACTGTGCAAGAAGACCATCCTGGGCGCCGCCCATTCCTCTCCACTCTTTGCAGAGTTCCAGGCAGGTTGGCAGGTTTTGCGGAGATTTCCCGCGGGTCAGATTGGTTGTCTTGCGAGCCAGCTCACCAGCATAATTGAGAGATTTGATGTTCTCTTTCTGCACCTCGTATTCCTGGGGTATCTGCTGCGCTGTCTGCTCCAGACTATCAAGGAATGGCCTCAGCTCGGCAGAAGAGCTTCCTGTCGCGCGTAGAAACTTGATCATGTCGTCGGCAAAGGCCCTGTATTCGTCCATCCTTTCTATATGCCGCCTGACAAAGTAGAGCATATCCTCTACGGCCCCCTCGACGTACTCCCTCCTGTCGTTCTCTTCTCCTGCCTTGAAGACTGCCTCTATCGCCTCTGTGCATCCGCAGGTGCAGGCGCGACGAATGCCCGCGGCTCCCCTTCTATGATGGGTGCGGAGCTTGCGGCCGGCAAGGTCGAGTATGCTGTCGCACATCTGGCGGCCCAGCGTCGCCTTCATAATGTCAACAGGCGTAGAGATCGAGACAGGGGTGTCTTTGCCTTCCAGGAAGTAGATGAGAGATTCGCCCTTGGGCGGCACCTTCTTGCTCAGATAATAGAATGCGCTGTCCCCGTCGAACCAGACCGGGTAGTTATACATACCGGCTACCCCGCGCCAGATCTGGCCTTTGGACTCCCTGAATGTAAAAGTGGTTTCCACCTCGCCTTCGTATAACTGGGTCATCCATCTTGCAGGGAAAGGCCTTTTCCAGTTGATTGCTGTATCCTTCTCCAAATAGGAAGGCTTTAACTCTTCTTTGTGCCAGATGCCGGGCGCCTCCAAAATGGCCATATAGAGACTCTGCCCGTCATTGTCAAAATCAACAGACTCGATGAATTGGCCCGGTTGTTCTCCGCCGCCCAACCCAAGCCCGCCCGGACTATGGCGGGCAAGCCTCACCTGCTGCTTCCCTTCCGGCCAGGTGATGACCAGTACACTGTTTTCTCCCTTCAGCAACCCAAGGAAGATATTCTCTGACGGAATGCAGAGTGTATCCACCGAAAAATACCGCCCACGGCCATATATCAGGTCATCGCCGATGAAGCCGGGCACTACACCATACTCGATTGGGCTCAGCAGACTGATTCCCTTCATGTGCTGAGCAGGTTTGATCTGGACAATCTCCGTCTTGCCAAGCGAAAGGACTGCGGACAAATCCGGTGAGCCGGCGGCAGAAAAAGACACTTCCAGCGCCGCCTCATCACCCGTATTCTGCAAGATCCCGCAGCGGCTGATGCTCGCCGGTTTTGTCTTCATTTGAAGGGGGACGAATTCCACAATCTTCCTGCCTGGAGCGGCTTTCGAGTAGATAGCCACCCTTCCTTTGCCCGACCACAACACCGCGGTCAGGCAGCCGTTCTCTATTACCGCATCTCCCTCGAAGGAGTACTCTCTGCCATAGTAACCCGGGTCTGAGAATGCCTTGGGTGGGTCGGCTTCGAGCATAAGAAGATCGGCAGGCACAACTTTCCAGCCGGTCCTGTTTCCAATATCGACCGTGTCGGCAAAATGCGAGCAAGTGTCCCAGACCACGACATTGGCGGCTGCCTCGCCCTGTGCTGCGGACAACCCTATGGCGACTGCCAGAAGAACAATCAACGCCGGTTCTTGCAGAAG
>Ga0315278_10004449_pt1 | contig 12638 bp, 4 predicted proteins | sample YL17G06_0_MG_FD_203880 | JGI IMG/M metagenome (GOLD analysis project Ga0315278, IMG submission 203880) | Sediment microbial communities from Yellowstone Lake, YNP, Wyoming, USA - YL17G06_0 | ecosystem: Environmental > Aquatic > Freshwater > Lake > Sediment | place: USA: Wyoming | collected...
CCGACGCTTTCACCGACGCTTTCACCAACGCTTTCACCGACGCTTTCACCGACGCTTTCACCGACGCTTTCACCAACGCTTTCACCGACGCTTTCACCGACGCTTTCACCAACGCTTTCACCGACGCTTTCACCGACGCTTTCACCGACGCTTTCACCGACGCTTTCACCGACGCTTTCACCGGATATGAGGCTGATATATTTCTTGGCCAGTCCGGTCATGGCGTGATTGAATTGCGTTTGAATTGCGCCAAGATTGCGTCCAAAAATGAATTCACACACAATCCCGTAATGCGGGAACTCGTTGAACTGCAAGCAGTTGGGCGAGTTGCTCGTTTCGTGATTGCGTCTGGGAATGTGATTGAGGCGGTTCTGGCGACGCAATTGGCGCGGTAGAGTAGTTGGCGCACATGCGGCGAGATGATTGCGTGCGGTTCCTGCCGACGCCGGCTTCGGATGATTTCGGCCGGCCGCCGGATGATTGTCGGATGATTCCCTCATCCACGCCCTCCGCACTTCCGGGGGTCTACGAATCGCGGGCGATTCGCCGCTCGATCTATTCCGCAGAGCCGTCTGTTGCCTGCCGGTCGATTCCGACAGGGAATATCGCGTGAGTTCTCCAGAAGGTCGTCGAGAGCGCCGCGTGAGCGGGCGGCTCGGTGCGGATCGGAAGATTCCCGGTGCGGATCGGAAGATTGTCGGAAGATTCATGCGCCAGCCTCCGGCTCTCGCAGGACATACCTGGCGGCACGCCCATGCCCTTCGCGCACAAGGATCTGCAGTTCCGCCAGTCCTTTGAGATCGCGATTGGCCGTGTCGTATGTGACCCTCAAGTTCTTGACGAGCCAGCCACTGGCCACGAACCCCGCCCTCGCAACCTCTGCCATGACCTTCTTCTGGCGTTCGTTGAGCTGCGCTTCGACGGCGGGTGTCACCACGAGCCGGCTCTGCGGCACGCGCAGGCGGTCGATGTTCTCACCCGGACCCGGGAATGTGACCTGGAAGTAGCCGGTGTCGGTTCCGAGAAGCGGCCGGTCCAAGCCGTGATCAAGCATCTGGTCCGCCATGCGGCGGAATCCACTGCCACGCTCCTCGATGCGGTGGAAGTAGGACAGGCACTGGGCGAGCACGGGGTTTCTTGAGCACGGGCGGTACTTGCCCCTGCGCAGGTTCGCGAGAGTGATGGGCGACGGAGGCAGTCCTGGGCTCGAGACGACGATGCGGTCGGCAAACACCTCGAGGAGGATCTTGCGCCCAGCATCCTCGTACTGGCGGTGGGCAACCGCGTTGACCACGGCTTCCCGCAACGCCTCCGCGGGGTATTCGTCCATGCGCACCCGGTTGAGGCCGACCACGCGCATCGGATGACGGGTGTTGCGGTCGATGAAGGCGAGAGCGCGCTCGACGACGGTCGGCATCGGTGCCCGGATGTCTTCGTGGTCGCGCGGCGCTCCGTCGGCTTCGGCACCACGGTAGGCATCAGCCAGAATCCGGCACTGCGGGAACACCGCAGAGGGATCGCGGGCCAGGAGAACAATGCCGGCAGCCGTTGCATAGTGCTCGTCGGGCAGTTTCTGCTGCCCACCTCCCCCATAACCCGTGCCGTCGCCAAAGCCCGTGCCGTCCCCGCAGACAAAAGTATCGACGGCCTTCCGCCATACGAGCCCGTGCAGCTTGGCACCCGCCAAGAGATACTCGTCCGAGAGTTCCGCCCCTTCGCGCCCTTCAGCGGCGGCGAGGAGACGCCGAAGCACGTCATGGTCAAGGTCCTGCCAGCTGATCCGTTCGAGGAGACGCGATTCGAACGGGGAGGTTGCCTCGATGGTTTGGCGGGCGACCTCATCCTCGTCGCTCGTGGGAGCGATGCCGAAGCGATCGAGGAGCAGCTTCACGAGCGCGGCGCGGACTTCCCGCTGGAGGTCGATGACGTTTCCGAACCGTTTGTACTTGGGCCCATCCTTTTCGAGCTCGGCAAGCAGGGCGACGGTTCCGTCTTCGCGCTTGACATGCCGCTCGCCCCGGATGAAGGCAAGCACGGGAAGCCTCTTCGCCTTCGCCCGACGATATTCCGCGTGTGTAATGGATAGCTTGCCCACTGGCGTCCCGTACTCGACGCCAACGATCAGCAGGTAGACCTGGCAGCCGTCGAGGGCGTCAAGGCACCCATCGAGGGCCTTTGTCGGCGACGCCGGCTCGTACTCGTAGAGCACTGGCGTGCAGTGCGCCGACAGGAACGAATCGGTGTTCACCAGGTTCTGGACGATGAGACGCTCATCCTCAAGTTCCTTCTGCACGGAGCTAACGAACACACGAAGCAGATCCGTCATCGTGGCACCTCCGCGTGGGCGAGCAGTTCCGCGAAATCATAGTTGACACTCGTCACGCCGAAATCCGGCTCGCGGCGGAATGGCTTGCGAATGTAGTGGATGCGGTGTGTCTGTTCACCTGATGCGGGCGGGACGCCGGCGCTCCCAGGAAGGAACTCGACGATGGCCAGGATGAAATCGTCGGGCTTGTTGAGAGAATAGAGGATTTCGTTCTTGGTGACGGTGACAGTGTCCGCGCCTGTGATGCGGCCCTTGACTTCAATGAAGCGCAGTTTGCCTGTGCCGGGGACACGGCTTTCGATGTCGTAACCGAGTTTGTCGGTCTCGCGGTCTGTTGGTTGGAAGCCAAGTTGAGCTTCGATTGCCATGACAATTTCGCGGGCGCGCGCCGCGGAAGCCTGGGTGTCGGCGGAATTCGTGGACGAGGGAAGGGGGCGGTTCGTCATCGCGGCGATGAGCCCCAGTGGCACGACCGCCAGTCCGCCGAGCACCACGGGCGGCAGGGCCGAAACCTGGGCCTCGCGGTCGAGTTCTGCGAGTCGGCGCTGTAGGCGTGCCTGCAGGTCGTCGGCGCGGCGGCGGGCCTCCTGTGAGTTGAGCCTTGCGCCGGCCTTGCCGGCCTGCTCCTGCAGTTTGAGCTGCTCGGCGCGATGATCCCAGTAGGTGATCTCCTTGGTAAGCCGGTCCTTGACGGCGGCACGAGTCTTCTCGATCCACGCGAGCCGCCGACCGCGCACCTCGGCAACGTGTTCGGGCACGACGTGTTGAACGGCATGGCTCTGCGCCTTTTGCTCGAGCTCGCGGGTGATCCAGGTACACTCGGGTCGGGCAAGCAGATCGGCTACGGATGGTTCAGTCTCGGCAAGCGGACGGTAGTCAAGGTAGGGGGCGTAATGGAGATGCCGGGTGTCTCCCTCGGTGTCCATTTCGACATAGAGCATGCGCCGTGAAATTGAGCGGCGCTCGCCCGAGGGCAAGAGGCTCGCGTCCTGGATGGCGTGTTCGAGGGTGAAGAGCACGCGCGGGCTTGTGCCGAGGTCGCGCTCGTCCACGAGTACTGTGCCACGCTTGAGGAGATCGCGGTGGCGTTCGAGCATGATGTCAATGGTGGCGTCGAGCAACGGGTGACCTGGGCAGATGAAGGCGGCAAGCGGCTGGCCCTGGAGCGCGATGAGATCCTTTTCAAACGTGATGCGCTCGTAGCGCGCGAGCACGGGATCGCTCGTGCCGATCAGGCGGTCACGGTTGCGTATGGGTGCGGGCACGTTGGTGAGTTCGTAACGGCGCGTCTCGCGCTGGCGGGCGGAACCACCGAGACGATTCAAGGCTTCGAGGAAGAACGACTCGATGTAATGCGGCTGCAGGCGGCGCGCCTCGGCGCGCTCCATGTCCTCGCGCACTCGTGCGACACGAGTAGAGTCCATGACGTCGTGGGCGAGTGCCCGCTCCTCGATGAGGCCTTCGAGATGTGGTTGATCCACTCCGTTTTCTATTGCCTTGTTAAGACGAGCGCGGACTTCGGGCTGATTGCCGTAGCGGATGGCCTCGATCAAGAGATCGCGCAGCGGGCACCCGTCGAACTGGAGCTTGCCGAGCACGTTGAAGACCTGGCCGCCGAGAGACTTGCGGGCTTCTTCGAGCTTTTCCAGCAGCCGGCGATAGACGTCGCCCTCGCGGGTTTCCTCGGCCACCAGATTCCACAGGTGGCAGACCTCGGTCTGGCCAATGCGATGGATGCGGCCGAAACGCTGTTCCAAGCGATTCGGGTTCCAAGGCAGGTCGTAATTCACCATCAGGTGAGCGCGCTGCAGGTTGATACCTTCGCCGGCGGCATCGGTGGCGACGAGGACCTGCACCTCGGGGTCGTGCAGGAAGCTGGTCTGCGCCTTGCGGCGATCTTCGCGGCCCATTCCGCCGTGGATAATCACTACGGCCTGCGGGCGGTCGAGCAGTGAGCTGATCTGGTGTTCGAGGTAATCGAGCGTGGCGCGATGTTCGGTAAAGATGACCAGTTTCTGACGCGGCGAAGGGACGGGCTTCGGAATGGGGCCAGAGCCGTAGGGAACCGTGGGTTCGGCGACCCTACCGACCTGCCCGGTTGGCGTGAAGATTTCGCCGAGCAGGTGCGCGAGTTCGCGCCATTTGGTGTCCTGGCCGCTGCGGCGGACGGCGGCGGCAATCGCTTCAAGGCGTTCAAGTGTGGTGATCTCGATCTTCAGTTCGGCGAGCGTAGCGGCGGCCGTGGCTTGATCGAGGATCTCCTCCTCGGCTTCCTCGACTTCGTTCTCGGGAGCTTCTTCGAGATCCTCAACGTCGTCGGCATCGAGCACAGGCCCCGCCAAGTCAGAAGCGGCAATAGCGGCACCGCGCTGCAGGAGATCCAGTTCGCGCCACCGCTTCTCAAGGCGCTCGCGCCGGCGGCGGAGCGACTGGTAGATCGCCTCCGGCGACGAGGCAAGACGCCGCTGCAAGATGGTGAGGGCAAATCCCACTGTTCCGGCTTGCTTGTTGTTCTCCAGCGCATCGGCGCGGTTGAACTCCTCACTGACGTATTCGGTGACTTCCTTGTAGAGTCGAGCCTCGGGGTCTGACAACTTGTAGGGAACCGTGTAGGCGATGCGCTCTGGGAAGAGCGGCCGACCGTCAAACTTGAGCAGGTTCTCCTTCACCATGCGGCGCATCAGGTCTGATACTTCGACCTGGTGCACGCCGTCGCGGAACTTGCCTTCGAAGCGGTCGCCGTCGAGTAGTGCGAGGAAGAGCTGGAAATCCTCTTCCTTGCCGTTGTGCGGCGTTGCGGTCATCAGCAGGAAGTGGCGCGTGAGGCCGGATAGGAGTTGGCCGAGCCAGTAGCGCTTGGTGTACTTGACCTCGCCGCCAAAGAATGTGGCGGAAAGTTTGTGCGCCTCGTCACAGACGATGAGGTCATAGCGACAATCCTGCGCGCTGAGTTTCTGCTGCACGTCCTCATTGCGCGAGAGTTTGTCGAGGCGGGCGATGGCAAGGTCATTCTCGAGGAACCAGTTGCCGGTACGGGCGGCTTCGAGTTTATCGTTGGTCAGGATCTCGAAGGGCAAATGAAAACGTCGCCCGAGTTCATCCTGCCACTGTTCGGCAAGGCTACCGGGGCAGACAATGAGGCAGCGTTTCAGATCGCCGCGGGCGATCAGTTCCTTGATTAACAGCCCTGCCATGATGGTCTTGCCTGCGCCGGGATCGTCGGTGAGAAGGAAGCGCAGCGGCTGACGCGGGAGCATCTCCTGGTAGACTGCGGTGATTTGGTGCGGAAGTGGCTCCACTAGCGAGGTATGTACAGCAAGAACCGGATCGAAGAGATGGGCAAGCCGGATGCGGGACGCTTCGGAAACGAGCCTGAACAGACCACCATCGCCGTCGAAACTCCATGGGCGTCCCTGTTCGACCACTTCGATGCGGGGTTCGTCGTGACGGTAGAGCAGTTCGTTTGCCACCTTGCCAGTAGGAGCTTTGTAGGTCAACTCCAACGCTTCGGAGCCGAACCATTGCACGGTGACCACGGTGATCAGTGCATCGGGAAGGATCCCGCGCACCGTGGCATTGGGTTGAAGGTCTTCGAGCCTGCTCATTCTAACAACGCCTGTATGAAATCATTAGGATGACTGACCGCACTCACAATCGGCTGTGATCCCCGGGGTGCAGTTCACGGACTGAGGCTCCAATCTGCACTCAAGGACACAGTGGGAATTATACCAAAAGCGCTCCGGTTTTGCCACTTTTGCCGCCGCGTTGAGGAAAATGGTTTGCCGCAAACCGTTTTATTGTTAAGAGCTCGTGCAGCGCTCCGGTTATCCTGAGTGTCCGCCGCTTCGAGGAAAATGGTTCGCCACGAACCATTTTGTAGGCGCGGCACTGTGCCGCGCTATCCGCAGGAGAATGAAGCCTGTTCTTTGTGAATTGCGGCCATGGCTCTTCGCGCGGTGAGACGCAGCAAGATGCTGCGCCTATCCGCGCCCAAGAGGCGGGACTGCGGCAGACCGCAGCAAGCAGAAACGCCCGCCGAACTCTTCCTTCGTGAACTTCGTGGTGAACTCTCTTTGGGTTGCGGCCAAAGGCTGCTCTGGGAACTTTTGTGGCCACGAAGATTGCGGGATGCTTTCGGCAGATTGGCGCTACTCGAGCGCGATGCGGGCGTCGGCGGGCATGCCCGGCTTCCGTTCCCGGTTCGGATATAGTCCGGCCTGCATTCGCGAATTGGTGCGCCGCAGTGCCAGCATCAGCGCGAGCACCAGCATGCCCGCTCCAGCCGGTTCGGGAACCGCTCCGTCGAGATACAGCGCCGACCGCACACCGGGATCGGTTGTGTAGTTCATCGAGCGATATGCTGCGGCAACCGGGCCTGCGGCGTACAGTCGCAACGAGAGAATGCCACCGGTTGTGATTGTGCCGGCAAATGCCGGATTGGCTGCATCAAGCATGCACCGGTTCAGCGATGCGCCACCCTTGCTCGAATACGAGCCGAGCTGAGCTTCGCCGTTGGTGTAGACGGCCTCGACATCCCAGCACATCATCGAGCCCGATGCAGGGCCCGCAGGCGGATTGGTCGGCCCTTCCCACCAGCCGTTGTCCGGCACGAACCAGACGCCGACCGGGCCGAAACTCGACCACCAGACACTGTACTCGGTCAGGTCGAGCGTGGCGGCAGCGAGGAGCCAGAGATCCGTGCCATACATGATATCGAGTTCCTCCTTTGCCGGGCGTGTGTCGAATTTCAGCCATATCCTCGCCGCGAAATTCAAGTGGTCATCCGACTCGATGTTGAGATACTCGATGCCGCCCTGGTACCTGTTCGAGTAGGAGGGCTGGACATAGGTGTCGTCCGGGATGACGAACGAGCCGCCAAGCGTGCTGCCGATGACATGGGTTGCATAGTTCGAGAAGACGCCGGGAGCCGGTGAATACCAGAACTCGAGCCGCCAGTTGCCGATATCGAGCCCGGCCGGGCCGCACAGCTCGACAAATTCGTTGACCTCGGCCGCTGCGCTGCCCGGGGTGTCGTAGTCAACCTCGTTGATCCAGACCTGGGCGAGCTCGTTCGAGCAGACGCCGCCCCAGAATGTCACGTTGTTGGTTGGATCGGCCGGATCGACGGAAAACACGGCGCTGTGCAGGGTGCCTGGCGCGCCACCGAGATAGGTGATCGAGATGGCCGTGTTGCTTTGGGGAATGAGGAGTGCCGGGAGCGAGCCGGGGGCGATCGAGAACGAGCCCGTGTCACCCGATCCAGGCTCGATGCCGCTTACCACCAGGTTCGACAGCACGCTCGTGTTGCGGATGAACAAGCCAAGGGTGCGCGCGGCGGCGCCATACACGAGGCCGAATCCGAAGTTGGTGGTGACCTCGATGTTGGGATGCTCCTGCGATGTCTCGGGGCTGACACTGAGCGGCATGATCTGCGGGCCACGATAATACGAGTAGATGCCCGTGATGACGCACGGCCCGGCGGGAATGGGCTGGCCAACCAATGGACACGCTGCATCCGCCACGCGGACAAGGGCGCCGAGGCCGGCAGTCAGATTGGTGACCGGATAGTTCTGGTTGGTGAACACACCTGTCCAGAGGAACGACACGTTCGTGACCACCATCAGCAGGCTTTGCAGATTTGTGCCATTGGGAGTGCCTGTCTGAAGATCCTCCATCGAGACGTTCGTCGCCGCAGGCACGCCCACGACACCCGCGTTGGTCACGAATGACACCGTGCCGATCTCGTACAGGCCGTTGTACCACATGTTCGAGCCGGTGACGGTCATGCTCGAGCCTGGGACGAGGCTGTTGGTAGCGATGAATGCGGGGCCGTTCTTGCTTGGGACGAAGTAGAGGGTAACGCCACCCGAGTCGTCCTGGGCTGCAAATGCGTAATCGGATCCCGTCAGATCCTGCGTGGTGGAGATGGTGACTGGGCCGATGGTGACGAACGAGCCTGCGGGCAGCGACCGGGCATCGGCAACGGTGAGTGCGCGGCAGGGCAGCGTGCATAGGAAGGCAACGGAGGACACGAACAGCAGCAGCTCTCTCATAAGGGACTGAGTGGGCTGGTTACTCAGGTTCAAGAATGCGGATCCGGCCAGGCGAGCTGGGCTTGCCTCGGTCAACGACACGGCGGAGCCGGGCAACGGCCTCGATGCGGTCTCCCTGCTTCGGGTCAAAGACGCCGTCTCGGTTGACATCCACGATGCGCTGGGCGGCGATGCGGATGGTGAACTGGTCGCTTCGCACCGTCACGAGATTTGCCATGCCGGCGAACCGGGCGACGGTCATGCCGCGGACAGCAAGGAGGTCGCCCGGGGTGGTGTAGGGCTTCAGCCGTGCAGTGCCCGAGCTGTCCATGCCGCGGGCAATGTCCCGGGCAAGCGCGGCATCAACGCCGTTGAGAGCGCCAAGCACGCGCGGGCTCGCCGTGTTCACGTTCACCCGCCCGTTGACAGGCAGGGCCGCCAGATACGCATGGTCAACCCATGCAAAGCCGCGGCAATCCTGGTCGTTCACGCCGTGCGGGACGAGCTTCAGCCTCATGCCGCCTGTGGCAGACAGGTGGCACGGCTTGAGGGTGCCTGCAAACAACCGGTCGTTCTTCTCATACCGCTTCCGCTCGGCAAGCAGGTCATAGTCCTTCGTCTCGAAATTGTAGAGATGGACATCCAGGGGGGGATTGTGGTTCTCCTCGATGAACTCGGTGGTATGAATCGAGTCGTTCAGCCCGGCAATGAAGAGCTGGTATGACCCGGGTGGAATCCGGCGGTCCTTCCATTCCCATTCGCCCGCGTCGTTGTCGAGGCGGGTGAAGAACATGGGCGAGCCATGGGCAGGGCCGAGCGCGAACCGGTCGCCTTTCCGCACTGCAAAGGTCGCGCGGCCGGGCACGGATCTGCCTGTGATGCGCACGGAGGACGGGGTATTGTCCTCGACGGCGAAGAATTCCCCCCGATGGGCGCCCGAGAGGAGGTGAAGGGTCTGGTTCGACCATATGCCCGGCTGCCAGCGGGCATGCTTGTCGGTGATGCCGCGTGTGTCGCTCGCAGCCGCCTCGCCGAACGCGGGTTGCCAGCCAGCGACATGTGCGCCTTCCTCCTCGGCATCCAGCCGCATGCCAGCCACATCGAAATAATCCGCAAACGCTTTGACCAGAGCGGTTGCCCGTGCCGGGCCGCCACCAGGTTGAGCGGCAAGACGCCACGCCTTCTCGACCCCGGCAACCGAGCCATATGGGCCATTCCTGACCGAGGTGTCATCGAACACACCCGGGCGTGTTGTCCTGTTCCTGGCAAGGACAGGCGTGCCGCCTATCGAGGGAGACTTGGTGAGCACCCAGTCCTCGCGGGTCGGAGTGAGTTTCTCGCTTGACCAGCCCCGCCAGCGGTCGGGGCTCCGCTCAGCCTCGACGCCCGGGTTGCCATACTCGATCAGCCGGGCGGCGATCTGGTCATAGTCGTTCTTCAGCGTCATGCTGACAAATCCGCCGACACGGGGCAGGCCGACAATCATCGCGTAATCGCCTTCCCGGACATCGGAGTAGGTCTTCAGCAGCAGGCTCTCGAACATGAGCGTGTTCCGCGTGTTGTCAAACACCAGCGCCCGTACGCCGTCCGGCGACGTTGCCATGCCGGGCGGGGACTTCCTGTCGGACTGGAACTCGACCACCTCCTGCTCGAACTGGTGGGGCTTCCAGGTCTCGCTGCCGCAGGAGACGTGGGTCCAGCTTTGTGCGCCGCCCGAGCCGCCTGTTTCGCTGATGGCCCTGATCTTGAATCGGACTCCCCAGGCGTCGTCGCCAAGCTCGAACACAGGTGCCTGTTCGTCCGAGGTGCTGCCCCACAGGCCGTCCTTGCTGCCGCCAAAGTCGCGGTCGAACAACTCGGCATTGTTGCACAGGTAGAAGTAACTGTGCGGCATGATGGCCGGATTGGCCTCGATCCGCCGGGCACCGTCCTTGCCCGAGAACTGCATCGAGGAGTCTATGGTGCCAAGCTCGTAGGTAAACGAGCCGGTGTTCGCTATCAGTCTCCAGCCCCGCAGGCTCACCGGCCGGCTGCTGGCGTTGATCAGTTCGATGATGTCCGGGCGGGCAATATAGGCGGCATTGACCCGGTTCCTCCTGCGCGGGCTGCAATCGGCCGAGCTCGTGACAAACACGTCCATGCAGCCCTTGCTGTCCGCGCGGATTCCCGCGCCGTCACGGTACTTGTACCGCAGCCTGGCCATTGTCTGCTCGCTATGCTGGTCAAACGACCCGTCCACATCGAGCCGGTCGGTCAGCCGCTGGCCACCGGACGTGTCGCCTGTGGGCGTCTCGAGATTGGTCTCCTGGAGGTAGACACGGTAGTATTTGTCGGGCTGGAGGCCCGAGAAGACAAACCAGTCGGAGACCCGGGGATGCTCGGCATAATACGCCTTCTCGAACACCCATGAGCGGAGCTGGGCAAAGACGTACGTTGTCGTGAACTTGGCGAAATCGTCCGGGGCGATGCCGCCTGGATCGAGATACAGGTCGCGTCCGGTCGAGTGTGCGATCTTGAATGCCTTCTCGGGCGTGCTCTTGATCTGCATGCCCTGAAGGCCGAAGACGCACAGGTAGGCATTGGCCCATGCGTTGTCGGGCCAGAGGATGGTATCGGCCTGGAGCCAGGGGCTGCCCCGGCTGCGGAGGAGATTCTTGAAATCGCGGACGTTGTTGTAGTACCCATTCGGATCACCCCAGGGCGTCGTCTCGAGCCGAAGCCGAAGCCCGCCGCCCGAAATCTCCACGCTCGACGGGATTATCGCCCATGCAGTGTCGTTGTGGCCCTGCTCGCGCTGGACAGGATCGTCGTCCTGCGGGTTCCCATTCGAGCGGTAGCTGTAGTCGCTGTACAAGTAGGCCAGGTTGTGGACCCGGATGTCGTCACGACGGTAGTCCTGGACATAATACGTCTGCCGAATCCTGCTGCCCTCGTTTGCAAGAATCTCGTTGAAGCAGACCGCCTCGATCCCATACGAGCCCGCTACGGTTGACAGCGTGCTGTTCTCGTCGCAGTAGTCGGCGATGACGGCGGCCAGGCGGCGAAGTTCGACAGGATTGCCCTCAAAGGCATAGCCCTTTGCGGCCTGGCTGAGGGACCGGTGGATTTCGCGCGCGGCACCCGTGTTGAGGTTCCGCCTGGGCTCCCATGCCTGTTCCGAGGCATCCCAGCGCCTGTTGTCGTCGCACGACACCAGTGTGCCGAACGCCCGCAGGTCCGCAGGCGGCGGCACCTGCGACTCATTCGGTGCCGTCGCCACACGCCATGCCTCGGCCAGTGACAGCAGCGCGCGGTCGTCGCCATAGGGATGGCCGGGCACATATTCGTCCGGTTCATTCACGCCCTCGTCGAGTTCGTCAACGAGGCCGTTGGCGTTGTTGTCCAGGCCGTCGGCCATGAGTGCTGCATTATTGTTGTTATCGTCGCCTTCGGTGCCTGGCACGCCGTTGGCGCCATACTTGTAGGCCTGGAGGGTTGCCAGCGCCTTGAGCGGCAACGGCAGGCCGCGGCCCGCACCGTCGCCCAGCATGACCTCGCTTGGATCGAGCCCCTCGCATGCCCGACGGGGCGGCACGATGGACGCCGTGGGTACATTCACCTTGCCCGCCTCGTCCTCGATCATGACGGCATAGCGGCCGATCACTGCACCGCGCAGGTCATGGACATTGATCCACACGGCATCCGCACCGGTGCCCGCCGAACCGTTGGTGGTGACATGGTCAAGGTCAACCTCAGCCATCCGGTTCAGGGCGCTGCCGTTAAAACTGGCACGCCACCCGTCATCCGGAGCATCATAGCGCGGGTCGGCCATGGTGGCATCGAACCACAAGGAGGCCCTGGCATGTTCGAACCCCGCCTCGGCCAGCAGCCGGGCCTCTATGTTGGCCATGTTGATCCGCACCGACGCCTGTTCCATGCTGGTGAGCAAGGCGAACGCGACGGTCAGCACCGCGAGCACGGTGAGGATGGCAAGGACGGCGACAAGAGCGATCCCGCGGCGCCAGGCGCGGGCACGCAACGGTTTTGGCTCGACAACATAGTTCATGGACACATGCGCGGTGAACCGATTACCGATACTGCCGCACTCAACCTGTCCGCGCGCCTTCAGGCGCAGACATTCATTAATTATACCGCTTTCCCTCGTTAAACGCAACAGCCAGTCCGCCATGGGGTGCATCTGACTTTTCGGGATTAGGCAGCGAGGGGCGCTATCCAGGCGGGCCGGAAGGCGCCGTTGAGGAAGTTTGCGCGCAGGTTGATCGTGTCATGGGCGCCTGGAT
>Ga0315278_10004451_pt1 | contig 12635 bp, 6 predicted proteins | sample YL17G06_0_MG_FD_203880 | JGI IMG/M metagenome (GOLD analysis project Ga0315278, IMG submission 203880) | Sediment microbial communities from Yellowstone Lake, YNP, Wyoming, USA - YL17G06_0 | ecosystem: Environmental > Aquatic > Freshwater > Lake > Sediment | place: USA: Wyoming | collected...
CTAGTTTTTTCATGGTGGGGGCACAATATTTTGTTTCGTTACAAGTACGGCATGCACACACGCACGGCACGGAACAACTCTCTCACAATCAGACACTCGCACACACCACGCGGCAACATGAGGCTGGTAGCCCCCGTGCACGCGCCGCGACGCGCCCCAACACGCACACACGTATTTTCTCTCATAATAAAAATCAGGGCCCAACCAACCAAAACATACACACGCACTCTCAAATTTCATTCGTTTTAAGGGGGGGGGGGGGGGGACGGGGGAATGGGGGGCGAAAAACGGGGACAAACTCTTGGCCCGCCAAAAGAATGTTTGGCTTGGCGACTCACTCAGACGCGTAGTGGTCACCCTCGGAGACGGTGGGCGGGGTGGACGGGCCCGCCCCGCCGCCGCCGCTGGGGAGCGGCCCGCCGCCCTGGCCACCCGCGGTCGAGGGCGTGGATGGCAGCGACTTGTCGATGGGCGTCTTGAACGACTGGACCGCGCCATTGTTGCCGCCTTTGCCAATGGGCGGGCGCCCTGTGGGCGCGCGCAGGGCGGGCGGCGCCACCTTGCGCTGGTCGCCCGAGCAGTACCGGGACGTCCAGTCGGCGAGCTTGCCGTTGATGTCGCGCTGGAAGGCCTGCCAGACGGCGTCCTCCATCTCGGCCGAATCGACCTGCACCCGCTGGCCCGCGACCGCGACGTCCAGGCAGTGGTCGGCCAGGGAGGCGACGCCCTCATTGCACAGCTTGATCATGTCGTCCCGGGCGGCCTTGTGGGAGACCTCCAGGGCGCGCAGCTCGCGCTCAGCGCCCGCGCCCGCCTCGCGCACCGCCCGGTCGGCGCCCTCCCGCAGCTTGGCCAGCTCGGCCTTGAACAGGTCGCGCTCCCGGCGGTGGGCGGACTGTTCGGCCTCGTACGCCTTCTTCAAGTCCAGGATGACCTTGACGTGCTGCTCCTGGCGTTCCGCCATCTCCTCCGCCCGGCGCGCGACGGTCGCCATCTTGCGGCGCAGGTCCGTGTCCTCCGCCTGCTTGGCCGCCAGCTTGACGCCCAGGTCCTCGCCCTCCTGGGTCAGGCGGACGCCCACCTCGTCCAGCAGATCGTCGATCTGGGTGAGGACGGCGAAAAGCGCGTTCTTGGCGCCCAGGAAGTCGTCGACCTGATGGGGGGTGAATGAAGAGGAAGTGATGGAGATTGAGAGAGAGTGCAAGGGGGCGCTGCCGGGGGGCAAGTAGAGCGGGTGGTGTGTGTGTGCGTTTGGGTGTGCCCCAGCCCGCGCTCCTCCCCGCCCGATTCGCACACAGCACGCAGCAGGCGGGAGTGGTCGGCCTCCTCCCCCTCCCTGTCTGCTTACCCTAGCCGTCGGGACGCAGACCCGGATGAGCGTGCGCATCGCATTGACGCGCTCGCGAAACTCCTTGTGCTTGTCATCGCACGCGACCTGTGATGGGGGGTGGGTGGGGGCAAAGGGAGTGGGGGTGAGTGCAGTTTGTAGCTTAATCGAGAGCTGGGTGGCGGGAGCGAGGGGGCCGGACGGTGGGCGGACGAGCCGGGCCCCGGGGGACCGCGTCCCCCGCGCACCACCCGCGTGCAGTGCAGCGAGAGAGCGCGCGCGTTTCCTCTCCCCTAGCCAGAGGTCCTCGTTTCTCTCCACCGCGCCTTCCTGTGCACGCCCCCGCCTCTGCCACCAATTCGCCACAGCAAGGACCTCCGTCAGGCGTCTTGATGATCAAGAGCATGGCGGGAGGTGGGCGAGGCGGGTAGAGGCAGGGGCGGCGCGGGAGAAACGCGATTTGGGGCAAGAGGGGTCGGAGCGGGCCCCTCTCCGCCGCCAAATCGGCGAGGCGAGGCGAGGGACGGCTTTCCATGCTCCCGGAATCGGGGGCGTGCATGGCCGATTGGGCCCGGCCACCCGCCAAATGAAGACTAGCATGCCTGGCTGTAGGCTGGATGGAGTGGCGGGGCAAGCGGTGGGGCAGGCTAGGGAGCCTTGGCACCATCCCTCTTCCTTCTCGCGCCGATTGAAGACTCCCTCGGCGGTTGTTGAAGCGCCGGCAAGGCGCTCTCGCTCCTTCCAATTTACCTGCGCGCCCGCGACGACCAGTTGGACCGCCTTCAGAACCTCGTCGGTCGCCATGGGGCCAAGGGTGCAAGTCGGTGTGGGAGTGTCGGGAGAGAGGTGGTGCGTACGTGCAGGCGCGGGCAGGGGCGGCGTGTGGAGGGAGCGCCGCAAAAAAAAAAAAAAGAGTGAGGGGGTTGCGGACGGTGGCGCCGTCAACACTTTTGTTTCACACATCCAAACCTGCGGCAAAGTATGCGGCATTCCGCGGGCCCGGCGGGCCATTAAGCAGGAGCCCAGTACCACGCTCTAGAGCACACATCTCCTGCTTGTTGTGCGCGCGTGCGTGGAGCGCACGCGGCCTGCCCTCGGCGAGAGAGAGAAAGACGGTCGCGCTTTTTTTTGTTTGGTCTGCCTCCCTCCCAATGCACACGCCCGCCAGCACGAGCGTGCGGGTCCATGCCCATTCTGGCGTGTCGGGACGATGCCTGATGACCTGGTCTCACCACCCCGGCCTGGTTGCCCGCAACGATTCGCATTTATCTGCCCGAGGCGCGGCCGCCCCCCACGACAACCGCGCCAGTGCGCTGGCGCTGGCCAGCCGACGTCCAAGCCCGCCGCCACCGCCACGACCACCGTCACCGCGAACACCCTCTTTCGCTCACCGGGTGGACAGCACGATCGGCACATCAACCAGCGGTGCGACTGCGGAGAGAGCAGCTGCGGGCGCGCCGCGCCCCTTGAGCGCCCGCACACGCCGGTGGGCGCCGCCCACCTCGACCTCCTCCTCCCCGCGTCGCCCGTCAGGCGCGCACCCGCCACCCGCGGACCCGGGCGCGGTCCTGGGCTGGACGGTCGTGGATGCGGCCACCGGCCAGATCATCGGCCTGGTCGCCGAAATCGTGGCTGAGGAAGGGAATGATGGCGGCGTGTTTGCCCAAAGCCAACCTTTCATCTTCACTCCTTCTGCCTCCCTGCGCATCATCAACACGGACGTCGACCCCAAGTACGGCCCCGGGGCGGTCGAGACCCACCTCATACCCTATGCCGTCCCCGACATTGTGCGCTCAGCCCGTGTAGGGGTGGGGCAAATATCCACGCTGTCCATCGCGCCGCCGCCCGGGCTGCTCGACCTGGGGCGGCGGCGCCTGTTGATTGGGTACCTGGGCCCGCGCCTGCGGGCCGCAGCTGCGACGGCGGCCGCAGCAGCGGAGAGCGAGGCGGGCGCGGGCGATGGTGGTGACGGTCGTCGCACTCGCCGCCAGGGTGGTAGTGGCAGAGGCACCAGCCACCAGGCGCCGTCCTCCGCCTCGTCCGGCCTCCTCATGCCGACCCGCGCCCAGCTGGAGGCGGCGGGTGAGGGCGACCTCGCCCGGGACGTGGCCGACGCGGGCGGCTTTGCGTCCGTCGCCCTCGCCGTCGGCCTGCGCGCCCGCCGCCGCCCCGTCGGGTACTGGGACAATCCGGACAACCTGGATGACGAGCTGGCCCTGTTCGTGGCGGCGCAGTGGGTGGAGCTTGAGGAGGATGCGGAGGAAGAGGACGAGGAAGGGGGGGATGGAGCGTCGAAAGCCCCTCCACCCGCTCCGCCCCGCCGTTACTTTTACAACGTCGCCACCCGGCGCGTCCGATGGACACCGCCCGTTGCGCCCGTTACGGTCGCCCTGGACGATTCGGGCTCTGCGGCCATCCGGGTGGAGGACGCGTCCAGTTCGCGGGCGATGCCACCCCGGTCTGCCATCCTGGCGGCCGGCCGGTACGACCTCCACCACGCGGTCGTCTACGCGGGCGGGTACCGGGCGGTGGGGGAGGCGCTGGGGCGGCCGCCCGCCTGGCCGCCCTCCGCGGCGCACGCCCGCCCAGGGGCTCTGGGGCGGGCGTTGCGGGCGGTCGCGACGGCGCGCGCGCGCGCGGACGCGGACGAGGTGGACGGGGTGGCCACTCTGACCGCCGCCACCCTCCCTGCGCCTGCGCCTCCTCGCCGCCCGCTCTTCATGCCGACCAAAGCCGACTTGCTGGACGCTGGACGGGCCGACCTGGTGGCCGCAGTCGCCGCTGCCGGCGGGTTCAGGGCCGCCGCCAAGGCGGCGGGCCTCGCCCTGCGGCGCAAGCCCCGGGGCGCGGCCGCCGACCTGGCCGCGGCCGCAGCCGACCTCAGGGCGTTCATGGGGGACGCCACGTCACTGCCCTCCCACGAAGAGTTGCGGGCGGCCGGGCGGCACGACCTGCGGTACGCACTCCAACTGCACGGGAGTGCGGCCCTGGCACGGGCGGCCGGGGCGGAGGGGCGTGGGCGTGGGCGGCCGCGTAAGAGGTAGAGGAGGAGAGAGGAAAGTGTGGTTATGATGAATATAGATGAAAAGGAAAGAGGCACAGACTGACTCGCCGGCACACACACGTACGCGCGCGCCTGTACCCCCCTTTTCCTTTTCCAGTGGCAAGCGAGCACACACACACGCACACGCAAGCACGCCCCCGCGGATTGACCTCACCCGGTGCACGACGGCGTTGTGAAAGAGAGACGGCACCCAGTTTTCACGCCGCGCGCCTTTTTCGGTTCACGCCCGCTTTCTCTCTCTCCTTTCCCCTCACGCTCATCCACCATGCGCTGCCTGTACGAGTGGGCCGCCCAGCTGGCCCGCCGGGGCGGGGTGATTGGTGGAGAGGTAAGGATGGCGAGACAGAGAAGAGAGAGCAGAGCAGACACTCTCCCCCCACTTTGCGTGCCAATGCTTTTTCCCTCGCCGTCTCTCTTTTGTCCACACGCTCTCACACGCTCTCGCTCTCTCACGCTCTCATCATCAGGTCGACGAGCTGCTGGCCGTCTGCGCCCTGGTCGGACGGGGCGAGGCCCAGGGCGAGGATGGTGAGTGTTGGATGGTTGTGCGTGTTGTTCTTTCTTCTTGCCTGCCTTTCTGGTGCCCGCTCGACGCTCACCCCACCCCCTTTCTCCATCCAGCCCCGCCCCCGACTGAAGCCGTCGTCTCCGCCATCCTGCCCTTGTGCAGGTTTCTGGCCGGCCTGGCCTCTGCTGCTGATGCTCCTCCAGGCGCCTCCAAAACCGTCGCGTCCCACATCGCGACCTCCCTCGCCCTCCTCCGCACCTTGGCCGCCCGCCCAGGCTCCCGCGCGTCGGCCGGCCGGTGGCAGGCCGTCTTTGCCCAGCTCAATGCCGACCTGGCGGGGCTGCTGGATGTAGGGGTGACGCCCGCCCTCGACACGGCGGACCGGGCCGCCATTTCGGCGGCGTATGCCGACCTGGTCCGCGCCTGGCTACCCCGGTTTGGAGGGACGGCAGGTGCTGTTGGCTCCAGTGAGACACGTGACGGCGGTGCTGCCAGTGGTGGTGGTGCCGCCGCCGAGGCCGCCACCGCCCGCATGCTGACGGGCTTCAAGCGGGCCCTGCGTGACCCCGCACGCCCCTTGCCCGTCCTCCCGGGCGACGCGGGGGCGCTGCTAGCGACAGTGGCGGCGGCGCTGGGAGTTGATGGTGGTGGTGGGAGCGAGGCGACCACCCCGCTTCAGCGCTGCCGCTCCCCCCCGGGGAGCGCGGCGGCTGCGGCGGCTGCGGCCGCCACGCCTGGCGCTCCCTCGCCCTTCACGGACGACACCGCCCGGGCCCTGGGCCGCCACGCCCCGGACGACACGGCCCTGGCCCTGGCGGCCCAGCTGCTGGCGGCGGCTACTAAGGCTGGCGCGGCCTGCCTGCCGCCGCTACCCCAGGCGGACCGGGATTTGAGGACGGGCCTGCTGGCGGCAGCGTGCCGGACCCTGCGAACGTCACTGAGGGATGTGCTGGGGCCGGATGGTGGGGCCGGAAGCGGCGGCGGGAGCACGTCGCTGGGTGATGAGGCCGCGGGCGCGCCCTCTTCCTCTGCGGCCGCGCTTCGGTCTGGTGGCGGCGCTGGCGGTGGCGCCGCAGCTGGGGATGGCGCCGACGATGAGGCCGCCGCCGCCCTGTCCGGCCTGCGCCTGCCATCCGCATCCTTCGCGGCGACGACGGCTCGCCTCGCGGCTGACCTGGCGATCAGCCTGGCCGCCGCGGCGGCCGTCCCGGTCGTCCCCGCGCCACCACCGGCAGCCAACGGCGACGCCAACACCCGCCCCCGCCCGCCCCTCCCGCGCCCGACCTCCGCCGCCGTCGACGCGGCCGCCACCCTGACCTCCACGGCCGACCTGCTTCTGGAAGCCGCAGAAGCCTGCGTCGCCCTGGTCTGGCAGGTCGGCCAGGCCGCGCCGGCGGCGGCCCGGGCGCTGGCCATTGCGGCCGCCATCCTGCACGCGGCGGGGCCCCTGCTGGCCGCGGCGGCGGGGGCGCGGGTGGCGAGCGCCCTGGACGCGCCCGAGCGGGTACACGCCCTGATGCGGTCTGCTGCCCGCCTGGCGGAGGAGGCGGACGTCCGGGCGGCGATGGCAGGCGGCGGCGGCGGGGCGGGTGGCCAACCACAGGCACCCCTGCCCTGCCCATCCTCGCCGCTCCCGCCGCAGGGCTTCGCCCGGGTGTGGCGGTGGGATGTGGGGGGCCTGCAGTCGGGGGTCGGCGAGCTGAGGCCGCGGCCTGCCGGGCAGCAACCGTCTCCCGTGCGGGCGCCGGGGTCAAAGAGCGCGGCCTCGCTGGCGACTGCGACCTCGCTCTCGTCTGCCCTGTCAGCCCCGCCCCCGGGCCTCATGCCCTCACCAGCCTACAGCGCCCCGCCCCCACCCGTCCCGCCCCGCCTGGCGACGCTGCCTTCCTCCTGGTGCTTGGAACCTTGCCAGGCCTCTCACCCAGCGGCTGCGGCTGCGGCCGCGGCGGAGCGGCTGTGCGACGAAGCCTCGGCGGCCCTGACCCACACGCTCGCGGCGCAGTGGGTGGTCGGGGAGGCAGAGGCTGTCAAGGCGGCCCTGGTGCCGCTGGCGGATTTGTCGGCCCAAGCGGATGCGGGCGGGGCTTCCCCCCGGGAGCAGCAGGCGGAGCTGCTGACGGCCGGCCGCCTGGCCGCGTCCCTGGCCGGCGATGCCGACATGCTGGCCGTGGTCGTCCCCCTTCTCTCCGAGTCGGGCGTTGGCGGCGCCGCGCCCGCCGTCCGGGCGTGCGCGGTCCACGTCGTCGCTTGCCTGGCCGCCCTGGCTGGCCGGGTCGGCCAGGCCTGGGCGCACGATGCCCAGGTGGACGCCCTGGTGAAGGCCTACAAAGCGCCCGACGGGTACGCGGGGCCCCTGCTGTGGGCGGGCGCGGATGGAGGCGGGAGTGGTGGTGGTGAGAGGAGAGGCGCCAGTGGTGCTGCCGCCGGAGCTGGCGGCGGCGCCCCGCCGTCCACCTGGGCGGCGGATGCTTGCCCGGGAGCCCTGGCCGATGCCCTGCTGACCGTCGCCGCGGGCTGCGCCTCCGCCCCGCCCACCGTGCGGGCGGAGCTATTGCTGCGCCTGCTGGCACTCTTTGCGGACGTCGGGGCGGCCGCCCGGCCGGGGGATGGTGGGGCGGCCCGGGACCTGGGGGCGTTGCTGCCCGCGGTCGCTGTGGCGGCGGACGGGGTGGTCGGCCCTGACGGCAGGCTGGTGGTGGTGGTGGGCGACGATGCAGCGGTGGCCGCGACGCCTGCTGCTGCTGCCCTGCCGCCGCCTCCAACGCCGCGCCCGACCTCGTCGTCCGCCGCCGCTCCACCCAAACGCCCGGGCGCGGCCGCCCTGGCCTCCACCTCCTTTGGCCGCCCGCACGACGCCGCGCCCGCGGACATTGTGAAGGCATTTCGCCTGCTGTGGCTGTACGTGGCGGTGCACGGCCTGGCCGGGGTGACGGGCGGGGCGAGCGGGGGGCAGCCCGTCGCTATCAGCCTGCCCGCCTCGGCTTTTTCCGCTTCCCCTTCGTTCACCCCGCCTCCCTTGCCTTCCCGCCGGGTCCGCCTCATGTCGGCCCTGCCCGTCGGGGGAGGGGGCCTGCCGGCCTGGTCGACCGTGGCGCCGACCGTATGGCCGGCCGCGTGGCGGGCGGCGGCGGGGCGGCTGGCCAGGCTGACGCCGCCGCTGGTCGTCCTGTCGGCGGGCGAGTCGGTGAAGCTGGGGGCGGAGCTGGGGGCGCGCGTGCACCGCCTGGGCGGCGCCGCGTTGGGTGGCGCGGCCGCCGCCGCCACAGCCGAGCTGGTGGGCCGGGCAGGCGCGCCGGCCCCGCCGGCCGCGCCCACCGCGCCGGAGGCGTGGGCCCGGGCAGCCCACGTGTTCAGCGTGGCCGTCCTGGAGCTGGCGCGTGCCGAGGCGGCGCCCCTGCCGGCCGACCCGGCGACCGCAGCCACCACCTCCCCTCTGGACCCGTCCCTCGCCGCCCAGGCCCGCATGGAGCCCGGCATGTGGGTGGCGCCCTGGCTGGCCGCGATCACGGGGGCGGCCTGCTCGGCGTACTGTGCGCGGCTGGCTGGCGTGCGCGCGCCGCCCAGCCCGGACCCGGCCGGCCTGGTGGGGCCGTGCCTGGACGGGCTGGTCCGGTCGCTGGTGTGCGCGACCGCTCCGGCAGGCGGGGAGCCTAGTGCTGATGGACTGGCGACGTCCTTACTAGGCGGCGTCCTGGACGCCTTCCCCACCCTCCACTGGCGGCCTGTGCTCCTGAACTCGCTGCTCGCCTCGCTGGGCGCGCACGAGGCCTTTGCCGCCCGGGCGGGCATGCCGGCCGCGTCCGCGACTGGACCCGCCACGACGACGGCGACGCCCCTGGCAGCGGCGGCGGCGGCGGCGGCGACTGACCCCAGCCTGGCGCTGACGCGGCGGGTGCTGGCCACGGCGGCCGCGCGCGCGCCGGAGCATGCAGAAGCGCTCCTGCACGAGCCGCTGCGGGGCGGGGCGGCGGCCGACGGGTCGCCCGCCGCGCCCGTCGCCCTCCGCCACGCGGCGGAGCTGATGGCCACCGTGGATGCGGCCCGCCCCCCGCCGGATCCGGACGCCGTGGCCGCCCCAATCACGGGCGTGGAAGCATTGAGCCGCAAATCCTATTACGGCGGCCTGGCCGCCGGCCACGACGACGGCGGGCTGGCGGCCGCAGTGAAAGCGCTGGAGGCCGCGTTTGGTGAGGAGGAGGATGGCGACAAGGCCTGCTCCGTTTCCTCCTCCCCGCCCATCGAGGACCGCATCCTGGCGGTCGCGGCGGCCCTGGTGACAGCAGCACAGGGCGACCCAGCCTCCTCGCCGGCCTTGCACGCCCTCGCCTGGGCGCCCGCCCACCGCCTCACCCCGGCCGTCGTGCGCGCGTCCATCCTGGCCTGGGCCTGGGTCGCAGCGGCCGCGCCTACCCTCCGCGCCCCGCTCGCTGGCGCCGTCGGCGCGGCCTGGCTGTCCACCATCGACGCCCAGGTCGGCCTGTTTTCCCGGGCGTACGATGCGGAAGCCTTCCACCTGACCCCTGGCGGTGACCCGGACGACCACCCGGCCCTGACCCGGGGCGTCCGCGCGCACGGGGCCTGGCTCGCGTACTGGGCGGAACTGTGGGCGGCGTACGGCGAGGGCGGGGTCGGGCGGGATGCCCGGGCGGTGACCGCCATTCTGGGGCGCATCCTGCACCGTTCCCTGGCGGATGGGCGTGGGCTGACCCAACACCCGGCCGCGGCCGGCGCGCGCGCGCGCCTGGTGTGCCTGGCGCTCCGGGTGGCGCAGGCTGAGGAAGTGGCTGCATCGCCCAGGCCCTGCCCAGCCTCGGCTGCCATTCTCTGCCAGCGCGCCCTCCGGGCCGCCCTGCTGTGGCATGAAGGCCCGCCGGCCTGGTATGGGCGGTGGACGCCCGCGGAAGCGGCGGACCAGGCAGCCGCCGCGGCCGGACTGCTGGACCTCGTGTCCAGCGTGGCTGCCTGGCCGGGGCTGGCCCCGGTCAGCCCGCCGCCAGGTGCACAGACGGGGGCGTCCACGGCCGACCCTGTGTGGGGTGCGTGCGCGTCGTCCACGTCGGGAGCAAACCGGGTGGCGCTCTGCCGCCTGTTGCAAGCTGCGGAAGCCGAACGCACGTGCGTGTGGGCAGGGCCCATGGACACGCCGCCGTCCCCACCCTCCGTGGTGGGCAGGCTGACACCCAGCCAATGGGCTGGCCACGCCCGCACTGCCTGGGACGTGTCCCCCCGGCTGGCGCTGGCCCTGCCAGAACGCCTGCCCGCCTGCCCTGCCCTTGCGTCTGCCCTGCGCGACCTCGTCTGGGCGGGCGCGGCCGACCCAGCCATCCAGGCCGTGCCCGCCGCGGCGGCCTTGCTGGCCGGGGATGAGCGGCTGTTAGCTGGGTACCAGAGGCTGCTGGCAAGTGGTGGAGAGAGCGGGGTGGCTGCTGTCGGTGCGAGCATCGCCATAGGGCAGCGGGCGAGCACGGCGGCCGCGACTGCGGCCGCCCTTGCGTCGGCCGCGGCCGACCGCATGGACGCTCTCACCCTCTGGCACCCCGCCCCGCTCCTCCAAGCCCTGGCCATGCTGGGCGGCCCCGCGGGCGGCATCCCTGCCGTGCGCGGATACGCCCTGCGCTCCCTGGACCGGTGCCCGGCCGCCCAGGTCTCCGTCTTCCTGCCCCAGCTCGTCCAGCTGCTGCGGTCGGATGCGGGGGGCGGCCAGATCGCGGCCTATCTGCTGGCGGCCGCCCGCAAGTCCGTCCTGTACGCCCACATTTTGCTGTACACGCTCAAGGCGGAGGGCACGCCGCCGGGGGAGGCGTTCGCGCCAGCTATCAAACGGTCGGGCTGGCGGCCCCCCGCCGACACGGGGCTGTGGGCCATCGCGGACGACCTCGCCCGCCGGGTGTGGGCGACCATGCCGGCCGACAAGCTCGCTCACTTGGAAGCGGAGCTGGCCTTCTTTGATGCCGTAACGGCCGTCTCTGGGGAGCTGTACCCGGTCGCCAAGGATGAGCGCAAGAATGAGGCGGTGCGGCTGGTGAAGCAGGTAAGGGAAAGATGGTGGATGGGGTGTGGGGGTTGAGAGAGAGGGAGGGTTGGGCACCGGTTTGCCTGGCCTTGCCTCCCTCTCTCTCTCTCTCCCCCTCTCTTTCTTCCGGCGACGCCGCACTGGGCGTGGCCGCCCGCCTACCGGCCCACGGTCCCGTGGAAAGCCGCGCTCGTGGGTGGAGGCCGGCCAACGCGCTGCTCCCTACCAACCCCCGACCTCACACCTCCATTTGACGTCCACCCCGCCTCCCTTGTCCCCAGATCCCCCTCCCCCGCCCGGACCTCTACCTCCCCACCAACCCGGACGCCCGCATCCTGGCCGTCATCTCGGAGTCCGCGACGCCCATGCAGAGCGCCGCCAAAGTGCCCATCCTGGTCGCGTTCGAGGTCGACATCGGGAGCGGGAGCGGCGGTGGCCACGGGAGTGGTGGTGAGGATGGAGGCGAGCACACGGCGGCGGCGGCTCCGATCTCCCGCCTGACCTCCCAGGCCTGTATCTTTAAGGTCGGCGACGACTGCCGCCAGGATGTGCTGGCCCTGCAGGTCATCCGCCTCCTGGCCGACGCCCTGGCCAAGGCCGGCCTGGACCTCTTCCTCGCGCCCTACGGCGTCATCCCCACGGCCTACGAGTGCGGCATCATCGAGGTCGTCCCTGACTGCCGGTCCCGGTCGGCCCTGGGGGAGACATGCGATGGTGGGCTCTTTGACATCTTCAGGCGCGAGTTTGGGGCGCCTGGGTCGGCCCGCTTTGAGGCCGCCCGCTCCAATTTCATCGCGTCGGCCGCGGGCTACGCGGTCGCCTGCTACCTGCTCCAAGCCAAGGACCGGCACAACGGCAACATCATGATCACCCGGGACGGCCACCTGGTCCACATCGACTTCGGCTTTATCCTGGGCATCTCGCCCGGCGGCAACCTGGGCTTCGAGTCGGCGGCCTTCAAGCTGTCCCACGAGATGACCCAGCTGCTCGACCCGGGCGGCAAGCGCACCTCCCCCCAGTTCCGCGGGTTTGTTGCCGCCTGTGTCCGCGGCTTTCTGGCCGCCCGGGGCGCGGCCGCCCCCATTATTGCCGCCATCACCCTCATGGCCGACTCGGGCCTGCCCTGCTACGGGTACGGCGCGCCCGTGGCCAAGCTGACGGACCGGTTCCACCTGGAGCTGACAGACGCGCAGGCGGCTAGTTTTTTCAGGGGGGCGACTTTGGACGCGTACGACAAGTGGACGACGGGCCTGTATGACGGCATCCAGTGGCTACAACAGAGCATTCCCAAGTAGATGGTAGAGGGGTGGGTTCGGTAGGGAGAGTGGAGGCGGAGAAGTGCGTGCGCGTGGTGCGAGGGTGACAAAAAAAGGAAGGTGAGGAGGTGTGCCGTGTTGATTGTTGTTGTTGATGGAGGCAAAAGGCTCGGGTCCTTCTTTTCTTGTTTTTTTGGGGGGATGAGGGATCTTCTCGTGGCGGTGCGGTTTTTGGTTTTATTGTGGTGGAGAGAGAGAGAGAGCGGGCGCGGGCGATGCGTGGCGACTAAAGAATGGGGAAGGGTGTAGTAGGCCGGGTTAGGTTTAGGTTTAGGTTTAGGTTTAGGGTTAGGTTTAGGGTTAGGGTCAGGTTAGGGTTAGGGTTAGGGTTAGGGTTAGGGTTAGGGTTAGGGTTAGGGTTAGGGTTAGGGTTAGGGTTAGGGTTAGGGTTAGGGTTAGGGTTAGGG
>Ga0315278_10004453_pt1 | contig 12633 bp, 13 predicted proteins | sample YL17G06_0_MG_FD_203880 | JGI IMG/M metagenome (GOLD analysis project Ga0315278, IMG submission 203880) | Sediment microbial communities from Yellowstone Lake, YNP, Wyoming, USA - YL17G06_0 | ecosystem: Environmental > Aquatic > Freshwater > Lake > Sediment | place: USA: Wyoming | collected...
CCGTTCACTTCACAGGAGAAATTTCGGATCGAGGTTAGGCGGCCGACGGTCGCGGCGCGTTCATCTGCGGCGACCCCCACGTGACGTCCGCGCCGCAGGCGAGTACGCTGTTCGCTTGTTGCCGTGGAGGGTGCACGCATGCCCGCCAACCTCTCGCCCGACTACAAGGCCGCCGAGGCCAACTTCCGCAAGGCGCGCGACCCGCAGGAGCGCCTCGAGTGGCTGCGGGAGATGCTGCGCGTCATTCCCAAGCACAAGGGTACGGATCACCTGCAGGGCGACATCAAGAGCAAGATCCGGCAGTTGTCCGAGGAGCTGGAGGCGCACAAGAAAGGCGGGACGCGCAGCGGCCCCAGCATCGTCACGCACCCGGAAGGCGCTGCCCAGCTCGCGTTGATCGGCCCGCCCAACTCGGGCAAGTCTTCGCTCCACGCCAGGCTGACGGGATCGAATGCACACGTGGCGCCCTATCCCTTCACCACCCACTTCCCCGAGCCGGGGATGATGCCGTACCAGGATATCCACTTTCAGCTCGTCGATCTGCCGGCGATCTCGCCCGAGCATCCGGTGGCGTGGATTGCCGACGCTGTGCAGACGGCAGATGGGTGCCTGCTGGTGGTCGATCTGAGCGACGCCGATTGTGTCGACCAGGTGCAGGCGCTGCACCAGGTGCTGGCAGCGCGGCATGTCACGCTGAGCGAGCACTGGGCCCCCGACGAAGAGGCTCCGGACACCGAGACAGACGTCTTCCGAGTGCGTCTGCCCGCGCTGCTGGTGGACAACAAATGCGACCGGGAAACAGAGCCGGAAGAAGACCTCGAGGTATTTCGCGAGTTGACCGGGTTGCGTTATCCCGCGCTGGCCGTATCGGCCGCCACCGGACACGGCCTCGGCGAGCTGGGCGCCTTGCTGTTTCGCAACTTACGTATCGTGCGCGTCTATACCAAGACGCCGGGGCATGCCGTCGATCGCCAGCGCCCGTTCACGCTGCGGCAGGGGCAGACCATCGAGCACGTGGCGCGCCTGGTGCACAAAGATCTCGTGAACACCCTGCGCTATGCCCGCGTGTGGGGAAAGCCGGGGTTCGATGGTCAGCACGTGGGACGCGAGCATCGCGTCGAAGATGGGGACGTGATCGAGATTCACAGCTGAGCGACCGGGGCGCACACGCGGCCACTCTATTCCTGCATGCCCGCCGCGGTGATGCTAGGGTCAGATCTCGAGCGAGCGCTCGAGCCGGCGGATCGCTCGTGCTCGGCGCCGATCGGAGATCCTCGCGTAGACGAGCGTTGACTCGATCGTCCGGCGGGATGGTCAGGCCGAGAGCCTTCCGACTCTTCGAGTTCCGATACGTCGTCGAACGGGGAAGCCGGCCACCTTCTTCAGTCGCCAAAGGGTGGCCGCCCATCACGGCATAGGCTTTCCCGTCGCGAGCCAAACGGCGCAGGTCAGTCCATCCGTAGACCACCATCGACGTTCAATGTCTGTCCGGTCACGTAGCCGGCGTCCGGCCCGACCAAGAATGCGACTGCCGCAGCCTGCTCCTCGGCACGTGCCTGGCGGTTCATCGGTATGAAGTTGCGCACACCCGATTTGATGGTCGCGAAGTCTGTCCCTGCGCGTTCCGCCGTGCGCCTGAAGGTGCCGTCCATCATGTCCGTGTCGGTCGACCCGGGACAGATGCAGTTGACCCGGATGCGGTCTTTGGCGAGTTCGAGGGCCAGTTGCTGGGTCAAACCGATCACCGCGAACTTGGTCGCACAATAAGCGCCGTACTCGGCGAACCCCATGCGCCCTGCGGTCGACGAAATGTTCACGATGGCACCGCCCTTGCCGGCGCGGATCATCGCCCGGGCGGCCGCCTTCGATGCCAAATAGACGCCATTCAGATTGACGTCGACCGTGCGATACCAGAGCTCGTCATCCATCTCGACGATCGGTGTCGAGCCCGCGCCGCTCGCGACTCCGGCATTGTTGACGAGGGCGTCGATGCCGCCCAGCTCGTGCACCGCCGCGCCGATCAGTGCCTGAACCTGATCGGCCCGCGTGACGTCACAATCGATCGCGACGGTTCGCCGCCCGAGGGCACGGATCTCCTCGGCCACTGAGCGAATGCCCTGCCATCCCTCCGCTTTCTCGTGCTCCGGGAACGTCGCCGGATCACGCCCCAAGGCCGAAACAACCACGTGTGCACCGTCGTGGGCCAGACGTAGCGCGATCGCGCGCCCAATCCCTCGCTTGCGCCCCGCACCGGTCACGATGGCTACCTTCCCGTCGAGCATTCCCATGGTGTTCCCTCAGCCCTGGCCTTGTCGCCGGAAGGACGCCGCTCTGCAAGCCGCCAGCCCCGTGGCGGGACGGACACCGCTCCGGGGAGGGCGGTCCAACGAGAGCCGCCCGAGCCATCCCTCCGCCCGCTGCCGTCGCTTTCCGTCTTGCTGTCGATGGATGCGCCCGCCACACTGGCGAGGGAGGACCTGCTCCATGGGCGTTCACGGGAAGACGCTGCTCGCATCCGTTGTCGGTGCCGTCGTTGTAAGCGGCTCGTGGTCCGGGTCCGCTGCACCCCGACCCCCCTGGCTGGCGACGACGAGCTCCACCCTCCAGCCGAAACACGGTGTTGCGCCTACACCTCGGGCTCTTGATCCATGAGCCTCTTTCAGCCGAGTCTACCGGACCTCGAAGGAGGATGTGTCCGCGGATGGTGACGGCGGGGATCGACATCGGCCACGAGAGCGTCAGCGTCGTCGTCCTGGACGACGACGCGATTCTGGGCCACGCGACGTTCGTCATTTCGGGAGAAGTGGGCGCGACGGCTAGGCTCGCATTCGAGCGGACGCTTGATCGACTGGGGATCGCGCGGGCCAGCATCGACCGCATCTTCGCCACCGGGGTCGCGCGAGAGAACGTCGCGCTCGCCGACGGTCACCGAACGCAGATGTTGAGCCATGCCCGCGGGGCGCACTGGTGGTTCCCGGGTGCCCGTACCGTCATCGACGTGGGCGCCGAGGGCAGTCGCGCAATGCGCTGCGACGCCAGCGGCCACCTCACGAACTTCGCCCTCAACGACAAGTGTGCGTCCGGCTCGGGCGTGTTCCTGGAGACCGTTGCGGGGATGCTCGACGTCCCTCTCGCCGACATGGGCGCCCTGTCGTTGCGAGCGCCCAGACCGGTCGTGCTGACCAGCACCTGCGCGGTGTTCGCCGAATCGGAGATCGTTGCGGAGATCCATCGCGGCACCTCGACGGAAGACATCCTCCGGGGGGTGAACGAGTCGATGGTCTCGAAGATCGCCGCCATCGGCCGGCGCGTGGGCATCGTGCCCGATGTCGTGCTGACCGGAGGGGTTGCCCGGAACGTCGGCGTCGTCCAGGCGCTCCGGGAGCTGCTGGAGATGGATCTGGCGGTGCCGGAGCATCCCGAGATCACCGGCGCGCTGGGCGCGGCGCTGCTCGCCCGGGAGCCCGCGGGAGCAGCTCGAGCATGATCGTCTGCGGGATCGACGTCGGCGCTCGCACCGCCAAGGCGGTGGTGCTGGCCGACGGCGAGATCGCGGCCCACAGCGTCATCCGCACGGGTCCGCAGAGCGCCGCGGCGGCGGTGGCAGCATTCGAAGCAGCCATGGCGACGACGTCCCTGCGCCGCGAGGACGTGGAGTTCACCGTGGCCACCGGGTACGGCCGCGTCGTGGTGCCGTTCGCCCAGCGGAACGTGACCGAGATCGCCTGCCACGCCCGGGGAAGCCATCACTTCTTCCCCGAGGTCCGGACCATCCTCGACATGGGGGGCCAGGACTGCAAGGCGATCCGGTGCGACGAGACGGGGAAGGTCACCAATTTCCTGATGAACGACAAGTGTGCGGCGGGCACCGGCCGCTCCCTGGAAGTCATGGCGTCCCTGCTCCAGGTGCGTCTCGAGGACGTCGGTCCGCTCTCCCTGGAGGCGAACGACGGGCTCGCGAAGATCAGCAATACCTGTGTCGTCTTCGCGAAGTCCGAGGTGCTGGCCCTCGCGCGTCAGGGCGTGCCCACGCGCGACATCCTCGGCGGGTTGTGCGACGGCGTCGCCGACCGCGTGAAGCGGCTCCTCCGCGGGGTGGGTGTGGAGGAGGACTTCGTGATCAGCGGCGGGATCTCGAAGAACGTCGGCGTCGTGCGCCGCATCGAGCAGAAGCTCGGCGTGACGTCGCACATCTGCTTCGAGCCGCAGATCGTCGGCGCCGTGGGCGCGGCGCTGTTCGCGCAGGCCTTCCTGGAGCGGAAGGCCTCGACGGGACCGTAGCGCTCTACACGAGCGACTCGATGAACGACTGGACTCGCACGTTCAGCTGCTCGATCGAGCCCGGCGTCGCCTCGGCCTCCAGCTTCAGGTGCGGCAGCTTCCAGCGCTCGAATCGCTCCTTCAGCACGGCGTATTCGAACGCGTACGCGTCGCAGTAAAGCTGGACGAGATAGATCAGGCCCTCGGCTCCCGCCCGGCTCATCGCGTCCCGGATCCCGTTCGCCCGATCTTCCAGGGGGTACATCCCCGGCGCCGGCACCGTGCGCAGGTAGCCCCGGGCGAGAGCCCGGAACGGGTCCCCGTCGGTCGGCACGTCGGCGGAGCCGTACCGCGCGTTGCGGATGAAGTCGTCCGTGACCACGGTCGCGCCGTACTTCTCGGCCATCCGGATCACGTCCAGTGACATGGGAATGTTGAGCGCGGACAGCATCAGCTTCGGGGGGGACTTGGGCTCCCCCGGGGGCAGCGAGGCGAGCAGCTGCCGCAGCAAGGCGTTGTGCTCCTCCACGGGCGTCGTCAGCGCCGACGCGAAGACGTACACGGCGTCCTCGGCCGAGATGCCCGCGGTCGGACGGGTCTCGTAGAAGCGGCGGAACAGGTCACGGTTCTCGTTGAACAGCGCGATCGACTCCCGGAGGTTGTCGTCGGCGACCGGCTGGCCCGACACCCTTCCCAGCTCGGCCGCGAGGCGTCTCAGCTCCTTCGTGAAGTAGTCGATGGCCCCCTCGTCCTTCTTCGCCGGCGTGCGGACGAGCCAGTGGTTCGGGAACGCGCGCTGGTGCACCCAGATGTCGAGCATGTGCCGGTTGGTGTCGCAGACGGTGGACACCATGACGCCGTCCACGTAGTCGAGAACGCTGGACGCGATCTGGCCCGCCAGGTTCTTGCTCATGCCGCACATGTACGGAAGCAGACCCGACTTCGCCTCGTACCGCGAATCCCGGTCCTCGACGAGTTGGACGGGCACCATCCCGGCCGCGTGCACGAGCTCTTTCGGCGCCAGCCCATAGAAGCACGCGACGATCTTCTTGCCCCGCTGCACGAGCGCGCGCGCTCTCTCGTGTCGCGTCTCGAACCGCTCTCTGAATCCGGCGATCGCGTTCGTCACTTCTTCCGGCCCTCCAGGATCTCGATGAAGCCGTCGATCCGCATCCGGGCGTCGGCCCAGCTGAATCCCTCGGGATCCGCCTGGTCGCCCTCGAAGATCAGCACCGGCAGATCGTGTCGCGCCGTGATCAGCTCGATGAGCTCCTGCTGGCCCAGGGACATGGGCCGACAGCTTCGGTTCGAGAACATGACGAGGCCGTCCACCGCGTAGTCCCGGATCGCCTGGTCGAAATATTCGAACCGCTTCGCGATCGGCTTGTTGGTGAAGACGTTCGTGTACTTCTCGGCCATCGTGTGGAAGGGCCGGTGGAGATCCAGCCGTCCCGTGCTGGTCTTGTTCCCCCAGTTCAGCGAAGTGTACGGCTCCCACACGAAGTTCGCGCCCTTCTCCTCGAAGTAGTCGATGATCTGCAAGTGGTGCCAGATCGGGATGCCGTTCCAGATCAGACGATATCGCTCGCCATCCCGCGCCGGCGTCTTGCCTTCCTTCGCGTCCTGCACGTACCGCTCGTACAGTGCCTCGTAGAAGTCGGCCGCGTCCTGCTCGCCCAGCGACGTGACCAGTGGCAGGACCTGGCCGGCGAGCGCCCGGAAGCTGATCGGGGAGGGCCGATGCCGCCGCAGCTCCATCAACTGCTTCCAGTGGTGGCCGGCGCGATCGGAGTTCCGCAATGACTCGTCCAGCCGCTCCTGCTCGAACCGGCAGGGAGTGTTGCGCTCGATGAACGTCACCATCTGCCGGATCTGGCTCTCATAGTAGTCGATGTACTCCGGCGCACCCGGGTCGTCGGTCGACGGCATGTCCATGTAGAACGTCGGCAGCGTGAAGTGGTCCTCGAGATAGGACCACCACGTCTGATGCAGCGAACACATGTTCACGTCGGTGATCGAGATGGTCGGCCGCGGAATGGGTCCGAACGCGGTCTCGCTGGTCCAGCAGATCCCGAGCCCGCACCGGGTGTAGGAGCAGATGGTGCTCGACAGCCCGCGGTCCTTCGCCTCGTCGAAGAACGCCTCCGCCTTGCCGATCCCCGCAGAGATCGCGGCCAGGCTCTCCGGGTAGATGGCGTACACGCCCATCGCGTGCATGACCTCGTTGGGGATGCCGGCGCTCGCCACGCAGACCGGCTGTCCGGCCTCGGCGGCCGCGATCAGCTTCCGGTGGTTCGCCCCAGCCGTCACTCGTCGCTGGATCGCCTTTAGCTCAAGTTCGGCCATGCCGTCCTCCCTCGAATCGACTGTGTAATCCAGTTCCGACACAATCTTCCGCCCTTTGCGCGATCTTGCACCACAGCGCGCAGAGGGTGCACAGCACCCGCCCTCGGTGAGCGGCTCCTAAGACGTCGCCTGATTCATTGGACCGGTCTCGTGGCATGCGCGGCGCGCACCGGCAGCTGTGCTCCTCACCCTCCGTACTGACCGCCGAAGTGATCGTACGGATCGGTCCCCTCGGCCAGCGCCCGGTTATATCGGAACTCGTCGATGTAGTGCTCGAAACCGTCGACGAGATACTCGAGAAAGTCGCGGGTCGAGAGAATCCCAACGGGCTTCCCGCCACGCACTACCGGAACATGCCGGAACCGTTTTTCCCGGAACAGGGCGAGGACGTCCTTCAACGGAGCCTCGACATCGATTGTCACCACGGCTTGCGTGGCGACCTCGCGCACCCGCGTCGCCTTTGGGTCGCGCCCCGCCGCCGTCACCCGCACGAGGAGGTCGCGCTCGGAAAAAACGCCGCTGATTCGGTTGTCCTCCGTGATGACGAGCACGGCGCCAATCTTGTTGGCGCTCATGCGACTTGCGACCGCCGCGACAGTCTCCTCCGGCGTGGCCGTGATCATGTCCGTTGCCATCAGTGTTGCGATGCCTGCCATTGTCTCACCCCTTTCCCATCTCGGCCGAGAGCATTCGCCTCCCGGGCAGGTGTATGACACGCGAACCCCTTGCCAGCGGGAATGACGCCCCAAGAACAGCCGCGCTGGTCCTTTCCGGCAGCGACGTTTCCAGCACTGCAAAAACCAGCCCAGCGATGATCATGCCACGGCACGCCCGTCGCTGCGAGCCGAGCTGACAGGAAATTTGCGGACACACTCCAAGCCTGAGATCGGAGGTCCTATGTCCGTTGGCCGAATATGCACCCGGGAAGTGGACTGGGCGGCAGCCGACGAGACGGTGCTTGAGGCGGCGCGGCGGATGCGCGACGAGCGGGTGGAGACGCTCGTGGGGGTAGCGCGCGTATGCATCCGGCGACTACAATAACGAGCCATGCCGATACTCGATGAGCGTCACGATCATCCTCACGCCGTCGGTGGCGACGTCGCGTGGAACGAATCCTGGTATTTCAATGCCTACGCGCCGGCGGCCGACGCCGGCTTCGTGTCGCGGCTCGGCTGGCGGCCGAATGCGGGTCGCGCACATTCGCTGCTCGTCGTCTGGCTTCCCGGGGGGGCGGTCGAGCATCTGCACGGCGATCGGTCGGCAACGTCCATTCCTGATGGCGCGCTCGAGGTCGGCGGCGTGCGCTTCGAGTGCCTCGAGCCGCTTCGTGTTTGGCGGGTGAGCGCCGCCGTGACCACACCGCGGGGCCGGAAGGTCGCGCTCGAAGCCACGTTTCGCGCGCTTACGGCGGCGATCGGCGTCGACGCGCCGGCCTCGGTATCGAACGATGCCGCACGCGCGGCATCCGTCGGGTCTCTCGCCAGCGGCCACCTCGAACAGGCGGGACGGTGGAGCGGGTGGATCGAGGTCGACGGCGCACGCGTCTCAATCGACGGGCGAGGCAATCGGGACAAATCGTGGGGCCCGCGCAAGATTGACGGGTCGCGCGGGCTCACCATGTGGCGCTGGTTCTCGGTTAACGTCGGCGATGATTTTCACCTCGGCGGCCTCCGCATGGGCACTGCCGCGGGGGATTTGCACCGTGGCTGGATCTGGCGCAGGGGCGAGGCGACGAGCGTTCGGCGTTGGGATGTTCGGACCGAAACTGCCTCCGACCGGCTAACGCCCCGTCGCCTCGATCTCACGGTCACGGACAAGCACGGAGCGATCGAGCGGCTGCAAGGTGAGGTGCTGCGCACCGTGCCGCTCGAGCTTCCCGACGCCGGCGGGATGCTCGTCCTGGAATCGCTCACGCGCTGGACGCGGGACGGCGCCGAAGGCTCGGGCATCGCGGAATACGCGCACCTGCTCGACGCCGCCGGTCGCCCGACGGCCGCGGTGGAGTAGTCGAAGGCTTGAGACCGCTGCCGTCCTAAGACTTCGGACGAGCTCCTAGACTCTCTCACGCCCGCGATGGATCGGCGATCTTCACCAGTTGCTTGCCGAGGTTCTCGCCGGTGACACCACGAGGAGCCGGTTCGGTAACGCCTCGGTCTTGGCCACACGCGCTGGAAATTCCTCAAGCGCTGGATCCTGGATCTTCCGGTCGGCCCGTGCTCGGGTCGACCGGAAGATCCAGCCACCGCGCGTAAGCGCGGAGAGCAATAGACCATCTCGTGGGTGATTGGCTTCCGCGCGGTTGCGGTCGGTTGTGATCGACCCGAGTACGGGCCTATCACACCCGACCGCGCTCTTCGTCGTTCCGAAGCATCCGAGGCGAAGACCGAGGCGCTACCCGGTTCGGGCTATTGCGCTTGATCGTCTCCGCGAACCGCTGCTATGTGTCCACGGGAAGAAAGCAGGATCTCAAGTTGGCGATGGCGCTCCAGATCGTTCTTGCCCTCCTCGGCGCTCTCCTCTGGCTCGCAAGTAGGGTGAGCGAGAGCTTTCGCCGTGCGATCACTCGAGACCTCGTCTTCGAGATCTCGAGCGAGGACGGCGTGGCGCGCCACTTCGTGTTCCGGAACCGTCGCGTGACCACCCACCCTGGCAAGCCTCCGGTGGCGGACTGCGCGCTGCGCTTCGCCACTGCGGCTCAGGGGCTGCGGACCCTGGTCTCGCGCCACACGATCACCCACCTCTTGAACGGCCTGATCGACGGCACCATCGCGCTCGAGGGCAACGCCCTGCACCTCCTGTGGTTCTACGAGATGACCCAACGGGTGCTCCCGCTGGCCGAGGGCGTGCGGTGGGGAACGCCGCCCGGGGCCTACGTCGCTCCGAGCGCGACCGCAGCGTGGGCCAAGCGCATCACGCGAGAGCCGGTGGCGACGGCGCTCGATCCGACCTGGGAAGGGGCCGCGAGCCAGCGTGCGAAGCTCAGGATGATGCGCGTGGCGGCAGGCGAGCCGACGCTCGAGTTCTGAATGGCGGATTGCGAAGCACACGAGCTCAGCGATCGCGCCCGCGGCTGGCTGCGATTCATCTGGGACAAAGCGACGACCCCCGACGACTGGTCGAGCACCGGTGAGCCGCATCCGTGGTGGGACCGCGATAGCCTGGCGCCGATGTGCTCGTTCCCGCGCTTCGATCTCGGCGAGACGGCCTACGCGCTCCCGGTCTACGCCGACGTGACCCCCGCCTGGCGCGAGGTCTACACCCGGATCGCCGACGAGCTCGTTGGCCGCCACACGACGTTCTGGGCCGCCATCGACTGGCTGACGCTCATCGGCCATGACCCGGCGGCCGACCGATATCCCCCCGAGTGGCTCGCGTTCCTGCCGGATCGCCTCCGCGGGCGCTACGACGCTCCCGGGTGGACCGCCAACGGCATCGCGCCGTGGGGCCTGCAGCCCGACCCGATCGGCGCCGACGGGAATCTCTTCTTCCGCGGCTTCTTCAATCTGCTGCTCTCGATTTACGCCTACGTTTCGGGCGACCCAAAGTGGGAGCGGCCGTTCGCGATGGCCGGCTACCGCGATCGTCGCTTCCAGTGGTCGCACCACGAGATCGCCGAGTTCATCAACCTCCAGTGGAAGGACCGCCCGCAAGGGCCGAACTGCGAGAACACGAAGATCTGGCCTTTCTGTGTGAGCGGCGCGGGGCTCGGCCTTCAGCTCTATGACCGGGTCTTCGGCAAGCAGTACCACGGCGTCTTCGACGACTGGGTCGAGTTTGCGAAGCGCCACTACGTCCGCCTTGACGGCAAAGGACGCTTGCGCTCGTTCCCCTTCTATTACGATCCGATCGAAGACGTCGTCTGCACCTTCCCCGACGAGGTCACCGCATACGCGGCGCTCTGCATTACGCCGTACGTGCTCCCGCAAAACCGCCCATTCGGGGAGTTTCTCTACGAGGAATCGGTGCGCATGCTCGGCTGGAGCAATCCGCAGAAGCGGGTATTCCAGCTCGTCAAGGACCCGCGCTTCCTGCTGATCGGGCAACTGATCGCGCGCGAGGTCGGCGACCACACGACCGAGAAGCGCCTGCGCGAGGTTGCCGAACGCGACTTCGAGCCGCGCTTCTTCGGCGACGAGAGCGACCGGTTCGGCTGGTGGTTTGGACGGAAGGAGCCGTATCCCCGGGGCCAGTTGAGTGCCCTGCAGATGCTCTCCGAGATCGGCGGGCGCGGGGCATGGTCCCGCGTCTTCAATCAGCCGAACCTCGCCAAGTTTGCCGAGCCGACGCTCGTCGGCGTCGACTACCCGACGTTAGGCATCGCCGAGGCCTGGAACGACCCTGAGAGCGGCCACCTGCGGGTCTCGACCTACGCGGCGACGCCGTCACGGCGCGGAACGCCGACGAGCTTCCGCGTGACGAAGCTCGCCGATCCGCGCGCCGTGCGCGTTCGCTGTGACGGCGCCGACGATCCCCGTTGGCGCGTCGTCAGCGAAGACGCAATCGAGGTCGATAGCGAAATCGGCGAGCATCGCTTCGAGATCGCAACGCGCGCCCGCGCAATCGAGGACATCCCGGATCGGAAGCAGCGAAGCGCGCCGGCCTCCGCAACCACCGGTGTTGATGCGGGCGGTGAGGCGAGGACCTACGTACCGGCGTCCGCGCCGTCCTGCGGCCCGTGCTGCGCAACGGCGGCGGAGAAGCGATGACACAAACAGATATTGGAGAGCCCAGGGGCGACCCTGCGTTCCGTGATCTGGCGCGGCGGCTAACGATGGCCCTCCGTCTCGGGGCGCCACCGATCGCGATCCGGTTCGCGACGGGTGATGCGGGCGCATCCCCGTTCGGCGTCGCTTCACCTCCGCCGAACGAGGCCGGCCGAACTGGGGCGGTTCCCGCGGGCTGCGTGTTCTGGATGAAGGCGACCGACCGTACTTTCGCGACCAACGCGGCGGATCATGCGAATTGCAGCGTCGGAAGCCTGACGCATGGCTGGCTTGAAATCGACGAGGCGGCGAGGCGAGACGACGTTGCCGCGGTGCTCGAGGCAGGGTGGGTGACCGAGGCGGCGATCTCGACCCTCCCCCGGGTTCGGCGGCGGCCCGAGGCGATCGTCTATGGTCCGCTCGCTGATGCGCTGTTGGAGCCCGATGTAGTCCTGGTTCGGATGGACGGCCTGGGCCTAATGGCACTTCACGGCGCCGTCCGCGATCTCCGCCTCGAAGGGCGGCCTCAGTGTCACATCGTGGCGCTCGCAAAGGAAGACGGCGTCGTCGCGGCGAGCTTCGGCTGCGCCCTCAGCCGGGCGCGGACCGGAATGCCGCCCGAGCAGATGACGTGTGCGATACCGGGGTCTCGCCTCTCCGACGTCGTGGATCACCTCGAAGCCACGACCGCGCTCGACCGCAGGATGGCAAACTACGCCGCGAATGATGCTCGGCGATTCGGTGACGGGGGTGAATCACCTCGAGGTCGGTCACCTGCTGGCGCGACCTGACCGATCCCGCGGGAGCGCATGCTGCAGGGCGCCACGCAGGGTCGGTTCTTCGACTGGCGGGACGTCGACGTGAACACGGTCGCGGCCGTGGTGCCGCTCGGGCTCGGGGCTCGAGCCGGACTCGGCTGGAAGAAACTCTATTTTTGTTCTGACAAGCAGCGCACGGCGTCGCGCAGATGCAGCGGGGCGTAGCACGCCCGCATCGAAACCGCAGCTCGGACACTTCAGCTTCAGCAGTGCGCCGCTCGATGGTCTCCAGCGTATTGTTGAAATCATCTTTGACCGCGCCGCGCGCTGATTACATCTCCCGCCGTCGCCCGGCGGAGGGGACGACGGCTCTTCGAGCCCGTGCGCGGGGTGCTGCCTGCCGGGGACCTTGCGGCGGTGCGGCGGCTCGTCGTGCGCAGGCGCCGATCTCGGGACGAGCGTCACATCCTACGGGGCGAAGGGCTCAGTGCTCTGGCACCAGCTCCAGGCCGGCGCGCAGGGCGGCGAGGGCGCGCTCGACGCTACCGCCCGGGCGCCGGGCGGCG
>Ga0315278_10004454_pt1 | contig 12632 bp, 11 predicted proteins | sample YL17G06_0_MG_FD_203880 | JGI IMG/M metagenome (GOLD analysis project Ga0315278, IMG submission 203880) | Sediment microbial communities from Yellowstone Lake, YNP, Wyoming, USA - YL17G06_0 | ecosystem: Environmental > Aquatic > Freshwater > Lake > Sediment | place: USA: Wyoming | collected...
AGCGGGAGGAACTGGAGACCGCGCCACCGCGAGAGCGCGAAGACGCCACCGTAAACCACGGTCAGCTTCGCCGCGCCGAGGAAGAACGCGCGCGCGCGCATGGCATCGCGGGAGGCGCGATCATCGGCGAGCCACGATCGTGTGAAGAGTTTCACAAGCCCGGAAAGGAAGAAGAAGTTCACGGCCATCACGATCTGCCCCGCGGCGACGGAGAGGGCGGCGTTCGGATTGGAAGGAAGCCACAGCGCGGCGAGCGACGCGGCCAGGAGCCACGAGGCGCCGAGCGAGCGCGTCAGAAGATTCGGCGATGCTTCCTTGGAGCGAAGCAGGACTCAATCCTCCCGCTGTGCCAGCTGCACGAGCTTGATCGTTTCGCGCACCCCGGCCACGAAGCCGAGCCCGAGCATGACGAACGTCAACCAGGGCTCTGTTCGGAACTTCTGATCGAGATATTTCCCGAGGAAGTACCCGACGATTGGTGCCAGGGCGAGGATGAACGGGATCGCCGACAGGACTCCGATTTGGCGCCAGGCGTTGACCTTGTTCGGTTCCTTCTCGGTCACGCTGGGCCTCCTGCGCCGCTCGTGCGAAGCGCGTTCTCACGAACGCGTTGCGAAAGGACGCATCGAATCGAGGCGACGACCACGAGCCAGGAAAGGTACCGGAGGGGCGCCGGAGGGGTCAACCGTAATCAGACCCGGGGCCCCCGCTGAGAGGAACGAGGTCGTTCAGCCTATATAAGGAGAGACGAAAGGGGCCGCGCAGATCCCTGGCCCCGGCGCTCGAAGACGCCGTGGGATGGGGACCGCGCAGGCCCCTAAGTTGATGGCGGGACGCCTCTTCGCCTCCTCGGCTTCACCACACCGCGGCCCCGACTCCGCAGTGCTCTCCCCCAAACAGAGGACGCCCCGCCAATTTCTTGCCTACCAACCGATTCCGCGTTGCCCGCGGACGTGGGAGGGCTATCGCAGGGGACGTGCCGAGCGCGTGTCTGGACGGGTCTATTTTGTAAAATACTTAAAGACAATATCTTAGTGGCATGGACCGGAACACCCGGGCCTGAGCGAATTCAGATCGACGTCCACCGACGGCCTCGCCAAACCGGACTCATTGCGAAGAACTGGTTGTAATTATCAATTTTACAATGGCTTACAAGCCAGCGACGCCGGTTGACGCATTGTTTCCCCATGGAGACTCCGCACGTGCTCCTCGACTTGGCCCTTTGGAGACGATGACTGGGGGCACAGAACGCGCCGTGGCGCGCCGATAACGGCCGTGAGGCCCACTCTCCCGCGCGGTTCGCGCCGCCCGGAATGCGTGTTGGGCTACCCTGGGAGGAGACCGTGAACGAGGCAAGGTCGCGCACGCCGTGGCTGGATGAATCAGAAGAAGCCGGGCTTGTGCGCGCGGCGCAGCAGGGGAGTCGGCACGCATTCCTCGCGCTCGTCGATCACTATCACCGACCTCTCTATCGCCTCGCGTTCGCCCTCGCGCGACGGCGCGACGACGCGGCTGCGATCACCCAGGAGTCGTTCGCGCGCGCCTGGGCCGGAATCCACGGCATCCCCGAGGGGAAGCGCTTCTTCCCGTGGCTCCTTCGCATGGCGCGAAACCTCTCCGTGGCGCAGGCCCGCCGCCGCGCCGGCGAGCCAACCGCTCCGCCTGACCTGAATGCGCTCGCGACAGAAGAGCAGCGCGACGAAGCGGAGAACGAGTATCGGATCCTCGACGCCTTCCGCTCGCTTCGCCCGGACGAACAGATGGCGCTGGCCCTTCGCGTCGTCGAGGGGCTCCACTACGGCGCCATCGCATCGTGGCTCGATCAGCCCGTGGGCGTGACGCTCACGCGGCTCTCCACGGCGCGCGGCTTCCTTCTCGCGAAGAACGAGGAGCGGACCGGGGGAGGCGAGGCCACGCCGTGATTCACCTGACGCTTCAGCAGCTCTCGGCCTTCCTCGACGGCGAGTTGACCAGCGCGTCGACCGAGCTCATCCGCCGGCACCTCTCCGAGTGCGACGCATGCACGCTTCGCTTCGGGCGTATCGAGGCGCAGGAAGAGGTCATGGCGCGCATTCTCGTCGACGAGCCGGGCGACGCGTTCTTCGTCGAACTGGGAGAGTCGATCGCGACGGGAACCACCGGCGGCAAGCCGGCGGCGAGACCAACCGAGAAGAAGAGGGCGAGCGTCGCGGATCGCAGAACCCCCGTCGCGCAGCCGGCGCCCCTGCCGAGTTCCGCGCCCGCGCCCCCCGCGCCGGATCCCGAGACGCGCCCCATTCTCTACGGCCGGCGTGCGCAGGAGACGGCACCAAGAGCGCGGGGCGAGAGACGCGCGATGGGCACGTTGATCGTGGCCATCGTGATCTGCGTGATCGTCGCGAGCGTTGCGTGGATCGGGTTCCATCGCGACGACGGCTCGTCGCGCGCGGTGCTGCGCTCCGATTCGGAGCGACCGAGCCCACCCGTCGAGCCGGCGGCGCCCGAGAGTCCGCCCCCCGCCGCGATCGCGCCGGCTGAAGCGCCGCCCAAGTCCGCGCCGACCGTGGAGACGCCGATGGCCGCCAGCGTAGAAGTGGCGTCTGAATCGGCGGAGCGTGTCGCGCTCGAGACGGCGCCGGAGGCGGTTCCCGCTACTGTGCCGATCGTCGCGCCCGAAAAGACGCCGCCGAAAGCTCCCGTGGTCGCGCCCGAGAAGACGCGAGAGAAGCCCGCCAAGCGGAGGGCAGCGTCCGATCCGATGTCCGATGGGTGGTTGAGGATGGTGGTTCCGGGACGGCCAGAGCCCACGTTCACGACGAAGCCCCCGGCTCCAGCTCCCGAGCGGCTCGTGGAGCGCCCCGCTCAGAATGTCGTACCCGTGCGGACGATCATCACGGAGACGATCGTGGCCCCCGCCGATCAGGAGACGGGGCCGCCGCCGCCGGCGGCGACGCCACAGGCTCCGGCGGAGATCTCGACGACGCGGCTGATTCAGGAGGCAAGGAGCGCAAGCCTTCGAGCCGCGAAATCGAAGGATCCGCTGGCGTTCGACGGCGCGGCATCGGCCTGGGAGCAGGCGATGCCGGCGTCTGGAGGCTCGCCGGAGGATCTCGCCATGGCGAGACGGGAGCTCGCGCAGGCGCGGTTTCAGGCGTGGGCTCTTTCACCTTCGGCGGCACGGCGCGAGGCGGCTATCACGGCCGCCAGGGCCTACCTCCTCTATGCCCCTCCGGGTCCCGAGCGCGACCAGGCCTGGACCTGGCTCGGTCGGCTGAAGCACTGACGGGCCCGCAGCCCCCCCGAATAGCCCCCAGTTCCCCTTCTCCGCCAACGATTTGGTCAAGATGAGCCGCGTCCCCGCCGATTCATGACACGAACCGGAATCTTCGCGCCCCACAGGCGCGCCACCCGCGAGAACCTACATGGGATCGATGGACGAGGGCATTCTTCGCGAGTTCCTGGCCGAGAGCCTGGAGAACGTCGAGCAGATCGAGCGAGAGCTCGTGGCGCTCGAGCGTGAGCCGGGCGATTCGAAGAGGATCGCCACGCTCTTTCGTGCCGTCCATTCGATCAAGGGAACGTGCGGCTTCTTCGGCTTCACGAAGCTGGCGGCCGTCACGCACGCCGGCGAGAACCTCCTCGGCCGGCTGCGAAGCGGCGAACGAACCCTCACGCCCGAGATCGCCAACGCGCTCCTCGCGCTGGTCGATGCGCTGCGGGCCGTGCTCGGCCGCATCGAGGCGACCCAGACGGACGGCGACGACAGCTTCCCCCACTTGATCGAGCGGCTCCAGCGCCTCGACAAGGGCGAGCCGGAGGGAAGCAAGTCGAGCGCGGCGCCGAGCGCCGGCCCCGCCGCGAGGGCGACGCCCCCCGCCGAGCCAGGCGCTCCGGCGAACGACCGCACCAGCATCCAACCCCCTTTCGACGGCGGCCTCTTCGCGCCGCTGATCGCGAGCGGGCGCCTCGACCGCGCCGCCGTCGAGCGCGCCGCGGAGCAGCAGCGCCTGGGCGATCCTCGGCGACTCGGCGAGATCCTGGTCGAGCACGGCGCGCTTCAGCCGCGCGACATCGTCGACGCGCTCCTGGCCCGAAGCGAGGCGGCGGCGCAAGCGGTCGGGGAGTCGAGCATCCGCGTCGACGTCCATCTCCTCGATCGCCTCATGAACCTGGTCGGCGAACTGGTCCTGGCGCGCAATCAACTGATCCTCGAAGTCGCCTCCGCCGACCTCGACGAGCTTCCAGCGACCGCCCAGCGCCTCAATCACGTCACGACCGAACTCCAAGAGCGGATCATGAAGACCCGCATGCAGCCGATCGGCACCCTCTGCAACAAATTCCCGCGCCTGGTGCGGGACGTCGCCGGGGCGTGCGGCAAGCGGGTTCGCCTCGAGCTGGAAGGGAGCGAGACGGAACTCGACCGCACCATCCTCGACGCGATCCGCGATCCGCTGACCCACCTGGTGCGAAACGCCATCGATCACGGGATCGAGAGCCCTGAGGACCGCGTCTCGCGCGGAAAGCCGGCGGAGGGACGCCTTCTGATCCGAGCGTTCCACGAGGGGGGGAAGGTTCACATCGAGGTGATCGACGACGGCGCCGGGATCCCGATCGCGCGCGTTCGCGAGACGGCGCTGCGACAGAATCTCGTTCCGGCGGACCGCGCCGCGCGCATGAGCGATCGAGATTGGGCCAACGTGATCTTCCTCCCCGGCTTCTCCACCGCGGAGCAGGTGACGAGCGTCTCGGGGCGCGGGGTCGGCATGGACGTCGTGAAGACCAACGTGGAACGGGTCGGCGGAACGATCGAAATCGATTCCTCTCCGGGCACGGGCTCCACGATGCGCATCCGGATCCCGCTCACGCTCGCCATCGTGCCTGCCCTGATCGTGACGGCGGGAAGCGAGCGCTACGCGATTCCCCAAGTGAACCTGGTCGAGCTCATCCGCGTGGAGAACTCCGAGGCGGCCATCACTCTCCCGAGCGCGTTCGACGCGCCCGTGCTCCGCTACCGCGATGGTCTCCTCTCGCTCCTCGTATTGAGCACGGTCCTCGACGTGCCGGCGGACCCCGCAGGGGAGCGTCCGAGCGGTCGGGGCGGCGCGACTTCGATCGCCGTCGTCCACGCCGACGGCGTCACGTTCGGGCTCGTCGTCGACAGTATCGAGACGTCGCAGGAGATCGTGGTGAAACCGCTCGGCGAGCCGCTTCGCCAGATTGCGGTCTTCGCCGGCGCCACCATTCTCGGCGACGGCACCGTCGCGTTGATTCTCGACGTGCCGGGGCTGGCCCGACACGCGGGGATGACCGTGCGGCCGAGCGCCGCGGTGCTGGCGGCCGGGGCGGACGACCTGCCGGCCGGGGCGGAGCTCTTCGCCCCCCGCACGCTGGTCCTCTGCCTTGCGGGCGCGCGCTGGAGGGTGGCGATTCCGCAGGAGCAGATCGCGCGCCTCGAAGAGATTCCCCGCCGGAAGGTGGAGCGAATCGGCGACCGCGCCGTGGTGCAGTACCGCGGCGGAATCCTCCCGCTCGCCTCGCTCGGCGCAATCCTCGATCTCGGAGACGCGCCCCAGGCGGGCGACGCCGAGTGGATCGGTTCCGCCGACACCCTTCCGGTCGTCGTGCACGAGCGGGAAGGCCGTGGCATCGGGCTCGTGGTCGATTCCATCGTGGAGATCGTGGAAGCGAGGGTCGCGGCCGGATCGCGCCGCGAGCGTCCCGGCTTCGGCGGCGCGGTGGTCGTGCGCGGATCGGTTACCGAATTGCTCGATCTGGAGGCGCTCCTGAGCGCTTCGCCCGTGGGGCGCGATCTCGCGCTGGCGCGGACCGGAACGGAGGGTTGAACGATGGCCGATGAACGCCTCCTCTGCACGTTTCGGGTGGCGGAGCACCTGCTGGGCCTCGACATCGCGGTCGTCCAGGAAGTCCTGCGTCACCAGAAGATCACGCGCCTACCGCTGGCGTCGCGCGCGGTGCGCGGCATCATGAATCTCCGCGGCCACATCGTCCCGGCCGTCGATCTTCGCCGCTGCCTGTCGCTTCCCTCCGCCGACGGACTCGACACCGCGACCATCGTGGTGCGAGGCCGGGAGGACGCCACGGCCAGCCTCCTCGTCGACGAGATCGGCGACGTGATCCGGGTGGACGACTCGACCTTCGAGCGGACGCCCGAGACGGTGGCCGGCCTGGCGCGCGATTTGATTCACGGGGTGTTTCCGCTCCAAGACCGATTGCTGCTCGAGCTGGACCTTGGAAAGGTCTTGAGAGCGGCGTACGCCTAGGCACGACGGGCCCGGCAAGGCCGGTCGCCACGGAAGGAGTCGACGGACATGATGCTCTCCATTCGGCGCCAGCTCCTCGGAAGCGCGCTCCTCGCGCTCGCGGGGTTCGTACTCTTCGGCGTCGTGGCCTTCGCCACGCTCAACGAACTCAAGATCAACGGTCCGCGTTACCTCCGGATCATTCAGGGGAAGGATCTCGTGGCGGACTTGGTGCCGCAGCCGGTCACGCTCATCGAGTCGTACCTGGCCGTCCACCAGATGCTCGGCGAGACCGACCGCCGGCGGCTGGACGAGCTCATCCGCGACTCGCAGGACCTTCACACGCAGTTCGAGGCGCGCCATCGGTATTGGGAGAAGATGCTCCCGCCGGGCCAGCTCAAGTCGACGCTTCACGACCAGGCGTATCCGCCCGCGTCGGAGTTCCTGCGCCTGGTGGATGAGTCCTTCATTCCGGCCGTCCGCCGCGGCGACCAGGAAGCGGCTCGGCAGATCGCCGACGGCGAGCTGAAGCCTCTCTACGAGCAGCATATGAAGGTCGTCCTCGAGGTCGTGCAGCTCGCCTCGAAGCAAACCTCCGAGGAGGAGAGCGCGGCCCTCGCGATCACGAAGCAGCGCTCGGCGCTCGTTCCCCTGCTGGGGCTCGGGCTCGCCATCGTCACCCTGACGATCGGGCTCTTCCTCTCGCGCCGGATCGTCCGCGCCATCGAGCAGATGCGCCGCGTCGCCGAGCGGACCGCGAGCGGCGATCTCACCTCCCGCGTCCCGTACGAGGGGGCCGACGAGCTGGGGCAGCTGGCCGGCTCGACCAACAAGATGATCGATTCGCTGCGCGGCGTTCTCGCTCACATCAGCGACCGGGCCGTGACCCTGGCCACCGCTTCGGAGGAGCTCTCCTCGGTCTCGACCCAGATGATCGGTAGCGCCGAGGAAACGTCCCGCCAGGCGAGCGGAGTCTCCTCCGGATCGGAGCAGATCAGCCGGAGCGTCGAGAGCGTCTCGGTCTCGGTGGAGGAAATGATCGCGAGCATCCAGGAGATTTCGAAGAACACGAGCGAGGCCGCCCGCGTCGCGACGGTGGCGGCCGGCGAGGCCGACATCACGAACGCCGCGGTGAACAAGCTAGGCGCGAGCAGCGGGGAGATCGGGAAGGTCGTGCAGGTGATCAACACCATCGCCCAGCAGACGAATCTCCTCGCCCTGAACGCCACGATCGAGGCGGCGCGCGCCGGGGAGGCCGGCAAGGGCTTCGCGGTGGTCGCCAACGAGGTGAAGGAGCTGGCGAACGAGACGGCCGCCGCCACGAAGGATATCAGCCGGAAGATCGAGGCGATTCAGGCCGACACGCTCGACGCCATCCAGGCGATCGGAAAGATCAGCGAGACGATCCAGCAGATCAAGGACATCTCGAACTCGATCGCCACCGCCCTGGAGCAGCAGCTCGCGACGTCGGGCGAGATCGGGCGGAACCTGACCGAGGCGGCACGAGGGAGCAACGAGATCAGCGCCGGCATCGTGAAGGTGGCCGAGATCGCCCGCGACACGGCGGGGAGCAGCGAGAACACGCAGAAGGCGGCCGAGGAGCTGGCGCGGCTCGCGGCCGAGCTGCGCGGAATGACGCAGCGCTTCCGGTACACAACGGACGGCGAGTCGGGAGCCGAGGCACAGGAAGATTGGACCGTCAGGGCGGCCACGGCGGCGCCGGCGACGGTGGTGGCCATGGAAGCGGCACGGGCGTCTTCGCGGGCGCGCGCGGCGCGCGGCGATGGGCGCCGAGCCGACGACGCGCCTCCCCTGGCCAACGCGGGCTGAGCGATGACCTACCTCGAGCGGATGAACCGGCGCGGCCCCCGAGGGCCGAAGCGAATGGGAGAACGATGATGAAAGCCCTGGTCGTGGACGATTCGCGCTCCATGCGCGCGATCCTCTCGAAGCAGCTCCGGGAACTCGGCTTCCAGGTCGTGGAAGCCCCGGGCGGCGTGGAGGCCCTGCGCGCGCTTCACGAGGAGGGGCCGATCGATCTGGTCCTCCTCGACTGGAACATGCCGGAGATGGATGGCCGAGAGGTGCTGACGCTCATCCGGTCCGAACCGGCCTACAAGATCGTGCGCGTGATGATGGTGACGACGGAAAGCGAGATGTCGCAGGTCTCGGTGGCGCTCGAAGCTGGCGCGAACGAATACCTCATGAAGCCGTTCGACCGCGACTCCCTGCTCGAGAAGCTCATTCTCCTCGGCCTCGATCCGAGCGGGCGGGCCCTCTGATGGACACCGCCAAGCGACGCATTCGCGTGATGATAGTGGACGACGTCTCCATCGTTCGGAGGCTGGTCGCGAACGCCCTCGGGGCCGACCCGGCCATCGAGGTCGTGGGCGCCGCCGCGAACGGCCGGGAAGCGCTGGAGAAGATCCCCGTCGTGAAGCCCGACCTGGTCATCCTCGACTACGAGATGCCCGAAATGGACGGAATGGAAACGCTGAAGGAGATCCGGAAGATGGTCGGCGGCCCGAAGGTGATCTTCTTCTCCTCCTACACACGGCAGGGGGCGAAGGTCTCCCTCGACGCCCTCTGGCAGGGCGCCGACGACTACGCGACGAAGGTGACGGCCGACAACCTCGCGGCGGCGACGCAGTGCGTTCAGAACGAGCTGATTCCCAAGATCAAGGGGCTCTGCGAGAGCGCGTCCAGCGAGGCGGGCGGAGCGCGCCCCGCCGCGGGGCTCCACACGGCGCCCGGCGCGACGGACGCGGCGACCGCGATTCCGGCCGCGACGGCGCAGCAGCCCTCCATCTCCCGCGCGGACGTCGTGGCCATCGGTGCCTCCACGGGGGGCCCGCGCGCTCTCTCGATGGTCATCGAGGCGCTCCCGGCCGATTTCCCGCTTCCGATCCTGGTGGTGCAGCACATGCCGCCGCTCTTCACACGCTCGCTCGCCGAACGGCTCGCGTCGCGTTCCGTCCTCCGCTGCGCCGAGGGGGCGGACGGCGCAATTCTCGAGCCGGGGACGGTCTGGATCGCGCCCGGCAACTGGCACATGACGGTGGTCCGCGACGGGAACGACACTCGGATCCGGCTCACGGGCGAACCGCCGGAGAACTCGTGCCGCCCGTCCGTCGACCCGCTCTTCCGCTCCGTGGCGGAGGTCTACGGACCGAGCGCGCTCGGCATACTCCTTACCGGGATGGGACAGGACGGGCTCCTGGGCGCCCGCCGAATTCACGAACGTCAGGGCCGGATCCTGGTTCAAGACGAGGCGACGAGCGTCGTCTGGGGCATGCCCGGCGCGGTGGCCCGGGCGGGGCTCGCGCAGAAGATCGTTCCGCTGTCGGACATGGCCGGCGAGATCCTCAAACACGTGGCAGCCGCGGGGCGGCGCCGGGCTTCGGTGGTCTAGGAGTCCGGTGTCTCCGAACCCTTCGGATCCCATCGACGTTTCGTCTCCGCCCGCGAGTCTCGACGCGGAAGGTTACGTCTATCTCCAGCGCCTCCTCTCGGAGCGGACGGGCATCGTCCTCGACGCGGGGAAGGAGTACCTGGTGGAGGCTCGCCTCCACGCGCTCATGCAGTCGGAGGGATTCAGTTCGGTCTCTTCGCTCCTCGCGTCGCTTCAGCAGGAGGAGCGCCCGGGAGGTCTCCATCGCCACGCCATCGAGGCGATGCTGAACGGAGAGACGTCGTTCTTCCGCGATCATTACCCGTTCGAAGCGTTTCGAACCACGATCCTTCCGGAGATGATGGAGCGGCGCGCCGCCACCCGGTGTCTGAACATCTGGTGCGCCGCGTCGGCCAGCGGGCAGGAGGCCTACTCCGTCGCCATGCTCCTCCTGGAACACATGCCGCTCCTCCACGATTGGAGGGTGAATCTCCTGGCCACGGACGTCTCGGAGGCGATGCTCCAGAGGGCCCGGGCGGGCTCCTACCGGCAGATCGAGGTGAACCGCGGCCTGCCCGCCAGTTTCCTGGTGAAGTACTTCGAGCGCTCCGGCGAGGAATGGCGGGTGAAGGAGCGGGTTCGGCGGATGGTTGAATTCAGCCACCTGAATCTCATCGAGCCCTGGAAGAACCTTCCGGCCCTCGACGTGATTCTCATGCGAAACGTGCTGCTCTACTTCAGTAACGAGACGCGGAGGACGATCTTGCAGAGTGTCTTGAGGTCTCTCCGCCCCGACGGGTACTTGATCCTCGGGGGAGGCGAGACATTCCTAGCCCTTGACCGCACCTTCGAACCGGTGCGCATCGGTAAGGCCGTCTGCTACCGGATCCGTGGCTCCTACGGGGACGCCGGGCCGAACATGGGGACTTCGCCCGCATGAGCACTACCACGATCGAAATCCAAGATTGGCTCGACTGCCTTTCCTACGTCACGAACGACTACGCCGCGCACCATCTTCGCTTCGACGCAAGCGCGCCGGCGCCGACGGCCTCGGCCCCGGGTGAGCCCCGCCCCGCCGTCTACGTCGCCATCCTCGGTTCCAAGATCTCGATGCATCTCGGCATCGTGACTTCGGTCCAGGGGGCCCAGGCGCTGACGCGCGCGTTCCTGGGACTTCGCGGCCAAGAGTCCGTCGACGAGGGGGATGTCGTCGACGGCATGAGCGAGATTCTGAACATCCTGGCCGGAAAGGTGAAGTCGCGGATGTCGGCCCGCGACGGCTCGCTTCGGCTGGGGTTGCCGATGTACGTCTCCGGCGCCGTGGGCCACGGCGACGGGATCGAGCGGGCGGTCGTGGACGTGGCGGTGGGACCGGTCCCCTGCCAGCTCCACGTCTTCCGCCAGAATCGTCAGGAGTAGGGAGTCGTTCTTGACCTCCACCATTCACTGGAAGCTCCTTCGGGAGCCTCGGAGCCTCGGGGTCCGGGAAGCCTCGGGCGCCTGGATCGCCGCGCTTCTCTCGCTCGCGCTCGCGGCCTTCTCCCTCGCGATGGCTTCGCCGGCCCGCGCGGCCACCGGCCGTGGCACCGCCACGCTGGTCGGAGTCGTGCCGGGCGAGACGTTCGGCTGCTCGGTCGCGACCGCCGGTGACGTGAACGGCGACAGCTATGCCGACGTCATCGTCGGGGCCTACCAGAGCGGCACCGCGGCGAATCCAGCGGGCCGCGCCTACATCTACTTCGGCGGCCCGCGCGCCGACGAGCGCCCCGACGTCACGCTGACGGGCGAGTCGGCGGGGGACGCGTTCGGGGTGAGCGTCTCGTCCGCGGGCGACGTGAACCGCGACGGCTTCGACGACGTCGTCGTGGGAGCCTACGAGAACGACGCGCGGGGCGCCAACGCGGGCCGCGCCTACGTCTACTTCGGGGGCCCCGGCATGGACGCGAAGCCCGACATCGTCTACACCGGCGAAGCGGCGGGAGACGCGTTCGGCTATTCGGTGGCGGAAGCGGGCGACGTGAATCACGACGGTTTTTCCGACATCGTCATCGGGGCCTATGAAAACAGCGGGCGTGGCGCCGGCGCGGGCCGCGCCTACGTCTTCTACGGCGGAGCCCGGCCCGACGCGGTCGCCGACGCGACCCTGAACGGGGAATCGGCCGGCGATCGTTTCGGTATCTCTGTCGCCGGAGCGGGAGACGTGAACGGCGACGGCTTCGACGACGTCGTGGTGGGAGCGTATCAGAACGACGCCGGCGGCATCGATGCGGGCCGGGCCTACGTCTTCTTCGGAGGCGCCGCCCGCCTGCCCGATCGCGCGAACGTCGTCCTCACCGGTGCGGCGCCGGGGGACGCCTTCGGATTCTGCGTCTCCGGCGCGGGCGACGTGAACAAGGACGGATTCGACGAACTCATCGTCGGCGCCTATCACAACAACGCGGGCGGCAAGGACGCCGGGCGCGCCTACGTCTTCAACGGCGGGAAGAACATCTCGAATTCCCCCGACGTCGTCTTCACGGGCGAGGCGGCCGGCGACGCCTTCGGATACGCGGTGGGCGCGGCCGGCGACACGAACGGAGACGGCTACGACGACATCGTGGTGGGAGCATACGGAAACGACTCCGGCGGCTCCGCGGCGGGGCGCGCCTACGTCTACTTCGGAGGCGCGGCCCCCGATCCGGTGGCCGACTGGCTCTTCACGGGCGATCATACGCTCGACAATCTCGGATTCGCGGCCGCGGGCGCGGGCGACGTGGACGGCGACGGATTTGCCGACGTGGTCGTGGGGGCCCCCTACAGCGACGCGGGGCGGGCGTACGTGGCGAAGACGGTGGCCGGGAAGTCGCGCCCGGTCGTTGCGCGGTAGAACCCCGGAACTCCGAATCCCCCGCCGGTCCTTTCGCATTCCATCACCCTCCGCGCGTACGGGGCGGGAGAGGGAAACGAGTGGTGCGGGCTCTGTGAGGCACACCAATCGCCCGCACCACTCGTTTCCCTCTCCC
>Ga0315278_10004456_pt1 | contig 12628 bp, 9 predicted proteins | sample YL17G06_0_MG_FD_203880 | JGI IMG/M metagenome (GOLD analysis project Ga0315278, IMG submission 203880) | Sediment microbial communities from Yellowstone Lake, YNP, Wyoming, USA - YL17G06_0 | ecosystem: Environmental > Aquatic > Freshwater > Lake > Sediment | place: USA: Wyoming | collected...
GAACCGCCGCGCGGAGGCGGCCGGTCTCCGGGTCGAGCGTGGCCTGCCGAAGCTCCGTCAGGTCGTCCTCCCCGAGCGGTTCGATGCTCGGGCTGCGGCCGAGCACGAAATGGGCGAATCCAGTCAGAAGCACCGCGCTGATGCGGAAATCGTCGGCGTCGCTCGGGCGCAGCGCTGCAAGCTGCGCGGCGGACTGGCCGAGGAGCCGCGGGCAGACTTCGGCGAGCGATGCGACGTCGGCCAGAAGCGCTCGCGCGCGGTCGAGGTCGGCGAGCGATGCGAACGGGCGGTAGCGAATCTCCCCCGGGCGCTCGATGCCCTCGTAGAATCGTGGCTTCATGCCGAGAAGCCCAGCCAGTCCTTCACGGTACGGCGTATCGAGAAACGCGATCTCGCCCGTGGGCGATCCGATGCCGAGCGCCTCCACTGCTCGCTTCGCCGATTTGCGCAGTTCGAGCAGGATATCCCAGGCAACGCGGAACAGGTGCTGGACATAGTGGTGTTGAAGGAGTCGGATCGCCTCCGTCGTCTCGGAACGGGACAGTGACTCGAGCGCGAGGTTCACGGTGTCGTGCGCGACGCGGATGTTTTCCGCGACCCGATCCCGATCGGCGAAGTCCACGCCCTCTGCGACGAGCACGTGGTTCACGAGGTAGGCGAGCTCATGGCGAAGCTCGCTCGCCGCTTCTCCGGAGAAGCCCGCATGCAGAACCTGAGAGAAGAAGGACGATCCGTCCTCGGGAAGGATCAGCGCGCGGTCCTGCGCAAGCGCCTCCGAATCGTCGCCGACGGAGCGACCGAGCGGCTCGGACCGCTCGGCGAGATCCCTCGCCGGCAACGGCCGATAGACCTGCTGCGCCTCGTAGTAGTCGGGGAACCCGCGGTCCTGCAGGCGAGCATTGCGCAGCCGAAAGGCGGCCTCTTCGAGGTCGCTGTCCACGCCCCACCAGGTCTCCTCCATGACCGTCACGAAATAGCCGTAGTCCCGCTCGTAGAGCGCCTCGATGAGGCTCCGCACCAGCGGTATACGAGCATCTGGACGGTGAAAGGAGACTTGGTAGTGCTCGTCGAGCTCGAACACCTCGCGCCCTTCGGTGTCCTCCTCCGGCTCCTCGGGATCCTCGCGCCGGTGGACTCGCACGAAGCGCCGGAGCAGCAACACCAAGAGATCACGGTCGATCGAGTTCAGCAGCTCGCCGACAGGCCGTGCGCCGGCTTCGACGATCACCTCGAGCCAATTGAGAAGCGTCGCCGTCTCCAGACGATCCTTCTTCCAGCAGTCGAGATCGACGAGCGCGCAGACCTGCTCGCCGGACGCGAGCGAGAGCAGATCCACCCCGTCCTCGAGGCCAATCTCCTTGAGCGTGTGGAAGAGGCTCTCGGCAGCGAACGACCGCACGAGCCGCTGCGCGTTCGGTGCGCTGAGGATCAGATCGCGCCGGTCCCGTGCAGAAACCCCATAGAGCGCGTCGAGCTGCTCGCGGAACGGCAGGCTGTTGAACGCGTCGGAGCTGTAGGCACGCTGATTGGGCATCGCTTTACAGAACCTAACATCGACCGCGAGGGCTGGGAAGAAACCCTGCCGCGAGCCGCTTGACCTCGCGAGGCGGAGCGGGAGATGGTCGCCCATGCGCCGATCTGGCTTGCTGCTTGCGGCTCTCGTCTTGCGGGTGGGGACCTCCGCCGCCTATGAGGCGGGCGCGGTCACAAACGGCGGGACGATCGCCGGCGTGGTTTCCTACGCTGGCGTACCGCCGCCGGTACGCACGCTCACCGTCACCAAAGAGCAGGAGGTGTGCGGGAAGGACCAAGCGGACGAGCGGCTGGTGATCGGCGCCGACAAGAAGGTGGCCAACGCCGTCGTGTCGATTGCCGCAATCTCTCGCGGCAAAGCCGTGAGCGATGCCGCACCCGTGCTCGATCAAAAGGGCTGCCACTATTCGCCGCACGTTCTTCTCGCGCCGGCCGGCGCGGCGATCAAGGTGCTGAACGGCGACGGCATCTTACACAACGTTCACACCCACGGCCGCGCCAATCCGCCCGTGAACGTCGCGCAGCCGCAGTTCAAGAAGGAAATATCGATTCAGTTCGACGAGCCCGAAACGGTCGCCGTCAAATGCGACACGCACGAGTGGATGAGCGGCGTGATCGTCGTGATGGAGCACCCCTACTACGCGAAGACCGACGAGAAGGGAGCCTTTCGCTTGAGCGACGTACCGCCGGGAGAATACACCGTCGACGTCTGGCACGAGACGCTCGGCCACAAGAGCGCAAAGGTGACGGTGGGTCCCGGCGAGGAGACCCGGGTCGACTTCGCGCTCGGCGGCGAGTCTTCGGCTTCGCGTCTCCTCCTGCCCCGCGTCCGTCGGAGCGCTGCTGCTAGGGCCCGGAGCGCAGCGGTGGGCGTGCAAGGAGCGATCGAGGTATCGCCCCTTCGGCTCCTCACCGCGTGGGCGTCCGCTCCGACTCCGCCTTTCGCAGCTCCTTCTGGTACTGGGCGTAGAGGTCGTCGAGCTCTTTCTGCAGCTTGGGAAGCTGCTCGTTCAGCAGCCGTGTCAGCTCCCCGCCGGTGACCGTGAGCTGGGCGGAAAGTCGTGCGACCTGATCCTTGAACTTGCCCCATTCCGGCGAGCGCTGCAGCTCCTCCAGATTTCGCCGAAACTGCTCCACTCCCTGGGACATCGCGCGCGCGAGCTCGTCGGCGCTGATCCGTCCGCGGCGCAGCCAGACCTCCGCGAGTGAACGTGCTCCCTGGAAGCGCATGCTCGGCTCGGCCAGCGGGCTCTTCGCATCGATCACGAAATATTCGATGCTCGGGCGCCCGCCCGCGCCCGCCTCGTTGACCACGAACGTCCCCGACCTGCGGATCTGCTCGCGAGCTGCGGCATCGATCGCGATCTTGATCTCGACCGTGTCGCGCTCGCCGAATCCGACGTCGGTCACGTCGCCGATCCGCTTCGCTTCGAACATCACGGCATCTGCTGGGCGGAGGCCCTTGGAGTTCTCGACGTCGACGACGAGCGGCAGAGCGCCCGCAGAGGCGAGCCTCGCTGCGAAGAGAAGCGCTGAAGCCGTCCAGGACAATCTTCGTCGAGTCATCGCTCCGTTCCTTTCGCTTTGCCGCCGAGCCTTTGGGACTGCTCGAAGGTGCCGAACCCGACACGACCCTGCGCGCCGAAGCGGGCCAGCCCGAAGAAAGTGAGAACCCTTCCCTCCGCGGCAGGGCGGATCACGGGAATCGCGTGCGTCACTTGTCCAAGAACACGCAAACTACCCGATCGGCTCGCCACCTCGACCCGCATCGCCTGGGGAGCAAGGCCGCCCGCGGAGTTGCGAACCGAGACGCGACCCGAGAGGAGCGGCTCGATCCGCCCGTCGCGGAGGATTTCGCCCTCCACGCGTTCGTCGCCATCGGTGTGTGAGGACATCGACAGGAAGGTTTTGGGGCCGAGCGGGATGCGCAGAGCGCGGCGCTCTTGCCAGCGCTTCGGATCCGCTCGGTGGCCGTCTTCGAGCGTGGCCGCCGCGCGGATCGTGGCGGTCCGTCCATCGTGACGAACGCGACCTTCGACACGGCCGATTCGCGCGTGCCGGCCGCTCGATCCCGCCGCCGCGGTCGGTTGCCATTCGAGCTTCGCTTCGAGCCGCGAGAGCTCGGCCTCGGAGAGGCCGAATTCCAGGTCGAGGAAGGGATCCGTGCGTGGAAACGTCAGGCACGGCCCTTCGTACTCGAGCGTGATCACTCCCGCCGCACCACGCGTCCAGGCGAGCCCTCCGCAGCGCAGTTGATCGCCCGTGGTGGGAAGAGCGTCCTCGCCGGTGAACAGCCCGAGGCGCGTGGCGCCGATGCAGATGAGAAAGCGCCCCTGGCGCCGCCCCGACACGAGGCGCTCCGCGGCGGCAAAGCCGCCGACCCCGGCTTCGCCGTCGTGGAACTCGAGGGCCAGCTGCTCCGGCGCGAGGCACTGCGCCGGCACCGCCTCGAGCATGGTCAGCGTCGCGTCGGCCGGGGCGCTTTCCGCGAACGTCGCCACGGCCTCGATCAGGCGGGTGCGAAGGGCTCCCGGCCAGCGCAGCGGCACCGCCAGCTCGATCTGGACCGCCGCGATCTTCCCCGCGGCGCCGAGGCGGCCGAGCTCTCGAACGCGCGGATCGAGGTCGTCCGCGAAGCGCGCCGTGAACAGCTGGAGCACGTTCTCGCGGCCGGCGGCGGGGTAGCGGTCGCCGATCGTCACGTCGATCCCGCCGCGACGGGACGCCTCGGCGAACTTCGCGAGCCTCGGTAGGAAGCGCAGCGGCACCGTTGGCACGCCCTGCTTGACGGGCACGAAGGTGCCGCCGCCGACGCGGGCCCCGATACCGATGTCGCAGCATGGCTGGATGGCGTTCCAGCCGTGTATGAAGAGAAGCGTCGCTTCGCCGGCCTCGGCGATCTGGCGGCGAACGTTCTCGAGCAGCAGATCGATGAACCAGGGTGCGCCCTTGCGTACGTCGCCCACGCGGTTCAGATCGAGCCGGTTTCGGTCCTCGGCGCGGTTGACGATCGCCGACGCGCCGAGGCGGTTCGCGAGCTCGATCGTCAGCTCGGCGGTATGCAGATCGTTGACCTTGCGCGAGGCTTCGTCGAGCGCGGCGGCGCGTGCGCTGCGTCCGCCATGGGGGGCTACGAAGAGGAGCGGCGCTCCACCCGCAATTCGCACCAGCCAGTCGGGGAGGGCCGTGCCGGGGTTCACACTGTGATACACACCACGGGCACCGCGTAGGGGCAACCGGTCCGGGCTAGACGCTACGGGCTACCGGCAAACAATTCACGATGCCGTTCCCGTAGCCGGAATCGCGTAGCCAGAGGTTTCTTCACTTCGCCCGCACCAGCTCGTCGTCGATCGTCTTCTGGAAGACCTCGAACGGCTGTGCGCCCCGGATCGAAATGCCGTTCACGAAGAAGCCGGGCGTGCCGTTGATGCCGGCCTTCTGGCCGACGTCGAGCGACTTCTTGATCGTCGCATCGTACTTGTTCGAGGCGAGGCAGGCGTCGAACTTCGCCGGATCTAGCTTCAGGTCGCTCGCCCATTTCGTGAAGTTGTCGGCGGAGAACTCGTGCTGATGCTCGAAGAGAAGCGTATGATACTCTTCGTATTTTCCTTGCTCGTCCGCGCAGTGGCTCGCAACGGCCGCTTGCATCGCGAACGGGTGGATGCTTGTCAGCGGGAAATCCATGAACACGTGATGGATCTTGCCGTCGTACTTCTCGAGCACCTTTTTGACGGCGTCCTGAGCGCGTCCGCAGAAGGGGCACTGATAGTCGGAGAATTCGACGAAGGTGATCGGCGCGTTCACCGGGCCCTCGGCGTGGCCGGTCGAGGTGTCGATGTCAAAGCGCGGGGGCGAGAGGTTGATGGTGATCTTCGCTTCCCGCTTGAGCTCGCGGATGTAATCGGCTTGTCGCGTGTTGATCGCTTGAGTCGCCAGCATGTCCTTGATGTGGGGTCCGAGGGTCTCGAGCGTCGCGTCGCCCGCCCGCCCCTTCAGCTTGTCGAAGGCGGCCTTGACGTCCTCGTCCGTCGGCAATTTCGCCTTGTCGGTGATCTCGCGCTTGACGAGATCGTCCTTGGGAATGCCGAGCGACTTCGCCTTGTCCGTGAGCAGCGCGTCCTCGATCATCTGATCGAGCTTCGCCTTGCGCGCTTCGTATCGTTCGCTTTCGATCTTGGCGAGCTGGGTGTTGATCGACTCGTCGAGCTCGTGAATCGTGATCGTCTTCGTGCCGATCTCGGCGGCCACGTCGGATTCTTCATGGAAGCCCGGAAACGACGCGCAGCCCTGCCCTGCCAAGCTGGCTCCCGCCAGAAGGAATAACCCAGCAATCGAATTTTTCATGAATAAAACAGTGTAAGGCAAAGGGTCTGGCCAGTCAATCATCGAACGCCCGTTGATTTGCTCACGACCGTCTGGTGTCTAGGCTCCGCTTGAGAGCTGCACGCCTCCTTTTCCACGCCGCGGTCGCGGTGGTCTCCGTGGCGCTCTCGGCGCGGGCCGCAGACGATCGTCCCGAGGTTGCGATTCGCGCTCGGCTCGACTTCGACGCGCCCGAGATCAGCGGCGCCGCGGATGTTCGCTGGCGAAACGCGGGCGCCGTGCCGGCACGGACGCTTCGGGTCTTCCTGTTCGCGAATCGCTTTCGGTCGATCGATTCGCTGAACGATCTGGCGCGACACTTACTGATCGCGGGCCAAGCGTTCCGGCCGGGCGGAACGGACCTCGTGTCCGTGAGTGAAGCGGGAGCGTCGCTTTCCTGGCGCTTCGAGAACGTGCCGTCGTTGCCGCCGCACACCGTGGCGGCGGTCGATCTGGGTCGCGACGTTTTGCCGGGCGAGGAGATCGCCGTGACGATCGACTTCCGCACGCGGCTGCCGAATCTTCTCGATACCTTCGGCGCCGTCGACGGGCTCGTGGTCGCCGACGGCGGTTGGTATCCGCTGCCGCTTGCCGTCGATTCGACGTCCGCGAACGATCTCTGTGCTTCGAGCGTTGCGACCCGTGCCGAGCTCTCGATCCCCGCGGGGAGCAGCTTGCTCGTGAACGGCAGGCGCTTCGCCGCTAACGCTGGCATCGAAGTCACGGCTCCGGCGGGGGAACGCCTGTCATTTGTGCTGTCACGCACGCCTTTCGAGACGAGCTCGTTTCGCGTCGGCGGGCGAACGGTCGAGATCGATACCGTCCCCGCTCGCGAGCTCGCGCATCGCATTCCCCCGGGCCAGACGCCCCTCGAGGCGCTCGCAGACACGCTGCCCTCGATCCTCGCCGAGTCGAGCGAAGAACGATCGCTGCGGGTCGTGCGGCTGCCGCTGCGCTGGTATCCGTCAGCGTCGGCCCCGGGAATGGTGCTCGTGTCGGATCGATTGTTCGAGATCTTTCCGATTCTTCACCCGCTCCATCAACGCGAGCTCGCCTACGCGGTCTTTCTCGAGGAGGAAACGAGGAGAGCCGCGGCGCGCGAGCCTCCCGCCGATGCGCCGTGGATCGCCGAAGGGCTCGCCTGGCGCCGTGCCGAGGCACTCTATCGAGCGCGCTTTCGCGGCGGCCGAGAGGTCAAGGACTGGATTCGCCTCTTCGACGTGTTCGCGATCGTCGATCGCTTCGAAACGGCTCCGCGGATCCCGTTCGTCCGGCCGTTCTTCCCGGTCGCGGTATCGGATGATCCGCTCGGCATTCGGCTCGGGGGCGCCTGCCAGGACCGACCGCCGGGACGCTTCGTATTCGACAAGCTCGAGGCGAAGCTCCGCCCTGTGACCTTCGCAGCGGTGCTCGAGCGATACCGCCGAGGCCGGGATCCGTTGAGAGACGTCGTCAGGACGGCCGGCGGAGAAGACGCCGACCGCTTCCTCGCCGCTTGGCTCCGTCCGCACGTCCCGGTCAACTATGCCCTCCGCAAGGTCGAGCTGGATCCCGCGGGCAAGCCCGGCGCGCGCTTCACGATCGAGCGCATGAGCCCCGAGGCCCGTCCGGACAGCTTGGAGGTCGCGCTCGAAGAGGAAGGCGACGCGGAACCCGAGACGTCGTTCGTCGATCTGGGCGACCCCTCGAACGCGGTCGAGCTCGCGGCGAGCAAGAAAGTACGTGCGCTGCAGCTCGACCCGGAGCGGAAGACCGTCGAGACCCGCCTCGACGACGACCGCGTACCTTCCGAGTATCAGTTCTTGCTCGACAGCGCCGACGTCGAGGTCTCGTCGACGGAATTCGGGATCTCGACGCTGCTCGTCGGCCGGCGACGTTACGATTACCAGAAGGACCTGGCCGCGGCCGGCTTCTACACGAGCCGGGGCTACGGCGTGGATGCCGGTCTGCAGTTACACGGGGGAAAGCCAATCGACGCCAACCTCTACCGCCAGAACCTCTTCGCCTATTATTCGATCGAAGAGCTCGACTCCTCCTTCGAGAACAAGCAGGCGCCCGACGTGCGCAGCCGGGGGCGGCTCGGCGGCTTCGGCCTGCGCTTCAATTCGTACGACGCGTTCTGGTTCGAGAATCCCGCGGGCTCGCACCACTTGCGGCTCTTCTTCGATGGCTATGACCGCGCGCTCGGCGGAGACTTCGGCTTCGTACGGGGCGGCGGAAGCCTCGCCTACACCCTGCCGCTGCGCGAGGACACCGTTCTCGCCGCGCAGGTGCTGAACGGCTACAGCGCCGCGACGGGTCACGGCCCGATCCCCAACCAGGGGCTCTTCAGCCTCGGGGGATTCCGTTCGATCCGCGGCATCGGAGCGGAAGACGAGCTCGCCAAGGATATCGTCGTGGTGCGCGCGGAGCTCCGTCACATGCTGCCCTGGCGGCTCGACTTGAACTTCGAGGACGTGTTGATCGCACGCCGGCTGCAGGCAAAGGTCTTCGTGGATACCGGGCGCGTCGAAAACTCCTCGCGGCGGCTCTACGATCCATCCGGGTTCGCAGTCGGCGTCGGCGGAGGGCTGAACCTGTTTTACGACTTCATGGGATTCTTCCCGACCACGTTCTATCTCGACGTCGCCACGCGCGCCGACAAGGCCGGTAAAGCGCAAGTGCTGTTCGGCGTCGGCCAGCCGTTCTGAATCGGCTACCGGCTACCGACTGCCGGCAAAGACTTCGCGGTGTCTTTCCGGTAGCCTGTAGCCGGTAGCCCGTAGCCCGTTGGAGATGCCGGGTTGTGGATGCCGGCCATTCTTCGCTAGTTTCTGAGCCACATGCGCGCGCTTCTGATCTCGGCGAATACCGAAAAGATTCCCGACCCCGTCTATCCGATCGGTGCGGCGGCGGTAGGCACGGCCGCGCGGCGAGCGGGCCACGAGGTCGAGGCGCTCGATCTCTGCTTCGCCGAGGACGCACGGTCGCTGGTCGTCGACGCGATTCGCGACTTCGGGCCGCAGGCGGTCGGGCTGTCGCTTCGCAATCTCGACAACTCGGCGTATCCCGAGAACTGCTCCTACATCGAGGACTATCGCGCGCTTGTCTCGTGGGTGCGACAGACGACCGAAGCGCCGGTGGTGCTCGGCGGCGCCGGCTTCACGGTCATGCCGACGACGATCCTCGAGGAGCTCCACGCCGACTACGGGGTCGTCGGTGAGGGCGAGTTCGCGTTTCCCTGGCTGCTCGGCGAGATCGAGCGCGGCGGTCCGCTACGGGACGACGGAAGCTTCACTTGTCGGTCCGTGAACGGAGGAATGCTCGTCTCGGCGAACGCACGCATCAAGCAGCTCGACCTGGCGGGCGAGCCCGAGCGCGGTCTCTTCGACGTGCACCGCTACTACGAGCGCGGGGGCTGTGTGAACGTCCAGACCAAGCGCGGCTGCTGCTTCGAGTGCGTGTTCTGCAGCTATCCGCTGATCGAAGGCAGCAAGGTGCGCGTCCGCAGTCCCGAGCGGGTGGTCGACGAGATTGCCGACCTGCAATCGCGTTACGGAGTACGGCACCTCTTCTTCGTCGACAACATCTTCAACTTTCCGCTGCCGCACGCGAAACGGATCTGCGAGGAGCTTCGCAGGCGACGTCTCGACGTCGAGTGGTCGGGCTACCTGAATCCGAAGTTCGTCGACGAGGAGCTGGTGCGGTTGATGGCGGCCTCTGGATGCAAGGGCGTCGAGTTCGGCACCGATTCGGGGTCGGCGACGATGATCGCCAACCTGGGGAAGGAATTCGACGCTGAGGACCTCCGCCGCTCGAGCCGGCTCTGCCATCGCTTCGGCATCAAGTTCGCCCACAGCCTGATCTTCGGCGGCCCGGGAGAAACCCGCGAGACCATCGAGGAGACCCTCCGGCTGATGGACGAGCTCGAGCCCACCGCGGTGATCGCGTTCACCGGAATCCGCGTCTTGCCGGGCACGGGCATGGTGGAGTTGGCTCTGCGCGACGGACAGATCGATGCCGATGACAATCTCCTTCACCCCAAGTTCTACATCGCGCGGTCGCTCGGCGAGGAGCTGATCGCGACGATCGAGAATCACGCGGCGAGCCGGTCGAATTGGATCGTTCCCGGGAAGGGGATCCGCACCAACATCAAGATGCTGCAGCGGCTGCGCGACAAGAAGATCAAGGGTCAGCTGTGGCGGCTACTGCGCCGGTGAGTTCGGGGCCGAGTGCGGATGCCTGAGTCGCGGGGCCTGGTCGCCATCGTTCGTCGTTTTCCCCGCGCGCGCTTGCTCGTGGTCGGCGACCTCATGCTCGACCAGTTCATCTCCGGACGGGTGAGCCGCATCTCGCCGGAGGCGCCCGTGCCGATCGTGCAGGTGACGGGGGAAAGCTTTCACCTCGGGGGCGCGGCGAACGTGGCCGCCAACATTCGCGCGCTCGGCGGGCAGGCGGCGATCGTCGGCGTGGTCGGCACCGACGCGCCCGGCGGGCGGTTGACCCGCGACCTTCAGTCGATCGGCGTCGGTGTCTCCGGGGTCGTCCGGGGGGCGGCGTATCCGACGATCCGCAAGATACGCATTCTCGCCCACCAGCAGCAGGTGGTTCGGCTCGACCGCGAGCCGCGCGCGCTCGACGAGCGCCTGACGCGGAAAGTCGTTGCCCGCGTGCTGCGTTCGCTCGAGGGGTTCGACGGCGTCATCGTCTCCGACTACAACAAAGGGGTGGTGAGCCGCGCGCTCCTCGAGCGGCTCGGCGAGCGGGCCGACGGCAAGCCGATGCTGTTCATCGATCCCAAGAAGGGGAACTTCCAGCACTACGTGGGCGCAACGCTCGTCAAACCGAACCTGGAAGCGGCATCGCTCGCCTCGGGCATCGAAATCGTCGACGGGAGCTCGCTCGCCAAGGCCGGCGAGCGGTTGCTCGAGCAGTGGCGGTGCGAGGCGGTGTTGATCTCGCGGGGCGAGGAGGGCATGACGCTGTTCCGCAGGAATCGTCGCATGAAGCACTTTCCGACGGCCGCTCGCGAGGTTTACGACGTGACGGGCGCGGGGGATACCGTGCTCGCGACCGTCGCGTTGGCGCTTGCCGCCGGCGCCACCTTCGAGGATGCGGCCGTGCTCGCGAACCGTGCCGCCGGGATCGTCATCGGTAAGCTCGGCACCGCGACGGCGTCGGCCGAGGAGCTCGTCGCCGATCTACGAAGGACGTCTCCGGCGTGAGGAGCATGACCGGATTCGGAGCCGCAACGGTGCGGCTCGGCGCTCGCTCGCGAGGCTCGATCGCCGTCGAGGTGAAGAGCCTCAACCAACGCTTTCTTGACCTCAAGCTCTCTCTTCCCAAGGAGTACGCGGTCTGGGAGGGTGACGTGCGGAAGATCGTTCAGGAGCACGTGGCGCGCGGACGCGTGGAGGTGTACGTCGGCCGCAGCGTCTCCGGGAATGACCGTCCGCCGATCGAGCTCGACGAGGATCTGGCGCGCGCCTACGTCGAACAATGGCGGCGGCTCAAGCGCGCGCTGCGTCTGGCCGGCGCCGTGGACCTTTCCCTGCTCAAGGGAATCCCCGACCTCTACCGCGCGCGTGACGTGGTCGCGGTTCCGGAAACCGAGCGCTCGCTGCTCGCCCGCGCCTTGGCTGCCGCGCTCCGCGAGCTCGATCGGTCGCGTCTGCGCGAGGGCGAGCATCTCGCCACCGACATGGGCGAGCGCATCCGCGCGCTCGAGACCCTCGCCGCGGGAATGGCCGAGCGCGCGGACGCGAGTCGTCAGGATACACGGCGGCGGATCGAGGAGCGCATGCGGGATCTGCTTGCGAGTAAGGTCGACGAGGCGCGCATCGTCCAAGAAGCGGCCTTTCAAGTGGAGCGAAGCGACGTCACCGAAGAGATCGTGCGTTTGCGCAGTCACCTCGGCGGCCTCCAGGGTCTGATCGAAGCCGAGGACGCGGTCGGCAAACGGATCGATTTTCTCCTGCAGGAAGTGCAGCGGGAGGTCAATACCGTGGCGTCGAAGTCGAGCGATCTTCGTCTCACGCAGCTCGCCGTCGAGGCGAAGGGAGAGGTGGAGAAGATTCGGGAACAGGTCCAGAATGTTGAGTAGCGCGTCGTCGATCACCCCACTGACGCTCATCGGTTTTCGCCGCCGCGGCATCCTCTTCATCGTCTCCGCGCCCTCGGGCGCGGGGAAGACGACGATCTCGGGCCGTGCGCTGCGCGAAATCAGCGGTCTCGAGATGTCCGTATCATGCGCGACCCGAGCGCCACGCCCCGGCGAAGTCGATGGCCGTGACTACACCTTCCTCGATCGGGAAGAATTCGAGCGCCGCCTCGGCCGCGGCGAGTTCGCGGAGTCGGCCGAGGTTCACGGTTTCCTCTACGGCACGCCGCGCTTGCCGATCGACCGGGCCCTTGGAGAGGGACGGGACATGCTCCTCGACATCGACGTCCAGGGTGCTCGACAGATGAAGGACGGCTACCCCGCGGACGCGGTCGCGGTCTTCGTCCTGCCGCCCTCGGAGGCCGAGCTCGAGCGGAGGCTGCGCACGCGCGGCACCGACTCCGAGGAGGTGATCCGCCGCCGTCTGGAGCGGGCCCGGGCGGAGATGGCGGAGTATCGAAGCTACGACTACCACCTGATCAACCGCGACGTCGCCGAGAGCGTTCGGCTGCTCGCCGCCATCGTTGCGGCCGAGCGGGTTCGCATATCGCGGCTGGTGGCGCGATAGCGAAGGTTGGGGCGACTCGGCCGCGC
>Ga0315278_10004462_pt1 | contig 12620 bp, 15 predicted proteins | sample YL17G06_0_MG_FD_203880 | JGI IMG/M metagenome (GOLD analysis project Ga0315278, IMG submission 203880) | Sediment microbial communities from Yellowstone Lake, YNP, Wyoming, USA - YL17G06_0 | ecosystem: Environmental > Aquatic > Freshwater > Lake > Sediment | place: USA: Wyoming | collected...
TGTCCTTCTGGGTCAGTAGAATAACTCCAGACTTGGGTGGAACCAACGCCATGAGTTCAGGCTTCCAGATATCCTTGGGCATGGCGTAGTAATGCTTCCAGACGTTCTTAGGCCAGTCCCTTACTCTGCGCTTATGTTCGTTCTCCTTGGTATATGGTCCGTCTTTGCGCCAATCCCAACTGTGGTACCACTTGTCCTTGTTCATATCGTTCTTGAAATCCGAACGACTTATTTTTACTTCCACATCCACAATTCGTAGGTTCTCGGTGATACAAAACACATCTACCTCCTCACCATTCCAATAACAGTTCGGAACCATGAGGAGGTATTTGCCTTTGAAAACCCAGCGAACTAACGCTCGGGCTATTAGTTTTTCAGACCACTTCATTAAAACATATCACCAAAGGTACCTTCGTTGCCATCCTCTTCTTCCAGCTCATACTTTCCGAAGATTGGCTCCAGCGCCTTTGCCATCTTGTCGACTCTGTTGTCGATTGAGCGTTCGGTGAAATAATGCTTCACGATGGTCAATACCTTTGAGTCCACGGCGCCCAAACAATTACGAAGAAGTTCATCATGGTTCATGTCGATAATTCTCTGAACCATCTTTATGTACGTCTGCATAATGTAGAAGTTGTGGAATGAACAAATGGCATAGAACCTGTCGGTTGTGAACTTGGCGAACTCTTTGATTTCTACGTCCTTGCAGTATGGACACTCGCAGGGCAAGTGTGAGTGACCCAAGCCAGCGTAATCCCAGCGATTGCTGAACTTGAGGTTCTTAATGCCAGTCATGGTTGGATACACGAAGTAGTTACCAAAGGCACTCGTCTTGAAGGGATACGAGCTGTCATAGGTAATCTGGATATCCAAGCCCAACTCGTGTAGCAACTTCTGAAGGTAGATGATGAAGATAATATACCTTGGCTTGCTGACACCGAAGACATGATAGTACTTGGCGGTGTTCAATTCACCCTTCTCATATAGATAGAGGATGAGCTGGAAGACCTGGGTGAATGTCCTACCACCGCCTGCCCAACCGTCCAACTTCAACTGCTTGGCGTAGCTATACCACAGGTCCATCTCTGCCTTGTTTCTGCCATGCAGGACATTCAGGATGGTTTTATTTGGTGCTCGGTTCTCTGCAAAGTAAATTCCATTTGCCAATGACTTCTGGGCGCAGTCTTCCACATACTCCATTGGAATATAGTTAGCTGTCTTGCCCGGTGGAATGTCAACGATTGGGAAAATGTTTGCGTTAGCGTTCAGCCATGACAGTGCTACTTCCTTGTTGAAGCCCTCCTTCGCTGAGCCCGCCCACAATTGGAAACCCCCAGAGTCACCGAAGAGCAGGCCATCACGCTCAAATCCGATTGACTCTGGAAAGTCTGGCTTGTCGAAACAATGTGCTGCCGAAGCCAGGAAGTATGGATAATAGAACAAACTATCTTTTGAACCGAACCTGAAAGACCCACCGTTTACAAAATGTGGGATGTTCTTCTGCATGATGGTTAGCGACGACCCAACCGAGACGCTTGGAAAAAATATACTCTTTTTAGCAGTCGTTGTCATTGATAATCTCCCCCGTGTTCATGTTCATAGTGACAAAGTCACCCGTTCTAAGTCGTATACTTGCCCCATGGGCCCCCAGGATGGAGGAAATACCCATTTCCCTGGCGACAATGGCTGCATGAGAGACTGCACCGCCCTCGTCGCTTATAATCGCCATTATAGGCTCCTTAAAGAATTCAATCAGTTCTGGCCTACAGTTGGGCACCACTACAATCTTACCATTGACTCGCGGCTTGACTTTCATCCTCTCGTCAACCACGACCACTTCACCGTAGAGCAACTCGTTAGTCTTGGGTAGTGGTTCACCCTTCAAATCCTCATCAGACCCTGTGGATTGGTTTAGAAAGGTGATACCCAATCTGACTACCAAATCAAATGGGTCGCTGGCTTCGCTGGTTGTTGTCCTATCCTTTGTCCTGTGGATTATGATAAGACCATCCGGCTCTTTTTCTTTTGGGTGTAGGTAGTGAGGCTCCCACTTTGTTCTAACATACAAACGGAGAAGTGACAAGACCTCCAGAGGTGTCATTACTTCCTTGTACTCACGAATGTAACCCAAGTCCCTGATTAACTTGTAATCCTCAAAAGTGAATAGACCAGAAGTGTTGACAACCGGCAGACTCTTTAGCTCCTTGGGAACTACATTGGGTTCGGTGAGGAAATAAAGCTCCAGGAGTTTGTTAATGTCATTGGTACGATGAAGACCATCCAATCCCCATCGGAATAGGAAGTCCTCTTTCAGATAGAGACGCCTACCAAGGCGTCTCATAATTTTGTCTGTCTCAGGTGAGTAATAGCAGGTTGTCTTTCCACCCTGTGTCAAAAAAGCATAGTCGATTTGCTCTTTACCCTTTAGATGGATAAAGTCATGGTCGAAAAACATCATATAGGTGTCGATTATTTGCTGAGGGTGTAAGTCAACCTGAGACCACTGACTAATCAAATTAAGCATTAAGACCTCTTCTGGTTAACCCAAGAAATGAACTCACTCTTCACTGCTGCCTGATGGAAGTTACCACGAAGGGCACAGGTGTCCATGTGCGAGTCGAACTGGTTGACCCCACGAACCGTCATGCAGAGATGTTTGGCGGTGATAAAAACGCCCAGACCAAGTGGGTGAAGCTTCTCTTCAATATAGTCGGCAACTTGCTCTGTCAGCTCTTCCTGAATCTGTGGGCGCCTTGCAAACCAATCGACAATCCTTGCAAATTTGCTAACACCGATGACTGACTCACCAGGAATGTAAGCGATGTATGCGCTACCAATGAATGACTTGAAGTGATGACTGCAGAGACTCTTGAGGTCAATGGGGCCCACAATCACCATCTGACTCATCTTCTTTTCATTGGGGAATACTGTAATCTTGGGCTCCTCGGTATAACATCCTTTGAAGAGCTCAGTGACATACATCTTGGCGATGCGTCGTGGGGTGTCAGCGATATTGTGATTGGTTTGGTCAAAATCTAGGATATCTAGGATATCTCTAAACTTCTCCTCAACTGCTTGAATTTTACATTCTATCTCATATTCCGTTTGTTTTTTGTTTCCGTTAGGTGCGATTTTCATTTAGTCCTCCAAAGGCTGGGTCTACTGCCCCGTTTCTCTCGAATGCCATCTTTCTCATGAAGCAAGGACCACACTGGCCGCAGTGCTTCTCTTTGGTGTCATAGCACGACCAGGTCAAATCAAACGGAACACCTATCTCCAAGCCTGTCTTCACAATCTCATGCTTCATGAATCTGGTCAAAGGATGGAGCAACTCAATTTTCGTGTTGTTTTGTGTGCAGTTCGGCAGCAACTTGTTGAAGTTGTAGGCGAAGATTTCCTCATTGTCAGCGTAGGCGCCTGATTCTTCCAGGTTCCCACCAAAGGCAATATAGGATATATTATTCGTTTCTGCGTACGCTGTCAATACGCTCAGCATCAATAGGTTCCTTGCTGATACCCAGTCGTGTGCATACTCTGCACCGCTCACACCATCCGACTTGAAGCAGCCCTCAACAATTGAACCACCCATAACCTTGGGTAGGTCAAGGATGACCAATTTGAAATTACCATGGTCTGCAATCCTCTGCACCCTATTCAGCTCCTGTGGTTCAGCAAGACAACCATAACGGAAGTGAGCCAGAGAAACATCATATCCTTGCTTCTTCAAGATATAAGCGACAGTCGTGCTGTCCAGACCCGCCGAGCAGGCAACAATCGCTTTCTTGTTGACAATCAAAGGCAACGGATGGTTTTCAATCGACTGACCATCGATGTACGAATAGGAGTACGCTGGCATCTGAACTGCCCATTCTGGGTTACGAAACATATAAGGCATGGATGCAAACATCACACCACCATCCACCCTTTGCAGGAAGATAGGCTTGTAGTTGCAGGCAAGGAAGAGCTTGTCATACTCGAAGCGAGCAATTGCATACGACCCTATCAACTGGGTCAACCAATCCTTTGGTGTACCCTGGTTATACCTACCTGCAACCACCGGGATAACCATCGAGTCAATCGGAAACTTCCCGAATTGTTTATCGTTGGCAATCGTTCCATTGTGGACAAATCCCTGATAAGGTTGCAGGAGGTCTGTTCGACTCTCAACTTCTGTGGTTGGCGTTGCTCTGAAATTACCAACCACTTTGTTACCAGCATAGAGAGCATATCTTGTATTTGGGTAGACCTCACCCATCCCTCGATGCTCAACACCATCAATCCAGAAGCCCCAACCATCTCGTCCCCTGTTTCGCGCGGAGTCAATAATCTTGTCTATGTCATTTTTGGGGATTCTGACGTTCCATCCAACGATTGAACACATACTAGACTCCTCTCTTCTTGTCCCAGAGCAAGATATGCAAGCGTGGACTGAACTCGAAGTCATGTTGGAAGCAATACTCCAACGTTGTCTGGAAATTCTCGATGTGCTCCTGCCTGGTGATACACTCAGGCATCACATAGGCATTAGACCCCCAGAGAAGGCTTCTATCATTCAGTTCTGCTACAGTGTCTTCAATGAACTTCCTGGTCTCTGGTTTCCTATCATCAACGAACTTGACAATCATGGCGTTGCCATCCCAGTTCTCAATGTTCTCGATTACCTTTTGAACAGATACTGGGTAGGCTGCCTTCGGTGAGAAATTGATAAGGGTTCTTCGGTCTCCCATGAATTTTACGAAGGGAGCCAAAAGGGTGACTGTGCCATTCGTTTCAATCTCATAGCTGTTTTCTGTGATACATGCTGGTTCGATGTTCTCCAGCTCCATGATGATACGCATAATCTCATCTTGATAGAGGGTAGGCTCACCACCTGTGAAGATGATATTCTGAGGACCATGCCCCATCAAAAGCTCGCGATAATGGTCAACAAAATCGCTGATAAGGAAGCTCAACGGCTCCTCGGCCTTGTTTCCTGACCATGTGAATTTGCTGTCGCACCATTCGCAGGCTAGATTACATCCTTTGAAGCGAATGAAGACAGACTTCCTGCCCATACTGGCGCCTTCACCCTGAATGGACACAAATGGGTCTTCGGATAGAATAATCCTTTTGTCGTCTTTCATTATACTGGCTCTCCTGTGACTGCGCCTTCGTTGAGCAATTGCTTCTGCTCCAGGTTTGTAGCGACCCTTTCAAGCCTCTCAACTCTGTTCATTACACACGAGCAGAGGACTTCGTTCCTCTTCCCGCCTTCAATATTGTATCCCACAATGCCGCGACCATAACAGTGTCTGCAGTTTGGCTTCGCCAGCCTTGTTACGTCTGCCTCTGCTTCTTCTTCAATTGGTGTGATTAACTCGTCGTTCATACATCCTCCCTGTATTCTGCCCAGCCGGTTTCAGTCTCGTGAAATCTCACCGAAGCAATTCCGATAACCGGATAGAGTTTTTGTATCTCGGTTTTTACATCATCATAGATTTTCTTGGCAAAGTTCTCTGCAGTTGGGTTGGTTGGGAAGATAATAACATTCGGACTGTTCTGCAGGACGGTGTTGACGTACTGAGGTCTCTCGTCAATCATTTTCTTGGAAAAAATCAAGGCATGGTCATACGCCATCACAATGTCTTTGATAATATCCTTGACTTGCTTGAAGTCAATTACCATTCCATCTTGGTTCAGGCTTCTATTTTCTAGAAGGACCTCAACAATTCCCGAGTGACCATGAATTGTTTGGCACTCAGTTGAATATGAACTATCCAACTGATGAGCGTATTCTACCCTAAGCTTCTTTCGTATAGTGTACATAAACTCCTCCTTGTTTCTGCAATATATCAGTTATTTGGTGTTTGTCAATAGGGGTGGCGCATTTAATACTCCTCGTCAACCTTGGCTATTTGGAATTCTCTTTCTGGGTCAAACTGAGGGACTGTCAATGTGAAGTTTTCGCTGAAACTAGTTGCACTTGAGTCCCGGCATTCCTTTCCATTGAGTATAACACCAGATTCATGAATGTGGTTTCTGGCGTCAGCGTTATTGGTAAATATTCCAAGTCTCACCAACACGTAGGGAAGGTAGGTGTCCTTAAAGCCATGAGAGTCTTTATACATGATTGCTTTGTAGTCTCCCTGCTTCAAATCCGCTGCCATGGCAACTAAATCAGGCGACCTAGGAAACACTGTTTCTTCTGGAATAATACCAGTGGTGAAGTCATCAATTGCCTTATCCAACTTATCCTTTTTCATTCTTACCTTCCTTTTGAGCTATAGGACAATGCTCTCCCCAACCCATCTTCACAGAGCAGGCTATGGGAGACCCCCAGTACATACAACCAAACTGCCCCTTCCAGTGTTTACAGGTTGCATACTCCGTTGGCACAGTCATTTCCTTTACCATCACAGTCGTCAGCGTCTGTGTCCTTTGCTTTCTTGATATACTTATTTATATCAATCTTATGGATATCCAATGGTTTCAATGGACTATCACCACGACTACCATCCCTGTAGAACGTAATGCCTTTTAATTTGGACATGTACTTCAAAACAATTTCCGAAAGGTCGTTCAACTCAAAGCCCTTGGGAAGGTTGATTGTTTTTGAGATTGATTGGTCAATGTATCGCTGTGCGGCTTCCTGAATTTGGATATGCTGCTCGGGTGTGATGTCCATGGCACCTTCAAAGATATCTATTTTCTTTCCCTCTTCAACCATCTGGAGGAAGAGCTCGTCGGCTACAATTTCTTTCTTTTTGTCGTCACCCGAGAAAAAAGTTCTCTCATAGATTGGAGCGTATATCGGTTCGATACCAGAGCTAACGCGAGCCAGAATGGAAGTAGTGCCAGTAGGTGCTTGAGTGTTGAGACAGACATTTCTGATGCCATCCTTTCTAATCTTCTCACGAATCTTTGTGGGAAGTGTTTTCACAAAGGTGCCCTTGAGGAATTTCTCAGGCTCGTACTTGGGGAAGCTACCCTTCTCCTTCGCCAACTCTGTGCTTGACCAGTACGAATGGTTCCTCAGAATCTCATAAATCTTCTCCACCTGTTCAATACCCTCCTCAGTGGAGTACTTGACTCCCATCTTCATCAAAGCATAGTGAAGCCCACAGAGGCCCAAACCGATGCGCCTATCCGAGGTTTCAACTGCCTTGATTTTATCCAGGGCGTAATCGTTAAGACTAACTATGTTATCCAGAAAGCGGACCGCCACTTCGATGGTTGCCTCAAAGCCTTTCCTATCGAACTGACCATTCTTAACAAAATTGCTGACGTTTATGCTACCTAGGTCACACGCAGCATAGGGAATGCCTGGAATCTCACCGCATGGATTTGTGGTGACAATATTAGCGTAGTAGTGTGAGTTGTTCATCTCATTCATAAACCCCAGATTAATGATGCCTGGCTCGCCACACTTGTAAGCATTGGTGATTATTTTATCCCAGAGGTCCTTTGCTTTTACTGTACGAATGGCCCTACCCGCCCATGTTAGGTTCCACTCCGAATTGTCCTTTACTGCCTGGATGAACTTGTTGTCTATCTCAACTGAAATGTTTGCGTTTGTCAATCTACCAAGGTCCAGTTTCTCGTGCAAAAATGCTTCAATATCTGGGTGGTAAATCGACAACGAAATCATAAGCGCTGCACGCCTTCCACCACCAGTTTTAATAGTGGCAGCGACAGCATCAGCACAGTGCATGAAACTAATAGGTCCAGAAGAGAAGCCACCATTAGTGGCAATAGGTGTACCTTTTGGTCTAAGTTTAGAGAAACTGACACCCACTCCCCCACCTGTACCAGAAATGACCAATATCTCTTTGAGCATGTCTCCGATTGACTCACGGCTATCCTCCACGTCTATGACATTACATTGTTTGGTTAAGTAACCATTTCCTACTACCATTGTGTGTGTTTCTGGTTCCACACAACAAAATACTTCCTCGACACCCAACTCCTTTATGTGTGTTACCAATACTGAAGAACGCCCCTTTAATTTTTGCCCATTTATCTGTTCTCTATGAGTATCTTTAAGAATCAACTTATCATCACCATAGACCGAACTCTTCGGAACTCTCAATCTATACATGATTCTGTCTTCATCAGTATAAGGATTCTTTGAAACAACCACCTGATGACTTCTAGATGGTATTCCGGCTTCTGAACACAGACCTTTCAGCGATAAAATTGTTTCTTCGTTGACACTGTGAATTACCAAACCACCAGAGCTATAAGAGCCGTCTGTGGCAATTAACCCAGCAATAAAACCTCTTAGGTATGAGCGATTATTGGTCGTGGGAAAACTCTTATAATGTTTTCCTTTTACTGTGGCTTTCTTTACCCTGTCGTGTCCTTTGTGGTCGCACCATCTGGAATTCTCAAAATATCTATCTAGTAGATAAACATTCTCACCATATTGTCTAATCTCACAGATGTCGTATTCTTTTCTTTGAATCCAACCATCACCAAAAATCATTCCGTTGCGAACCCCATCAAGATATTGTACCTCCTCATATTCAAAATTTGAAATATGCTGAAGGGGGATTTTCTTACCAACTAATTGAAGCGTGGTATAGACTCTATCCTTAGACCCTGCTACCCATTCGTGTCCCTCTGTTGCCTTAATAGTATCGCCATTCTCCAGAAAAACCTCATATATTTTCTGATTACCATAACTCTTCCATTCCGCCTCCCGGAAAACACCGTCAATAGAAAGAGTAGAAATCTTTCCACTAAGATGTTTGGCTTCTACCAAACCATCTTTGGTATGTACCAAAGTGTCTCCAGAAATACAGTTCATGCAGTACTGCTTCGCCTTGCCGACATTTGAAATAATACGACCACCAGGGATGAAATCAAAACCAATCAATGAATCCAAAAACTTTGTCTTCCAGGTTTCAAATAAATCTGGGCGCTCCTGTAAAGCTACTGAACGAGCCATACGATTTGCTACATCATCCCAGTTCTTTTCGCCTTGCTGTAAATAACGTTCCTCCAAGATTGTGTCTGAAAGTTTCTTCGTCATTCTATTCCTCTTGTTGTTAATTTTTACTAGATGGTGTTAATCAAATTTCTGGTGAGAACGCTGAAAACTTCAAAGAAGGAAAACTCTTTGGTGCCTTCGTATCCCAAACACTTCATATCTTGGTGCCCTAGGCCACCATACATCCAAACTTCTGGGTTGATTTTAACCTCACGATTAGCCAAACTCTCCAAACTACATTCCTGACGGTCATTGATAATGCCGATGTCTGACTCTATTTCTAGGATAGAGTTATCATCTGTGAGATGTTTTCTACCTACCCAATAGATTTCAAAATAACATGGGTTCTCTCTTGTGTCAATCAGGTCTGCTTTTAGTATCTTTGATATCTGGTCGTTATCAAACTCCCAGACTACCGGAGACTCATAAGCTCTCCTAATTACCAAACAAAGGTCGTGTAGCGTTACCCGACCATCAAATCTGCAGTTCTCGTGAAGGTGTTCGTTTAGGCTTCTAACCTTCATATCCACATAGGCATCTCTATTCCAGCTCTTATAAACTAATCCCTCACTACTGATTGAAACGTAATTAGAGGAAATCATCCAATGCCGTCAAAAATAACGGGTACCTTTTCCTGGAATCCCTTTAGCATCTGCCATGCCAGTTCCTGCATCTGTGGGTGAGCCTTTGGCGATGCGCGAAGGGTGAAGAAGTGACGCCATTCACGAACATTGGCAGTCATGATGATTTCTGTCTTTAGTGAGTTTGGGAGAACTGCACGGGCTTCCTGTGGTGTTGCCTTTCGGTCAAGCATACCGAGGTACCTTGTTTCAGACTCAAACATTGAGGAATACCACTGAACATACTGGCACTCTAGGTCACTTATAGGGCGGTCGGTGGTCATGGTGTATTCATGGTCGATACCATAGAACTGTGTGGGGAGTATAACTGTAATTTCTTTTCCAAACTTGCCACTGCCATAGTTGCAGTAGCGTGTCGACTCCTGTGAATAGGAAGCGATACGATGTCTGACAATCTCATGGGTTACCCCACGGTCGGTAATCATCCTCACTGGTATGACTGCGTGCTCGATGATTGAATGGTGACCAATATCAATTGCCTTCTTTACGAACTCCCTGTGACTAGTATCTGTAATGCGGTCCTCTGACTTGTAACAAAGCCTACCCGCCGACTCAATCAAGCGGAGCATGGCTTCACCATTTGGTTCGAATCCTGGCATGAACTCCCAGTATTGTCTAATGATTTTCATGGCTCCTCCTTCTCCGAATTTCTCTCTTGGTGACTAGACCTTCGGCTGCCCATTTCACTCTGCCACAGAGGTCAACTGTCCTCTTCAGCAGACCTTTCTTCTCTTGCGCTCTCCGTACTATACGTACTATTCCCATAGCATCCTCCTATTAATGTCACTTCATACTCCATCCAACCAGCTCCGCCTTCCGACTCAATGATATTCACTTGGACGCCTAACTGACTAAGTGCGTCGGTGATATTTCCAAGGATATCTTCTGGTCGGTCGTCGTAATTTATTCTCAAGACGGACATACTAGACTCCTGTTTTCAGCCAGGTAGTTACTTTGTTTTTCTTCGCCTGCTTCGCTTTCTTGATATCGTCAACTGTTATACCAAAATCAGTACTATCAATTAGCATCTCAATCATGGCTACCACGTCACCTAGCTCCTGCAAGAGACGCTCCTTGTTTGAGACCCCATTCCAGGTAGATTCCTTACCGAAGCGAAGTGTCTTGCAGATTACATGACCTGCCTCGTGTAGCTCCTCGTCAAGGACAATGAGCAATTCGTTGGTATCATATTTCATTTCTACCCCTTAGCTCAGGACAGCGAAAATGTCCTTGGCTTCCATTGACCTGAAATACCTTCCGTCCAGCTCGAAGAGCTCGCCTGTCAATCTGCTGACGATGCAAAGGTCACCAACCTTGAGGTTCTTTACTTCGCACCCCATGCTGATGATTATTGCCTGACTCTGTGCCTCTCTGTCATTGGTCTCCTTGAGGATGATGCCGCCATCGGAAACTTTGTCCTTCTGCTGAACCATCTCTACAATTACGGTGTATCCTTTTGCTGTGATTGTCTTCATCTGTTCCTCCCCTTTAGGTTATTTCATTGAGTCTCTAACTGCTTCCAGTTTTTCTTTGACACCTTTCCTGCCATAGACGGGATAGACGTTAGCCTCACCTGTCCTTGGCTTCGTGTAGGTGTATGTATAACCGTCATGTGCCCATCCTTCACCCTTCAAGTCGAAGCCAAAGTTATTGGGCATCAACTTGGTGAGGTTCTCGTTTCCACACTTCTCACACTTCAAGACTGGCACTTGACTGATGCTAGTGGTGATTACTTCTTGGACATTACCACACTCTTCACAACCGTAGTCGAAAATAGGCATTTCTACTCCACCTTTACCTTTGAAAATTCCCCTTCTTTGTAGACCGTCATAATATTGGATTCTGGCAAGACTAGGTTCCTGTCGTGGGAAATGATGAAGACGTTGTCTATTACGCCCGCCTTAATCTTCCTCGTTAAAATGGACGTAAATGCAACCTGACCGCCACTATCTAATGACGTGTCGAATATCTCATCAAATACCAAAATATTTATATCTATGCTGTTCTTCTTCTTGGAGAGGTCAATGAACGACAAAAGGATTGCTAAATCAATGCGTTTCTTTTCTCCTTCACTCAAATTGTAGTAACTCAATCCATTCTTGGCGTAACCCTTTATTTTTATATTGAATTCTTCGTCGAACTCAATGCCATAACTACGTTCGAAGGTCTGAAGGTATTGATTAATTGAGTTATTCAAGAAAGGCAGGTCGCGTTTGACAACTGCCGCCTTGATTCCACCGTCAGATAAAAGTTCCTTGATTGACTCAAACATCTCTACCTCTTGCTTCACCACAGTCATCTCATACTTGATAGCCTCAAACTTGCTCTTGTACTGCTTAACTGTCTCATCATCCAAGAGTCCCTTGAAGACATTGTCTAGGGTCTCGGCACTAATATCATCACATTTATCTTGAAGTGACACAACCAACCTCTCTAAAGCCTGAACCTCACCCTCCAGGATGGTCTTCTGACCGAGCTGGGTGTGATAGTCTCCCGTGGCTTTATTGAACTGCTGATTGAGGCTCCTGGTTGTTGCGTCAATGTCTGAAATCTTTTTGGTAATTTCATCTAGCTTAGGTTGAATCTTTTGCTTCTCAAGGACAGCAGCCTTCTTCCTATCATTGGCAGCGGAAATCCTGACCTCAACCTCAGATAATTCCTTTGAAAGCTTTGCTCGTTCCTTTGCTCTGTGTTCATCTGATAGTTCCTGTTCACAGACAGGGCAAATCTCAGTAGTATCAAGAAACTCGATTTTCTTGTCCAGCTTCACCCTCTCAGTATCATCAGGTTTAGCGTGCCCTTCAATCTTAGCAATCTCGGTTCCTAGGTCAATGATTTTATCGGTAGCCTTCTTCTGCAGGACTATAAGCTTAGTTTTCTTGTCCTCAAGCTCGCTGTAGTTCGGTATAACCGGGGATACGGGGTCAAGAGATACCAGAGCATGCTTGCGGCTCTCAATCTTCGCCTTACTGCCAAGTATCTCCTTTTCAGTATCCGCTATCCTGGTT